>RCUN01000164.1_pt1 | contig 63280 bp, 58 predicted proteins | sample 2166181 | NCBI WGS metagenome assembly RCUN01 (sample SAMN09932603, study PRJNA488358) | compost metagenome | feature: garden; material: soil; isolation source: compost soil in crotononitrile-enriched culture | place: Germany: Experimental Botanical Garden Goettingen | collected 2016-01-27 | reverse complement strand
AGTACAGTAATATGGTCATGGGATGCTGACCATATTACTGGGGATCACTCAGCCCACAGGGAGAGGGGACCGATCGAGTGAATCTGAAAATTCGGTGATGTACCTTGGATGAGGGGACAATCGAGTTTGCTGAGATAACCCCTTTATTTGCAAAAGAGCAGGGGCTAACAGCTCCCTCTCCCTACGGGAGAGGGTTGGGGTGAGGGGCGTCACCTTAACTAACCAGTACTCTGCTGCCCCTATCGCGTAACCTCTGCCTTGGCCAACTTTTCGTAATAACACGCCAGTGCGCTGTGATCGGCATTGCCCAGACCATCGGCGCGCAGAGCCTGCATCATTTCCATCACCGCAGCGGTCAGTGGTAGCTGTGCCCCCACGCCATGGGAGGTATCCAGCGCGTTGGCCAGATCCTTGATGTGCAAGTCAATGCGGAAACCCGGTTTGAAATTGCGATCCATCACCATCGGTGCCTTGGCTTCCAACACCGTGCTGCCCGCCAGCCCACCGCGGATCGCCTGGAATACCAAATCTGGATTAACCCCGGCCTTGGTCGCCAACACCAGCGCCTCGGACATGGCCGCTATATTCAGCGCCACGATCACCTGATTCGCCAGCTTGGTGACGTTGCCAGCGCCAATATCGCCGGTATGCACCACCGAACCAGCCATGGTTTTCATCACTTCAAAACAGCGATCAAACACCTCTTTATCGCCGCCCACCATCACCGACAATGTGGCATCGATCGCCTTAGGCTCACCGCCGCTCACCGGTGCATCCAGCATGGCAATCTGTTTGGTAGCCAGTGCTTCGCTGATTTCACGGCTTGCCAATGGAGCAATAGAGCTCATGTCTATCAGCACGGTCCCCGCTTTGGCTCCCTCAATCAGGCCATTTTCTCCCAATGCCACTTCCCGCACCTGCGGTGAGTTAGGCAACATGGTGATCACGATATCACTCAGTGCGGCCACCGCCTTTGGCGTGGCGGCAACATCGGCACCCAGTGCGGCCAGTTCAGCCACCGCTTCGGCATTGCGGTCCATCACCACCAGCGAATAACCCGCCTGCAGCAGGTTTTTGCTCATGGGTTTCCCCATAATCCCCAAGCCAATAAATCCAATTTTCATCCCGTTCTCCTTATTCAACACCCTGTTTAAACCGATCGCACAAGGCCTGCGTGGCCGTGCGGAATACACCAAGATCGCTGCCAACGGCCACGAACCTGGCCCCCCATTCCAGATAACGGCGAGCATCAGCCTCCGCCGGTGCCAAAATGCCACTGGCTTTACCGTGCGCGCTGGCACGCTCGAAAATATGACGGATCACCGCCTGCACCTCCGGGTGATTAGGCTGGCCGAGATACCCCAAAGCGGCGGAAAGATCCCCCGGCCCGACAAAGATGCCGTCAACGCCCTCAACGCCAGCTATCGCATCCAGGTTATCGACCCCCTGCTGGCTTTCGATCTGCACCAGCACCGCAATCTGCTGGTTGATCTGGGCGAAATAGTCCGGCACGGTGCCGTAACCATTGCTGCGGTGTGACACAGAGACCCCACGGATCCCCGCAGGGGGATAACGCGTCGACGCTACCGCCTGTTGTGCCTGCTCAGCACTTTCCACAAACGGGATCAGAAAGTTATAGAAACCGATATCCAGCAGGCGTTTGATAATCACCGGTTCGTTGCAGGGCGGGCGTACCACTGCGGCGCTAGGGCTGCCCTTCAGCGCCATCAGTTGCGGCACGAAAGTGCCAATGTCATTCGGCGCGTGCTCGCCATCCAGCACCAGCCAGTCAAAACCGGCCAGCCCCAAGACTTCGGTGGAGATCGGGTTGGCAAGCGCAGACCAGCAGCCGATCAGGGTTTCGCCCGCGAGCAACGATTGACGAAAAGGGTTATGGCAGCTCTTCATGAAATTTCCTCTGTAGACGGATTAACGCACCAGGCACGGGCGTTTGTTATCAAAGATCCAGCCAGGGATCAGATACTGCATACCCTGCGCATCGTCCCGTGCCCCAAGCCCGTGTTTCTGGTAAAGCTCATGGCCCTGCATCAAACGATCCCGATCCAGCTCGATCCCCAATCCTGGCCGTTGTGGAACCTGTACGCGGCCACCGACAATCTGCAGCGGTTCCCGCGTCAGCCGTTGGTTGCCCTCCTGCCAGATCCAATGGGTGTCGATCGCCGCAATGTTGCCCGGTGCCGCCGCGGCCACATGGGTGAACATCGCCAACGAGATATCGAAGTGGTTATTGGAGTGTGAGCCCCAGGTCAGACCGGTCTCATGGCACATCTGCGCAACGCGCACCGATCCCTGCATGGTCCAGAAATGAGGATCCGCCAATGGGATATCCACCGACTGCAACTGCAGCGTGTGCCCCATCTGCCGCCAATCCGTGGCGATCATATTGGTCGCGGTAGGTAGGCCGGTGGCGCGGCGGAACTCCGCCATCACTTCCCGCCCGGAGAAGCCCTGCTCTGCCCCGCAAGGATCTTCGGCATAGGCCAGCACGTTACGCAGCTGTTTGCCGAGCACGATCGCCTCCTTCAGCGACCAGGCGCCGTTGGGATCGAGCGTAATACGTGCCTGAGGAAAACGCTGCGCCAACGCCGTGACGGCTTCGGCCTCTTCACTGCCCGCCAATACGCCGCCCTTTAGCTTGAAATCGTTGAAGCCGTACTTATCAAAAGCCGCTTCCGCCAACCGCACAATACTTTGCGGCGTCAGCGCTTGTTCATGACGCAGGCGATACCAGTCGCAGGCATCATCCGGCTGGCTCTGGTAAGGCAGCGGCGTTTTGTTGCGATCGCCGACATAAAACAGATAACCCAGCATTTCCACCGAGTCACGCTGCTGCCCATCCCCTAACAGGGCAGCTACCGGCACATCAAGGAATTGCCCCAGCAGATCCAGCATCGCCGCTTCAATGCCGGTCACCACGTGGATGGTGGTACGCAAATCGAAGGTTTGTAGGCCGCGCCCGCTGGCATCCCGATCGGCAAAGCGTTCGCGCACCCGGTTCATCACGTTCTTGTATTCCCCCAGGGTTTTGCCAACCACCAGGGACTGAGCCTCTTCCAGGGTCTGGCGGATTTTCTCGCCTCCTGGGATCTCCCCTAGCCCGGTGTTACCGGCGTTATCCTGCAAGATCACGATATTACGGGTGAAGAATGGGGCGTGAGCGCCGCTGAGATTGAGCAGCATGCTGTCGTAACCGGCCACCGGTACAACCTGCATGGCAGTAATTTTTGGTGCTGTAGTCATAGAGATGTCCTCAAAATTGTGGGTTCAATTGCCAAACTCGCCGCCGTGTCACTGCCTGCTGGCCTTGGCCATCGGTTTCAGTTCGATACGCTTGATATCCCCCACGATGAACAGGTAGCTGGCCACCGCCAACAGCGCATGGATCCCGACGTAGACCAGCGCGCCGTTAAACGATCCGGTGGTACCAATGATGTAGCCGATGGCGATCGGCGTGACGATGCCGGAGATATTGCCGAACATATTGAACAGGCCACCGCTCAGGCCGCTGATCTCTTTGGGGGCGGTATCTGCCATCACTGCCCACCCCAGCGCGCCCAGCCCCTTGCCGAAGAACGCGGCGGCCATGATGCCCACCACCATCCACTCGGTTTCAACGTAGTTGCAGAAGATCATCGACATCGACAACAGCATGCCCAGCACGATCGGCGTTTTACGGGCGAAGGTCAGCGACTGGGTACGGCGCATCAGGTAGTCGGAAATCACGCCGCCGAGCACCCCACCGACAAAACCACAAATGGCCGGAACCGAGGCGACAAAGCCAGCCTTGAGGATCGACATCCCCCGCGCCTGCACCAGATACACCGGGAACCAGGTGATAAAGAAATAGGTCAGCGCATTGATGCAGTACTGGCCGATATAGACGCCAATCATCATGCGTGATTGCAGCAGCTGCTTGATCTGGAACCACTTCTCGCCTTTGACCTTCACCTGTGTGGCCTGTTTCTGATCCATATTGATCAAGGCACCGCCGGCTTCGATATAGTCCAGTTCGGCCTGATTGATGCTGGGGTGGTCTTTGGGATTGTGCAGCACCTTAAGCCAGACAAAGCTCAGGATGATGCCCAGCCCCCCCATAAAGAAGAACACGTGCGACCAGCCAACGGCATGCGTCAGCCAGCCCATGATCGGTGCGAAGATCACCGTGGCAAAGTATTGGGCCGAGTTGAAGATCGATACCGCCGTGCCACGTTCATGGGCAGGGAACCAGGCGGCGACAATCCGGCTGTTACCGGGGAATGACGGGGCTTCTGCCAGGCCAACCAGGAAGCGCAGCGCAAACAGCGCTATCACGATGCCAAAACCGCTGAAGATATCCACGAAGCCTTGCAGCAAGGTAAACAGCGACCAGATGAAGATGCTCCAGAAGTAGACCCGTTTGGAGCCGAAGCGATCCAGTAACCAGCCACCGGGGATCTGGCCAATTACATAGGCCCAGGAAAACGCCGAAAAGATATAACCCATTCCAACCGGATCGAGGCCAATATCCTGAGCCATTGCGGTACCGGCAATAGAAAGCGTGGCACGATCGCCATAGTTAAATGAGGTGACGATAAACAGCATTACCACGATCCAGTAACGCTTATTGGTTCGCTTGATGGCACTGTTGGCAGCGCTGATAGTAGACATGGTGCTCTCCTGCATTACTATATTCATCCTGAAAAACCGCTAAAAATATCTCAGAACGAAAGGTTTAAATTAAATTGCAGCCTTTTTTGAGCAGTTCGATTAATACGGCATCGGCAATTTTTAAACGCATTAACGCTTGGTGGAGAAAAGTATAGGGAACCGACTGCCGGGACTCATCGGGCAAATAACCCAATAACAGGGCTAATATGGCGGCTTGTTTATGGCGTATGCCCAATCGGGCGCGGGCTGGCTCACGGTTCCCGCGGTTGCGTGAGCTATCTCACAGCGGATTAGCACAATGCCAAAGATTGACCTCTGGAAAACGCCAAATCTAGGTCATTTGCATAATGCCCGACACAATAGCGAATGTTATGCTTTTTGCTGAGCCAGTTTTTCGATTATTACCCACGGCGTACATAAATCAGAGTGCGTGAGGTTTCACTATGTCAGAATATGCAGTTGGCAGTATTAAAGCATTACCGCACTATATTCAGGTTCATCGGCAAGATAACGTCGCCATTGTGGTTAATGATCATGGGCTGCCTAAAGGGGCAAGCTTCCCTTGCGGTCTGACATTATTGGAACATATTCCCCAAGGGCATAAAGTTGCGCTGCAAGATATTCCTCAAAACGGCACTATTTTGCGCTATGGCGAAGTGATTGGCTTTGCCGCACGGGATATTCGCCGTGGCAGTTGGATTGATGAATCGCTGGTGCTGCTTCCCCCGGCGCCCGAGTTGGCCAGCTTGCCACTAGCCAACAATGTGCCCCAGGCATTACCGCCTCTGGAAGGTTATACCTTTGAAGGCTACCGTAATGCCGACGGCAGCGTTGGCAGCAAGAACCTGTTGGCGATCACCACCAGCGTGCACTGCGTGGCCGGTGTGGTGGATTATGTGGTGAAAATCATTGAGCGCGACCTGCTGGCGAAATACCCCAACGTCGACGGAGTGGTGGGTCTGAATCATCTCTATGGCTGCGGCGTCGCTATCAACGCTCCCGCCGCGGTGGTCCCTATCCGCACCCTACATAATCTGGCGCTCAACCCGAACTTTGGCGGCGAAGTGTTGGTGGTGGGACTCGGCTGCGAGAAGTTGCAGCCGGAACGCCTGCTGCAGGGAACCCCAGATGTCCAACCCATTACCGTGGATGAAAGCAGGATTGTGCGCCTGCAGGATGAGAAGCACGTTGGGTTTCAGGCCATGGTGGCCGATATTCTGGCCGTTGCAGAGCATCACCTGCAACGCCTGAACCGTCGCCAGCGGGAAACCGTGCCTGCCTCAGAACTGGTAGTGGGGATGCAATGCGGCGGTAGCGATGCCTTTTCCGGGGTGACGGCTAACCCGGCGGTGGGTTTTGCTTCCGACCTGCTGGTACGCTGCGGGGCAACCGTGATGTTCTCAGAAGTCACCGAAGTGCGTGATGCCATCCACCTGTTAACCCCACGGGTCGCCGATCAACACGTTGGCAAGCGCTTACTGGAGGAGATGGCCTGGTATGACGATTACCTCAACCAAGGGCAAACCGATCGCAGCGCCAACCCTTCACCCGGCAACAAGAAAGGCGGTTTGGCCAACGTGGTGGAAAAGGCATTAGGCTCAATTGCCAAATCTGGCAGTAGCGCGATTGTCGAAGTGCTCTCCCCTGGTCAACGCCCCAGCAAACGTGGGCTGATTTATGCCGCCACCCCCGCCAGCGACTTTGTTTGCGGCACGCAGCAGTTGGCTTCCGGCATTACGGTGCAAGTGTTCACTACCGGCCGGGGAACCCCTTACGGCCTGACTGCCGTGCCGGTGATCAAAATGGCAACGCGCAGCGCACTGGCTGAACGCTGGCACGATCTGATCGATATCAACGCTGGCACTATCGCCACCGGGGAGGCGACCATTGAGCAGGTGGGCTGGCAACTGTTTGAGCTGATCCTGGATATCGCCAGCGGCCGCAAGCAAACCTGGTCAGATCGATGGGGTTTGTTCAACGCGTTGGCGGTATTTAACCCGGCACCGGTGACCTGAGTGCAGCGCCCCTCACCCTAACCCTCTCCCCAAGGAGAGGGAACCGAATGTGCCACTATTTAGCCTCCTAGCTAGACCTCGACTCCGTATTAGCTGGGGTTTAAATACCGCGACACTGAAGCTTGAGGCTGGCGGGAGTCATGCAGGTTAGCCGACCGTTGAGCGCACGGATGCGCGATTGCGAGCCCCCATGGATGGGTTCACGGCGTGTCGGCGTTCTGCATGACTCCCGCCAGCAACGCTATTGCGTACAGCTAGGCTAGTCTTCATCCAGCTGTAACCCCACATACAGCAACAGGCGAGCATCGAAATTGGCCAGGTTCAACCCGGTCAGCTCGGAAATGCGATTGAGACGATACTCCAGCGTATTGCGGTGAATATAGAGTGCCTTGGCGGTCGCGGTGGGTTGCACATTATTCAGGAACCAGGCATTTAAGGTACGCAGCAACAACCCATTTCCGTCCATGGCCTTCAAACGCTCCAACGGCCGAGCCAGCTCATCCGCCTGCCAACCGCTACGCAGGCTGCCCAGCAACACCGGCAGCATCAGATCCTGATAATAATAGGCCCAGCGTCCAGGCATGCGCTGCTTGCCAACGGCCATGGTGGTACGCGCAGTGCGGTAGGAACGCACCAGGCTGCCTGGGCCAATGAAATAGTTGCCGAGCGCAATACGCACTCGCAAACGGCTGCTTTCATTGATCCGCACCAGCAGATTCTCCACTCGCCGCCGGTGGGCCTCCGCATCCCAGCGCCCGTGGTGATTCAGCGCCGGTTTAAGTACCACCATCTCGCTGAGAGAAACAATGGCGATCAGGTTGTCACGTTCAGGTAGCGTCAGCAGCTCCTGTAACTGCTGCAACTCGGCCATGGCGCTGTCGACCCCCAACTGGCCGCTATCCACCTCTACTACCGCCGCGACGCGGGGTTGGTTGGGATCTATCCCCAGGCGGTGCGCCCATTCCATCAAGGCCGGTGACAGCTCCTCCGTACGGATCAGGTTCAACACAAACTCTTCACGAAAGCGGCTGTCCTGCGCCAACAAACTCAACAATCGCGCCTGCTCCAGCATCATTTCAGCGGTCATGCAGACCAGTTCACCGTACTGCCGCAGTTGCACCGGATCGCCGGTCAGGCCGATGACCCCAACGATATTCCCGTCAACGTGCAACGGCAGATTAATACCGGGCCGAACGCCGTGCAAATGACGGGCAACGGCATCGTCGATAGCGACCACCCTGGCCTGAGATAGCACCAGCAATGCCCCTTCATGCAGTTCCCCCAACCGCTCAGGATCGCCACTGCCAATAATCCGGCCCCGGTTGTCCATCACGTTGATATTGCTATCAATAATTTTCATGGTGCGAGCGACAATTTCCCTGGCTAGCTTGGCATCAAGATGATACTCCGCCATTGCGTCTTATCCCCGTCGGATGATAAACCAACGTTCAGCATACCGACGCGCCTCTACGGGCACATTGTGCAGATGCCCAAATGCGTTTTGGCCGGGCACAAGTTGTGTTCAAACTCACAGTTTTTAGCCATAAAAAAAGGCACGCCGCAGCGTGCCTCTGTAGAACAACGGGACAACATTACTGCATCAGCAGATACAGCGTCGAGTCGCCACGTTGGATGTTCAACGCCAACACCGCAGGCTTGCTGTCGAGCACCTTACGCAGTTCGCCCAGGTTATTGATTGGCTGCTGGTTCACACCCATGATCACGTCGCCTTTTTTCAGCCCGATGCGCGCAGCGGCACTGCCAGGTTTCACCTTCTCAATCTTCACACCTTTCACTTTGTCGGTGCTGTTGCTCAGTTCTGCACCTTCAATACCGGTGTAAATATTGCTGGAATCCACCTGCTCCTGGCTGCTTTGCTGAAGCGTAACGTCAATGGACACTGGCTTGCCGTCGCGGATAATGCCCAGCGCCATCTTGGTGCCCACCGGCAAGCTGCCGATCTCGGCACGGAACGACGCAAAGCTGGAGATGGCTTTACCGTTCAGGGTGACAATCACGTCACCGGCCTTGATACCAGCCTTGGCAGCGGAGGATTTCGGCACAACCTGGCTGACGAATGCGCCACGCTGGGCGTCCACTTTCATCGCTTGCGCCAGCTCGGAGTTCAGCTCGGTACCCATAATGCCCAGCTCACCGCGTTTCACCTGGCCATATTCCACCATTTGCGAGGTCAGGTTTTTCACCATGTTGCTTGGAATAGCAAAACCGATACCGATGTTGCCGCCGTCCGGCGCCAGGATTGCGGTGTTAATGCCAACCAGCTCACCGTTTAGGTTAACCAACGCACCGCCGGAGTTACCCCGGTTGATCGCCGCATCGGTCTGGATAAAGTTTTCGTAGTTTTCAATGTTCAAACCGCTACGCCCCAAGGCAGAAACGATCCCGGAGGTCACGGTTTCACCCAGGCCATATGGGTTACCGATCGCCACGGTGTAGTCACCCACGCGCAGCTGCTCGGAATCGGCCATTTTGATCGCCGACAGGTTTTTGGCGTCTTTCAGCTGGATCAACGCGATATCAGAACGCGGATCCTTGCCGATCACCTTGGCTTCAAAGCGACGACCATCGCTCAATTGCACCGTGATCTTGCTGGCATTGTCTACCACGTGGTTGTTGGTGACCACATAGCCTTTTTCCGCGTTGATGATGACGCCTGAACCCAGGGCTTTAAAGGCCTCCTGGGTAGTTGGCCCACCCGGTGCGCCACCTTGGCACATTGGGGAACCCTGGAAGGGTGAACCATCCTGGCAGAACGGCGACATTTGCTGTACCGTTTTCGCATTCACCGCGGCACTCCCTTCCACGTTAATGCTTACCACTGAAGGCATCACTTTTTCCAACATCGGTGCCAGGCTTGGCAACGGTTGGGCGCTAGTGGAGGCAGAAGCCGTTTCTGCGGCATTGGCGGTAGTTACCGGACCCATTGCCAAACCAATACTCAAAGCCAGGGCGCTTAAAACCAGTGCTGTTTTTTTCATCTGTGTGTCTCTTAAAAGTCGTTCAAAAGGAATAACGGGTCTTGGTGCTTAGTAAGAGCCTGCTGATTAGCTGAAGTTCCCCTGGTGCGGCTGGCTAATAGTAAACAAATATTGTCGGCCTTTACAAAACTCGAAATAATGTTCCAGCTTGAGAGTCATCTCGCTAAAATAAGCGAGAATTATCTCATGAATTTATTCCGCTGCCATTAAACGACGATATTCATCATAGGCATAAAGGTCGGTCATGCCGCTGATATAATCCTGTAACAACCGTGCCCGGAAATAATACTCCCTAATAGCCTGCTGTTCGGCCGAAAGATGCTGCAAACCTTCCACCGCCTCGACATAGGCCAGGCGATGTTTGGTAGAAAGCTTGTGAAACAGCCGAGTTTCTATCGGAAACGCCCGGTGGCTGTCTTCCCGCACCAACTGGCTGAAATCGGCCAGCGACATGGCCAGCAGCGGGCTATAAATATCCAGCAGGCCGTTGATCACCCGGTAACCCTGGAGTTCCAACTGCTCCACTTCCGGGTGGTTGAACACGTGTTTGAACGCAACGTTCTTGAAGATAGCGAGCAGGCGGCAAGCCGGGCTGGCATCCTCCAACAAGGCTCCGTTGAAGTGGCCGTGATACACCGCGTCCAGGTTATCGATAAAACGCTGGGCCGCATGGGGAACCAATTTGGCAACGGTAAATACCCGCAGGTACATAAAGAACTGATCTTCTGAACTGCGGCGCGCTGCGCTGCGCTCAATTTTGCGAAACGCACTGGCCACGGTCTTATCAAACAGATCCCCTGGAGCAATCTCGCCCCATTCCTGGGTTAAATGCTGATACAGCTGTTCCACGGTAAAGATGTTCTTTTCTACCGCGTCTTCCAGATCGGCCACGCAATAAGAAATATCATCGGCGGCTTCCATAATATAGGTGAGAGGGAAACGATCGAACTCTCCCATATGTAATTCGCGCCGCAAGCGATCGACAAAGGCTTCTTCCGCCAGATAAAACCCCGGCTTCTTCATCAGATAGCTGTGGCTGGCGGGAATATCGCTCGCCCAGTAGGCCGGACGGGTATATTTCAGGATGCAGCCAACCTGCGCATAGGTCAGGTTCAATTTCAGCAACGTGTAGACCAGGCGGATCGCCTGAGCATTGCCCTCAAAATGGCTGAGATCGTGGCGAATACGGCTGCGCAGCCGGTTAAGGTCGCTCTCCCCTTCATGCAGGCGTAACACCTCTACCTGGCAACGATCGTGGCTACCCGGCTCACTGCCACAGCTTGCGGGATCGAGCCTCTGGCGGAACCAGTCGTTGATGGCAGATTCGCCGAAATGGCCAAACGGCGGATTGCCGATGTCGTGCATCAGGCAGGCCATTTCGACAATGCTCTCGAAAGGATCGAGCAGCTTGCTCAGGCCGAGCGCATCAATACGCTTTTCCTGTTTGAAACGGTTGAGGATCTCTTTGGCAATATGCCGCCCCACCTGTTGCACTTCCATCGAGTGGGTCAGACGGCTGCGGACCGCCGCGTTACGCTCCAGCGGAAACACCTGCGTTTTCTGCTGCAAACGGCGTATCGCCGCAGAATTGACGATGCGACCGCGATCGCTCTCGAACTGGCGAATGATGTCGTACTCTTCTTCGGCTTCAATCGGCTTGCTAAAAGGCCGCTGAAAGCTGATCTTCTGCTTAAAGTCGATCCCGGACATCTGCTTCTCCTCCCGTTGCGCATTCCCTCCGTGATAACAATTCCCGGCGGCGGATGCAACGGTATTGCGGATTATCTCTCTCACAGAGCCATGATAGACTATGGCGCAATTTCCATACCCTATCAGCGAGTATTATTTATGAAAGTAGGCATCATCGGCGCAATGGAAGAAGAAGTTACCCTGCTGCGCGAGCAAATTGCGAACCGCCAGACCCTGCAACGTGCGGGTTGTGAGATCTATACCGGCCAAATTAACGGCGTGGAAGTCGCCTTGCTCAAATCGGGCATCGGCAAAGTGGCGGCGGCTCTGGGTACCACCCTGCTGCTGGAACAGTGCCAACCCGATGTGGTGATCAATACCGGTTCCGCCGGTGGCCTGGCCGCTACGCTGAACGTGGGCGATATCGTCGTGTCTGAAGAAGTGCGCTACCACGACGCCGACGTGACCGCCTTTGGCTATGAGCCGGGCCAGATGGCCGGTTGCCCGCCAGCGTTCGTTGCCGATCCTGCGTTGATCGAGTTAGCGGAAAACTGCATCAAACAGCTTAACCTGAACGCGGTACGCGGCCTGATTTGCAGCGGTGACGCCTTCATTAACGGTGCAGAGCCTCTGGCCCGCATCCGCAATACCTTCCCAACCGTTGCCGCCGTTGAGATGGAAGCCGCCGCCGTTGGCCACGTTTGCCATCAGTTCGGCACGCCATTCGTGGTGGTACGCGCGATTTCCGACGTTGCCGATAGTGAATCCCATATGAGCTTCGACGAGTTCCTGGCGGTGGCCGCCAAGCAATCCTCGCTGATGGTCAATGCCATGCTGCAAGCCCTGGCCAAGCGCGGTTAATGTGAAGCTACGTCTGTGCGCCCTGCTGAGCTGGCTGATCCTGGGGATGCTGCTGCCTGCCAGCGCCGCCCAACGGGTGATCAGCCTGGCACCGAGCACCACGGAGCTTGCCTACGCGGCCGGTATGGGGGATACCCTGCTGGCCGTCAGCGCTTACTCCGATTATCCCCCTGCCGCCAAGCAGCTGGAACAGGTCGCCTCCTGGCAAGGGATCAACCTGGAACGGATCCTGGCGTTGAAACCCGATCTGGTTCTCGCCTGGCGTGGCGGTAACCCCCAGCGGGTATTGGATCAGCTCGCCTCCTTCGGCATCCCGATTTTTTATGCAGATGCCAAGAATATTGACGAAATCGCCCAATCGCTGGATGCGTTGGCGCAGTACAGCCCTCACCCAGAAAAGGCACATCAGGCCGCAGCCAGCCTCCGCCAACAGGTAGATGAGCTGAAAACGCGCTATGCCAGCAATTCGCCAAGGCCTGTGCTGCTGCAGTTTGGTACCCAACCGCTGTTCACCAGTTCGGCGGCCACGTTGCAAAGCCAGGTGCTGTCCTTGTGCGGCGCAGAGAATATCTTTGCCGATAGCCCCGTGCCTTGGCCGCAGGTAAGCCGTGAGCAGGTGCTGGTGCGTAAACCACAGGCCATCGTGATCAGCGGGAATGCCCAGCAGATCGCCAATGTGAAAGCCTTCTGGGGCCCACAGCTGGACGTGCCGGTGATTGCCCTTGAGGAAGATTGGTTTAACCGTGCAGGGCCACGCATCATGCTGGCGGCACAATCACTATGCGGTCAATTGGCGGAGATCCATTGATGGTATTTTGGCTGGATATTCTTGGTACGGCGGTGTTTGCCATTTCCGGCGTGTTGCTGGCGGGCAAATTACGGATGGATCCCTTTGGCGTATTGGTACTGGGGGTAGTGACCGCGGTCGGCGGCGGGACGATCCGTGATATGGCGCTCGCCAACGGCCCGGTATTCTGGGTAAAGGATCCCACCGATCTGGTGGTGGCGATGATCACCTGTGTGCTAACGCTGCTGCTGGTGCGCCAGCCGCGTCGGTTACCGAAATGGATCCTGCCGGTGCTGGATGCCATCGGGCTGGCGGTGTTCGTGGGGATCGGCGTCAATAAGGCGTTCGCCGCTGGCAGTGGGCCGCTGGTGGCCGTCTGCATGGGAGTGATCACCGGCGTCGGCGGCGGGATTATCCGCGACGTGCTGGCTCGCGAGATCCCGATGATCCTGCGAACTGAAGTCTACGCCACCGCCTGCATCGTCGGTGGCACGGTGCACGTCACGGCGTTCTACACCTTTGGCATGCCGTTACAGCATGCCATGATGCTGGGGATGATCATCACGCTGGGTATCCGCCTGGCCGCCATTCGTTGGCATCTGAAACTACCGGCGTTTATCCTCGAACAGTAATTCTTGCCTCCGCCAGCTTCGGCGGAGGCTTTCCTGCCAAGCAGTATATTCGACTATTATATAAGCAATATGCTATTATTTTGCGCTAATAAAATGCGCTTGAATAATGTAATAATCTAGTTAACTCTTCGTTAAAAATTATCCCGCGCCGTTAAGTTCCGTTCACTTTTGCCGATAGGTCCTGCCGTGGCCTGCGGATAGGTATTGTTTTGAGTTTACGCATGAAGAAAAATCTTTTGATCGCCAGCACACTGTTGTTGAGCAGCAGTGTGCTGGCCGAAAACACCAGCGGCAAGATTGGTATCAGTCTGACGATTGTGCCTACCTGCAGCGTAACCACGACCGGCAACACGCCACAGGTAGAATGCGGCAATGGCACAGTCTTGCAGCCGAAGATGAGCCATAGCAAACGGATAGTAGACGATCGGGAAAGCGAACTGATCACCGTGGAATGGTAGGCACAAAAAAACCCGCGCACCGTACAGGCAGGCGGGTTTTTTAACGGCGGCAGATCAGATACTGAATGAAGAACCGCAGCCACAGGTGGTTTTGGCATTCGGGTTAGTCACGATAAAGCGTGAACCTTCCAACCCTTCGGTGTAATCCACCGCGCCGCCGACCAGATATTGCAGGCTCATCGGATCAACCACCAGCGCAACGCCCTGTTTCTCGATGGTCATATCGCCGTCGTTGATCTTGTCATCAAACGTGAAGCCGTACTGGAATCCACTGCAGCCGCCACCGGTAATGTAAACCCGCAACTTCAGGTTTGGATTCTCTTCGTCAGCAATCAGGAATTTCACCTTGCTTGCTGCTGCCTCGGTAAATTGCAGGGGCAGTGCTGTTTCATCACTCATACTCTTTACTCCCAACATTGTTCTGCATCAGGTCGCTACAATGGCGGCCGGATTAATGTTAATGATTATCCAATACCTGAGTGTTGCGTTCAAGTATTCACCGCATTTGTTGTATTTTCTTTACCTGTTTTCTCGGCCAATTCCTGCTGCTGCTTTTGTAAGGTGCGGGCTAAAATGGCGGAATACAATGGCTTACCGCCCATAAACTGCGCCACCAGGGTCGCGCCGAGGCAGGTGATGATCATCGGTAAAATCAGCTGATAGTTATCGGTCATTTCCAATACCAGCACAATACCGGTTAACGGGGCACGCACGGTAGCGGCAAACAGCGCCCCCATGCCAGCAATAGCAAAGGTGCCAGCCTCAAGCCCATATTCAGGGAACAGGTGAGCGCCAAAAAGACCAAAAGCGGTGCCTAGCAGCGTCCCCAGGGCGAGCATCGGCGCAAAAATACCACCTGGTGCGCCTGAGCCGAAGCATAACAGCGTGGTGATCACCCGTGCGATAAAGATAAACAGCAGCATGCCTACGCTGTAATTGCCCGCCGCCGCGATCGGGATCAAGGCCGAACCGCCACCCGCTGCTGCTGGCTCGATCAGCCCAAGCACGCCACAAACGCCCCCTAGCAGGGCACCAATCAGCAGGATCTTGCTCATCTTGCCACCATGGAAACGGGCAAACATATCCTGCGTACGAAACACCAGTGCGTTAAACATCACCCCTACCGCGCCAAACACCGTCCCCAACACCAGGTACAACCACAGCGTATTGAGCGGTGCCGAAGCAAGTTTACCCACCTCGATCAGCGGACTTTCACCATTAAAAATGCGAAAGACAATGCTCGACATAATCACGCCGATAAACACCGCCTTGATGGAGATCAGGTTGTAACGAAACTGCGGCCGCATCTCTTCGATAACGAACAAGATCCCCGCCAGAGGGGCGTTGAACGCAGCGGAGAGACCGGCTGCAGCACCGGTGGCCAGCATGGAATGGCGCGCTTCCGCACTGCGCATACGGAAAATATCCAGCACCATTCGCCCGGCATTGGCCCCCATCTGTACCGTCGGCCCTTCACGCCCTAGCACCATGCCAGCGCCGAGCGTCCCCATACCGCCGATAAATTTCACCGGGATGACCCGCCACCAGCGCACCGGGCGTAACTCTTCCATTGCCCCTTCGATCTCCGGGATCCCTGAACCACCCGCCTCTGGCGCAAAACGTTTGACCAGATAAAAGCCAAAAGCGGCCAGCACGGCAGACAAAATAAACGCCAGCGGCCACACCAGGAACCAGGAGTTGGCGACAGAGGCCAGGCCCGACAGCCGCTGTTGTTGCACCCACTCCACCGCTTTATCAAAAGCGACGCCCAACAATCCCGCCAACGTCCCTACCACCGCCGCCATGATCAGGATGACAACCGGCGTTTTATCCTGGCGAATAAACTGACGGACCCTATAGTTGCGAGTCAGGCGCACGCCTGAAGCCGCAGGAGGCTGTTGCTGTAATTCAGTCATAGTGAGTTCATTATTGAATTGAAAAATCAGACTAATAGCGATGTAAGCTATTCTAGCTCAGTCGTTGTCTTACCGCCCCCTCAAAATAGGTATCGGTCTATGATCGTTTCATAACTCCGTACTCTCCACTAGAATAGCGCGGTCAAATCATTCAAAAGCAAACCCAGGAGCCGGTTTATGAGCTTACACAGTAAGTCCGAAAGTCTGTACGCCCAGGCGCAACAGCTGATCCCAGGCGGAGTCAACTCCCCAGTGCGTGCATTCACCGGTGTAGGCGGTACCCCGCTGTTTATCGAACGTGCCGACGGTGCCTATCTGTTTGATGCCGATGGTAAAGCCTATATCGATTATGTCGGTTCCTGGGGCCCGATGGTGCTGGGCCATAACCATCCGGCGATCCGCAATGCGGTGATCGAGGCGGCACAGCGCGGCCTGAGCTTCGGCGCACCTACCGAGATGGAAGTGAAAATGGCCGAGTTGGTGACCAATCTGGTCCCAACCATGGATATGGTGCGTATGGTGAACTCCGGTACCGAAGCCACCATGAGCGCCATTCGTCTGGCGCGTGGCTATACCAACCGCGACAAGATCATCAAGTTTGAAGGCTGCTACCACGGCCACGCCGACTGCCTGTTGGTAAAAGCCGGTTCCGGCGCACTGACGCTGGGCCAGCCGAACTCACCGGGCGTGCCGGCAGACTTCGCCAAGCACACGCTGACCTGTACCTATAACGATCTCGACTCCGTGCGTACCGCATTCGAGCAGTACCCTTCAGAGATCGCCTGCATCATCGTTGAGCCGGTCGCGGGCAACATGAACTGCATTCCACCGCTGCCAGACTTCCTGCCGGGCCTGCGCGCCCTGTGTGACAAGTATGGCGCGCTGTTGATCATTGACGAAGTGATGACCGGTTTCCGCGTCGCGCTGGCCGGTGCTCAGTCTTATTACGATGTGGTACCAGACCTGACCTGCCTGGGCAAAATTATCGGTGGAGGGATGCCAGTGGGGGCCTTCGGTGGCCGCCGTGAAGTGATGGCCGCACTGGCACCTACCGGGCCGGTGTATCAGGCTGGTACGCTGTCTGGCAACCCGATTGCCATGGCCGCCGGTTTCGCCTGCCTGACCGAGGTTTCCCAGGTTGGCATTCACCAGACCTTGACCGACCTGACCAACAAGCTGGCAGAAGGCCTATTGGCGGCGGCCAAGGCAGAGAACATACCGTTTGTTGTCAACCATGTAGGCGGCATGTTCGGGCTGTTCTTTACCGATGCGCCAACGGTCACCTGCTATCAGGACGTGATGGGTTGCGATGTCGAGCGCTTCAAGCGCTTCTTCCATCTGATGTTGGATGAGGGGGTTTATCTGGCCCCGTCGGCGTTCGAGGCTGGCTTTATGTCTGTCGCACACAGCGACGAAGATATTCAGCGCACCGTCGATGCCGCACGCCGCTGCTTCGCCAAGCTGTAATCTGCTGGCGGGCGCCACTCGGCGCCCGCCGTTACCTTCAGAGCAAGGTACCGTAAATCGTCAATATCGCCACGACCACCACCACAATCAGGGTCACTTTACGCGCTAACGTTACCGCTGCACGCGGCGTCTGAACCGGGTCCATATGCGGTTCACGGGCCAGAGAGAACTGCGCCAAACGCGTCAACACCTGGTACTGCGGAGTATGACGATCCCCCAGCGAAGCAAACCACGCGGGCAGCGCCCTTTCACCATGCCCAATCAGCGCATACGCCACCCCAGCCAGACGAACCGGGATCCAGTCCAACACATGCAGCAGGAAGTCGATCCCCGTTTGTGAGCGTTGCAGCGGTGAATGATGCCGTGCCAGCCAGGTTTGGTAGGCCCGCAGAAAAGCATAGCCTGCCAGAGCGAGCGGCCCGTATGGCCCGCACACCGCAAACCAGAACAGCGGTGCCAGATAGTAACGATAGTTAATCCACACCAAAGCGTTTTGCAGTTCACGCAAGCGCTCTGCCTCGCTGCAATCCACCGGTAAACCGTGGATCAGCGCCAGCTCTTCCGCCATCTGATCGCTGGCGTGGGTATCGCCCTGCCGTGCGGCCTGCAAATAGGCCCGATAATGTTTGCGTGTGATCCCGGCCCCAACGCACAGCAGACCAATCACAATCCACAGCAGTAGCGCCACAACGCCGAAGAACAGGCCCTGGGCCAACCACAGGATGCCCCAGACGATAAACATCCAGACCAGGGTCATTGCCAACGTTTGTGCCAAAGAAAACCGATGCAGCCGCTGAAACACCACTTCTAAACGATGATCCAACTGCCAATGCTCACCCAGTTTAAACAGGCGTTCCCACGCCAAAACCAGTAATAGCGTAAACAGCGTCATTAGCTAATCCTCTCCTTCTGTCTGTTCCCCAGCATAATGCTTGCGGTGGTACGAGTGCCAGCAGCAGAGTAGCATGTTTCCGAGAAGTGAATTTAATACATTGATAATAAATAGATTTGTTACCTTCGCCGCCACATCAAGCACGGTACCCGGCAGTCGCGGCCTGTTGATGCCAGTCAGTACAAAAAATCATCTTAACGTACACTCTTTTTCGTTTCTCAAAGGTAGTCCTAAAATAACGCGGTGAATGGCCTATATCCAGTATCTTATTAGGCGGTGTACTTGGTCCACGAACCGATGCAACTTGCCGGGAAGTGCCGAAGGATAAGCATTTGACGGGTAAAATCTTTACCCAGCGCATTGAGCGCAATAATCTGACGCTGAGAACCAGAATCAAAAGGTTGGCCCGCAGAACCATTTGCTTTTCACGTTCTGTAGAACTTCATGAAAAGGTTATCGGAGCTTTTATCGAAAAATACATATTCTACTAACTGGAAACATTACCAAATATCCTATGCTAAGCCATTTTGTTTCCGGCGAAGCCCCCCATTAACAAAGCCGCATCTACGCAATGATGCCGAGGACTTTTAATAGAATGAAAGTAGCGTGCTTGTGGCATGCTACTTTCAGGTAAATGACCTATATCCAGATATCTTGACGGTGATAAATATAGGCATGTTATTTCAATAATTAAACAGGCTAAGTGTTATAATATACACTTTCCATTATTAAACTCCAATAATACCAAAAAATCATCAAGGAGCCAGACCTTCCTCCCAAGTTGTTGCGCCCACTTGAATCATTGAACGTTCACAATCATATACCTCGAAAGGATCTTTAATGTTATAGAATGGCTCGTAGTATCGGGCTGTTCGAGATGAGTCATTAGCGTCGGTAGGGTAACGAGGTGCCGTCCTACTTGTATAATAGTATTTTCCATCAGACAGATCTTTAAACAACAACGTATAGATAGGCGATAATACCAAATACTCTTGGTCATTAGGCTGACTTTGGACTACCCAACCGCTAGCCAGACGAACATAATTATTATCAACCACATCACCTTCCTCAGCTTTATAGAGTTGATGAATAATATTTGCTTGAATTTGTTTCATACTACATCCTTTTGATACACACGAAGTGTAGATTATTAATTATTAAAAATTTATTGCTGAGCTTTAAACTCACCAAACAATTGTCTGGATAAACAGTATCCTAAATAGCAAAAGGTATAGCTATTCAACACTGTTGTACTAGAGTTGAAACAACGTGGGGATATGCGTACATTTTCTCAAAAGGTGTCATCTAAAAGGAAATATTTAAGTAATAACATATTGTTGAGTATATTTTTGAACATATCACGCCTGCGGCGTGAGCGGCGCTGCTACGGTTGGGTTTCAGACCCCGCTTACAGTTGTTCCTTCCTATTAACACCCCCTCACTCTCCCTGCACATGCAATGCACCACACTGCGTAGGGGCGCTGCATGCCGCGCCCGTGTTAAGGTCAGATGTGAGAGTAAAATTGTGGCACATGCAGTCCCCGCTCACTAAAGCACAAGGTTAGGGTGAGGGGGATTAGAGCATCATTAACCTATTGATATTATGTAAAATTAGTGGCTGGCACGGGGCTATAAAACAGAGTAGCATGTGCACTCACCGCTTATAGCCCATTTCCGGAGTTTGCCATGCCGACCCGTCGCTACAGTGCCGACAGCCGCCGTACCGCGCTTCTCGAACGTATTGCCAATGATGTCCCTGCCACCGTCGCCCAGGCGCTGAGTGAAGAGCTTGGGGGAACCGTAGATGCCGAGCGCGATATCACCGCACAACTGCTACCCGCAGATAAGCAGGCCAAAGCCACGGTGATCACTCGTGAACCCGGCGTTTTCTGTGGCCGCCGCTGGTTGGAAGAGGTGTTTATTCAACTGGGTGGACAGGTGAAGATCGAGTGGTTGGTGGAAGATGGCGATAAGCTGGTGCCCAACCAGCCGCTATGCCACCTGAGCGGCCCTGCGCGTATATTGCTGACTGGCGAACGTACCGCACTGAACTTTGTGCAAACGCTGTCCGGCGTGGCCTCGGCGGTAAGCCGCTATGTAGCGTTGCTGCAAGGCACACAAACCCGGCTGCTTGACACCCGCAAGACACTGCCTGGCCTACGCACCGCGCTGAAATATGCCGTGCTGTGCGGCGGTGGCAGCAATCACCGTCTCGGCCTCTCGGATGCTTTCCTGATCAAGGAAAACCACATCATTGCTTCTGGCTCGATCAAAAACGCGGTAGAGAAAGCCTTCTGGCTGCATGCCGACGTGCCGGTAGAGGTGGAGGTCGAATCGCTGGATGAGTTGCAACAGGCGCTGGATGCCGGGGCCGATATTGTGATGCTGGATAATTTCAGCGTCGAGATGATGCGTGATGCCGTTGCCCTGGCCCAGGGACACACGCAGTTGGAAGTTTCCGGTAACGTCACCGATCAAACCCTGCGCGAGTTTGCCGAAACCGGGGTGGATTATATCTCTGTCGGGGCGCTGACCAAACACGTTACCGCGCTCGATCTGTCAATGCGTTTTAACTGATCCTGGTATTGGCAACGCCTCTTCCTGGGGCGTTGTTGAACCAGGAAAATCAAGAGTCACGTCATAACGTGTTGCATACTACGCCCAAATTATACAGCCCTCCGAGCTTATCACCTGCCGCCGCAATCTACTGAACCGCTCCTGACCAAAACGGAAGTATAACTAATTCGCATCGCCTATAAATTAATATTATCTCCCCAAAATCAAAGAATGACCCTATAGTGCCAATCATTGATAAAGCAGAAATATCCTAGTCATTAATCAAGTCACTACCCTATATCTTTTTGATGTTTACTGAATATTTTGATCATGGATTGAACTCATTCCAAATAACCTTTTTTGAGGGTTATTTGTATAAAGCTCAGTAATAAACGCAGGAGACGTTTCTTAACGATAAGGACGTCAAAAACATTTAATAAGGGAAAAACATGAAAAAGATCCTTCTGTCTGTAGTCGCTGCTGCCATTCTGTCATCCAGCATGGCTAACGCCGCCCCCGGCATCAATAAAAAAATCTCTATCGTTGCCACCATTAACGATGCGATTTTTGTTTCTAAACCGGATGGCAGCACCTGGTACGACACAGAGGAACTGTTCGCCAGCGATCGCTACCAGACTACTTTTGCTTCTAACGATCTGCCGGTGCGTATTTATAGCACCACGGACAAAGTTGATGTGACCATGGTTCAACCGTTGACCGTGACCCGTGCAGATAGCGCGCAGTTAGACGGCGTAAAAGTGACTCTAGGCGGCATGGAGTTGAGCACTGCAACTGCTGCAGAACTCACTCAGACCACTCCAGTAACAGGCGGTTTTGATAACACCTATACCCTGAAGATCACTGCTGATGCGCCAACCAACGTTGCTGCTGGCACGACTACCAATGGTGACTACCAGGGCGATTTGGTGATGCTGTTCGAACCAATGCCATAAGATCCAACCTTTGGTAAGCTGATTATATTTGACCTGATCGTTAGCCAATAAATGGATGAGAACCAGGCTATAATATAGAAGTAAAAATAGGGTTAAAACTCTAACCCTATTATTCAATCGTTATCACTCCTATTGTTTCACCATGGTGATTACGGTTTGGCATCCGTTACCCTGTTATAAAAGCATAAAAAACCATTCAATAACGGGTTGCTTAATTTAACCGGACATTTTGGTTAAGCAATTATTCGCGGCACTTTTTAATCTACTTATGGAACGGACTCTCCATGGCCAAAGCTATCCCAGGATGGGCAACCGGATTATTGCTGTTGGCCCCATCAGCAGCAACCTATGCAGATAATGCCCAAATTGAATACCAGGTTCCCGCGGGTTTTTCTGAAGCTGAGCAGGATAAATCCATGCAGTTTCTCGCCACGCTGGATGGCAAGCCCTTACCAGGTGCGATCAGTTGGTCCGCACAGAAAAGCCGCCTGACTTTTGATGAAGCACTGTTCCTCCAGAACGGTATCACAACGAAGCAGATAGACTTGTTGAATAAAGTGTTGATGAAAATACCCTACTCCCTCTGCCCTGGTGGCTGCGACTATAGCATCAGCGGTCAGACAGTTTCTCTGGATAAGGTCAAGCAGTCGATCAGCATCGCCGATGGCAAGCAGCGTTACGTGCAGCCACAGACCATGATGGGATTCATTCATAACCAGTCGCTAGATGTGCGCACCGCGTCCAACAACTACCACTCGGTTGCGGCAACGGGTCAGGCCTATCTTGGCATGCCATTCCAGAGCTATGGCTACCTGAATTGGTATTACAACGAGAGCAAAAGCTACGATACCCAGACTAACGATCAGGGTGTCAGTACCTGGTATCTGCAGAAAAACTTCTCCAGTACTTACCTGCGCAGTGGCCGCCAGGACAGCCGGGATTTTGCGGCTGGCAGCGTCAGCACCACTATCAGCCCGAGCTTTGACCAGTTTATCACCCTCGGCAGCCAGGATAACCTCAAACGCGATAACCAGTCGGCTGGCAAGATGGTGTTGTTCGCCACCAGCGATGGTGACTACGAGTTCTACCGCGACGGACGCCTGATCCGCCGCTTACCTGCCACAATTGGCCGCAACGAGATTGACTACAACCAGTTGCCGGGCGGCTTCTACAATGTGGAAATCCGTCTGATCAACCGGAGTGGTCAAGTGGTTAGCCGCGAAAACCAACAGATTGCCAACCTGAACTATGGGGCGAATGCTGGCTGGTTCGTGACCTTGGGTAAGGAGCTGGATACCCAGGAAAATCTGGCAAGCGCCGGAGCCAACTTCAGCACCAACTGGTTTGCCATGAGTAGTGCATTACTCAAGGGGACGGGTAGAAAATGGGCAATGGAACACAATGTCACCCGCCCCATGCAGGTTGGTGATGTGGATATTACCCCTACCGCAGGCGTCATGGCGGGCGAGAAGAGCGTCGGCGGCTATGCCAGCCTGAGCATTGGCAGCCCTCTATTAGGCTACCTGAGTGCCTCGCAGTACCAGAATACAACGGTATCCGAGTTCTATCGGGGCAATGACAGCACCACGCTGTCATACAGCCGGCAGTTCGGGGCGACGCGTATGGCTTATCACTACAGCCGTTTCGCGCGCAGCGAACGTCACCAGTTACAAAGCACCTGGAACTGGCGCGGTAACGGAGTCTGGGCGGTGATTTCTACCGGTTTACAGAAGGGGGGGTTTGATACCAGCAACAACAACTACGGGCTGTTTCTGAATACCACCATCATGTTGGACCGTAACACAGGTACGTTTAATGCCGCTTATAACAATGGCAAATTGCACACTGGCGGTAGCTATAGCCGTGAGTTTGAAGACGTTAACGGCACAACCTACGCCGGATTGGACTTCAGTGAAATCGGCCGTACCAACGCCATTGGCGTCAACGCCCGCCGCAGCGGCTCGCGTGGTGACGTATCCGGCCGCATCGGTGTAGACGATCGCATCACCAACACCAGCTTTAACTACAACGGCATGCTGGCAGCAAGCCGCGACGGTATTGCCCTGGGGCGTACCAGCCCGAGCGGTGCCGCAATGCTGGTGACTACGCCTGCGTTAGGCGATGTGAAGTACGGTTTCAAGGTCGAAGGTTCTCCGGTTGCTGGTGGCAGCACTTATGCGGTGCCACTGGCCAGTTATCAGGACGTGGCCTTCGCCCGCGCGCAGTCGGTGGATGCCAATACGGATATGAACATTCGCCTGCCTGCCAACGTCCTTCGTGCCCATCCAGGGCAAGTCTACCCGGTGATGGCCGAGGTCGAAATGAACCTGCTGTATAACGGTTTTCTAGAGGACAACCATGGGTTACCGGTGAGTGGTACGTTGCAAGAAACCGGCGACACCGTCTACCCGAACGGCCTGTTCTCAGTCGCGACATCGATGATGCTGCAGGTGGTCACCGTCAATGGCAAACGGGGGCGTTATCAGTGCGATCTGAGTCAACGCCAGAATAATAACCGTTACCTCTGCCAGCACCTGTAAGGGTTGGCGATTAACGCATGGAATAGAGTAGAAAAATGAAACCTATAATCAGCCCCCTGCACATCACTCTGGCAAGTGCCCTGCTGGCTATGAGTGGGTTAACTCTGGCCGATGGCCAACTGATGGTGATGCCCGCACGCAGCACAGTTGAAGGCACTCAGAATCGTACCGTTCAGGTCAGCAATCTTGGAGATAAACCCCTTTATCTGAAAATCGATATGGTGCGCATTGAAAACCCCGGTGAGAAACCGGAGCGTAAAACGCCGATTGGCGAGCTCAGCGTGCCAGAAATGATGGCCAATCCGGCCAAATTGACGTTAGGCCCAGGCCAAAAGCGTGATATCAATCTGGTGGTGTTGAAGGTACCAGCGAAAGAGACCCTCTATCGCTTATACATCGTGCCAATCAACAGCATCAAGGTAGTGGGTGAGAATAGCCAAGAGAAAATCAAGGCACCGATCACCTTTGGCATAGCCTATGGGGTACTGGTAAGCCACTTACCCTCCTCCGGCTCGCAAACCCACGGCTGGGCTCACCAATGCCAAGCCAACGGGCTGCAACTGACCTCCACTGGCAACATGCATACACTGTTTAGCGGTTTGCAGGTGGTCCCGGCAGACAGCATGCCTGGTGAAAAAAAAATCTTCCCGGGATTACCGCGGGTATTCCCAGTGAAAGCCCTGAAAGGCCAAGCCGATGGTAAACCCTTTGATCTGCGCTGCCCGTAAGGCTGCCTCAGCGCTGGTGCTCTGTACGCTCCCCTGGGGAATGGCGCAGGCGCTGATTGATATCAGACCAAAAATCGTCGAAATGAAAGGCGAAGAAGCAGTGGTGAGCGTGATCAATACCGGCGATAAATCTGAGTTTGTCGAAGTTGGTCTGTTCGAACTGGTTAACCCCGGCGTACCGCCAGAACAGGAACAGCGGATACCTTTGGGTATCATCAAAACGCCTTACCTGTATGCCGCACCGTTCAAGCTGACGCTGGGCCCACGCCAGGAAAAACGGGTGCATTTGAAAACGTTGAAACAACCGGCTCAAGAAAAGGTGTATCGGCTCTCAGTTATTCCGCAGCAGAAGCTCAACATCAGCGGCCCCCGTGGAAATGTGATGGTGGTCAATTTGGGGTATATGGGCCTGGTGCGCCAATTGCCCGCCAATCCTACCGCCACCTGGCAGCACCGCTGCGGATCGGAAGGAATAGAGTTGGCAGCGACCGGCAACGTACGGGTTGAGTTCAGTGAACTGAAGCAGGATGGCAAGGCCGTGGACAGCTTTAACGTCTACCCTGGCACGCCGCGTCATATAGCTGGCAAAACATTACGCGGCAAGGCGCAGGACAACACTTTTACCCTGCAGTGTGGCGCATAAAAAGGAATGAGCACCATGAAGCTATGGCAACAGATGATAGCGGCGGCGTTGTTGCTGCCAGGCATTGCGGCAAATGCAGCCGACTCCCCCTTGGGTGGGGTGCCGATCACCATCAACCTGACCAACCTGCCACAAATTACGGTAGAAAAACCAGAGGGTGGTTGGTATGACACACTGGCGCTGAACAACAGCAGCGGTAGAGACGTCACCCTTTATCAAGCTCAAGTGCCGGTAAAGGTCAGTATCCGTAATGAACGCGATTTCAGCGTCACTCTGGTTAACCCGCTGATCCTGACCCACAGTACGAACCCCTCGCTGACGTTCAGCACCGCACTGGTCGAATTTGGCAGTAGTACCACTACGCTGCAGGCACTAAGTGCTACGCCGATAGATTTCAGCAACTCGATCCCCCTGGGAGATACCTCAGTAGGGAATTATCTACTGTCGGTGTCAGCCCATCAACCTCCTGGCGTTCGGGGTGATATCACTGGCGACTATGTGGGTGAACTGATGTTGCTGTTTGAAGTCAATATATAGCGTTTATCCCTTGTGATGACGGCGTTTTGAACCAGATTTATTTTATTAAGGAATTATGATGAACAGACGTTTCCCAGGGTTCGCTTTTTCAGGGATACTCCTGCTGTGTTGCGCTACTCAACCCACAATTGCTGGCACTTTTTACCGACTGACCCCAAGCAATTGCTCTATTACCAGTACGGGGAGTAACAATGAATGGAAAGTCAGCTTTACTATTCAGAGTACAATGGGCTCAAGTGGTGCAAGCATTGGTAATAACTCTGTCAATAATTTTACAATTTCTGTGCCAACAGCAGCAAACGGTACAATAAGCCGTACCGGTAACCGGTTTGTAGTACCGCCGCCGGCATCAAATTTTAATCTCTCTGCCGGACTGGCCATAACTAGCAATAGCCCGAACGCTAGTTCTATTACCATCGGTTCAAGCAATACCTCTACTCCTGCAATAATTACATCAGGTGGCACCGTGACCTTTATCGTCTCACCAACAGAGGCGAATAATGCCTACCCAGCGGCCTTAATCTCGACAACCTCCCTGTCGGATAATGGCAGCAACGTATCGGGTGGCTATTACTGGTTTATCCCTACCATCACAACCAGTGCCTGTACACCATCTGCTGGTAATACACCACCCGCGGTAGTTCCCCCAATATCGGAATTAAATCCGATAGACCCCGAGTTTACAATGAATTCGGCTGAGTGGATGTTACAAACAACCGACTTGGTTGACTTACCCGATGTCACCTCTGCAAGCACTGGTTACCCAGTAACGATTAACAATATTAACAACAACAATTTATGCGTGCGATACGTGACGGCGGGAGTCACCAACAAGCAATATGCGTTGGCAGTCACCAATAGCGCTAGTTCACCAGGGGGGCGTAATCTGTTTGCGCTATCGGGCCCTGATAGCAGCCAATTATTCTATAATTTGCAGTTAGCGAGTAATGACGGCAATGCCGTTAACAACTTTAACTTCCCAACAGCAGGCACCCAAAATTATATCACTTTAGGACAAACGAATAATTACTCATCCGATCACAGCGAAATGTGTTGGACACCCAAAATAAACCTATTCAAAAATTCGTCAACCCAGCAAGGCCTTCACTCTGACACATTAAATTTTGTTATTACCCCAAAAGCATAAATGAGATAAGTCGTACGAGTAGGTGGTGTAATTCCCAGGAGATACCATGCTGAATAAAAAAGTAATCATTCAATGCCCTTGCCATTTTACCCGCAAGGGGATTGAAAGCGTTTTACAAAACATACAGCTTATGGTTGAACTCGACGTCATTGCCAGTTTAGCCAAGCTCAACCAGTGTATCAAGCAGTTAAATACAGGGACTGTACCAGATATCTTAATAATGACCTTGAGTAGCATGGTGAACAATCCGTCATCCACCCTAAGCCTACTCGGTGAATATTGCCAAGTGAACCCAAGGGTAAAAACCATTCTCATTAATGATCTGGTCTCTTTCGGTGTTATGGGACGCTATATTTGCGAATTCAAGAATGTCTGGGCCATATTGGATACTTCAAGATCGGTGGAAGCACTGGAATTTCAACTACTCGATACTTTCCAGCCTTTCACAGGGCGTTCCCCGCTGCGGCATGCCACGACATCTTCTCTCTCGCCACGTGAAATAGCGGTATTACAGAGGCTACTAGATGAGAAAAAAATAGTTGATATTGCTAATGAGTTACGTATCAGCCCAAAGACCGTAAGCAGTCATAAACGCTCAGCGCTGTTTAAGTTAGGCATCCGTTCATTACAACCACTGATGATCCAAAGCTACAGTAGAAAGGCTATAATCAACGTATTTTTATCAAATTACATAGAAAAATAAATTTAAATTCATGACGTAGCCTTATACTTTAAAATAAAAAACATGATATAACCATTAGCGGAAAGACTATAATTACAGCTATAAACCCTAGAATATTAAACATAATGAAATGCGGATGAACCCATTAAAAAATCTTATGGAGCATGGTGTTCACATGACTTATTTCTCTTCATTTTAATAAAGTTTTCAATAAATAAAAAGAGGTAATATGAGATACCTACCTAAACTGCAACAACTTCAAACGTTTCAAGCCATCCTTCTGCATGGCAGTATCCGCACTGCCGCCAAAGCTCTGGGTCAGTCACAACCAGGAGTGACACGCAGCCTGCAGGAGTTGGAGCAAATATTAGGTATCTCCCTGATAACAAGAGGAAGTACTGGTGTAGTCCTTACCGATATAGGGAGGCTATTTAATTCACGTATTGAGTTAGTATTAAATGAGTTAGATCGTGCGTTGGATGAAATCGAACATCACACTAGCTCTACATCCGGCCCCGTGACCATCGGGCTATCACTGTTACCTATTTTAACTATACTTCCTGGTGCAATAAAGCGTTTTAAAGTAAAACATACCAAGTCATGTGTGACCAATGTAGAGGGACAAATATCCGAACTATTACCCGGCCTGCGCAATGGCAAGCTGGATTTTATCATCTGTGCTCATGCTCCTTTAGAATATCTGGGGGGATTGATCCAAGAACCTTTAATGAGTACTCAATACTTTATCTATGCTCGTAAAGGGCATCCATTAGCGAATTGCAACTCATTAGTCGAACTACAGGATGCCGACTGGTTTTTGCCCGTAACAAAAATAGGATATTACGATAAATTAGATCAATTTTTGTTTAAGTCCAGTAATAGTCAACATAAATCGATCATGCGCGGAACGGGGTGTGCCGCGCTGCAAATGGTGATGAATGCTGATTATTTGACCATCGCCACCAGCCAGATGATTCACAACAGCCATTTAAAGCAGGATTTTTGTATTATTCCGGTAAAAGAAATACTGCCTACTGCCAAGTTTTGTCTTATCTACTCATCCGAACGCCCTTTAACTCTGGCCGCTAAAAATTTGATGCATGAATTCCGTTTGGAGAGTCAGTATTATGATTGGAGTGAGCCTATAATGCCCTAACGGTTCCCTAGGTTTATTACGCAAAATCCTTGCTTATACCAGAGACAATACCGTAATTATCAAACACCCTATCCTTCTCTACCATTGATACTATATGAGGATCGCCTACGGTGATAATAGGGTCTAAACCAGTCATCCACCTTTCGGGTTGATAAATTCAACAATAATACCAAAGGCTTGGGGTCAGTTCCCCAACCATCTGGACTCCGTCATGGGGCAGCCAACTGTCGGTAAAGACGCTTTGTATCGCGATCAGTTGGGCATAGTGGCGGATCCCCAGCTTGTGCATGGCTATGCCCTTCTGTGTGGAGATGGTTTTGATACTACGCTTCGTCAGCGCGGCAATTTCGGCGGGAATCATCCCCTGTATCAGGTACTCGACCACCTGCCGCTCCCCCATAGACAACGTTTCCTCATCACACCCCGGTAAAGTGCAGCCAGCCCGGCTATCCTCCCCCAACAGAATCTGACGCAATTGCGCATGCCATAAGACTAACGGTTGCCCCAGATCCACGATATGTCTCACCCCCAGACGGCGCAACCGAGTCACCAGATAAGGAATGGGGTCATCCAGAATAACCATCAGCGCGACGCCGGGAAAAGAGATACGCGCCTGCTGAATAAAGCGCAAGGCTAGCAATAAGTCAGCCTGTTGCCCAACGTGCAATGACATCACCAGCACATCCACCGGCTGTTCATCCAGATACCATTGTGCTTCAGCGGCTTTCTGGCAGTGCCAGACCCGCGATAGCGAGTGGGTGTTGAGCAACGCCCAAATCCCAGCCTGAAAGAAACGGCACGGTGAAACTACTGCCACGCGGTACCGCTTCTGGCTAATCATGTCGCGACATACCAGGGGGAATTCGGCGTATTGTAGGGTGTGTCAGTGACCTGACTGCGTAAATGCTGGAACAGTTCCGCGTCATTGCGAACCCCCAACTTGCGCATGCTATTGCACTTATGTGCGCTGATGGTTTTAACACTGCGATGCAGTAAATCAGCCACGTCAGAAACGCTCATTCCTTGCTGCAAGTACTCCAGTACCTTATGTTCCGCCTGCGTCAACACCACCAAACTGTCCTGCACTTGCGCAGGAGTGGCACTGTGCAGCAGGTACATTGCCATACTGGGGCTACAAACCTTGGCACCGGTCAGCGCCTGTGCCATATCACGGCGAGTCTGCTCCTGCGACTCCTGGCGGGCAAGCAGGCTGATGTGCGGCCGGAGATTCAAACGCGTCAACAACGCAATGTCCCGGCAATAGGTACACACCACAATACGCAGCGCGGGCGCACGTTCAGAGAGCATCAGCAACTGTTGCGTGTCGCGGGCAATCTCCTGCGGCGAGCCACTGAGCACCACCGCCAACAGGTCAATTTGTGGCGGTGCCCATTGCGCCAGCAATTGCTCAAGCGAAGAGACCATCACCACCAGATGCATAGGGGGATCAAGGTTCTGAATAAAATGTGCCATCCCTGCCTGAAGCAAGGGTATAGGGGCAACAACGGCTAATTTGACAACCGATAAAGGCGTATTCATGAGCGACTCCTAGATCAGTAATCCATTACGCGCTAGATAATCTCCACGAGTATAGAGATCGCTATCACTATGGAAGCCGAGCTTAATCATGGCACGGCGTTTATGGGTGCTGATGGTGCGCACATCCCGAGCTAGCACCCGCGCCGTGTCGGTCACGGTTCTGCCAGCAAACAGGCACTCCAGTACGTCCATCTCACGTCCGGTTAGCGATAATGACGGCGCGCCATTGCCAATCAGGTTCACCGCTGACGGGCTAAGACTGGACAAACCCGCCATCGCGCAGAGGACGCCTTGTGTCAGTGATGACAAGGGATCCTGTTTAAGGTAGATACCGCTGACCCTCAACGTTCTCAACTGTGCAAGCAGGTGCGGTTCCTGCAAAGAGGTGGCAACGATAAGCGGCACCCGTGCCCAGTACTGGCGTAAATGGCTAATCATTCGCAGTCCCTCCAATACCGATTCACCTTCGCCACACAGCTCGGTGATCACTACATCCACCTTGCCTTGCTGCATCGCCACTGGCAGATCGCACACCTTTTCTACGTGCACACAATCCATGACCTGAAACTGTGGTGGCTGGAATGCAGAGCAGATCCCGGCACGCGTTATCGGGCAAGCATCCATGAGCAATACCCGGTCGATGCGGCATGCCGTCTGCATTTTCGGTAGGGGTGTGTTGTTCCATACGGTTGATGTCATCATGATAATAGTTCCGTTATTAATGACTCAGCTTGTCCTGATAGGTGCTGGCACCCAAAATAGACTTGGGTGCCGATGTTAAAGCTTGCTACGCCAATACACACAGCGGCCAGGGAAACCAACGCCGTCCGTCTAAACTTGACCGTGTTTTACCCGCCGCGATAACTGACTTGGCTCATCAGTTATAGGTAAAGTCGACTGACATTACCGAAGCAATATTACCCGGCGTAACCACCCCTTTGGCATAAGCACTGGCTCTCAATGCGAATGTGGCCGTGGTTCCTACCACTGTCGTTTCCATGGTAGAGCCCGGGTTTTGCAAGGTATACGGGGACACATCTTGCGCCACTTCTACCGCCACGTTATCTGCCATCCCCGTACCGCTAGTCGTCGCGTAACGCCCGCCAGCCGCGGTATCCGCCGTACCGCTAAACGAGGCGGTAACTTTGCTGGTTGTCGTCGGACAGTCCTTCACTACCAGCTTGAATGGCACCGCCGTGGAGGTGTTTCCTGCCGTCGCCAGGTCCTTTGCCTGAATACTGGTCCCCAGATTGACGTTCAAGTCTGAGTTGGTGGTATCTACCGTGCAGGGCGAAGCCACTACGACACCGGTAATATTGACTTGAGTTGGAGCTGCCACAACCTGATGAACACCAGCCCCCAAAACCAATAAGGCCAGCAGCGTACGTTGAGTTTGTTTTTTCATGATGTTTCCTTACTGTTCCCGTCTATATTCCAGGCAGGGAATTCCTGCCTGATTTCCTTGAGTTAAAAAAACTTAGTTAATTTCGGCATTAATGGTGGCCACGGCATTAAACCGTCCCAGCGCCGGGGTATTACCCGTCACATTCATTGGTGCCAGACTCATAGAGCTGGTGCCAGTTTGTGAAGAATAGTCGAAGGTGACAGGCAGATTTCCATTGACCGGCGGCACGATATTACCGTTCGCGTCACGTACCCGAACCCCGATATCATTATTGTCCGTCTTCAATGCGGTTGGGTCCCCCCCCGATGGCTCACCACTAAAGGATAAGCTGACGACAACACCGTTAGAAATATTGTTACAGGCCAGCGTCATATCAACGACTTTGGGGGTAAACCCATTGGCAATTTCGCCGGGATTCTTGATGTCATTTGACATGATATTATCGAAATTGACATTAATGACCTGCCCGGCATTAATTTCACAAGATTGTGGTACCGTTACCGATCCGCTCATATAGACAGACGACATCGGCATCCCGCCATAGGAGCCACTGACTTTTGTACCATAAAGGTCCAGGATCTTAGTGTTTGGGATGACGACCTGCCCCACAAATGGCCGGGTAAAGTATAAAGACACATAGCCATTAGCACCGGATATCCAGTTCGTTACACCCGAACAGGCACTGGGAAATAGATTGTCCACGTCAGGGAATGGGGTGGCAATCCATTTCTTCAGGTTCCCTCCAACATATAATTCAGTTGCCACTTCCAGATATTTATTTATTGAATAAAAATGTAATCCATCAAAGTCCCGCGTAGCTGTCAGATTACCAGGTACCACTGCCTTATAGAAGGTGTTGGCCGAGCCGGTACAATCACAGTTGGCAGCGTAATTCGCCGCTAAATTCCACTGGTAGGTTTGATGAAAATACATGCCAGCCTTGTTATCCCCTGGATTGTCGTACTGTTTGACAAAGGGGAAGTTATATATCTTCGTGCCGGTTACCGTGGTACACCACCCGGTTGCAGCAAAGCTTGATACGGAAAACAGGCACAGCAGGCCGCCCAATGTAAATTTAACTAACCTGATTAACTTCATCATCGTTCCTTACCGGCACTGCGCATTCAGCATCTGAATGCCAGCACTTTCCGTTGTCTGTTTTGTCAGTGAGTAACTCACCTGACACTGTTGGTCTGAACCGCTGCCCCACTTCACATTCAGGCTGCCGCTGTCTGCCATCCCGGTCAGATAAACCTGGCCACCGTCCCCGACGATAAAGCCCTGTGCTGTTTTCTGTGCCGGATCGCTCACCGTGGCACCGAACGGTACCGGTGCGCCGCCCTGGCGTAACAGAGTCATCAGTATTCGCTGGCCCACGTTGGCCTGGAAGTTGGCTCGAACTACAGCACCACGGGTTGGCACCACGTTCTGAGAGGTCAACTCCACCTCAACGTCATCCGCCAAAGTCTCGGTATTCAACTGCACCTGATTCTTGCGATAAGGGCTGACGTACGGCACGATGGCATAACCACGCCAGTCGGTTTTAACCCCGGTCTGGTTGTTAACCCCCGTGCCACCGGCTCCTGGTGCTTTCACCAGCGCAATGGTTTCCCCCAACGGCTGGCCGAAGGTCACCCCGTCCTGATGCGCTATAATGCCGCCCTGCAGGCCGTAGTTGAGTCGTTGACTGTTGCGATCGTAGGCATAGCCCGCCAACACTTCCCCATAGGTACCGCGATAGTCGGCATTCAGGTTGCCGCCGTTGCCGATGCCCTTGTTGCCATAGCTTTGCTGTACGCCCCAACTCAGGTTGTTGTCCGCTAACGCCGTGCCGTTCAGGCCGACGGCGTTGTTAGTGGAACCCTTCTGGCTGGTGTTCAGGTTGTAGCTGGCATAAGTCCTGCTCAACCAACGATCCAGCGGCATGCTGACGTTAAGCGCAAAGATCTGATCGCGGTCATAAATGGCGCCACTGCTGTTGCCACTGGCCGTCGAGTTTTCGTTATAGCTGTAGCTCAACCCGTAGCTGATACCGTTCCAGCTGTTGTTATAGCCGACGCCAATCGAGCGTAAGGTACGATCGCTGTTCCAGTAATCTTCGCTGACCCAGTTTAATGACAGGGTTCCCGCCGCATCTCCCAGGTTCTGGCTGATGGTCAACTCGCTGCGGTTGCGCTTGCGGTCGGTGAGCCGGTAACTACTACCGTCACGGTAGGTGTCCAATACTTCCTGCAAACTGTAGTAGCCCGCGGTTGAGTAACGGTATCCGGCAATCGAGAAGTTGGTACCCGTCTGTATCAGGTTCTTGCTGTAACGAACTCGCCATGATTGGCCATCGGTTTTAGGTTGGTCTTGCATCGTAGACCATGCCTGGGTCACGTCTGCCGATATGGCACCGATGTCACCCATGTTCTTGCCCAGTCCCAAGGCCACAGACTGGTACTTACTGGCAAACTGGCCACCGCCGTAGGCGGTAAAACCATTAGACAGACCATAAATCGCTGTGCCCTGGCTAAACAGGGTCTTGTCTATGCTGTTGTCATAAGAACGGTACTGCCCGCTGGTGACTGAGTACTTCAAACGACCTTGACGCTGCAGCACGGGCAGCGAGGCAAACGGCACCACCATCTGCTGTTGGCTACCGTCGGCTTCCCTAATGGTCACCAGCAGGTCACCGCTGCCCCCGGTAGGGAACATGTCATTGATTTCAAACGCACCTGGCGCCACGTAGGTCTGGTAAATCACATAACCGTTCTGGCGGATAGTCACCTGCGCATTGGTTCGTGCAATACCCCGTACCATTGGCGCATAGCCCTTCAGGCTGTCCGGTATCATTTCGTCGTCCGAGGCCAACTGCCCACCACGGAACGGTACGCTGTCGAACACGTCCGAAGGTGAACTGCTATCCCCCAGCGTCATCTGACTTTTCAGCGCGATAATGTCACGCTGGGCATAGGTATAGATGGTGTCCCATTTATCCTGGCCGTCACTGCTTCGGCTCCAGGTCGTGTAGTTACGCAACCGCCACGCCCCGAGGTTGACACCTGGCCGCAGGTTGACGAACTGGCTGTTGCTGTCTTGGTTATTACCATTACGTGCATAAGTGTTGGCTCCGCTCATGCTGTAGTTGAGCAGCAATGCCGGAATACCTTGATCCCACTGGCTTTCAGGAACGTAACCACGTGCTTTCTGTGAGAGGGCTGCCTGAGGAATACTGATCAGTAATTGCTGTTCGCTGAAACGGAACTTGGCGCTGGCCTGGGGAATGGCACTGATGTTGGCGCATTGTGACTTGGCATCACCGAGCCCTGGGAATAAATCGGTTTTCACCCCCAAGGCATTAAGTTGCTCTACGCTCAGACAAGGTTGCAGATGCTCTTTGCCATCAGCCCCTTTTTGCATACTGAACGTCACATCCCGTGTGTCCTGCTGTTCGTTATTGAGATAGATATCGACCCGATAGGTGCCTGGTGCCTGACCTATGCCTTCCTCAAAAACCGTTAAATCTGTCGCGCCCTGGTTTGGGTTATCCATTTGCAGCAGTGCAGGGTTAAAATAGTCACGCGCCTGTACGCTAAAGGATAGGGTTCCCATCAATGCTAGCTGGGTAGCAATCAAATAAGCCAGCCTGCTGATGCGTGGCGAATGCCCGGCCTGGCTTTTATTGTTATTCATCCGTTTTACTCCATTGCCTGCAGGGTAAAATCCCCCCCTGTGTCCTGTGCCCCACGGCCTGTGGGGATGCCTATTCAATCAACGCTATACCTTGCAACCTGCTACAACGCTGCGAGTTGCTCTTTGCTTACCGCCCCGTAGTCATTGATAATCTTCCAACTAAGCGGGCCGCCGCTCACTCCGGTTGGCAGTGCAAAGCTTGCCGTACTCATCGGAGCCACATAGGTCACATCGCTCAATTTCTTGCCTGCAACCTTCACCTCATAGAAATTCATATAAAACGGCGTCGGGTTGGTCACCTGCAGGTTATTACCACTGCGTTGCCAGGTCAGTTTCTCTGTGACTTGCTCCGGCGTGCCTTTGATGCCCTCCGGGCGGTAAATCAGCTTGATGCGCGTCTTCACTGCAATTTGCAGCGTATTGCGGACTTCAGCTTTGCTGGCTGCGGGGATGGACTTGATGTTCATCCAATACAACGATTCTTTATCTGAGGGCAGATTGCCCCCGGCACGCACCACGCGCAGGACGTTTTTCTGGTCGCCATCCAGGCGGAACAGCGGCGGGGTCACCACAAAGGGGGCTTTCTCAGCGCCACCTGCGGTGGTCTCTACCCAAGTCTGGATGAGGTACGGCCCCTTGTCCGGGTTACTGACGCTCAGTGAAGACTCCTTTTTACCGCCTTCATAAATCAGGCGCGTACCGCCCACAACCACACCGGCCTGAGCAGCACAGCTCATCATCAGCAAGCTCGTCAGCACTGTGGCAGGAATAAATTTCATACAAACACCCCGTGAAATGAGACATAAAGGCCAGCTCAACTACCGCTGGCCTGAAATCAGAACAACTAATCTCTACGTCGAATTGGTAAAGTCTTAGTTGTAGTTAAGGGTGAAGCTAGCGGTGGAGTTCGCAACACCAGAAGTGATGGTGGCGGAGGTAGAGATATAACGTGCAACGAAGTTCAGATCGTTATTACCCGCAGCCAGTGGATATGCTTTAGATGCGGTAAACAATGGAACTACAGTGTTAGCGTCATCGCTCAGCTGAATACCAACACCTGTTGCGCCACCAGCAGCCAGTGCCAGAACGGTGTTGTCACCAGACACAGCGATACCGTCAAATTTGACTGCAGCTTGAGTTGCCGCAGCCGGGCAACCTGTCAATTTGATGGTGAAATTGGTAGCAGAAGATTTAACACCCGCAGTCGGAACGCCACCCACGTTGAAAGAAGTGGTAGCGACTTCACCCAGATTCACTTGCAGTGGGCTGCCTGGGTTGTTAGTCACAACACAAGCGTCGTCGGTGATTTTACCTACGAAATCCACTTGACCATCAGCAGCAGCAGCAGCGGTAACGGCAAACACAGAAGAGGCCAATACGGCAACAGCAATCAGATTCTTTTTCATACAACACTTTCCTTTAATGTAATGCACCCATGTGCATAGCAAAATTATTTGACATAGCCTTATGTCGTTCCCTGTTTATTTAGTTCCTAGCGATAACCTCGCCCGTTAAATAACTGCCTAGGCCGTTAAGCCTTGTCTAACCGACGAGTCATTTTGAACTAAAGTGTACCGTCCAAATATTTATGCTAAAAATTCTTAGCCACCAGCATTAAACTTCAACTGGCGAACAATTAATGAACAAACATAAAGCGTTAAGACTATCTTCAATGCCGAGGTGGATTTTTTAGACCAGTCAGGAGTGGGCTTGAACAGCCACTAATGGGGGGAGAGCGCAATGATGAATAGCTGTCCAGAAATCAACTTAACTTACTGATATTAATCATTATTTAAAAATTAGGAATGTTGCCACAACAAATTTGTTGACTCGCAAAAAGATAATCCTTAGAGTGCGTGACAGTTTAGTTCAAAGTGTACCGGGTGAATTAAATTATTACATTTTGTTTACCAGACTTCTTTAAATCTCCGCGCATTGCTGGCCGTATAAAGTACGGTGTGCTGAATATTCTTATGCCCAAGAAAATCCTGAATCAATCGAGTATCTATCCCGCGGTCTGCCAGCGCGAATCCACAACCATGTCGCAGCATGTGAGGATGGGCGTTAACCTCCAGACCAGCCAACTCGCTGTAATGACGCATTAACCAGTAGATACGCTGGCGGGATAGATGATTACCCTTCTCGGAAAGGAATAACCAGTCGCTTTCGGCACCTCGATAAGTGCGTCTGACTTTTAACCAGGCGCGTAACGCTTTATGTTCTTTGGCATATAAAGGATGAATGGTGGAAAAGCCGTTTTTCAGGCGATGGATATAAATGCTTTTGCCCTCCAAATCGATATCGGAAAGGCGCCAGCGGTTGATCTCACTGACACGACATCCGTGGATAAAACACATCCAAATCAAACAGTAATCGCGTTCAGCGTGTTTACCCTGCTGAGTAGCTCCTAGCAGACGCGCAACTTCGGAAGGAGTCAGATGCTTGCGATTATTCATAGTGCCTCACTGTGACTTTACTAAAAAATGTGCAGGGCTATTCATCCTTTTACATACCTACAAGATTCATAGGATCGCTGATGCAAGGGTTGCGACAGCTTCAACCTATCCCAGATCAGTATAGCGGAGAGGAAAAAAGACAACAGCCATGGAATTGCTAAGGATATCCGACAAAAAAAAAGAAATGCCATAGAAAAGCCAGTGATCTATGATTTAAAGGATTATCCTTTCTTAAGTAAGAGATAAATCCGAAAAAATTAAATCACAATATAATGAAACACCCCATTAATAATGAGTGCAGTAAACAACACTGGATTTATACATTACTCTTCATGACATTCTTATCCATGAACGCATGATAAATTAGAGGTGGCTATATATCTAATGTTAAACTCAACCAAGATTGGATGAGTCTAACAATCATAGATTAAATAAACTGTTTTTAAGCAGATTTTAATTATATTCTAATCGAGCGAAAGCGCCCCGCGTTACTGGCAGTATAAATTACCGTATTCTGAATATTTTTATGACCCAGATAATCTTGGATTAAACGAGTATCAATGCCGTCATCAGCCAGCGCATAACCACAGGCGTGGCGTAACATATGCGGATGCACGGGGACATTCAGTCCAGCAAGTTCACCGTACTCACGGAACAGGCGATGCATCTGCTGGCGAGAAAGTCGCCCCCCCTGGCGTGACAGAAACAGAAAATCACTGTCTGCTTCAAGATATTGTGGGCGCAGGGCCAGCCAACTGACCAGTGCGGAGTGCTCACGCGGCTGAATCGGATGTTGGACGGAAAAGCCGTTTTTCAGGCGATTGACATACAATTTTTTGCTGAGTAAATCCAGATCCTGCAGGCGCAGATTACAGAGCTCGGAGACGCGCAATCCATGAATGAAGCAAACCAGCAACATACATTTATCACGGACGGTATTCTTATGATCAGGAATTGCATCAAGTAAACGCTGTACTTCATCCATGCTCAAAAACTTACGATTGGTGTTAGCCGACATGCGGTATTTCCCTATACACGTTTTTTTTCAGATATTGGATTTAACGCTATAAGAAAATTCTGGTCAAGCTACAACCTGATGCTCAGCATAACTTTGTGGAATAAATCGAATTTCAGCGGTTTTAGTGCCATTTATTCATTTCCCCCTGTGGTAATAACGTGTGGGAAAGTCTATTTTTTGAACAGGAGATCTTAGCAACGGTGCTTTATTAACCGTGCAGATCGTAAGCTAGACTCACCATTTGATAGAAGGGGGGGCGATCGTGGATGCTCTGAGGTGAGGCAATAGGGGGTTATCGAAAGCACTTGGGGTATGCAGAGATACCCCAATAGAAGAGTAAACCAGGCTTGCCTTAGACGGTCAAACCCCCGTCAAGGATCAGGCTTTGGCCCGTCATATAACGGCTGTCATCACCGATGAGAAACGCGGTGGTACGCGCCACTTCGCTGGCTTTGCCCAGGCGGCGCAGAGGAATTTGCTTGCGCAGCGCCTTCAGCGCCTCCGGCGGAATGGCCTGCGTCATCTCGCTTTCGATAATCCCGGGCAGCAGGCAGTTCACCCGGATACCAAAACGGGCCACTTCCAGCGCCAGAGATTTCCCCATGCCGATCATCGCCGCCTTACTGGCCCCATAGGCCGTTTGCCCGGTATTGCCCTTGATGCCCGTCACTGAAGACATCAGCACCATCGCCCCTTCCCCCTGCGCCATCATGGCGGGCAGCAGGTGGCGGTTCCAGTAGAAGATGGCGTTGAGGTTGGTGTCGATCACCTGCCGCCAGCGCTCACCGGTTTGCTGGATATGCAAATCATCCTGCGTGATCCCGGCGTTATGGATCACCGCAAAAGGCGCACCGAGGCGTGCCAGCAACTGCGGCGCTACAAGGTTCACCGCCTGCTCGTCACTGCCGTCACAGATGCAGCTTTCCACCCAGCCCGGCAAACCCGCGCAGGTTTCAATCACTGCCGCGCTGGCCGACTGGCCGCTACGGCAGGTGAACACCACGTTCCACTGCTTGGCCAGTTCTTCCACTAACGCGCGGCCAATCCCCCGGCTACCCCCGGTCACTAATACCCATTGTTTAGTCATAGGATTACTTTTGCGTGTCAGCCAGGCTTTGACAGAGCTCACCCAGCGTCATATTCGGCTGATTGATGAACATTTCGGCGTTGAGCGTGACTCCGAACTCACGCTTGGCCAGCACCATCAGCTCCACATAGTCCAGGCTGTCCAGTTTCAACTGCTGCAGAGGCATCTCTGGGGCCAGATCGGCCATCTCAAGATCTTTGGCATCACAAATCATTTCAGTAACGATGTCGTAAACCTGTTGGTAATTTCCCATGGTAATATCCCTATGTTTAGTTGTCGGCCATTGGCCATGTTTTTAAGGTCACCGAGGTGACAAGCAACGCTTGCCGCTGCGTTCTGGCCTCGATCACCGCGCGTAACACAAATCCGCTGCTTCGGTCCCCGATAATCAGCATCGGCTGAATGCGGTAGTACAGCCGATCTTCGGGTGCAAATAGCGTTTCGGGGTTGAATAATCGGGCGCTGAAGTGGGTCTCATGGTGCGTCTGTACCACCGGGAGCTGAGCAAACACCTCAATCAACGTAGCGACCTGCAGTTCCGGCAGCGCCGTCGTCAGCGCCGCCAAGGTTTCCGGGGATTTCACCAGCAATTGGAACAGCAGGGCGTCAAAGAAACTCCACGCCTGAGTGGCCTCCGATGCCTGTCCCGGGAACCGCTGGCTGAGAGCCATCACCTCGTTAACGGTCAGCGCATGCTCATACTCAGAAGCTACCGGCTCTAACGACTGAGCCGGAGCCAGTTTGCTGTTGAAACAGCTTTCCTGCGTGACACTGTCCAGCAACTTGCCGGTGATCTGCTTGCCGCTGCCCGCTATCTGCAAGTGATACGGCGTCTGGCACAGCACCGGTCGGCGCATGCGGGTGCTGAAAACATAAAAGTCATGCTCCAGCGGAGTCGCAAGCAACACCGCACTCAGATGACGTTTCACATCCAGCATCGCACGCATCCCATGGACGCTCAGTTGATCGGCCCCCATTTTGCGCACGTGCTCCAGATCAAAGTGGATCGGGTTGTAGTCGCCGGAAAAGGCGGCCCACTCTTCAGCATCGCGCAGGGTATAGTTGAGGATCATGCTCATGCCTGCCCGATAACCAACGCCGCGTTAGCACCACCGAAACCAAAGCTCAGATTCAAGATGTTCTGTAACCGGGCCGGGCGATGCCCTTCGCTGATGTAGTCCAGATCGCACTCCGGATCGGCATTTTTCAGGTGACAGGTGGCTGGCATCAGCTGATGCTGCAACGCTTGCAGACAGATGATGGATTCAAAGCTGCCTGCCGCCGCAATCAGATGCCCGGAGTAAGACTTGGTGCTGGAAAGCGGGGTGCTGTAGGCCGCCTCGCCGAAGGCCAGCTTGATCGCTTGAGTTTCATTCAGATCGTTGAGAGGCGTAGACGTGCCATGCGCATTGATATAGTCAATCTCCTCCGCCGTTACCCCGGCCTGGCGCAAGGCATGCTGGATGGTTTTCACCCGGGCAATCTTGTCTTCCGCCGGTGCGGTAAAGTCGAAGGCATCGGAGTAATTGCCATAGCCCTTGATTTCCCCCAGGATGGTTGCCCCACGCGCCAGTGCGGCTTCGCGCTCTTCCAGGCACAACACGGCAGCACCTTCGGACAGGACAAAGCCGTTGCGATCGAGGCTGAACGGGCAGCAGGCCTTGCTGGCATCATCCTGCTCACTCGCCAAGGCACGCAGGATATCGATGTTCCATACGGCGGCATCGGTACACAGCGACTCGCCAGCCCCGGCCAGCATCATCGAGGCACGGCCACTGCGGATCACCTCAAACGCATCGCCGATGGCGATCGTCCCGGTGGCACAAGCAGCAATCGGGCTATTCTGATAGCCGCGCAGCCCCCAAAACAGGCTACAGGCCGCCGTTGCCGCATTCGGCATAGACAGGAAACAGCCAAACGGTGAGCCTAACCCCGTGCGCAGATAGCCTTCGTAATTAATATGGGTTTCATCCTGACCCGCCCAGCCGCTGCCGATGATGGTGCCGCACTCAAGCAGATCGTAATAGGCCGCCGGGCTCTCCCCGTGGAAGGCCATCTCCATCGCTTCGCGGGCCGCCCCCAACGCCAGGCGGGCAAAACGTGGCAGGCGGCGACGGATCGCCGCAGGGACGCCCTTCAGGCTGGGTTCATCGTCGATCACCCCGAAGAAACGCGACTGGATCCCCACGGCGGACCGATCGAAATAGCGGTAGCCCAACTGATAATCCATAATCGCCGCCCAGCTTTGCTCGGCATTCATCCCCAATGGCGTGACCGCACCAAAGCCTGTAACCACCACGCGACGTGACAAAGCATCTTTATTCATGATCTCATCCTGTTATATCACTGTCTTTTTCCACACCGCCGCCCAACGCCAACCACAGCTTCATGGTGGCGTTGAGATAGTTGTACTGCAGATCTGACAAATTGCTTTCAATGGTCAATAACGCATCCTCGGCATCCAGCAAAGTCTGGAGAGAGACCGCTCCGGCCTGATACTGGCTGTTGGCCAGCGCCAAACGCTGCTGACCAAGCCGCAGGTTGCGTTGCTGATTGATTTTTTGCTGTTGATAGCTGAGCCGTTGCGACATGGCGTTATCCACGTCGGCAAGCGCATTGTAGACCTGGCTGCGAAAGACGATCGCCGCCTGTTTGACGTCCAAATCCGACTTCTCAATGGTCAATTGCACCGTGTTCCATTGCACAAACGGCAACGCAGCGTTGGCTCCCAGCGTCCTGACCGGATTGCTGAACCATTGAGAGAAAATGCTGCTGGCAGAGCCGAGTGAGGCCGCCAGTGACAGCGATGGATAGAAGCTTAAACGCTCCACATCCGAACCGGCCAGGGCTGCTCGCAGACGCCCTTCCGCCGCCTTCACGTCTGGACGGCGGGCAATGACCTCAACCGGCAGCACTTTGGCAATTGGCACATCCTGATTGATGTCCAGCGAGCTGCGCTCTGCCTGACGATCGGTGGGCGAACGGTTAAACAGGATCGCCAGCGCATTACGGTTCTCTTCCCGCTGCTGTTGCAACGTGCGATAGGTGTTCTCACGATTAAGCAACGACTGTTTCGCCTGTAACAGATCGAGCTGTCCGGCAGCACCGGAGGCATAACGTGACTGCACCAGAGCCAGCGTCTGCTGACTGATTTCCAGACCCGCTTGCTGCTGTTTTATCTTCTGGTTAAGGTTGGCAATCTGCCAATAATACTGCGCTGTATTGCCGATCAGCGTCAGCGCGGTGTTTTGCCGATCCTGCTCTGTGGCTTCAGCCTGCCACTGCGCCTGTTCTCTGGCACGAGCCAATTTCCCCCAGAGATCCAGCTCGTAGCTCAGCGACAACGTGGTGCTGTAAGACTCCGTCGGGGTGGTATTGCTACGCAGGTTTTTGCTGTTGTTAGCGCTGCCAGCCACCGAAACGTCCGGCGTTAAATTGGTATCGGTTAACCCAGCCGCCAACCGGGCCTGCTGCAGCTGTATGCCAGCAATAGCCAGATCGTTGTTGCTGGTCAGCGCGTGTCCAATCAGCATGGAGAGCTGCGGATCGTCGAAACTCTCCCACCAGCGTCCACTATGCTGCAGATAACCCGTACCGGTCTCCTGCACTCGCCACTCGGCGGGCACCGACAGCATTGGCCGCTGATAATCGCTTTTCGTCAAGGCGCCACAGCCGCTCAGCAGCAGGGGCAACAAGATGGTCAGAGAAAGCTTTTTCATCATCATTCGCGCGCCAGCGCCTCCGTTGGATGAAGACGTGCCGCATTGCGCGCCGGGAAAAAGCCAAAACCCAGGCCGATCAGTGCAGAGAACCCGCAGGCAAGTACCAACGGTGGCCAGGTAAAGATCATCGAGAACTCTTGAGTCACCTGGGAGAAAATTACCCCGGCCAACCCGGAACCAATAATGCCGATCAGCCCGCCCAGCGAGCAGATCACCATCGCTTCAATCAGGAACTGGCGCATGATGTCCGCTGGCCGTGCGCCGACTGAAAGACGGATGCCGATCTCGTGGGTACGCTCGGTGACCGAAACCAGCATGATGTTCATCACGCCAACCCCCCCCACCAGCAGTGAAATCCCGGCAATAGCGGTGATCAGCAGATTCATCGAATCCGACGCTTTGCGGATGGCCTGTGTCATCTGATCGTTGGTCTGGGTATAAAAGTCACGCTGGCCATGAGCCTGTTCTACTAGTTTTTCCACGCGTCCCTGTACCTCATGCGGTGAAAGCCCGTCACGTACACGCAAGGTCATTGACTCGATCGGCATATCGCCAGACATGCGCTCCAGCAGCGCGGTATAGGGCATCCAGGCGCCCAGCATCATGCCGCTGAATTTGCCGCCTTTACGCTCGGCAACACCGATCACCCGGTAAGGCGTACCGCCAAGCTGGATGATTTCCCCTTCTGGTGTTTCATCCGTTTCAAACAGCGTATCGCGTAATTCCGGATCGATAATCACCACCGGTTCCCGCTCGTCCAGATCGCGCTGGGTAAAACCGTTACCAGAGATAAAATGCAGGCCCTGCACGCGGAAATAGGCATTGCTGATGCCGGAAATCGCCACCGTAACCTCTTTGCCACCGCGCACCGCGGTCACCGCTGTGCTGACCACTGGCGATACACTGTCGACATAAGGCTGGCGAGCCAACAGCTCTACATCGGAAACCTTCAATGCGCGCGCAAAGTCAGGCCGCACTTTCCCTCTCCCTTCACCAGGGCGGATCTCCAACGTGCTGTTGCCCAGTTGACCGATCTCCCTAAGAATATTTTGCCGTGCGCCCTCACCCACCGCCATTGACGACACCACGGAAGAGACACCGATAATGATGCCCAACATCGACAGGAAGGCTCTGGCACGGTGCCCCATCAGCGCACGCCAGGCCATCTTGATCGCCTCTTGTACGCTCTGCCAAAACGGCATGCGTCCTGTGGCGGCGACCACCGGCAATACGGGCCGGGTTTTCTGTGGCGCGACCGCTTCATTACGCCTATCGGCAATAATTTCACCGTCGCTGATTTCAATAATACGCTGCGCCTGGTTGGCGACATCCCGATCGTGGGTGACGATAATGATGGTGTGCCCCGAGCGATGCAGGGAGTGCAGGATTTCCATCAACTCCTGCCCACTAGCGCGATCGAGCGCACCGGTCGGTTCATCGGCAAGAATAATTTCCGCCCCGTTCATCAACGCGCGGGCAATACTGACGCGCTGCTGTTGCCCACCGGAGAGCTGCGCCGGTTTGTAGTTCATCCGCTGTTGCAACCCAAGCCGGGTCAGCAGGTATTCGGCACGCGTCTGGCGTTCCGCCGCAGGCATCGCGGTATACAGGGCAGGAATGGCGACGTTTTCTCTGGCGCTCAGATAAGGCATCAGGTGATAACGCTGGAAGATAAACCCGATGTACTGGCTGCGTAACTCGGCCAACTGCTCACTGCTGGCGAGCTGGGTGGAGATACCTTTGATCTGCATCTCACCTTCGGTGGGTTTATCCAGGCAGCCGATGATGTTCATCAACGTGGATTTCCCCGAGCCGGACGCGCCAACGATCGCCACCATCTCGCCCGGTTGGATGGAGAGGGAGACATTTTTCAGTACCGCTACGGTCTGCAACCCAGAAACAAAATGCCGGGAGATACCTCTCAGTGAGATCAACGCAGAAGATGGCTTAACCATTGCTAGCGCTCCCCGCCAATACCACGCGGTCGCCCTCTTTCAGCCCTTCTTTTACTTCGGCAAACTGGCGGTCGTTCAGGCCGATGCGCACCCAGCGTGACTCAAGCTGTTTACCGTTCATCACCTGTACCTGATAACGATCTTTACCCTGTTGTTCACCAAAGGCCGCCACCGGGACACGCAGGGCGTTCTTCGCCTGCTCGGTAATGATAAATACCTGGGCGGTCATCGAAGTTCGCAGCAGGCGCTTACTGTTGGCGATAGCAAATACGCCGCTGTAATACACCGCCGAAGCCTGCTGATTGGAGGAACTTGATGCGTTGTCTTCCTGCAAAGCCTCATTGGGGGCTTCCTGGATCGAGCCCATCACGCTTTCGTAGCGCTGTTTCGGATCGGCCACCACGTAAAACCACAGCGGTTGCCCCACGCGCACCTTCAGGATATCGGTCTCCGAAATACGGGTGTGTACCGTCATGGTATCCACATCCGCCAGCACCAGAATGGTCGGGACGGTTTGTGACGACACGATGGTCTGCCCTTCCTTGGTCACAATACCCAGCACTTCACCGTCGATCGGCGCAACGATGCGGGTAAAGCCCAGATTGGCCTTGGCCGTTTCCAGCTCCATCTGCGCCTGGACGATTTGTGCGTCGTTGACCTTCAACTGGGCAACCTGAGTTTGGAGCTGTGCCTGCGCCCTCTCCAGATCGCTTTTCACGCCTGAACCATCACGATCCAACCTCAACTGACGCTTCAGCTCCTGTTGATACTGTTTGAGCGTTGCCTGGGTGACTTGCTTTTGCGCTTCGGCGCTTTGCAAGGCGGCTTCCGATTTACGCAGTGCGTTCTGTTGCAAGGTCGGGTCAATTTCCGCCAGCAACTGCCCGCGGGTGACACGATCGCCCTGCTTCACATACAGCTTTTGCAATTGCCCGTTAACCTGGGCACCAACGCTGACCTGCAGTGCCGGTTTAAGAATGCCGGTGGCCAGCACGGTTTTTTCGATATCGCCACGGGTGATCTCTTCGGTGTCATAGGTATGATCCTGCGCTGGTGTCGAGACGTACCAGACGATCGCGCCGATCAAGGCCACCAGGCACAGCAAGGCGAGCATTACCAGACGGCGAGCCTTGCCAAACATCTTCAGCTTCATCAGCACACCGCCGTAGTCAGTGTCGGTGATGTTTCGACGCTGGCCACATGGCCATTGCTCACGCGGAACACCCGATCAAACATCGGCAAGACGCTCTCGCTGTGCGTTACGGTGATCAACGTTTTATGGTGCTCACGACAATGTGTCAGCAGAGTGGTCATCACCTGATGCGCCGTTTCTTCATCCAGATTGGCCGTAGGTTCATCAAGCACCAGCACCGGGCGATCGCTGTACATGGCCCGAGCCAACAGTAGACGTTGGCGTTGCCCCAGAGACAGCCCAGCATGGCTTTCACGGATCAGTGCATTCAGGCCGCCCGGCAATTTCTCGATCACCGGAGCAAGATTCAGCCCCTCCAGCGAACGCTCAATCTGCCGATGCTTTTGCTCATTAAAGTTCTCATCAAACAGCGTGATGTTTTCCAGCACCGTGGCATTGAACAAGATGTCCTCCTGGCTTTGCAGGAAGAACAGCGCGTGCACCTGCTGATAATCGAGCGGCTGACCATCCACCATTACGTCCCCTTGCTGTGGTGGCATCAGGCCGGTCATCACCTTCAGCAAGGTGCTTTTACCCGCGCCAGACTCACCGACAATGGCAATGCTTTGCCCCGGCCTGAGCGACAGCGAAAGATCGTGCAGCACCGGTTGCTGGGCGTCATAGGCAAAGGCGATATGGTTATAACGCAGTTGCGAGGTGAACGACGGGATGGGCGCAGGAACCGCATCATTGCCTAACGCCGGTGCAGAACGTGACGGAAACAGATCCCGCGCGCGGGTATCAATCACATTCAGCTGATTCTTTTGCAGGATGGAATAGAAAATTTTGGTGATGTAAGAGGTGAAGATTTCACGCACAAAGCTATAGGCAAAGAACTCCCCGAGCGTGATAGTTTCGTTTTTCAACAACGGCAGCGCCAGGAACATAAACAGCACCATCTCCAGGCTGCCGATCAGCTGATACAGGCTGCTTTTGACCTGCTCGTACATTCTCTGTTGCTGGCGGCAGGTAAACAGCGCCAGGGCATATTTGGCAAACAGGCCCTTACGCTGGCTATCGAGCCCAGCGGACTTGATGGTGGCGAACCCTTGAATGCTCTCCAGGATAAAGTCGCTCTGTTCGGCCGTTTTGACCTGCATTTGCTGGGTAAAATAGCGGTCACGATAGATGGCCCAGACGCTAACCAGCCCCATCAGGGTGACACTGATACCAGACACCATCGCCAGCAGCGGGCTCATATAGCACATCACCGCTAGCGCGATGGCACCGATGATCCAGTCGGTACGCAGGCCGTTATCCAGCTCGATTTTAATGCCCGAGGCCATCTGCCAACTGGCAAAACGGCTAAAGACGTCACCCGGCGCACGTTTATCAAAGAAGTTCAGTGAATTACTGAGCAAGCGCGAGAAACCGGCCACGCTGTTGACCACCACAAAACGTTTGATAAATCGCTCGGTGATCCAGCGCACGCCGAAGGCCAGCGTGGTCGAAACGACAAACGCCAGCAGGAAGTAAAAATAGGGGAAATCTGTTTTTCCCGCAGAGGAAAAGACCTGGTTGATGGCGCTACTGACCATCGTCGGCATGATAAACAGGGTTAACGAGATCAGAAACGCCAGTATCATCAACCGGTAAATGCCGGGGATACGTGCCGTTTCTTTCAGACTCATGGTGTCGAACATGCGAAAGCGTTTACTGCGCTGCACGTTGGCCAGCGCCTGCGGATCGGGCTGGGTTTCATTGTCCAGCACCAGCGCATAACCGCTGATATCCAGTTTCAGCGCATCAATCGGCAACAGTTGCTGACCAATGCCCGGGTTCATCACGCAGACATGGTTGCCTTTACGGTAGGCCAGCACCACGTAATGGCTGGCGCCATAATGCAAAATGGCAGGCAGCGGTAATTCCGCCAGCTCATTATGTTCAAAGGCCACGGGATAAGCGGGCATCGCCAATTCACCCATGATATCGCACAGCCTGGCCAATGAAGTGCCATGCTGCGAGGCCGGATAGCGTTCACGCAGGCTTTCCAGCGAGACATCAATCCCCTGGGTTTCCGCCATCATGGCGATGCAGGCCAGCCCACATTCGTTAGTTTCGCCTTGAAAGACCAGCGTCGGGATTATCTTTTCCATGATCTGACTTCTTCAATTTCCGGTTTATTCATTGATAAAAAATAACGAATGTGCGTGCCATAACAGCCAGTCCTCGGGGTGCCGGACGATCGAACTCTCAACAATTTCCGGTAGCCTGGCTTTCACACTGCGCGCCGGCATCGGCGGATCAATGTGGATTTTTATCTCTTTGTCGTAATACAGGTAATAAAACACCACCTGCGCCGACAGCGCTCGGGCAATGCGGATCACGCCGCTGTGCAAATTGGCCGGGCGATCAAACAGACGGCAACTGAGTTTTGCCGTTTGCGCCGCATTGGTGTTGACGGTGTAATCCGGCGAAATATCCGGGAAAATAATGATATTGCGTTGATGATCGGCCGCTTCCATAATCGCGCCCATCAGATTGCCGGCAATTTCCCGGTTATCATCATGGATCGAGCAATAGGACAGGTTAACGCCCCCTAATTCCCGCGCCCTGGCGTGATACACCTCCACGCTCACGGAGACAATCGCCGTTGCCTGTCCCGGAAATACCCCGGCACCGACCATACCGGCCAGCACGTCAGAGAGCATATGCAGCGGTGCCAGCACCACTGGGTGCCCTGCCTGATGCAAAGGCTCGACGACCGCATTAAGCTCTGCCTGGCAGCGAGCCAGTTGGGCTGCGACCTGAGGGCTCTGACCATAGGTTGCGGCCAGCTCCAATAAACGGCGGCGCTGACTGGTGCGGGCAAAATTCCCTTGGTAGTCAGCCCCGAGCAGGGATTGCTTATTCGCCTCGGCCACAAAGGCACGCCGACGATCGCCCCGGTCATTTAATCGCAGCCAGCGGCCCAGCGCCCCCAGCCCAAGGAACCAACGGTAATTGCCGTGGCGCAGCAGCCAACAAACCGTCTTGCCGTATGCTCTGCGCAAGGGCAACGAACTGCGAGCCAGGGTTGTGAGCGCCTCTCTCCACGCCAGATACACCCACACGGCAAATAAACGCATTATTGCTCCAGCGGTTTGTCATGCTGTAACAGTGACAGCAGATGATCGGCAAACTCAGGGAAATCGCGATCCTGCACGGCCATCCACTTTTTATTGACGATAAACGTTGGGGTCGCCCTGATTTTGTAATGCCCGGATACTTTGGTCATATAGTCCAGTAACTCTGCCACCTGCGGTGTCTGGCTGGCTTTGTTATAGGCAGCAAGATCGATACCGTTTTTCGTTAACCATTTATCGCGATTGACTGGATTACTCAGATCGATTTTGCCTTTGATAATGGCGTCATAAGCGCTCTCACGGTGCTGTGGTTCAATGCCCATCACCGTCAGGGTGGCAAACAGCGGGGCAAAGCTCGCCAGGCCATCATTGTTCAGGTTGGCGATATGCACACGGACCAGTTGAGTCCCGGCTGGCATCCGCGCTTCCATCTTGGCTACATTCTCTTCGTTCAAGGCGCAATAGTGGCAGCCGTAAGAGAAGATCTCGACAATCGTATTATCCGTGTTTATCGGGCTGGTTTTAACGTCGCTCTCGCTGACCATAGTCAGGGTCTGTTGTTCTGGACCTGAGTTCTGATTCAGCACAAAATAGTGAAAATAAGCCGTGGTGATCAGCGAAGATATAATAATAACCAAAAGGGTATAGGCGAAAAGATAAAAGGGCTTCTTGAACATGAGCGCTACGTCCTAAATTACATATACCCAAAATCTTTCAAGGTTGCGTGTGAATAATCACAAACCTTAATGTATAAGGGTAAATCGATTAGCACTTAATAACGGAGAGATATTGATTGTTTTAGTCAGGCAGGCTGCAATAATCCTTGCAGCAGTCACATCCCTGTCCATTAAAAATGCACGAGAATCAAACAGGCTGATGCGATAAACCCTACCGCACCAGCACTGGCATTAGTTCCTGTCAGACAGGAAACCAATGTTTACATTATGGCTGCGCAGGGCAGCTGCTCAGCGCAACTGGCTTGCTGTCAACGCTAACAACCTTGCCATCTTTGTCTACACAAGTGGTAACAGCATTACAAGTAGTTGGAGTCAGGTTTACATACTCAACGCTACAGGTTGTGCAAGTGCCGCCAACGATTGTGCTAGCTTCAGAAACGTTTAATTTTTTCACAACATCATCCTTATATAAAAGTGAAATAAATAGCCCTAGTTATGTCTATCATCAACGATAGAACAAATCTGCGCTCAATATAAAGGCACGATAACCCATGCCTTTATTAAAGCGCAGAATATATGATATTTATTAACTTCTCTGTTACGGCGAGGGCAAAGATACCGTGATCTCTAAAACAGATCAATGGTATTTTTATTGATAAATATTATATAAGAATTATATTACGGAATTATTGATAAAGGAGTATTCTTAGAAAAATCAGGAACAACACTCTAAAAATCAGGGTTAAACCCTATCTTTATCGCATTAATTAAAAAAAGCCAAACACAGGATCATTCTTACCTCATAAGAATAATCACATCTCATGAGTGGGAAATTTTAGAGAAAAAATGGACACTCCCCAGCTCAGTCAACGGCACTAGCGGATGAGGTAATACGAAAACAGGCATCATTTCCTCCCGGTTGTGATGCACTACGCATTATTTTTCAACGCCGCGTAACACTGACGTATTGTGGTGGAACAGCCACGCATAATCCGCATTCCTCCCTCGCTACCTGCTTTTGGCCATTTTAACGTTGCCTCCTGATGACACGGAGGAAACAACAGATGGAAACACAACGCGGTTTTACCCTGATCGAATTAATGGTGGTTATTGCCATCGTCGCCATCCTCAGCGCCATTGGCATTCCTGCCTATCAGCGCTATATCCAGAAGGCCGCCATGACCGATATGTTGCAAGCCATGGTGCCGTACAAAATGGCGGTTGAATTGTGCGCATTGGAAGGCGGTGGCCCGTCTGGCTGCGATGCTGGCAGCAAAGGGATCCCTGCCGGGGCGACAACACGTTACGTCAGCAGTATCAAGGTCACCGGGGGAACCATCAGCCTGGTCGGCACACAAAGCCTGCAAGGCCTGACGGTGACGCTGGCTCCCACAATGGACGCTACCGGCCCGATGCGCTGGACACGCCAATGCAGCAGTAGTAACACCAGCCTGCAGGAAACCTGCCAGGAAGTTTTCCGTTTTGATGATGCAGCGCAGTAAAGGAGGGGCGGCATGGAAATCAGCGATGAAATCCACGCGCTGTGCCAACGCTATCAGGCCCTGGCACTCAGCGAAGACGAGCAGCGGCTGACTATCGCCCTGCATGGTGAAATCCCTGCGGCACTGGTGAGCGCTCTGCGTTTTGCCACCGGCAAAAGCGTGGGGATTGAGCAATGGCCCGTTGCCCGGCTGGAACAGGCGCAGAACCAGCGGCAATCCCTCGTTCTGGTTCCACCACCGGAAAATACCGAGGAGCGGCCCCCTTCGCTTAACGACGATAGCGACACGCCGGTGGTGCAATTTATTAATCAAACACTGCGTAGCGCCATTCAACGGCGTGCCTCTGACGTGCATTTTGAACCTTATCAGCAGCGATTCCGCGTCAGACTCAGGATTGACGGAGTGCTGCAGGCAATCGCCTCTCCACCCTTTTCTCTGGCGGCCAGGATCACTGCCAGGCTAAAGATCATGGGGCAACTGGATATCGCCGAGCGCCGCCTGCCACAGGACGGCCAACTCAGCGTGCAACTGGATAATGCCAGTTTCTCAATGCGGATCTCCACCTTACCCACGCTGCACGGCGAAAAGGTGGTACTGAGGATCCTGCAAACCGATCGCCAGGAGCTGCCGCTCGAGCAGCTTGGTATGAGCCTGGAAGCACTTGGGTGGTATGCCAATGCCCTCTGCAACCCGCAAGGCATGATCCTGGTGACCGGCCCGACCGGCAGCGGTAAAACCGTGACGCTGTACAGCGGGTTACGCCAGTTGAACGATGCACAGAGCAACCTGTGCAGTGTTGAAGATCCTATCGAGATCCCGGTGTTCGGCATTAACCAGACACAGATCAACAGCAAAACCGATCTGGACTTCGCTCGCGTGTTACGGGCCCTGCTGCGCCAGGATCCGGATGTCATCATGATCGGCGAGATCCGCGATAAAGAAACGGCAGAAATTGCCGTCAAGGCGGCACAAACCGGGCATTTGGTGCTATCGACCCTGCACACCAACTCCACCTGCGAAACGCTGACCCGTCTGACCCAAATGGGCATTCCCGGTTACCTGCTGGCGGCCTGCCTGAAACTGGTGATCGCCCAACGCCTGGTGCGGCGTTTGTGCCCCCATTGCCGCTATCCACAAGTTGAGATCCTGCACTTCCCGGCCACCATTTGGCCGGAACCCCTGATCCCGTGGCGCGCGGCCGGCTGTGAGCATTGCTTTGGCGGTTATTACGGCCGGATCGGCGTTTACGAACTGCTGAAGATCACGCCCGAAATCCAAAATGCCCTGATGCAAAATGCCTCGGTGATCCAGTTAGCCGATATCGCACAGCAGCAGGGTCAAACAACGCTGTTGCAAGCGGGCCTGGAGCTGGTCGCCCAGGGGATAACCTCGCTGGAGGAACTGTACCGCGTGGTCGGGGTGACCACACAGGGTGAGAGCACAGCATGAAAACTCGCCGTCTGTTTGCTTGGCAAGCCATCGACAGCCAAGGTGGAATTCGCCATGGCGAACTGCTGGCGGAGGAGAAAAACCAGGTCTATCAGCATTTGCTGGAGCAAGGATTGCAGCCTTACCAACTGGGGGCGGGGAAACGGATCTCTGCACGTCAATGGCGTGGCGAGCCAATGATCCAATTCACCCGTCAGTTGGCTACCTTGTTGCAAGCCGGGTTACCGCTGGTCAACAGCCTACAGTTGCTGGCTCAGGAGCATCAGTCGGCAGCCTGGCGCTGTCTGTTGCTGGAAATCAGCAATAGCGTGGCGATGGGGCAGCCCTTTTCCGAAGTGATTGCAGATCAACATCGCGTATTCCCCCTAATCTACCGCCAACTGATCGCCATCGGCGAATTGACGGGCAATCTAGATCGCTGCTGCCTACAGTTGGCACAGCAACAGGAAGCCCAGCAAAGGCTACAGAAAAAGGTGCTGAAGGCGCTGCGCTACCCGCTGTTTATCTGCCTGGTGGCCATTTCAGTCACCATTCTGATGTTGGTGATGGTGCTGCCGGAGTTTGCCAAGATTTATCAATCATTCGACGCCCCGTTGCCCTGGTTTACTCAAGGGCTGCTGGCACTGTCTGGCGCATTGATCGCTACCGGGCCTTATCTATTGCTCACAGTGGCTGGGCTGGCAGGATTTTATTGGCGCAGGTTGCATCCGTTAGCAAATTGGCAGCAACGTGAGCAGGCGATGCTGCTACGCATCCCGTTGATTGCCTCGTTGGTCAAGGGCAATTGCCTGAGCCAAGTGTTCCGTATTCTAGCCATGACACAGCAGGCAGGATTGACACTAGTGGCAGGGCTAAGCGCCGCGAAGCTATCGGTAAATATTGTGTTTTATTGCCAAGCGCTGACGGCGATCGAACAGCAGCTCTCGCAAGGGTATCCCTTCCATAGCGCGCTAGCTCAACAGCCGCTGTTTCCTTCGCTATGCCAGCAATTAGTGCGGGTGGGAGAAGAGTCCGGCACGCTCGATATCCTGTTGGACAAGCTGGCGCTTTGGCACGAACAACAGACCTATGAGCTCGCCGATACGCTGGCGCAAACGCTGGAGCCGTTGTTGATGATAGTGGTTGGCGGGATTGTAGGTACGTTGGTGATCGCGATGTATTTGCCGATATTCCAATTGGGGAATGTATTGGGATAATGCTTTCAATTTTCGCCCTGTTTGATACGGGCACAGCATTGCTGCGCCCCTACCAGGTCAGGCAATTATTTGCTGCCGAAAACGCGGTTTTCCTGCTCCGCAACGCGGATAAAGGTGGTGCGTTTGGTCAGCTCTTTCAGACGTTCTGCGCCCACATAAGTACAGGCAGAACGCAGGCCACCGAGGATATCGCGCACGGTAAACTCGACTTCACCACGCAGCGGCAGCTTGACGGTTTTACCTTCCGCAGCACGGTAGCCGGCTACCCCGCCCACATGGCGTTTCATGGCAGACTCTGAGCTCATACCGTAGAACAGCATGAATTTCTCACCGTTCTCTTCCACCACGGTGCCTTCACATTCGTCGTGCCCGGCCAACATCCCACCCAGCATGACAAAGTCTGCGCCGCCGCCGAAGGCTTTTGCTACATCACCCGGTACAGAACAACCGCCATCACTGACAATCTGCCCGCCCAGACCGTGTGCGGCATCGGCACATTCGATCACCGCGGAAAGCTGCGGATAGCCCACGCCGGTTTTCACACGGGTGGTACAGACCGAACCAGGACCAATCCCGACCTTGACGATGTCGGCACCGGACAGCACCAGCTCTTCCACCATTTCACCGGTAACCACGTTACCCGCGCAGATCACATGGCTAGGGCAAGCTTCACGGGCTTTTTTCAGGAAGGCAACAAAGTGTTCGGAATAGCCGTTGGCCACGTCGATGCAGATAAACTTCAACGCTGGGGAAAGTGCCAGGATCTGCTTCATCTTGACGAAGTCGGCTTCAGAAGTCCCGGTAGACACCATCACATGACGCAACACGGAGTCGGACGAGCGCTGAACAAACTCGGCCCATTGCTCAACGGTGTAGTGTTTATGAACGGCGGTGAGAACGTCGAAGGTTGCCAGGGCCTCGGCCATGCGGAAGGTGCCAACCGTATCCATATTGGCGGCAATAATCGGCACACCGGACCAGTTGTAACCTGAATGTTTGAAGGTAAACTGGCGCTCCAGTTCAACTTCCGAGCGGCTTTTCAGCGTGGAACGCTTTGGGCGGATCAACACATCTTTAAAGCCTAACTTCAAATCTTCTTCAATACGCATGACTTATGATTTCCTGGTTTTTGGCGACGGATCGCAAGGGGATTTCGAACCACTACCCTATGAATTTCAAGTTTTACCTTGAAAGGCGGCGGGTATTGTTATTGCCAGTTCCAGTGGTGTTATCATACGCACTAATAATCGCTCGGCAAGACTGCGATTTCGCCTTTATTTACGGTACAATCCCACAAATTTACCTGTGACATCCCAATGTGATTGCCGCCTCATTTTCCCAATCCCGCGGCTCAAATTACCCCTCTCAAAACACCAGGCGCAGGGCAAGTCACACGCACCCGCTTGCACTTCTGCGCGATCGCTTTATGATTCGTTTATAATTTTTGGTGAATATCAGGATCCCTTCGGCCATGTCCTACATTGTTGCATTAACCGGCGGTATCGGCAGCGGTAAGTCCACCGTTGCCAACGCCTTTGCACGTTTTGGCGTGGCCATTGTGGATGCGGATATCATTGCTCGCCAGGTGGTTGAGCCTGGAACCCCGGCATTGGACGCCATTGCGGCACATTTTGGTAATGAAATGTTGCTGATGGACGGATCCCTCAACCGTGCGGCTTTGCGTCAGAGGATCTTCAGCGATCCCGACGAAAAGCGCTGGCTAAACCAGTTGCTGCACCCGCAGATCCAGCGGGAAACGCAACGCCAACTAGCCAACGCCCAGAGTTGTTACGTACTATGGGTAGTCCCCTTGCTGGTAGAAAACGGCCTGCAGGATCGTGCCGACCGCGTTTTAGTGGTGGATGTCGACAGCGAAACACAATTAGCCAGAACCATGGCCCGCGACGGCATCAGCCGTCAGCAGGCACTGAATATTCTGTCTGCACAGGCCACGCGCGAACAACGTCTGGCCGTGGCGGATGACGTAATTGACAATAGCGGTAGCGCACAAGGAATTGAATCCCATGTCGCCGCATTGCATCAACACTATCTTGAGCTGGCAACCTCAGCGACCCGACAGGATCACACCGAATGAGTGACGCTTCCCCGACCGTTCTCTTTGAACACCCGTTAAACGAAAAAATGCGCACCTGGCTGCGGATCGAGTTTTTATTACAACAACTGCATGGCCAAAGAGCACTGAGCGAAACCGCTATCGCCCTGACCTTTTTCCGTACCGTTGCGGACCTGCTGGACGTATTGGAACGTGGCGAAGTACGCACCGAACTGCTCAAAGAGCTGGAACGCCAGCAGCAGAAATTACTGCAGTGGGCAGAATTGCCCGGTGTCGATATCTCGGTGGTCAATCAGCTACGCAGCCAGCTGAAAGGCTGTGCATCTGCGCTGATGTCTGCCCCGCGTATGGGCCAGGCGCTGCGTGAAGACCGGCTGATTAGCCTGGTTCGCCAACGTCTGAGCATCCCTGGCGGTTGTTGCAGCTTTGATTTGCCTACGCTGCATATGTGGATGCACGTAGCGCAGCATGAACGTGATGCGGACGTGGCAGAGTGGTTGCAAACCCTCGAACCCTTGAATCAGGCACTGACCATCGTGTTGGATCTGGTGCGCCAGGCCGGGCCGTTTCGCAATCAGATCAGCCTCAACGGCTTCTTCCAGGATAACGCCGAAGGGGCAGATCTGTTACGCTTGCGTATTAATCTGGCTTACCAGCTTTACCCGCAGATTTCCGGCCACAAGACGCGCTATGCCATCCGTTTCCTTCCGCTAGACAGCGAAAACGGCACAGTGCCAGAGCGTCTTACCTTTGAGCTGGCCTGCTGCTAACACACTGAATTACCCCCTTTAACTATCCGAGGGAGAAAGGAATGAATATGACCGTAGTAAAATGCCCAACCTGTGGCAAAGGCGTGGTTTGGGGTGAAGTCAGCCCGCATCGCCCGTTCTGCTGCAAGCGCTGCCAGTTGATCGATCTCGGTGAATGGGCCGATGAAGAGAAACGCATTCCCAGCAATAATGAGCTGAATGAAAGCGAAGATTGGAGTGAAGAGGATAAGGATAGTTAAAACGACGTCATTAGGCCTGGCGCTGCCAGGCCTAAAATGCATTACGCTGCACTGGCCTGCGCCACCAACAGTCTAATGATACTGACGTTGGCTTCGGGGAACTCTTCCTCGCGCAGGTCGGCCTGTTTCACCCAGCGCATCGGCTGGCCTTCACGGCCATAGGGCTCGCCCTTCCAATCCTCTACCAGATAGAAATTCAGCGTCACGATCCGATCGGTAAAGCGGTGCTCCAGCACTTCCAGTAACCGTGCCTGATTGGCGTGGATCCCGGTTTCTTCCAGCAACTCGCGGCCTAATGCCTGCTCTGGCGTTTCGCCCTGCTCAATCTTGCCGCCAGGGAATTCCCAAAAGCCAGCCATATGCGAATCCGCAGCGCGGCGTGTGATAAAGATTTCCTGCTGCGGGTTACGGATAATCCCTACGGCGATGTTCAGGTGCTTCATCGCATCCTCCAGATGTTACCACTTAAAAAAAGGGCTCAGCATGCTGAGCCCTTCGACTGATGTCATATACAAGGGCGCAGCAGGGGGCGCCCCTACGCTGTGACCCGGCTTACTTTTGCAAGCGGCCGTGACACTGCTTGTATTTCTTACCGGAACCGCATGGGCAAGGATCGTTACGCCCTACTTTACGTTCGGCGACAGCCGGAGCGTTCGGATCGGTGACCGCCAGGGCATTTTCTTCCTGGTGGCTCAGCTGTTGCTGGCGTGCCAGACGCTCTGCCTCTTCACGACGTTGCAGTTCCAGGGCTTCAACCTCTTCCGGCATGCGTACCTGAACCTTGCTCAACACGCTGATCACTTCATATTTCAGCGATTCCAGCATGGTGGCAAACATGTTGAAGGATTCACGCTTGTATTCCTGCTTCGGATCTTTTTGCGCATAGCCACGCAGGTGGATACCCTGACGCAGGTAATCCATCGCCGCCAGGTGCTCTTTCCACAGGGAATCCAGCGTCTGCAGCATCACGCCTTTTTCGAAGTTGCGCATCATTTCGGCGCCAACAACCTCTTCTTTGCGCAGGTAATCTTCCTTCGCCTTCGCCATGATGCGCTCACGCAGCGTTTCTTCGTGCAGCTCAGGCTCTTTATCCAGCCACTCGGCGATCGGCATATCCAGATCGAAGTCGTTTTTCAGGCGTTCTTCCAGCCCTTTCACGTCCCACATTTCTTCCAGCGACTGCGGCGGAATGTAACTGTCGATGGTGGTTTTGAACACGTCTTCACGGATGCTGTTGATGGTTTCACTCACATCGGACACGTCGAGCAATTCGTTACGCTGGCTGTAGATCGCACGGCGCTGATCGTTGGCCACATCATCATATTCCAGCAGTTGCTTACGAATATCGAAGTTACGGCTTTCAACCTTGCGTTGCGCATTGGCAATGGCTTTGGTGACCCACGGGTGCTCGATGGCTTCGCCATCCTTCATACCCAGTTTACGCATCATGCCAGAAACACGATCCGAGGCGAAAATACGCATCAGCGCATCTTCCATTGACAGGTAGAAGCGGGAAGAACCGGCATCACCCTGACGGCCGGAACGGCCACGCAGCTGGTTGTCGATACGGCGTGATTCGTGACGTTCGGTACCGATAATGTGCAAGCCACCGGCGGCCAGTACGGCGTCGTGACGAATTTTCCAGGCCGCTTTAATTTCAGCAATCTGCTCTTCCGTCGGCTCTTCCAGATGGGAGAGTTCACTCTGCCAGCTGCCGCCCAACACGATATCGGTACCACGACCGGCCATGTTGGTGGCTATGGTTACTGCGGCAGTCTGACCCGCATTGGCCACAATATCCGCTTCCATGGCGTGGAATTTGGCGTTCAGAACCTTGTGTTCGATCCCTGCCTTGGTCAGCTCACGGGAAACCACTTCGGATTTCTCAATCGAGATGGTCCCCACCAGCACAGGCTGGCCGTTGGCAGTCCGTTCACGAATATCTTCAATGATCGCCGCGATCTTCTCTTTTTCGGTCATGTAGACCAGATCCGGCATATCTTTACGGATCATTGGGCGGTTGGTCGGCACCACGATGGTATCGAGCTTGTAGATGGAGCTGAATTCGAAGGCTTCGGTGTCCGCCGTACCGGTCATACCGGCCAGCTTCTCATAGAGACGGAAGTAGTTCTGGAAGGTGATCGAAGCCAGCGTCTGGTTTTCGTTCTGGATCTCTACGCCTTCTTTGGCTTCTACCGCCTGGTGCAGACCATCGGACCAGCGGCGGCCCTGCATGGTACGGCCGGTATGTTCGTCAACGATAATGACTTCACCGTCTTTAACGATATAGTCAACGTCGCGGGTGAACAGCACGTGGGCACGCAGCGCGGCGGTGACGTGGTGCATCAGCATGATGTTGGTTGGTGAATACAGCGATTCGCCCTCATCCATGATGCCCGCTTCCATCAGCATCTCTTCGATCATGATCAGGCCGCGTTCGGTCAGGTGCACCTGGCGCGCTTTTTCATCGACTGAGAAGTGCCCTTCACCCTGGAAGGTGTCGGAGTCTTCTTTTTCCTGACGGATCAGCTGTGGGATCAGCTTGTTAACACGCTTATACATCTCTGAGCTGTCTTCGGCCGGGCCGGAGATGATCAGCGGCGTACGCGCTTCGTCGATCAGGATGGAGTCAACCTCATCCACCAGCGCATAGTGCAGCTTACGCTGTACGCGCTCTTCCGGGCTGAACGCCATGTTGTCACGCAGGTAGTCAAAGCCGTATTCGTTATTGGTACCGTAAGTGATATCTGCGGCATAAGCTTCACGCTTGGCCGGAGCAGGCATGCCAGGCAGGTTGATACCCACGCTCAACCCCAGGAACTCGAACAACGGACGGTTGTTTTCGGCGTCACGCTGGGCCAGGTAGTCGTTGACGGTAACCACGTGCACGCCACGGCCGCTCAGGGCGTTCAGATAGGCAGGCAGGGTTGCGGTCAGGGTTTTACCTTCACCGGTACGCATCTCGGCGATACAGCGGTCGTTGAGCACCATCCCGCCCAGCAGCTGTACGTCGAAGTGACGCATGCCGAAGACTCGCTTACTGGCCTCACGCACTACGGCGAAGGCTTCCGGGATCAGGCTTTCCAGCACTTCGCCCTTTTTCAGACGCGCGCGGAATTCATCGGTCTTGGCCTGCAGTTCGCTATCAGACAGTTTTTCCATGTCTGGTTCCATACGGTTGATCATCTCAACCGCTTTGCGCATGCGGCGCAGGGTACGATCGTTGCTGCTACCAAAAACTTTGGTCAATAGTTTGATTAACATGATTCTTTATATCTCTTACGCGACGACACCATAATGGCCGTCAACAAGCTGTTGTGTTGTTTGTTTTTTTGCTGCCCTGAGGGCAAAGATTAGCCGAGGGCTGCAGGCCCGGCGCGAATACCTTGCACCTGAGCGAGCCACAGCCCGGCCTGATGCTGCGCCAAAGAAGGAACGATGGGGTGATGGGTATCACGAATGATAGTCGGTGGTTTTGGCTCGTGCGTCAGTAGCGCATTGAGCGTGGAGAGCAGAGCAAGCTGAGCCACCTGTAATGGAGGTTCAACCGCAACGGTCTCCGCTTCTTGCACCCGGGCATAGACGGCCTGAGGCGCCAAAGCAAAAGAGAGGTGACGGATGACGGTTCGAAGCGCATGCTGGTGCCAGTAATCAACGTTAAACGTTGGGCGACGATGCACTTCTTGCAGTAACGCCAGGCTGTTAAAGGCGTGACTGACGGAATTTTGCCGGTTAAGACTGGACGAGGTGCTCGGTAATGCGCTTTGATCGACGGTGCCGGACAGATTTTGCGGTACGCCAAGCGTGGCCGCTACCATCCCCAACAGGAGATGAGGCCAGAAATAACGTCTGCCAAATTGTCGCCAACGATTTAGAATACCGATCACGTGTTTATTATCCGCCGGAGCCCATTATGCGCGATAGCCGTCCACAATTATTAGATATCCTGTTTGACGACGCGTCAGCAACAGAAAAAGGACCGCTGCATAACGTTCAGCAACGCGCTACCGCGCTACTGAAACTCAATCGTGCCGTGAAGGGGTTATTGCCCGCTCAGTTGCACCCTTGGTGCCGTGTCGCCAACTTCAGACAGGGTATTTTAGTGCTGGAAACCGCCAATGCCAGTTGGATGATGCGCTTACGCTATGAACAACCCAGCCTGCTATCCGCACTACGAGCGCAAATTCTACCATCTTTGTCTTCAATCGACATCAGGATTAATCCCTCGTTGATGGCAAAAGGCAGCAGCCAGGTACAAAACCACGGCAAAAGCACGGAAAATGGCCAGCGGGCAGAGGTGCCTATGCGTCATTTGAGCCTGGAAAGTGCGGATGCATTACGGGGATTGGCGGCGCAGAGCCCAGAAAAATTGCGCAAGATATTAGAACGACTGGCCGCGTTGGCAGGAGAGAGAGCCAACGAGACCGGTCGTGATAAGTAATTGACGTCTTGGCAGCTTAAGCCAGTACGGTTGACGGAGCCTTGAATGCCAACGGCATTTCGGCTTCATCCTGGAATGTCACGAATTCCCAAGCTTCCTGTTTCGCCAGCACGGCTTGCAGCAGCTTGTTGTTCAGCGCATGGCCTGATTTGTACGCGGTGAACGCGCCAATGATGTTATGGCCGCACATGAACAGATCGCCGATGGCATCCAGCATTTTGTGGCGTACGAATTCGTCTTCGAAGCGCAGGCCGTCTTCGTTGAGGACACGATAGTCATCCACCACAATCGCGCAATCGAAGCTGCCGCCCAGGGCCAGGCCACGGGACTGCAGATACTCGATATCACGCATGAAACCGAAGGTACGCGCACGGCTGATTTGGCGTACGAACGAATCGGCTGAGAAATCCAGACGATAGCGTTGGGTACTGGCATCAATCGCCGGGTGGTTGAAGTCGATGGTGAAGTCCAGGCGGAACCCGTTATGCGGGG
>RCUN01000161.1_pt1 | contig 64203 bp, 53 predicted proteins | sample 2166181 | NCBI WGS metagenome assembly RCUN01 (sample SAMN09932603, study PRJNA488358) | compost metagenome | feature: garden; material: soil; isolation source: compost soil in crotononitrile-enriched culture | place: Germany: Experimental Botanical Garden Goettingen | collected 2016-01-27 | reverse complement strand
CGTCGGCACGTCGTCCACGATGCGCACAATTAACTGGTCACTGGCACTGGTGCCGCCCACCCCGTTCACCCCGATGGTGATGCTGTCGTCAAACCCGGTGCCCGTTGCACCCGCCTTGCTGTCGTTGTCGATGGTACCGCTCAGGGTGTAGCTGTAACTCACCGTCCCGCCACTGGCCGTCCCCACGTAACTCAGCAGCGTCAGGACGCCCTCGCCCGTGTTGACGGTCTGACTGCCGTTGAACCCTTGCAGTTGCGCCAAGGTGTAGGTCGTTCCTCCTATCACCACATTCAAAATCCCGTCCGTGGCCGAGACCGTGAAGCTGCCGCTCACCGTCTCCGTGTTGGCCGCCGCATTGGACCCGTCCGGATTGAGGCCCGACTCGTACACCTGGTGGTCCGGCCCCGTCGCCGCTGCCGTCACCACGCTCGAGCTGTCATCCGCCCCCTTGATGTTGATGGTCAGCTTGGCAATGCTCTCATCCCCATCCGCATCCTTCATCGTGTACCAGACGTCGTAGCTCAGGTTCGAGCCCGCCATCAGCGCCTGCGTGGCCGCCTTGCCGTTGTCCAGCACATAGGTCCAGGCACCGGTGACCGGGTCCTGGGTAAAGGTACCGTAACTGTTCAGCGCGGCGACCGCCGCTCCGTTGTCATGCCCGCTCGCGCTCCACCCCACGAACACCGCCGGGGTGTCGGCCCCGCCAGCGTCGTTGCTCAGCACGTTGCCATTCAGGCTGCCCGCCACATCCTCGGTCAGGGTCCCCCCTGCGTCATTGGCGGCCGTCGGCACGTCGTCCACGATGCGCACAATTAACTGGTCACTGGCACTGGTGCCGCCCACCCCGTTCACCCCGATGGTGATGCTGTCGTCAAACCCGGTGCCCGTTGCACCCGCCTTGCTGTCGTTGTCGATGGTACCGCTCAGGGTGTAGCTGTAACTCACCGTCCCGCCACTGGCCGTCCCCACGTAACTCAGCAGCGTCAGGACGCCCTCGCCCGTGTTGACGGTCTGACTGCCGTTGAACCCTTGCAGTTGCGCCAAGGTGTAGGTCGTTCCTCCTATCACCACATTCAAAATCCCGTCCGTGGCCGAGACCGTGAAGCTGCCGCTCACCGTCTCCGTGTTGGCCGCCGCATTGGACCCGTCCGGATTGAGGCCCGACTCGTACACCTGGTGGTCCGGCCCCGTCGCCGCTGCCGTCACCACGCTCGAGCTGTCATCCGCCCCCTTGATGTTGATGGTCAGCTTGGCAATGCTCTCATCCCCATCCGCATCCTTCATCGTGTACCAGACGTCGTAGCTCAGGTTCGAGCCCGCCATCAGCGCCTGCGTGGCCGCCTTGCCGTTGTCCAGCACATAGGTCCAGGCACCGGTGACCGGGTCCTGGGTAAAGGTACCGTAACTGTTCAGCGCGGCGACCGCCGCTCCGTTGTCATGCCCGCTCGCGCTCCACCCCACGAACACCGCCGGGGTGTCGGCCCCGCCAGCGTCGTTGCTCAGCACGTTGCCATTCAGGCTGCCCGCCACATCCTCGGTCAGGGTCCCCCCTGCGTCATTGGCGGCCGTCGGCACGTCGTCGAGTATCACCACATCCAGGCTGGCGCTGGTGCTGTCGCCATCGCTATCTGTCAGTACAACATTGAAACTCTCGGTCAGAGCCGTGTCATTGGCAGGCTGGTTGTGGGTCTCGTTATCGCTCAGGGTGTAGCTGTAAGTCACCGTGCCGGCGCCTGTCACCGGGTTGTAGCTGATACCTGTCACCAGCAACTGATTGCCCAGAGGGCTTGGGATCCCCTGCGGGAAACTGGTGATGACCTGGCCGTTACTGATCAGTACCACGCCACCCAGAGCCAGGCTCTGGATACCATCTGCCGCATTGAAGGTGAAGACACCACTCTTGATCAGGTTCGCAGTATCCGGGCTGCTGCCATCTGCCAGTGCAGCTTCATTCAGGACAATCTCACCACCGTCTACTTGCAACCCTTCCAGGGAAACGGGTTCATCCACGGGAGTAATGGTAACCGTCAGTATGGAGACATCCGTATCGGCACCATCGGTCACAACGTAGTTGACCGGAGGCACTGATCCTGAGTAGTTCGGGGCCGGCGTAAAGGTATAAGAGCCATCGGCATTGATGATGAGGGTGCCTATCCCGTCCAATGAACTCTCGACGCCAGCCGAAATACCGGTGTTGCTGCCCCAGCTATAAGAGACAATCGACGCATCGAGCGGGCCATCCGAGTTGCTGCTGTTGGTCAGCAGGTTGCCACTGATGGCTTGGTCTTCCAGGGTGACGGCAGACTCATCCAGATCATCAAGATCATTCTCGGGCAGGAGATCGTCTTCCTGAAGCACATTCTGCTCAGGCAAGGTGTCATAGCTGGTATCGAATCCGGCAGCGGCAATGGTTGCATCACCAATACGATCGATGACGACAAAGCCGCCGTTGCCGCTGGCTCCCGCGACCCCGCCGATGCCACCGCCGCCACCCGCTGCAGGTGCCCCGCCGGCTGCCGCAGCCTCAAAGTTTTGAGTCGGGTCGACCCCTTGCAAGATGGATTGTTGCAAGGCCGCAATTTCCGGCGACACCTCTGGCGAGCCCGCTTGACGATTGGCGACCGATGAGGAGGGTTGTCCATCGGCGGGAATATCCGGGCCAGCAGGGGCTGCATCGGCCGGAGCCGGGCTGTCATCGTAGGGTGCCAACATCAATTTGGCATCGTCGGCAATATTGAGTCTGGCTCCTGGCTGCAATATCTCGCCAGGCTGGAGAGGACGGCTGCTGCCATCGGCAAGCAGGATCTGAACATTGCCTTCTACGGAAGAGACGACGACGGTTTTGTCGATGATTTGGGTGCGCATATCCATTGCTCCAGGGTGACAGATCTTGATGCCTACACTCTAGATGCGCGTCCATCAGGCTTCAGTTGCAAAAATGTACAACATTGAATCTGTTTGGCTTCATCCGATGCAGCGAATCGAATGAATTTTTTTTACACAGGTAAATCAATAAACTAACAACACATTTTTCAGACCTTCTGCATACTCATCGAACAAAAACTCCTCCGTATATTCTAAATAGATATAAAAAAGGGCCCTTATTGGGGCCCGTTTCAGTATAGGGGGTATGACTCACGGCAGTGGGAATGCCGGATGAACGAAACCCTGATAACCGTCTATGTGCAGACGGGCCAGCATCTCAACCTGCTGTTGATCCTCCACTCGGGTGGCAATGGTCGTTACACCCGCATTGTGGGCCGCCCTGCAGACCGCGGCCAGGAAGGACGTATCCGCTCCCGGCTCCATGATCTGGCTGGTATAGCCATGATCAACCTTGACGTAGGCAGGGGCCAGCTCCTCCAGATACCCAAGGGACTGGAAGTGGCGACCATAGTGATCGACCCCCCACAGGAAACCATGCTCTCGCAGCACATCGACCAGGTTGGTCACATGCTGCTTGTGTTTCATGATGGCGGCCTCTGGGATCTCGAACAGCAGTTTATCCTTCAACTCGCCGTTCACGGCCAGATAGCCTCTCAGCCAGGTCAGGAACTCATCCGAGCAGAGTGATCCTGCGGTAATATTGACCGCCAATACCAGCTCGGATTGCTGCTTGAACAAGGGCAAGCAGGCCTCCAGTATGGTCTTATCAAACTCGGCGCCCATCTGGAACTGCTCGATGGCAGGCAAGAACTGGCCAGCGAAGTAGTCGCTGCCATCTCGCGAGATGGCAGCGAACAGCTCGGCATGCAAGCGTGTGCCATCATCGAAGCGACAAGCAGGCTGTGCCTTGAAGCGCCACAGGTTTCTGGCCATTGCATCCTGCACCAGATCACGCCAGGCGAGACGTCCCATCAAACCTTGATCCGCGCCCCCTTCCATGACGACGGCACCCCGTCGCTCGTTGCGGGCCTTGCCCAGCGCATTGTCCGCCTTGGTCAGCAGGGCAGAGAGATCATCATTGCCATCACGACCGGCGATCCCGACCACGGAGAGTGCACCGCTCTCACCCATGGGATTGACCACCAGATCGGCGATACGGCTATTGATCAGCTCCGCCAGATCCTTGAGTTGTGACAGATCATCGGTAGGGCATAGCAAGGCGTATTCGGTAGCCGAAATCCGGGCCAGCGCCGCACCATCCCAGCCATCCAACAACTCTCTGAGTACCTGGGCGATGGATTTGACCATGTTGTCCCGCGCGGCAAACCCTTCTTCACGATAGAGATCGTCCAGCATGTCGACGGCCACCAACATGACCCCCCCTTGTCCCGCCTCGGCGATCCAGGCATTGACCTGCCCCACGAAGTAGGAACGGTTGCCAAGCCCGGAGACTGCATCCACATAGACGCGGGCGCGCAGATTCTCGGCTTCATCGGCCTGCTCCTTGAACTGCACCGCCAGCTTGCTCGAGAGGGTATTGATGGCCTGCACCACCTGTTTCAACTCGCGACTCTTGGGCTCGGGAATGGTGTGCCCGAAATGGTGAAGCTCTATCTCGACCGCCTGATCGCAAATGAGCTTGAGCGGTTTGAGCAGGTAGTTGAGTGCCCGCATCAGCAGTATGGTGGTGATCAGGAAGCCCACAAGGAACCAGGTCGCCAGCTCGCTCATCCCCTTCCAGAGCTCGTAGTAGGCCTGTCCCGGATGGCCCACGATCTTCAGCTTGCCCAGTTGCAACCAGCCCGACGTCAGAATGGATTCGTTGGATACCTCAGGGAAGAGGCCCAGCCCGATGAACCACTGCGGCACCCCTTGAATGTTGCTGCTGTTCTCGAGTTCGATGACATCCTTGGAAGCCAGCAGATCCAGGCGAACCAACCGATAGTAGCCACCGTCGAACACGGCCTTCATGACGGATTCGGCACTCACCTTGTCCCCGTTCTCCAGATAAGGTGTCAACGCCAGACCCAGGGCAGTGGAGGTGTTGATGACGGTAGTTTCCTGCTGCTGCGCCAGATAGTTGCGAGTCGAATTGAACTGTACCCAATAGGTGGCAGCAAACAGCAATCCGAACAGTAACAGCATGGTTGCCAATAGTTGTCTGTAGAGCGTCATAGGTTAATCATCCAAATTCACCACAGGCCGAGCCAATCGCCCTGAAGTCATGCGATTGCGTAAGTCAGTCCATAATCCCAAGCGGGATGATTGCCCGGCCAGTTCCCCTTGACCACGCGCCTTCATCAACCACAAGTGACTACCGTTAAAGCTGTAAATTGGCATCAGATCCGCCCGCTGATTGGCCGGGCGAATGGCGCCGACAATATTGTCCAGAATGAGAGGAACTGATGCGGGCGTTTCATAATAGGCAACAACCATATGAAACTGGTTATAATCCAATGCCTTGACATATACCATCCGCATTTTCTCATCCGGAATGCCAAGTTCCAGCAGCGTAAAGTATTTGGAAATGCTGAAGTCTTCACAATCTCCGCCAGCCGCCCCCAAAAACTCCAGCGGGGTCGCCCAATAATCCTTCTTGTGCCACAGCTTGATGTCATCGATAAATTGCATCTGATTGAAAAACTGGTTCACCTTCTCCAGCTTCTGCCGCTCTGCCAGACCCGCAGTCCGGCTCTGAAGGGCCAGAGTGCGCCAGCTGGTGACTCGCTTGCCTGCACGAGGGCCATACGTCTCCTCCGCCCGCTTGACCAGCGTCAGATCTTCTGGCGACAAAGGCTGGCTGGCGCTTAGCAGCAGAGGGATCGACAACAGAACCAGCCACAGCAGGTGGAGCCGCCAACGTTGCACGGGGCGGATGGACCATGCTGGCCAAAAGAGCCTGAAGCTCCCAGCCTTGTACCACGATGTCACATGTTTCCCCTGCGGCATTCCATCGCAATCTTCAGTTGAAAACCAGATTCATAAAAGAATGACTGCAGCAAGCTGCAGCCATTTTTTCTGACTGAGATGGCATCAGCACGATAACCATCAGTTGTTGTTGGCCTGCCACTCGGCGGGCGGCTGGACATTCATGGCATTGAGCAGTCCCCCGGTGGCATTGAGGATACGGTAATCCGCCAACAGGGAATCATACTCGGCCGTGATGTAGCTGCGACGGGCCTCGAACAGTTCGTTTTCCGTGTTCAGCACGTCCAGCAAGGTCCGTTGTCCCAGACCAAACTGCTTCTTGTACGCCTGTACGGTGTCGTAGCTGGCGTCCACGTGCTCTTTCAGGAAGACCTTCTGCTTGGCCAGCGACTCCTTGGCATTCCAGGCGAGGCGGGTTCCCTCTTCCACCTGACGGAAGGCGTTCAGGTGAATATCTTTTGCCTGGGAATAGAGTGCCGAGGTGGCCTTGCTTTCTGCCAGATCGGAACCACCACGGAACAGGTTGTAACGCATCCGGACCATGGCGGTAAGATCGTCGTTACGCCCCTTGACCGCATCGATATCCTCGTTCCAGTTCTGATCCACCTCGAAGGCCACGTTCGGGTAGAACCCGGACTTGGAGCCTTCATGCTGATACTTGGCTTCTTCGATGTCTTGCAGAGAGGACAACAGGGTCGGGTGAACCTCGGTAGCCGTCTTCAGTGCATCCTCCAGGGTGGCGGGGAGCAACTGGCTGTTGGGGGCCGGTAGCACCAGATCCTTGGGCACTTCGTTCACGACACGGATGAACTCGCTCTCGGCATCCCGGTAGTTGTTCTCTGCCGCAGCCTGGTTGGAGTAGGCCCGCGCAACACGCCCATCGATCTGGGTCTGGTCCGCCGTCGAACCAAGACCGGAATCGGTCCGTTTCTGGATGTCGCTACGGATCTGCTCGTGGGTTTCGAGGTTCTGCTTGGACAGCTCCAGGATCTCCTGCTGACGCAGCATGTTGAGGTACACCTCGGCCACACGCAGCGCCGTGTTCTCCGCCTCGGAGATCATGGCAAGACGCTGGGCCTGGGCGGCGGCATCGGTCCGTGCCACGTTGCTGCTGACATCGAAACCGTCAAACAGCATCTGGCGCAGGCTGATCCCGGCCTCCTTGCGGGTCATGGAATCATCGATCGTCTGCGAGTTGGCGCCCGCCGCACGGGTCGAGGGGCTGTCGGTCTTCTCGTAACCCACGCCGCCACGTAGATCGATGGTGGGATAGTAGCCGCCCTTGGCTCCATCATGCTGATACAGTCGTGCCTGATAGAGATCAAAAGCTTCCTTGATTTTCGGATGGGTAGCCAGTGACTGTGCCACTGACTGTTCCAGTGTTTGTGCCTGGCTCAGGCCCGGGAACAGTATGGTGCCACTAACCAGCATGGCAACAATCGTCTTCTTCATGGTATCTCCAGTCATGTTGTTTTTAGATTGTTGGCTTATCGTTCTCTCAGTGCCGACTGCTTAGCCCTCAAGATGGGTTTCAGCAAGTAGTCTAGGACACTCTTTTTACCAGTAATAATATCTGCACTGGCTAACATACCGGGGATGATGGGAAGTGCGTTAAGCTCATCGCCCAGATAACTCTTCTCGGTGCGCACCCGAACCAGATAGAAGGAGTTGCCCTCCTCATCCTGGATCGAGTCGGCGCTTATCTGCTCAACCTTGCCATGTAAACCTCCATAAACAGTGAAATCATAAGCGGTTATCTTGACCACGGCCTCCAGCCCGGGTCGCAGGAACGCGATGTCCTTGGGTGATACCTTGGCTTCCACCAGCAGGGTATCCTCCAGCGGCACTATCTCCATCAGATCCATGCCAGGCTGAACAACCCCCCCCAGAGTATTGATCTTGAGCTTCTTGATGGTGCCCTTGAGAGGCGCAATCACGCTGGTGCGATCGACCCTGTCTCGCAGACCGACCTGGCCCTCTGACAACTGGCTCAGCTTGCCCTGGCGTTCATTGAGCTCGGTCTGGGAGTCCGCTCTGAACTTCAAGGCGATATCGTTGCGCTTGGAGATGGTTTCCCGCAGCACGGAGTTGAGTTTGGGGATGAGCAACCGGTTGGCTTCCAGCTCTCCCTGCATCTCGTTGACCTGTCGTTCCAGTTTGATTAGCTCCACTTGGGGAACTATACCCTCTTTTGCGAGAGGCCGACTGATGTTCAACTCCTGACGGGCCAAATCCACGCTGCGGCTCACTGTCCTGATCTTGGCATTGAGCTCTATGGTCTCCTGCTCCTTCTGCTCGATCTGCTGACCGAGAATGTAGAGCTGGTTGTTCAAATTGTTGAGCCGCTCGTCCTGTACCGACTTTTCACGGGCCACGTATTCCGCAAAGACATTCTCGAATCCTTCGGGGAAGACGATGGGCTGCTTGTCGATGACCACCTGCTCACGCCAGCCGAGGTTGGGTTCTCGCTTTACCACCACACTGCGGATCTCGGCACGCAGGCGGGCGATGTCGCCCTTGAGGATCACCAGCTCCTGTTCACGCTCGCGAAAGTCCGACTTGAAGCGGGTATCGTCGATGCGCAGCAGAGGCTGCCCCTTTTCGACTATGTCCCCCTCCTTGACGAAGATCTCCTTGACGATCCCCCCTTCCAGGTTCTGGATCACCTGCAACTGGCGAGATGGGATCACCTTGCCCTGGCCGATGGTGACTTCGTCAAGCTCGGCCCAGGCTGCCCAGACGATGGCGCTCATGAAAAACAGGAAACAGGCCCAGAGCAGCACCCTGGCGCGGGTTGGTGTGCTCAGCAAGACGGCGGCGGCACCATCGTCGACATACTCGAGGTGCTCGGGAGCGGGCAACACCTTGTCTGATGCCGTTCTCTTGAACCAGTTGTTAGCCATTGGCCGTCTCCTGCACCCGCACCTTGCCTTCCTTCAGTTGTTGCAGCACCGCCTCTTTGGGGCCGTCAGCCACTATCTTCCCCTGCTCTACGACGATGACCCGGGAAGCCACATCCAGCATGGAGGTCTTGTGGGTGATGAGGATCAGGGTGGTTTCGGGCCCCAGCCTTGCCAGCTCCTGCTTCACATGCATCTCTGACTGGTTGTCCATGTTGGACGTGGGTTCATCCATCACCAGAATGGGCGGATCGTTGAGCAGGGCACGGGCCAGTAAAATGGCCTGACGCTGACCACCGGAGAGCTGGCGCCCCCCCTCGCCTATCTGCCTGTCCAGCCCATTGGGATCCCGATTGGTAAAGTTGGTGACACCGGCCCGCTTGGCGGCGCGAACGACCCGGGCATCGTCTACCAGCGGGTTGCCCAGCATGATGTTGTCTCGCACCGAGCCAAAGAACAGGGTCACATCCTGCGGCACACAGCCGATATTGCGGCGGATGGCAGCTGGCGGCAGTTGATCCAGCTCGAAGCCATCGAGGCGCACCAGACCATCAGTGGGTCGGTAGAGTCCCATCAACAGCTTCTCCAGGGTGGTCTTGCCCGCCCCTATCCGTCCTATGATGGCGACTTTCTCCCCCGGCTCGATACGCAGGTTGATGTTGTGCAGGGTGCTGCTTTCCATGCCCGGGTACTTGAAAGAGACGTTCTCGAACTCGATACGCCCCTGGATGACAGGATGGTGGATGTACTGCCTGCCCTCCTCCTGCTCGCCCGGCGTCATCATGATCTTCTCCAGGATCTCCAAGGCAGACTTGGCCTGGTTGTAGCGGGTCGACAGCACGGAGAGCTGCACCATGGGTGCGATGGCGCGGCTGGACAGCATGACTGCAGCAATCATGCCTCCCATGGTCACCAGCCCTTCAGAAATCTGGTAGACCCCGACAATGACCAGTCCTACGGTCACCACCTGCTGGATATAACTCGCCAGAGAGGACATGGAGTTGGTGATGCGTCGTGTTTGCACACCCCAGGTCGAAATGTGGGACACCGCCTGCTCCCAACGATGCTGGAACATGCTCTCTGCGCCGAAAATCTTGACGGTCTCAAGGCCGGATATGCTTTCGATCAGGTTGGCGTTCTTCTGAGAGGCCAGGCGAGAGCCCTCCTCGATGGACTGCTTGAGGGGTGCCTGGATGTAGAAGCTGTAGGCCACCAGGATCAGCATGGCGACGATGGGCACCACCACCATGACACCGGCAAACAGCCAGATGATGAAGAGGAAGAAGACCGCGAACGGCAGATCAATCAGGGTCGATACGGTGGCGGAGGTGAAGAACTCCCGCACCGATTCAAACTCCTGCAGATGCTTGGCAAACGCCCCCGTCGAGGCCGGGCGAGACTCCATCTTCATCCCCATGACCTTGGCAAAGATCTTGGCCGACAGCAGCACGTCCGATTTCTTGCCGGCAATATCGATGAAGTAGCTGCGCAACTGGCGCATCACGAAATCGAAGGTGAACACTACCATGGCCCCCACCGCCAGCACCCAGAGGGAGTCGAATGCCAGGTTGGGGACTATCTTGTCGTAGACATTCATGGTGAACAGGGGGCTGGCCACCGCAAAGAGGTTGATGAGGATGGAGGCAATCAGCACATCGCGATAGATGCCGCGGGATTCAAACAACGTGCTCCAGAACCAGTGACCATCCCGGGTCTCCAGTACCTTGGGGGAGCGCTCATCGAACTTGAACTGCTTCTTGACGAAGAACAGCCGGCCATTGTATTCGTCGCCCAGTTGGGCGGTGCTGACCCACTGCGCCGCGTCACCGGCCTGGGGGAAGATGACCTTGGCCTGGCTCCTGTCCTTGCTCCATTCCAACAGGATGCAGGCGCCGCCATGGCGCGTCTGCAAGACGCAGGGCAACAGCAGGGGGGATATCTGTTCGAGTGGCTGGATGACCTCACGGGCGGACAGACCGCCACGTTCGGCAGCGCGGCTGAAGAGTGCCGTGCTCAGACGGCCCGAGACCAGTGGCAAACCCGTTGTGAGGGCATCCTGGCTATTGGGCACACCATAAAAACGGGTCAAAAAGACCAGGCACTCCAGTAGCTCATCTATATGGCTGGTTTCTGCTTGCATAGCATCCTGTCAAAACATGATTCAGACGGTTGTCGCAGGGAATACATCACCCGGAACCCGGTGGCGACCTGTGAACGCAGAGCAGCTTCCATCATCGCGAACCGACAACCCAATTAGCGCACTGAGCAGTGACATCGAATATCATCGCCAGACTCGCACATCGTCAAGCCGGAACGAAAAGAGCCAAGCACGTCATTTAATAACGGCAAGGGGGGGCGAGATATCCTGCCGGGTACATTAATTACTAAAGAGTTATTGATAACAATGTCTTTTTCAAGCCGACCATCTTATCAAGGCGACTTGAACGAAACTATACTGCAAAGACTGAATTTCATCTAATAACCCTCTGTTTTTTTAATGAAATTAGAGTCGTCACTCATTAAAAGGAGCGAGCGAGAAGGGTCGGCCCAGGGCATGCCCCTGGGGGCCTGATCGAGTCAGCTCAGCGGCAATCTCGGCCATGGCGGTCCAGCGATTCTCACACCAGGCAGGCGCCAGCAGGGTCGGACGGCGGGCCGACGCCGAGATCCTGTGATAAACCACCTCGGGCGGAGTCTGCTGGATCATGGCCACCGCAGCCTCCACATAGTGTTCCAGAGTCAGCACCTCCAGCCGCCCCGCCTGCCACGCCTTGCCAAGGATGCTCCCCTCCACCACATGGAGCGGATGCAGCTTGATCCCCTCGACCCCGGTCGCAACGATGCGATGCAGAGTATCGAGACTGTCCATCGGCACCTCACCGGGCAAGCCGACAATCAGATGGGCACAGACCTTGATGCCCCTTGCGTGGGCCCGGCTAACCGCGTCTTCATAGGCGGCATAGCCGTGACCCCGGTTGATCCGTTGCAATGTCTTGTCATTGGCGCTCTGCAGCCCCAACTCCAGCCATACCTCGTAGCCACGGGCCTGATAGCCCGCCAGCAGATCCAGCACCGCATCCGGCACACAGTCTGGCCTGGTGCCCACGCAGAGCCCCACCATGTCGCTGACCGACAGCGCCTCCTCATACATGCGTTGCAGGTACTCCACCTCGGCATAGGTGCTGGTATAGGCCTGAAAGTAGGCGAGATAACGCTTGGCACGGGTCACTTCGTCCCGGCGGGCCAGCAATTGCTGCACCACCGAGAGCTGCTGGGCCGACTCGTCGGCAAACGAGGAAACATTGCAGAAGGTGCAGCCGCCGCGGCCCAGGGTGCCATCCCGGTTAGGACAGGTGAAGGCGCCGTGGATGGAGAGTTTGTGGATCTTCTGACCGTGGCGCTGCTTTAGATCTTGGCCGAATGTATTGATGAGTTCGTGTAACTGCATGACACCTCCAATATGAGCTGTCATTGTACTGGCACGGGCCCCACGTCAGACTGAGCTGGATCAAGCTGTCCCGCCGCCAAAAATCATATAAATATTCACATTGCGTGCGATAAATACCCACAGACAGGATTTTAAGGTTACTTTTGGAAACCACAGGCCTCATACAAAGAGGGAAAACGGAAGCAATTCATCCCCTCTAACCGGCTGTTAGTACTGAAAAAATCTCCCATAGCCTGCATACAAATAAATGCAAGATGCAGGATCCTGAAATGTGATCCCCGCCCACCCCTGACGGAATGGATTGGTAAAATTACTACAGTTCAGTGACGCGAAGCAGTCAACCACCAAACCCTCCATTACTAGCCCAATAAACTTTAAAAAATAAAATAAATAGTTTTTTATATAGATAAAATCGAATTGCATCTCTGAAACCCGCATTTTGTTATGGCAGTGTAACATTGCAAACAAGCGGGATGTCCAATTGACCTTGCTCGAAAATCCCATTAGTTTGGAGATTCGCCACCTCAGGCGGACGGAACCACAAGAGCCAATCGCAATTTATGCAGTCTGTCGATGACAGTGCGATGGAAGGCCGAGCAAGGGAGAAATGCAATGTCACTATATGATCCAAAGCTGGAGAGGGATAACTGTGGCTTCGGCCTGTTGGCCCACATGGAAGGGGAAGCCAGCCACAAGCTTGTCCGTCTCGCGATGTCAGCCTTGGCTCGCATGCAGCACCGCGGCGGCATCTCCGCCGACGGCAAGACCGGCGACGGCTGCGGCCTGTTGCTGCAAAAACCCGACAGCTTCTATCGCGCTGTCGCCGAAGAGAAGGGATGGCACCTGGGCCGCAACTATGCGGTGGGCATGCTGTTCCTCAACCCTGATCCCGTATTGGCCCAGCAGACCCGCGATATCATCGACGAAGAGCTGGAAAGAGAGACCCTGAGTCTGGTCGGATGGCGCAAGGTGCCCATCGATACCAATGTGCTCGGTCCCATCGCCAAGGCCTCCCTGCCCAGCATCGAACAGGTCTTTGTCAACGCGCCGCCAGGCTGGGTCGACAAGGATCTCGAGCGCCGTCTCTACATCGTGCGCCGCCGTATCGAGAAACGCATCAGCGATGACTACTTCTATGTGGTCAGCCTCTCCAACCTGGTCACCGTCTATAAAGGACTGTGCATGCCGGTGGATTTGCCGCGTTTCTATCTGGATCTCGCCGACATCCGCATGCAGGCAGCCATCTGCGTGTTCCACCAGCGTTTCTCCACCAACACCAGCCCGCGCTGGCCGCTGGCGCAGCCATTCCGCTACCTCGCCCACAACGGCGAGATCAACACCATCGCTGGCAACCGCCAGTGGGCCAAGGCGCGCAGCTACAAGTTCGCCACTCCGCTGATCCCGGATCTGCAAGAGGCCGCCCCCTTCGTCAACACCACAGGGTCGGATTCCTCCAGCCTCGACAACATGCTGGATCTCTTCCTGGCAGGTGGTATGGACCTGTTCCGCGCCATGCGCCTGCTGATCCCGCCTGCATGGCAGAAGCACCCGAACATGGATGACGACCTGCGCGCCTTCTATGACTTCAACTCCATGCACATGGAGCCCTGGGACGGCCCGGCCGGCATCGTCATGACCGACGGCCGCTACGCCACTTGCGCGCTGGACCGCAACGGCCTGCGCCCGGCCCGTTACGTCATCACCAAGGACAAGTTCATCACGCTGGCCTCCGAAGTGGGTACCTGGGACTACACCCCGGACGAAGTGCTGGAGAAGGGCCGGGTCGGCCCGGGCGAGCTGTTCGTGGTGGATACCAGCAACGGCAAGATCTGGACCAGCTTCGAGATCGATGACGATCTCAAGAGCCGCCACACCTACAAGCAGTGGATGGACAAGCACTGCAAGCGACTGGTGCCGTTCGAGCAGATGGATGACGCCAGCACAGGTGCACGCGAATTCCCGGACGATCAGCTAAAGACCTATCAGAAACTGTTCGGCTACTCCTATGAGGAGCTGGATCAAATCATCCGCGTGCTCGGCGAGAATGGCCAGGAGGCGGTGGGTTCCATGGGGGATGACACCCCGATGGCGGTGCTCTCCTCCAGCCAGCGTACCCTGTACGACTACTTCCGCCAGATGTTCGCCCAGGTGACCAACCCGCCCATCGACCCGCTGCGGGAAAACCACGTCATGTCGCTGGCCACCTGTATCGGCCGCGAGCAGAACGTATTCAACGAGACCTTCGGCCACGCCCACCGGGTGCTGTTCCAGTCGCCTATCCTGCTCTACTCCGACTTCCACCAGCTGCTGGCACTGGAAGGGGAGCACTACCGCCACGCGGTGCTGAGCCTCAACTACCTGCCCGAAGAGGGGCTGCAGGGGGCGCTGGAGCGCCTCTGCAACGAGGCGGCCGACAAGGCGCGCAATGGCACCGTGCTGCTGGTGCTGTCGGACCGGGACATCAGTGCCGACACCCTGCCCATCCCGGCCGCCATGGCGGTGGGGGCGGTGCAGCGCACCCTGGTGGACAACAACCTGCGCTGCGACGCCAACATCCTGGTGGAAACCGCGAGCGTGCGCGACCCGCACCACTTCGCCGTGCTGCTGGGCTTTGGCGCCACCGCCATCTACCCCTATCTCGCCTACGAAACCCTCGCCAAACAGGTAGAAGAAGGCGTGCTCAAGATGAGCCTGCGCCAGGCCATGCTCAACTACCGCAACGGCATCAACAAGGGCCTCTACAAGGTGATGTCCAAGATGGGCATCAGCACGGTGGCGAGCTACCGCTGCTCCCAGTTGTTCGAAGCCGTGGGGCTGTCCAGCTCCGTGGTCGAACTCTGCTTCCGCGGCGTATCGAGCCGCATTCAGGGAGCCGACTTCACCGACATCCAGCAGGATCAGGTCAATCTGGCGCGCCAGGCCTGGCTCGGCCGCAAGCCGCTGACCCAGGGCGGCCTGCTCAAGTTCGTCCACGGCGGCGAGTACCACACCTACAACCCGGACGTGGTGCAGACCCTGCAAGTGGCGGTGCGCTCCGGCAACTACGCCGATTACAAGGAGTACGCCCGCCTGGTGAACGAGCGCCCCGTCGCCACCCTGCGCGATCTGCTCGTCCTGAAGCAGGGCACCACCCCGGTTGCACTGGAGCAAGTTGAGCCTGCGGCCAAGCTGTTCCCCCGCTTCGACTCCGCGGCCATGTCCATCGGCGCCCTCGGCCCCGAGGCCCACGAGGCGCTGGCGGTGGCCATGAACCGGCTCGGCGGTCAGAGCAACTCAGGCGAAGGCGGTGAGGATCCCAAGCGCTTTGGCACCGAGAAGAATTCGCGCATCAAGCAGGTGGCATCGGGGCGCTTTGGCGTCACCCCCCACTACCTGATGAACGCGGATGTGGTACAGATCAAGGTGGCTCAGGGCGCCAAGCCCGGCGAAGGTGGCCAGCTGCCCGGTGACAAGGTGACGGCCCAGATAGCCAAACTGCGCTACTCCGTGCCAGGCGTGACCCTGATCTCCCCGCCGCCCCACCACGACATCTACTCCATCGAGGATCTGGCCCAGCTCATCTTCGACATCAAGCAGATCAACCCGGACTGCCTGGTGTCGGTCAAGCTGGTGTCCGAGCCCGGTGTCGGCACCATAGCCTGCGGCGTGGCCAAGGCCTATGCCGACTTCATCACAGTCTCCGGTTATGACGGCGGCACAGGTGCCAGCCCGCTGAGTTCGGTCAAGTATGCCGGCTCCCCCTGGGAGCTGGGGCTGGCCGAAACCCAGCAGGCCCTGGTGGCCAACGGCCTGCGCCACAAGGTGCGCCTCCAGGTCGATGGCGGTCTCAAGACCGGTCTGGACATCATCAAGGCGGCCATTCTCGGCGCCGAGAGCTTTGGTTTTGGCACCGGCCCCATGGTGGCGCTCGGCTGTAAATACCTGCGCATCTGCCACCTGAACAACTGCGCCACCGGCGTCGCGACCCAGGATGAGAAGCTGCGCCGCGAGCACTTCACCGGCCTGCCGGAGATGGTGATGAACTACTTCAAGTTCATCGCCGAAGAGACCCGGGAGCTGATGGCAGAGCTCGGCGTCACCCAGCTGACCGACCTCATCGGCCGTACCGACCTGCTGGAAGCCCTGCCCGGCCTCACCGCCCGTCAGGCCAAGCTGGACTTGTCCGGTATTCTGGCAAGCCCGGTGGCACCGGCAGGCTCCAGCCTGTTCAGCCAGCAGCACAACCCCACCTTCGACAAGGGACCGCTGAACCTCAAGATGGTGGACGACCTGCTGGAGGCGGTGGAAAACATGAGCGGTGGCGAATTCCGCTACGACATCCGCAACACCGACCGCTCCGTGGGGGCGCGCCTGTCCGGCGAGATAGTCAAACGCCACGGCAACCAGGGCATGGCCGCCGATCCGGTGCGGGTGCACTTCAACGGCACCGCAGGCCAGAGCTTCGGCGTCTGGAACGCCGGTGGCCTGGAGATGATCCTCACGGGTGACGCCAACGACTACGTGGGCAAGGGGATGACTGGCGGCAAGCTGGTGGTCAAACCCCATGTCGGCGTGGCGTTCAAGTCCCACGAGGCGGCCATCATAGGCAACACCTGCCTCTACGGCGCCACCGGCGGCAAGCTCTACGCCGCAGGCACCGCGGGTGAGCGCTTCGCGGTGCGCAACTCGGGGGCGCTGGCGGTAGTCGAGGGGATTGGCGACAACGGCTGTGAGTACATGACCGGCGGCATCGTCACCGTACTCGGTACCACTGGCGTCAACTTCGCGGCAGGCATGACAGGGGGCTTTGCCTACGTGCTCGACGAGTGCGGCAACTTCGCCAAGCGCACCAACCCCGAGCTGGTGGAACTGCTGGACGTGGCGGATCTTGCCATCCATCAGGAGCACCTGCGCGGCATCATCACGGCGCACCTCAACGAGACAGGCAGCTCGCGCGCCGAGGAGATCCTGGCCAACTTCGACTCCTATGTGCCCAAGTTCAGGCTGATCAAGCCCAAGTCCAGCGACGTCAAGTCCCTGCTTGGTCACACCAGCCGCTCTAGTGCAGAACTCAGAATCCAGGCGCAATAAGGAGGGAACCCTATGAGCCAGAACGTATTCCAGTTTATCGATGTCCAGCGGGTCGACCCGCCCAAGAAGCCGCTCAAGATCCGCAAGATCCAGTTTGTGGAGATCTACGAGCCCTTCAACCAGGCCCAGGTCGGCATGCAGGCGGATCGCTGCCTCGACTGCGGCAACCCCTATTGCGAGTGGAAGTGCCCGGTGCACAACTACATCCCCAACTGGCTGAAACTGGCCAACGAGGGGCGCATTCTGGAGGCGGTGGAGCTCTCCCACCAGACCAACAGCCTGCCGGAAGTGTGTGGCCGCGTCTGCCCGCAAGACAGACTCTGTGAGGGTGCCTGCACCCTCAACGACAGATTCGGCGCCGTGACCATAGGCAACATCGAAAAATACATCACCGACAAGGCGTTCGAGATGGGCTGGCGCCCGGATCTCTCCAAGGTGGTGAAGACCGGCAAGCGGGTCGCCGTCATAGGCGCCGGCCCTGCCGGCCTCGCCTGTGCCGATGTGCTGGCGCGCAACGGCGTCACCCCTGTGGTGTTCGACAAGTACCCGGAGATCGGCGGTCTGCTGACCTTCGGCATCCCCTCCTTCAAGCTGGAAAAAGAGGTGATGCAGCGCCGCCGCGAGATCTTCGAGGGGATGGGCGTTGAATTCCGTCTCGAGACCGAAGTGGGCCGTGACGTTACCTTCGCAGACCTCCTTGGCGAGTTCGATGCTGTCTTCCTCGGGGTCGGCACCTACAAGTACATGAAGGGCGGCTTCGAGAACGAAACGGCCCCCGGCGTGTACGACGCCCTGCCCTACCTCATCTCCAACGCCAACCGGCTGCTGGGTTTCGAGAAGGCCCAGGCCGATTACATCGACTTCGCTGGCAAGCAGGTGGTGGTACTCGGCGGTGGCGATACCGCCATGGACTGCGTCCGTACCGCCATCCGTCAGGGGGCCGACCGGGTGATCTGCGCCTACCGCCGCGATGCCGAGAACATGCCAGGCTCCAAGCGAGAGGTGAAGAACGCCCAGGAGGAAGGGGTGGAATTTATGTTCAACCTTCAACCGGTGGGCGTCGAGCTGGACGCCCAGGGCCGCACCTGCGGCATCAAGGTGGTGAGCACCGAGCTTGGCGCCCCCGATGCCAACGGCCGTCGCAATCCGGTGGTGATCGAGGGTTCCGAGCAGGTGCTGGCCGCCGATGCGGTGGTGATGGCGTTTGGCTTCCAGCCCAACCCCCAGCCCTGGATGGCGGAACACGGCATCGAGCTCGACAACCGGGATCGCATCAAGGCTCCCGAGCAGGCCGAGCATGCCTTCCAGACCAGCAACCCCAAGGTGTTCGCCGGTGGCGACGCCGTGCGCGGCTCGGATCTGGTGGTGACCGCCATCTACGAGGGCCGCAAGGCCGCCGAAGGGATCATGGACTACCTGGCCGTGTAAACTGCCGGTTAAGGTCTCAAGCAAACAGCCCCGCCAATGCGGGGCTGTTCTTTTATGTCTCACCCAGGGTGACAGCCCCTAGCGCCTCACAGCCAAAAACTCCCCCTTGCCCACCGGTACCAGGGCGGTCAGGAAGGCCGGATCCTGCGCCACTTCTGCCATCCAGTCGTTCATCTCCTCCCGGTGGGAGATGGCGTTGTCCACCACCAGCAGGCCGCGAGGGGAAAGCAAGCGTTGGATCTCGGGCCACCAGGCCTGGTAGTGCCGGCGCTCGGAGTCGAGGAAGATAAGCTGATAAGCGGCCGCTGGCAGGGTGGGTAGCAGCGTGCCTGCCTCGCCTGCCAACTGCTCAATCCAGGGTTCGAGCCCCGCACGCTGGAAGTTATGCGCCGCCAGCGCCAGCTTGCCCTCGTCCTGCTCTATGGTGGTGACCCTGCCACCCAGCCTCTTGACCGCCTCGGCCAGCCAGAGGGTGGAGTAGCCGTTGGAGGTGCCGATCTCCAGCACGGCGTCGGCCCCCCTCGTCTGCACCAGCAGCGCCAGCAGCTCGCCGGTATCCCGGGTGATGTTGAGCATCTTGTGGCCGCGAGCCTGCTGCTCGCAGTCATTGTGTGCGCCAAAGCGCTCCAGCTCCCGTTTGAGTTGTTCCAGTTCCATGTTTCCTCCTGGAAAGTCATCCAGACTGACCCGGCACTGCCCATGGCCTGCGCGGTTCAATCGGTGACGGGGGGCAGATCCCCCAGCAAATAACGGGGGCCGCAGCCCCCTGAGACGGCTTGGTCCTGCGGGTTGTAGAGAGCGCAGTGCTCCAGCGACAGACAGCCACAGCCGATGCAGGCAGTGAGCTTGCGCTTCATCAGTTGCAGGGCGGCTATGCGGCTGTCCAGCAGCGTTTGCCACTGACCGGCGATCCGCTCCCAGTCGCCGCGATCCGGCGTGCGGCCATCGGGCAACCCGCTGAGAGCCGCCGCTATCTCGTCGAGGGTGAGGCCCATCCCTTGCGCCACCCGGATAAAGGCGATGCGGCGCAGCACATCCTGGGGGTAGAGACGCCGGCCGCCTTCGCTACGCAGGCTCTGGATCAGCCCCTTCTGCTCGTAGAAGCGCAGGGCGCTGGCGTTCACGCCGGCACGTTTGGCTATCTGGCCTATGGCCAGCCATTTGCGATCCATCTTCGTCCTTGATCTCAAGTTAACTTCAACTTGCATAATCCTGTCTCCCCCGACAAAAGGAGTCAAACGATAATGGATCATCTCTACCCCCTGCTCGATGCCAACCAGTCCTTCGCCCTCAATGGTCGCGGCACCACCAATCACTGCCCCATGGCGCTGCACGCCCTGCACGAGATGGGGGCCAGCCCCCGGCAGTTGCGGCGCTTCTTCGCCCATTGGCAGACCACTCAAGCCCTGTCCGCCGGGGTGGGCAACCAGGGTGAAGAAGATGAGACCCGGTTCGTGGCACTGCGCCAGCAACTGCTGACCCGATTCGCCGAAGAGGGTTGGCTGCCATGCTTCGAAGAGCTGCTGGTGCAGCGTTTCTCCCCGGCAGGCGGGGCATTTCACCCCCTCATCCGCTTCGCCTGTGCGCTGGGAAACGGCCACTTGGGGGAGCAGGCGGCAGCGCTGGCCGCCTGGCAGTGCAAGGCCCTGATCCTGCCAACGGGGACGGGTGCCCCCTGCCGGGACGTCACCCGCCTGCTGGCGGGGCTGGCGGCCCATTGGGAGGGATCGCGCTGGCAGGGAGAGTGGATCACCGCACGCCTGCGGCAGGTGGTAACCGATCCCCGCTGGCCGGAGTCGCTGCCGCGCAGCCTCGATGATGGTGAAGATGTGCTGGCACAGCTGGCCGAGGCCGCTCTGCCCCTCTACTGGCAGACCGGTAACTTCACCGTCTTGCATATGGTGACCGGCAGCCGGGCCGCCGCCATCGTCGCCCGTCACCTGCCGGATGAGCTGAAGGACGCCTGGCAGAGCCTGATGTGGCAGGCGGTGGCCGCCGCCTACATCACTGTCGGGGCTCCAAGGTTGCAGGCCCAGCGCTGGCCGGATACGACCGGGCTGGATTGGGCGCAGGTGTTGCCGCGGGCAATCGAGAGCCTGGATGACCATGTGATCAAGCTGGTGCACTGTTGCTGGCGGGAGCAGGCGCACTCACCCCATTATCTGGCGGTCGCCGCCCGCGCGGTGGGGTTGCTGGACGCGGCGTCTCACCCTCAACGCCCCTAAGGCGCTACTACCCGGATAAAATCGATGGCGGGACAGCTTGGCGCCAGACCCCGGGTCAGCGCCAGCGGCTGGACACGGTAGCTGAGCCGGTAGCTGCCCGGCTGCGACAGATCGTAGGCCTGCGCCAGATCCGCATCGGCATGGCTCTGCTCCCCCGGTCCCAGCAGGAGGAAGTCGCCATCACCGGGCACGCCGCGCTTGGCAAGCGGTCCCCGGTAAGGCAACGGCCTGCCATCTCGGGTGAGGTCGATGGCATCGGCAAACCACCCCTCGAAGGGGGTGAACCAGGTCAATACCTCGAGTGGACCCTCCCCCTTGTTGGTCAAGGTCATCACCAGGGGCAGTGGCTCGTTCACCCCGCTCTCGGCGCTGACCGACAGTTCGCACTGCAAGGGGGCCAGTGCCAGGGTGGTGAGCAGGAGTGTCATCATGGTGCCTCCGTCAAAAAAGGGGCCATCCGGCCCCTTCACAGATTAATTTTCGCTCGGGGTATTCTCGGCGAAGTATTCGTGGTTGTCGGCGTTGTTCAGCGCCTTGACCGGATCCGTGCTCGCCAGATTGCGGGCATTGGTCTGACCGTATCCCAGATCGTCGGTGCCCGCCACCACGTTAAAGTGGCTCAGCTCGTGGACTATGGTGCCTGCGCGGGAATCTGTCCCGGTGACGGGCGCCGTCCAAAAGCTCTTGCACAGGTAGACCTTGTAGGGCTGATCCGGATAGACGTAGGCAAAGTAGCTCTGCTTGCAGCCGCAGTCGAAGGTGAGCGGCTTGTTGTCGATGGCATCCTTGATCTTGCTGAAGTGGGTCTCGGCCTGGTTCCAGCGAGAGGTGTCATAGGCGCCAAACCAGCTGCGGTAACGCTGGCCATCGGGCTTGTCCACCGTCAGGTAACTGCTGGAGTTGTTGGTAATGCCGCTGGCGGCATCGAGCGCGGTGAGGATATCGCTCTTCTGGGTGTTGCTGCAGCGGCCGCTGAAGCTGACCGAGGCGGTCACCGCCTGGGGCTCGGCCACCGCCGCCTTGGCGAGCACCCGATCGTCAGCCACCCCTTCCACCCACAGGGTCACGACATTGGATTCGCTCCCATGGGCCTGCTTGGCCTTGGCGGCCTTCGCCTCCTGTGGCAGCGTCGGCAGCCGGTAACGGATGCTGTACTGGCCCTGGGCGCTCATGTCGTAGAGACCGGAAACCTCGGCCTGCAGCGTCAGGCTCTGGCCTGCCTTGAGCAGCTGGAAGTCCTTGTCGGTTGGCGCCGCCCGCTTGATCAGGGCCCCCTCGTAGCCGACCTTCTCGCCGTCGCGCTCCACCAAAAACAGGGGGGCATCTTCGCTACCCGGCAGCTGCCACTTGAGCAAGCGGATGGGCTTGTCACCCGTGTTGGTCAGGGTCAGGTTGACACGCACATCGTCGGTGCTGCCCTCCACCAGAGTGAGCCTGGCGTCGAGCCCGGCGGCGCAGAGCGGAGAGGCCAGCACGCTGGCCAGCAGCAGGGCAAGGGGGGTTGCTTTCATCATGTTTCCTCATTCATTGAGTAGCGCCATCAGGCGGTTTGCTTCCATATGGCCCTCTTTGGGGCCAAACCACCCTAGAGCAGAACGTCTGCGTCACCATCTCACCATATGGGTGACGTCCCCCATCAGAGGGGGACGGGCGGACAAACCATTCAAATGCGACAAAAATAGCCGGCTGCCGCACCAGGGCAGCACACAGGTACGGGCCCCCTTCCCGTCGCTCACCCTGCCGTCATGGCCTGTCCCGCTGACGGTCAGCCATAAAAAACCCCGGCACAGGGCCGGGGTGATGAGACGGGCATGGGCGTCCGCCCGTGATAAGGCTCAGGCCTCTGCCAGGAGCGCCAGGGCGGGCTGGGCATTGCCCGGCACCAGCCGGTAGGCCTTGTGGTGCTTGACCAGGGTGCTCTTCTTGTCACCCTGGCTCAGCAGCAACCCCTGCTTGAAGGCCGCCTCGGCCAGCTGTTTTTCATCCCCGCGCACATAGAGGGTAAGAGGCTTCACCAGCTCTCCCCCCTCGATATGGCCCAGATACTCGCTAGCGGAGATGACCAGGCTGGACTGGCCCTGGCTCAGCAGCCGCTGCCTAGCGCTCAGTTCGCTGTCGGTAAACACCAGCCAACCTGCACTCTGAAGCTCGGCGACCAGGGTGGCGAGCCTGGCGCCCAACTGCCCGGGCTCGGCCATGGCCCGGCCGTACTGGCAGACGATGCGTGAAAGCAGCCCCTTGAGATCGGCCCCGGCCCCCAGGGTGCGACCCAGCTGCACCCAGGCTTTCAAGTCCTCCATCACCAGGCGGGAGAAGCGCTTCTCCTTGAGGGAGTCCGCCATCCAGGTGCAGAGGAAGTGGCTCTCTTGCGCCGGGGTGCGCTTGCCCGCCTTCTGCTCTGCGGTACGGGCCAGCTCGGCCAGGCTCTGGGTGGCCATGTCGAGCAGGGCCTCATTGTAGGTGCTAAGGGTCATGGGCGATCCTCGGGTTGAAAACAGAGATGGCAAAGGCGCCCATGGCGCCTTTGCGGTTCAATAGAGAGGGTGGTCGAGGCCCTTACTTGCCCTGGCGGGGTTTCTTGGCGGCCGCCAGACGCTTGAGACGCTGACCCTGCAGCTTGGCTTCGGCCATCACCTGGGCGGCGGCGTTGTCTTCCCGCTGCGGGCGCTTGCCGAAACGGCGGCGCTCCTGCAACTGCTTGATCAGCTCGTCACGGCTGCTCACCTCGTAACCCGGCACCATGATGCGGCGGATCTTCTGGCCAATCAGCGCCTCGATCTCCAGCAGGGTACGCTCCTCTTCACGGCTGACGAAGGAGACGGCCATGCCGCTCTTGCCGGCGCGGCCGGTACGGCCGATGCGGTGGACATAATCTTCCGCCAGGAACGGCAGATCGTAGTTGACCACGTACTGCAGATCCGGGATGTCCAGACCACGGGCGGCCACTTCGGTGGCCACCAGCACCCGCACTTTGCCTTCCATGAACTCGCGCAGGGCGCGGCGACGGCTACCCTGAGCCTTCTCGCCATGGACCACGGCGGACTTGATGCCGTCGAGGTTCAGCTCTTCCACCAGCACGTCACAGCTCTCGCGGGTACTGGCGAACACCAGCACCTGTTGCCAGTTCTGCTTGCCGATGAGCTCGGAGAGCAGCTCGCGCTTGCGCTTCTGCTCCACCGGATAGACGGTGTGGCTGACGGTATCGGCGGTGGAGTTCTGCTTGTTGACGCTGATGATCTGCGGTCTGTCGAGCATCAGGTTGGCCAGCTTCTTCACGGCGTCGGAGAAGGTGGCGGAGAACAGCAGGTTCTGACGGGTCTTGTTCACAGCCTGCAGGATCTGCTGCACATCGGCACTGAAGCCCATGTCGAGGATGCGATCCGCTTCGTCCAGCACCAGGGTCTCGACACCGGAGAGGCTGAGGTTGCAGGCGGTCAGGTGCTCGAGCAGCCGGCCCGGGGTCGCCACTATGATGTGCGCCCCCGCCTTGAGTTTGCGGGCCTGCACATCCTGCTTGCCACCGCCAACCAGGGTCAGCACGCTGATGTCCAGATACTTGGCGAAGTCGTTGATGTTGCTCGCCACCTGGGCGGCCAGCTCGCGAGTCGGGGTCAGGATCAGCACCCGGGCGTTGGAAGGCTGGGCCGGGGCCGGGTTATCCACCAGACGTTGCAGTATGGGCAGCGCAAAGGCTGCCGTCTTGCCGGTCCCGGTCTGGGCGCTGGCCAGCACGTCGCTGCCACGGCGTATGGTCGGGATCGCCTGCTGCTGCACAGGGGTCATCTCCTGATAACCGCACTCTGAGACGGCACGCAAAATCTCGGGGGCAAAATCGAACGATTCAAATCTCATAATGGGTTCCTGTGTTCCAGCTGAGCTGTAGTTGGCTTAAGTGGCCTGGGCCGGCGTGTGGCACGGCCTCGGCGAGGCTTGGGGCCAAGGACGGCTGGGTCTGACATGACATCAGAAGATGAGCCGGAAAATGGCGGGCGCGAAGTGTAACAGATAGGCATCAGGATTTCCGCCTCAAATGGCCTGTATTTTTACGCCACCAGGGCGAGTCGACTGACCAGGGCGGTCGGGGACAAGGGACGAGCGGCAGGCCCGTCCCTTGAGCAACTCAGCGCGCTCTCTTGGCCGAGCGCTTGAACAGCCGCATGCCGATGGCGGCCACGGCGATGACGAAGAGAGCGAAGGAGGTCACCAGCAGACACTTGGTCAACAGTTCATGGTGGTCAGCCAGCAGCGGCGTCGCCATCATGAACTTGCCGACCATGCTGAGGGCCAGGGCCCAGAGGAAGGCGCTGGCAAAGCTGGTCATCGCCACCCGCAACAGGTTCAGGCGGGAGATCCCCATCAGCATGGGCGTCAGCACCCTGACGAAGGGGATGAAACGGGAGACGAACATGGCCCAGAAGCCATAGCGATCGAGCAGCCGGGAGGCGCGGGGCAGGCTGCCCTCCGGGATAACTCGCTCCACCTGGCCCATGAAGCGGGTGCCATGAAGTGCATGGCCCTGCCAATACGCCATCACGCTGCCGACCCCGGCGGCCAGGGGCAGATAGAGGAACACCACCTCGGGCCCGAGCACCCCCATGCCCACCAGACCACCGGCCAATAGCACCAGGCTGTCCCCCGGCAGGGGCAGAAACACGAAGCTCGATTCGAGAAAGAGGATCACCACCAGACAGGTGACGAGCAGACCGACTGCCTGCAGTTGTATTAATTGCTCAAAGTCCTGATGCCATATGGCAAGCAGCATGTCCTGCATCTGGTATGACTCCCATCAACGTAATGCGCATCCGTCATGACGGCCCGTAGGCCCGGTCTGGCTACCCCTCCCTGGTACCGCCCCCATATGTTCCTGCGGGAGGCCCGTTATACACCCGGGGAACTGAACAATAAATTAATGTCTGCCATTTATGTGGATACACCGTCATCCGGCACCGGCAACCCGGTGCGCTGACGGCAAGGTGATCTCGCCACCAGAGCCCCCTCGGGTCTGCGCCGTAAAATGGCAAAGAATATAGTCAGTTGGCGCCGAGGTGGGCTGCCATGACGATGGAAAAACCGTTACAGTGTAAGGACTCCTCAATGGACGAGGAGGTACACGGAGCTAGGTATGGTGCATCCCCCCTCTTCTCATTTTCATGCAGGCATACTGCTGCTGGCCGGGCTTTCACTCTGCAACCAGGCCGCTCACGCCAATGATGAGACCCTCATTCAACAGCGGGCCAACGCGGTGGTCTCGTTGATGAGCTTCACCGTGGTACCGGACATCACCGCCAGCAACCTGGACATCGGCAGCGGCACCAACGAGCAGTCGGCGCTGACCATCACCCAGCTCGGTGGCGGCGCCACCATGAGCGAGGGCTTTCCCATCTATCTCGAGGGCACCCTGGGGTACAGCCGCTACGATCCCCAGTTCGTGTTCACCGACGGCAACGAGACCCGCACCATCCCCGTCAAGTGGAACAGCCTGAGCGCCACCGGCGGCATAGGGTGGGATTTCAGCCTGCACCGCGACCGCTTTGGCGGCAACCTGGTGCTGCGCCCCATCGCCAACTTCACCCTGGGAACCGTGGCGAGCGACCTGCGCATCGGCGCCGCCCTGATCGAGAACAGGACGGGCAAGAATCTCGACTTCCTCGACGGCGGCACCCTCAACGTCTATGGCCTGGGGGGCTCCCTCATGCTGGACTATGAGCTGTTCTCCAAGTCCCAGGATATCGACGCCGAGCTGCGCTACTCCTACCAACAGTTGCAAAGCTTCTCCGGCACCGCCGACAGCGTCACCGGCAAGGCCAACGCAGAGAACCTCGGGCTCTACCTGCGTCGCCGGGCACCTCTCTTCACCTGGACCCTGCTGGATCGCCCGCTGCGCTACGTGCTGGAAGGTGCCAGAACCGAGTACCTGGGAGAGCAAAGAGGCCTGATCGGCTTCAACAGCCTCAACTCCCTCGGCCTCGGGATCGAGCTCGACAGCAGCAAATACAAGGTCTTCGTCACCCGTACCCGGCTGGTGGCCCGCTATATGTTCAGCCACAACACCAGCGGCTACTCCCTTGGGTTGGCGATGAGTTTCTAGCGATACCGTCACTTGAACAGTTGGCATCATGGAGGCATGAGATGGACTTGACCCCCGTCATTGCGCTGTTGCTCGGCCAGCTCTGGTATCTGCTGCCACTGCTGTTGATCGCGACGCTCGTCAAAAGCCCCTGGTTCAAGGGCATGATCGGGGAGTGGTTTATCAACCTCAGCATCCGGCTCTTTCTCGATCAGCGGAAGTATCACCTGCTCAAGGATGTGACCCTGCCCATCCCTCAGGGCAGCACCCAGATCGATCATGTGATCGTCTCCCGCTTCGGGATATTCGTGATTGAGACCAAGAACATGAAGGGCTGGATATTCGGCAATCCGGCTCATAAAAGCTGGACCCAGCAGATCTATCGCCGCAAGCACAGCTTCCAGAATCCCCTGCACCAGAACCACCTGCACATGATGACCCTCAAATCCCTGCTGGGGGTGGCGGATCATCAGCTCCACTCCGTCATCTACTTTATCGGCGACTGCACCTTCAAGACCCCCATGCCGGACAACGTGATGAACCGCGGGCTGATCCGCCATATCAAAGGAAAAACCACCCAGGTATTGACCCCGGCCGAGGTCACGCAAGTGGTCGAGACCATCCAGCAGGGACGGCTGGCAGCCAACTGGCAGACCCACAGGCAACATGTGGCACAGCTGAAGGCGCATCACAGCGAGTCGCCACGCAAGCAGCTTTCCGCCCCGGCAGTACCTGACAAAAAGGGAGCAGCGCCCTCCCCTGTCACTGCCCAACAGCTCGGTGACCAAAATCCGACTTGCCCCAGATGTGGCAATACCATGGTCTTGCGTACCGCCAGCCGGGGAGAAAACAGAGGCAATCAGTTTTGGGGATGCCGCGGATACCCGACATGCAGGGGGATTATTAGGACATCCAGATATAACTCATAATACTTGGCAACAAATCCATTATTAATTATTAACCTTCAATTAAAGGCTGATACTTATGAGCACGGTAAAACAAAGCAACAAAATAACGATAAGACAGAATTTACAAATTGGTGATTTGGATGCAGAGACTGATACAGACTTTCTCGACTCTTGTTTTATCGACAAAGGATACATCAAGCAACTATGTGACGTGCATGACCCTAAATCTATAATACTAGGGCGCACTGGTGCAGGAAAAAGTGCAATTCTCTACAAAATATCTCAAACAACCAAAAAAAATATAAAGATTGATCCTAACGATATCTCGGTAAGGTTTTTAGAATACTCTGATATTATTCAGTTTATGAATAACATCGGTGTAAACCTTGACTTGTTTTATCGATTACTTTGGCGACATATCCTAATAGTTGAAGTGCTCAAGCTGAGATACGACATAAAGAATGAGTATGACAATAGAAACTTCCTAGATAATATAACCGATTTCTTTAGAAAAGATGAGATTAAAAAGAGGGCTATTGAATACTTCAGAGAATGGGGTGATAAATTCTGGTTGGATACTGATGAACACTTAAAAGTAATTACAAAAAAACTGGAAAACGATACCAAAGCAACTTTAGGTACAAAATATATTGGTGTAGATCTAAATCTACAAGGTGCAAGAAAATTAAGTGATGAGGAGAAAGTAGAGGTTAAACAAAGAGCAAGTCAGATAGTTAGTGGTTTGCAAATAAAGAAGCTGAACGAGATGTTAGAACTCTTGTCAGTGCACTCATTTAACGACCCTCAGAAACGATTCTATATTTTAATAGATCAGTTAGATGAACATTGGGCTAACACTGAAACAAGATGTAGATTTATTAGAGCTCTTATTGAGGAAATTAAAACATTTAGAAAGCTAGAGAATGTAAAGATTATTGCTGCTATGCGAAAAGATCTACTCGACTTGGTTTTTGACATGACTAGAAGCCCTGGATTCCAAGAGGAAAAATATGATTCATATATACTTCAAATACATTGGGATCGGAGTGAACTTAGAGAGCTAATTGAAAAGAGAATAAACGAAATATTCAGGAAGCAATACACAAAGGAAGAGGTATCATTCGATGACATCTTTCCTACCGCAAAAAAAGGAAGAGACCAGTCGTCTGCCGACTTCATTTTAGAGAGGACTTTGTATAGACCTAGAGACGTATTGCAATTCATTAATGAATGCTTCAAGGCTGCCTATGGGCGAGATTGCGTTTCATGGCGTTCTATATATGCTGCAGAAGCACAATATTCTGAAAAGAGACTTAAGTCACTCAAGGAAGAATGGGGGGAAATATACCCATCATTTGATGACACTGTAGAAATCCTGCGTGGGTTACAGCATACCTTTACAAGGTCTACACTAAGCGGAGCTCGTTTAGACAATGTGATTTCTGATCTGTGCACCCGGAGTGATAACGATCCTTGCGTTATATCATCTAAAGAATATCTAGAAACTTCAGGAGAGACAAAACTAACTGAGGTGCTAAATAAAATGCTGATATGTTTATATCATGTTGGTGCTATCGGCATAAAAATGAGCTCTCTGAGTACATTTATTTGGTCTTTTTTGGATCAATCTTCTGTTTCAAGAGGAGAAGTGAAGAGAGCTCAACAATTAAAAATACATAAAATGCTATATCGTGCACTTGATATAGAAGTCGATGATCAGACCAGATTTCATCCTATTGATGAGCAATAGCTATATATACGTATATACATTTAAACTATATAGTTATGGACAAAAGATGAGACAACAAGGGCGGCCCATTGGCCGCCCTTGTTGTCTCTGACTGTCAGCGAATGGTCGCCATCTTCCTGACGCAGGCCTGCTCCCTGTCATCCACCCGCTTGGCGAACCAGGCGGTGGTGAGGTTGCGGGTGATCTTGGGGCTTTTCAGCTGGATGCCGGGCAGCACGGCGCGGGGTTGCCGCTTGCCCGCCTGCTTGTCGGCCAGGGTGAAGACCCGATGATAGAGGTCGGTCTTGGCAAAATCGGCACTGTCCCCCTTGAGCAGGCTCTGGTGGATGGCCTGCTTGCTCATGTTGACGCGGCTGGCGATGCTGTGCACCGCGAGCTCCGTCTTGCCGGGCAGGTCGGAGTCGTAGCGAACGAGATCCCCGTCCAGGGCCAGGGGCTTGCCGCTGACCCGGCTCACCGCGGCCTGGAAGGCGGCGTTGCGGCTCGCATACCAGCCCGCATTGAAGTCGGCGAAACGGTAGAGGGTGTCCGGGTAGTCGGCGGGATAACCGAAGATATGTTTGGTGCCAAACCAGATGCCGCCCCGGCGGGTGAACACCTCGTGGCGGATGGACTCCTTGACCGGATAGGGATAGCCGCGGGCGTTGGCCTCGGCGAAGGCGATGCTGACCTGCATGGGGCCGCCGGTGCGCACCGGATTGAGGTTACCAAACAGCTGCTTGCCCATGGGCACGGCGCCTATCATATCCTCGAAGATCTCGCTCATCTCCCGCTCGGTGCGAAGCGCATCGATGCGCGCGGCATAGCTCTTGCCAGTGGGAGACTTGATGGAGAGCGCCGTGCGTACCACGAATTCGGGGATCAGCAGCTTGGCCGCCCGGGCATTGATCTCCTTCCAGGCTATCTTGCCAAGGCCGGGCACCACGGGATCCGCCTGATAGGTGGCCTCCTGCTCCGCCACCGCCAGCACTGAGCAGACATTGTGATCGTTCACCGTCAGCCCCTGGGTGCTGAGCGCCGTCACCACATCGTTGGCCCAGCCCGGCTTGTCCTGCACCTGGCGCGGCAGGAAGCGCACGATGCGGGTCTTCATGTCCGCGGGCTTGCGCGGCTGCATGGCCTTGGGCTGGTTGGCGATGACGGCCGCCTCCTCGACAGGAACGGTCGGTTCACTGGCACAGCCCGCCAGCAACACGGCCATCAGCAGCGGCAGGGGGATCAGGGCGCGCGCAGAAGAGACAACACGAGAAGGAGAGGCAAAACAGGGAGAGAATGTCATGAAGGCTTCCGATAGAGAGCGGGGGCCGGGCCCTCATTCATCACGGATGAAAGGCCCCGAACGCAAACAGGTGCCCATTGTAGAGGATTGGCTCGTCCGGCTAAAGCCTCCAACTCGAGCTTGGGCCAGCCCCGGGGAATAGGGCGCAGCGGCATGACGACAGGTGGCGTGAGCCTGTGCACAGGTCCCATCTGCCAAACCTCGAACAATGGCTTTTATTGATAGTCATTTCTATTTAGAATGCCGCCGACCGACACGCCCGCGGCATGGAGCCCATGGACAAGCTGACCCCCCTCTTCGACCCCCTGCAGCGACTGCTGATCACCCCGCTCTGGCAGAGTCTTTCGGGGCTGTTCGATCTCAACGGGCGCCTGGGCTTTGTTTTCCTGCTGATCTCGGGCACCGTCGCCTACCTGCTCTATCTGCACCGCCGTCGCCAGGGAGATCCCGAAACCCGCAGCTTTCGCCACTTCCTGGGGGGCCGGGCCGTCTGGTTGCACCCCTCGGCCCTGCTCGATTACCAGTACTACCTGGTGCGCGCCCTGCTGCACGTGGCGGTGATCCTGCCTGTCCTGACCCTGCTCCACCCCTGGCTGCTGCAAACCGGGGACGTGCAATCGGCGCTGACCCGGCTCTGGGGTGAGCGCCCCAGGCTCGCCGAGGCGAGCTGGCTGATGATGCTCTATGGCCTGGGGGTCTTCCTCATCAGCGACTTCGTCCATTACTGGCTGCACCGCGCCTTTCACAGCCGCTGGCTGTGGGAGTTTCACAAGGTACACCACAGCGCGACCGTGATGGTGCCGCCAACGGCGAGCCGCATCCACCTGGTGGAGAAGCTGTGCGAGATGCTGGTCAAGGGGAGCTGCCTCGCCCTCTACGGCGGCATCTTCCATTGGCTCTGTGGCGGCACAGTGCGCCCCTACACCCTGTTTGGCATCAGCTACCTGGTGCTCATCTTCAACGCCCTGGCCGCCAACCTGCGCCACACCCACATCTGGCTCTCCTTCGGCCCCAGGCTCGAACACCTGCTCAACAGCCCGGCCCAGCACCAGATCCATCACAGCCGGGATCCCCGCCACTTCAACCACAACTTCGGCACCAATCTCTCCCTCTGGGACTGGTGGTTCGGCACCCTCTATGTGACCAGCAGCCAACCCGAGCCGCTCTCCTTCGGGGTGGGCCCGAGAGACAACGAACGCTACAGCCGGTTAAGTGCCCTGATCCTGCGCCCCTTCCTGGTGACGGTGCGCAAGATCTGGCGTGCCCTGCCCCGCCCCCGCAAGCCGCTGGTGGATTGAACCAGGCCCATAAAGCACAACGCCACCCTGAGGTGGCGTTGTTGTTGGCGGACATGGCTCAGGCGCTTTGGCGCAGGGCGCGGATCTGGGCGGCGCCGTTGATCACCGCCTGCAGGGAGGCGTTGACCACGTCACGGCCGATGGCCACCCCGCACATACGCACGCCATCGACGCTCAGCAGCACATAGGCAGCGGCGCGGGATTCGGTGCCGGCGCTGAGGGCATGTTCGGAGTAGTCGAGCACATCTATGTGCATGCCGGTCTGGCGCTCCCAACCGTTGACCAGGGCCGTGATGGCCCCCTCCCCCTCACCACACAGTTGCAAGCTGCCGTCCGGGGTCTGCAGCTCGAGACGCAGTGTCTCCTGACTGTCGTGACCGAGCTGAAAACGACCGATACGATAACCGTGCGGCGGCTCGAGGTAGTGCTGCTCGAACAGGGTGCGGATCTGCTCCGGGCTGATTTCGCTGCTGCTCGCCTCAGCCTGGGCCTGTACCCGGCGGCTGAAGTCGATCTGCAGCCAGCGTGGCAGTTGCAGACCGAGGTCGCGCTCCAGCAGATAGGTGACCCCTCCCTTGCCGGACTGGCTGTTGATGCGGATCACCGCCTCGTAGCTGCGACCGAGATCGGCAGGATCGATCGGCAGATAGGCCACGTCCCAGTAGGCATCAGGCTTCTCGGCCGCCAGGGATTTGCGGATGGCGTCCTGGTGGCTGCCGGAGAACGCCGTGTAGACCAGCTCGCCGGCATAGGGGTGGCGCGGGTGCAGGGCAATCTGGGTGCAGGCCCCCACGGTCGCGACGATGGAGTCCATGTCAGAGAGATCCAGCTCGGGATCGATGCCCTGGCTGTAGAGGTTCATGGCCATGGTGACGATATCCATGTTGCCGGTACGCTCGCCGTTGCCAAGCAAGGTGCCCTCGATGCGATCCGCCCCCGCCAGCACCGCCAGCTCGGCCGCCGCCACCCCGCAGCCCCGATCGTTGTGGGTATGGATGGAGATGCTCACCTCGGGGCGCGCCCTGAGGTGGCGGCAGAACCACTCCACCTGATCCGCGAACACGTTGGGGGTGCTCACCTCCACGGTGGCGGGGAGGTTGAGGATCATAGGGCGGGAGGCCGATCGCCACTCGTCGATGACGGCGTCGCACACCTCCACCGCAAACTCCACCTCTGTGCTGCTGAAGCTCTCGGGGGAGTACTGGAAGCTCCACTCGGTACCGGGATTCTTGGCCGCGTATTCCCGCACCCAGCGCGCCCCCTGCACGGCGATGGCCTTGACCCCTTCCCGCCCGGTGTTGAACACATAGTTGCGCTGAGTCGGGTTGACCGAGTTGTACACATGAACGATGGCCCGCTTCGCCCCCTTGAGGGACTCGAAGGTACGGGCGATGAGATCTTCCCGGGCCTGCACCAGCACCTGGATGGTGACATCCTCCGGAATGAGATTGCGCTCGATGAGTTCGCGCACGAAGTCAAAGTCCGGCTGGGAGGCGGCCGGGAAGCCCACCTCGATATGCTTGAAGCCGACATGAGTCATCAGCGCCCACATCTGCAGCTTCTGGGCCACCGTCATGGGCTCGACCAGCGCCTGGTTGCCGTCCCGCAGATCCACGGCGCACCAGAGCGGCGCGCGCTCAAGCACCCGGTTGGGCCATTGCCTGTCCGCCAGAGCGATGACGGGGGCCGGGCGGTATTTGCGATGATCGAAGCTCATATTCAGATTCCCTTGGCAGATATGCTGAGGTGCCAGGCGACCGGGCAGGTAACAGAGGGTGCAAGGAGGGGGAGCGGGCTGGCGCGATAACGCTGGCCCTGACTAGCGGTGCGGCGGTTACCCCACAGCCGGTTTCCATTGGACCCTTCTGGTGGAAGGGGCCAACCAGGCTGGCGCGATAACGCCGGCCCTGATCCTCTCGCAACCCTCTGACACTGAATGCTTGCCGGTGCGGACGACCTTGTTTGCTCACGCATGTGATGAGAAACCAGTATAGGGAGGTGTTCGGGGTGAGTGATTGCGAAGATTGTTGCCAATGGCATTTAATAGGCAATTTATGATTTCATTTAGTCGATTTAAGGGTGTTTATAACCCTTCAACCTCGCAATTTACGTCACCTCGTGCATGAAGGGCCCATGCGCCCGGGATCCGCTGCCCCCGCCAAAAGAAACACCCCGCCATTGCTGGCGGGGTGTTGTCAGGCTTGCATCCAGGGCCGTAAGCCGCCCTGGCCGCACGCACCTTAGCGGTGCTTGACCCTGTGGTGCAGCTCCTGCACCGAGTTCACGTTGGCGGTGGCATCGACGCTGATGGCCATGCAGGTGGCGAAGGCCGCGTGCAGCGTGGTGGTGTAGGCCACCTTGTGCTGCAGGGCGCCGCGGCGCAGCTGCTTGGAATCCTGAATCGCCTGACGGCCCTCGGCGGTGTTGACTATGTAGGTGTACTCGCCATTCTTGATGCGATCCAGAATGTGCGGACGGCCCTCATGCACCTTGTTCACCAGACGCGGGTTGATGCTCGCTTCACCCAGGGTCACCGCGGTGCCGTGGGTGGCGTCGAGCTCATAACCCAGCTCCAGCAGCTTGGCGGCCAGGTTGACCACCCGCTCCTTGTCGCCGTGGCGCACTGAGAGCAGGGCGCGACCTTCGCTCGGCACCTGATGGCCAGCACCCAGCTGGGCCTTGGCGTAAGCCTCGGCGAAGCTGCTGCCCACCCCCATCACCTCGCCGGTGGAGCGCATTTCCGGCCCCAGCAGCGGGTCGACACCCGGGAACTTGGCAAACGGCAGCACCACTTCTTTGACCGAGTAGTAGGGCGGGATGATCTCGGTGGTGAAACCTTGATCCTGCAGGCTCTGACCGGCCATGACCCGAGCGGCGATCTTCGCCAGCGGCGCACCGGTGGCCTTGGAGACGAAGGGCACGGTTCGGGCGGCACGGGGGTTCACCTCGATGAGGTAGATCTCGTTGTCTTTCACCGCGAACTGCACGTTCATCAGGCCGACCACGCCGAGCTCCAGGGCCAGCTTGCGAACCTGCTCGCGCATCTCGTCCTGGATGGCCTTGGACAGGGTGTAGGGCGGCAGGGAGCAGGCGGAGTCACCGGAGTGGATGCCGGCCTGCTCGATGTGCTCCATGATGCCGCCGATGACCACGTCAACGCCGTCACAGATGGCGTCCACGTCCACCTCGGTGGCGTCGTCCAGGAAGCGGTCCAGCAGTACCGGCGACTCGTTGGAGACGCTCACGGCTTCCGCGAAGTAGCGGCGCAGATCCTGCTCGTCATAGACGATTTCCATGGCGCGGCCACCCAGCACGTAGGAGGGGCGAACCACCAGCGGGTAGGTGATGCGCTCGGCGGTCAGCACAGCCTGCTCCAGGGCAGTGACGGTGCCGTTTTCCGGCTGCTTGAGGCCGAGGCGCTCGACGGCAGACTGGAAGCGCTCGCGGTCTTCGGCGCGGTCGATGGCGTCCGGGCTGGTGCCGATGACAGGCACGCCGTTCGCTTCCAGGGCACGGGCAAGCTTGAGCGGGGTCTGGCCGCCGTACTGGACGATGACGCCTTTCGGGTTTTCGACGCGCACGATTTCCAGCACGTCTTCCAGGGTCACCGGCTCGAAGTAGAGACGGTCGGAGGTGTCGTAATCGGTGGAGACGGTTTCCGGGTTGCAGTTGACCATGATGGTCTCGTAACCGTCTTCGCGCAGGGCCAGGGCCGCGTGCACGCAGCAGTAGTCGAACTCGATGCCCTGACCGATACGGTTCGGGCCGCCACCGATGATCATGATCTTGTCGCGATTGGTCGGGGCCGCTTCGCACTCCTCGTCATAGCTGGAGTACATGTAAGCGGTGTTGGTGGCGAACTCGGCGGCGCAGGTATCGACCCGCTTGTAGACCGGGAAGATGTTGTGGCGGGCACGGGCCTTGCGCACCTCGCCCTCGGCCACGCCGAGGATCTTGGCGAGACGTGCGTCGGCGAAGCCCTTGCGCTTCAGGGCGCGCAGGAAGTCGGCATCGAGCCCGGCCATGCCGCGCTCTTTTACCTGCTCTTCCAGCTTCACCAGCTCTTCGATCTGCACCAGGAACCAGGGGTCAATCTTGGTCAGCTTGAAGATGCCGTCCATGGAGAGGCCGGCGCGGAACGCATCGGCGATGTACCAGATACGGTCACAACCGGCATCCTGCAGCTCGTGGCGGATGCGGGTCAGGGAGTCAGGGGCATTGAGGTCCACCATGGGGTCGAAGCCGGTCTTGCCGGTCTCGAGGCTGCGCAGCGCCTTGTGCAGGGACTCCTGGAAGTTGCGGCCTATGGCCATCACTTCGCCCACTGACTTCATCTGGGTGGTGAGACGGTCGTTGGCGCCGGCAAACTTCTCGAAGTTGAAGCGCGGGATCTTGGTGACCACGTAGTCAATCGCCGGCTCGAAGGAGGCCGGAGTACGACCGCCGGTGATGTCGTTCATCAGCTCGTCCAGGGTGTAACCGATGGCGAGCTTGGCGGCGATCTTGGCGATGGGGAAACCGGTCGCCTTGGAGGCGAGCGCGGAGGAGCGGGAGACCCGCGGGTTCATCTCTATGATGACCATGCGGCCATCTTTGGGGTTGATGCCGAACTGGACGTTGGAGCCGCCTGTCTCGACACCGATCTCGCGCAGCACCGCCATGGAGGCGTTGCGCATCAGCTGGTACTCCTTGTCGGTCAGCGTCTGGGCTGGCGCGACAGTGATGGAGTCACCGGTGTGGATGCCCATGGGGTCGAAGTTTTCGATGGCGCAGACGATGATGCAGTTGTCGTTGCGATCCCGCACCACTTCCATTTCATACTCTTTCCAGCCGATCAGGGACTCATCGATGAGCAGCTCCTTGGTCGGGGAGAGATCCAGGCCGCGCTCGCAGATCTCGACGAACTCTTCGGTGTTGTAGGCGATGCCGCCACCCGAGCCGCCCATGGTGAAGGAGGGACGGATGATGCAGGGGAAGCCGACCATCTGCTGCACCTTCCACGCCTCTTCCATGTTGTGGGCGATGCCGGCGCGCGGGCACTCCAGGCCAATGCTCTTCATGGCGATGTCGAAGCGACGACGATCTTCCGCCTTGTCGATGGCATCGGCGGTGGCACCAATCATCTCCACACCGAACTCCGCCAGCACACCGTGCTTCTCCAGATCCAGCGCGCAGTTGAGCGCGGTCTGGCCACCCATGGTGGGCAGCACGGCATCCGGGCGCTCTTTCTTGATGATCTCGCGCACCACTTCCCAGGTGATGGGCTCGATGTAGGTGGCGTCCGCCATCTCGGGGTCGGTCATGATGGTAGCCGGGTTGGAGTTCACCAGGATGACGCGGTATCCCTCCTCGCGCAGGGCCTTGCAGGCCTGGGCGCCGGAGTAGTCGAATTCGCAGGCCTGACCGATGACGATGGGGCCGGCGCCGAGGATCAGGATGCTCTGTAGGTCGTTACGTTTTGGCATGGCTCTCTTTATCCTCTTAGGCGCGATACTGCTTAATCAATTCAATAAAGTGGTCGAACAGACCGGCACAATCGTGGGGGCCCGGGCTCGCTTCGGGGTGACCCTGGAAGCTGAAGGCCGGACGATCGGTGCGATGTATGCCTTGCAGGGAGCCGTCGAACAGGGAGACGTGAGTGGCACGCAGGCACTCCGGCAGGCTGTTCTCGTCCACCGCAAACCCGTGGTTCTGGGCGGTGATCATCACTGTGTTGTCATCCAGACTCTTCACCGGGTGGTTGGCACCGTGGTGGCCGAACTTCATCTTGACTGTCTTGGCGCCGGAGGCCAGACCCAGCAGCTGGTGACCCAGGCAGATGCCGAACACAGGGGTGTTGGTATTGAGGAAGGTCTTGATGCCCTCGATGGCGTAGTCGCACGGCTCGGGGTCACCGGGGCCGTTGGAGAGGAAGATGCCATCCGGGTTCAGCGCCAGCACCTCGGCGGCCGGGGTCTTGGCCGGCACTACTGTCAGGCGGCAGCCGCGGTCCACCAGCATGCGCAAGATATTGCGCTTGACGCCAAAGTCGTAGGCCACCACGTGGTATTTCAGCTCATCGGCGGCCGGGGTGACGTGCCCCTTGCCGAGCTGCCAGCTACCCTCGGTCCAGCTGTAGGATTCGCTGACGGTCACTTCCTTGGCCAGATCCATCCCCTTCAGACCGGGGAAGGCGCGGGCCTGGCTCAGGGCATGGGCTTCATCGAGCTGCTTGCCGGCCAGTATGCAACCGGCCTGGGCACCCTTCTCTCGCAGGATGCGGGTCAGTTTACGGGTGTCGATGTCGGCGATGCCAACGATGTTGTGGGACTTGAGGTAATCGGAGAGGGATTGCTGATTGCGGAAATTGGAGGCAAGTATCGGAAGATCCCGGATGATCAATCCCTGCGCGTGGATTTGACTGGACTCTTCATCTTCGCTGTTGGTGCCGGTGTTGCCTATATGGGGGTAAGTGAGGGTGACTATCTGACGGGAATAAGAGGGATCGGTGAGGATTTCCTGATAGCCCGTCATCGACGTATTGAAAACCACTTCACCAACGGAACATCCCTCGGCGCCTATCGACACGCCTTTGAACACAGTTCCATCTTCCAGCACTAGCAATGCAGTGTGATTCAAGACAACCTCCAGTTATTTAGCTTTAAATTCAGCAATTTACCTGGGTGTTGCGGGTCCGGACGCTGTTTGAAACAGGGCTCAAACCCGGCAGATTTCTGGCAAATTGGGCGCATTCTACTTAAAAACGATCTCATTTCAACGTCTTTTCTCGTTTGAAATGCATCTAAATTCAATAAGCAAGCAACATTACCCATTATCTATGCACTAAGGCGCTTTGCAACCCCCTCCCCAAAAAGAAAAGCCAAAACCCGAAACAAAAGCACCCACCCATGCCACCTCACAGACAAAAATCGATATTTTATCTTTAATAAACAGATGAATATGAATTTAAAAAACAAACAACGAAAGCCAAAAAGTGCCATTTGGTGATAGAAAACTGACTCAGAAAAATAGAAAACGTTTTTCCTTGATTGCATTTTTAGTCTGTTTGGCCGGGTGTGAAAAAAGCGGGCTACAGGGAAGATTGAGACCCGTTCCCGTTACCCTCTGATGACATTTTTGTCGCAGGAGTGTGGCGAAGAAATGGGAAGGGGGCGATTTAGGCAGGTTCACCACAAAAGCGGTGCTTAACGCTTGTTTTTACAAAAACCATAAACAAAACCCCGGCGAGCCGGGGTCTGACAACCAGATCGGGGAGAGGAGAGCCCTGGTCGGGCTCCCGCTACACCCTATTTGAGGTCGAGTACGTCCTGCATGTCGTAAAGACCCGCCCCCTGCTGGCCGAGCCACTTGCCTGCCCGCACGGCGCCATTGGCAAACGTCAGGCGGCTCGAGGCCTTGTGGCTTATCTCCACCCGCTCGCCGATGTCGGCAAACATGACGGTGTGCTCCCCCACCAGATCCCCGGCGCGGATGGTGGCAAAGCCGATGGTGTTGCGATCCCGCTCCCCGGTGATCCCCTCGCGGCCATAGACGGCGCACTCTTTGAGATCCCGGCCCAGGGTTTTTGCCACCACTTCCCCCATGGAGAGCGCGGTGCCGGATGGCGCATCCACCTTGTGTCTATGGTGCCCCTCGATGATCTCGATGTCGGTGTACTCCCCCATCACCTTGGCGGCCTGTTCCAGCAGCTTGAACACCAGGTTGACGCCGACCGAGTAGTTGGACGCGAACACGATGCCGATCTGCTTGCCCGCCTCGTGCAGCACGGCCTTGCCTGCGTCGTCGAAGCCGGTGGTGCCTATCACCATCTGCTTGCCATGGGCCAGGGCGAAGGCCAGGTTGGTCAGGGTCACCTCGGGACGGGTAAAGTCGATGATGAGATCAAACTCATCGCGCACCTTGTCCAGGCTGTCGCTGATGACGACCCCAAGCCGGCCCAGGCCATTGAGTTCACCCGCATCCAGGCCTATCACGGCAGAGCCAGGTCGCTCCAGCGCCGCACCGACCACCACGCCCTCGGCGTTGGTGATGGCCTCCAGCAGCACCTTGCCCATACGACCATTACAGCCCATCACGGCCACACGGATCGGATTGTCCATCTCCACCCTCTCATCTCTTTATTTTGGAAAGAGACCGTTTTACCAGCCCGCGCCGGCTTTGAAAAGCCTTCCGTGGCCGCCGTCTCGGCGCCGCCATATCAACAATAAATATCAGCAAAGTCCGAATAATTGACGGATTTAATCAGCACATCAGAATCACAAAAGAAAAAGACTTATCCATCTGGACGTCTATCTTGACCGAATGCCCCCGACTCACTACTGTAAGCCCCCCATAGCGGCAGGATGCCTACCCTGTGTCCGAGCATACTCGGGCCAACACAGGCTGCGACAGGAGGTCATTGTTCAAGTTTCGAGGAACACATGATCCAGACCCAACCCAGTGCCAGAGCCCTGCTGCCCCTTCTGGTCTTTCTTGCTCTCTTCATCGGTACCGGCACCTGGCTGACCCTGCAGGGGGTCGAGTTTGCCTTCTACCAGCTGCCCGCCCCCGTGGCCGCCCTGCCCGCCGTCATGCTGGCGCTGATGCTGGGCAAGGAGGGCTTCAACAAGAACCTTGAAACCTTCTTCAAGGGGGTGGGTGACAGCAACATCATGGCCATGTGCCTCATCTATCTGCTGGCGGGCGCCTTCGCCACCGTGGCCAAGGCCACCGGCGGGGTGGATGCCACCGTCGCTCTCGGCCTCTCCCTGATCCCGGGCTGGTTCCTGCTGCCGGGGCTTTTCCTCATCTCCGCCTTCATTGCCACCGCCATGGGCACCTCCATGGGCACCATAGGCGCAGTGGCACCTGTGGCCCTCGGTGTCGCCCAGGCCACCGGCATAGATCCCGTGCTGATGGCGGGCACCATTCTCTCCGGCGCCATGTTCGGCGATAACCTCTCCATCATCTCGGATACCACCATAGCGGCGACCCGCAGCCAGGGCTGCGAGATGAAGGACAAGTTCCGCGAGAACGTCAAGATTGCCGCTCCCGCCGCCGTGCTGGTGATCCTGCTCTACCTGCTGCTGGGCTCCACCGGTGAGGCCCCCGCCGCCAACGCCAGCGCTGACCTGCTCAAGGTGATGCCCTACCTGCTGATCCTAGTGCTGGCGCTCTGTGGCATGAACGTCTTCGTGGTGCTCGGCCTTGGCATCCTGGCCGCCGGTGGCGTTGGCATGATCGGAGGCTATCCCCTCGGCCAGTTCAGCAAGGACATCTACCAGGGCTTCACCAGCATGCAGGAGATCTTCCTGCTCTCCATGCTGATCGGTGGCCTCGGCGCCCTGATGGAGCGCCAGGGGGGGCTGGCCTGGATCAGCGCCCGTATCGCGGCCCTGATCGCCCGCTTCACCCGTGCCCACGACGGTGAGCAAAACGAGAAAGCGGCCGAGCTCGGCATCGCCGGTGTGGTCGGGCTCACCAACCTCTGTACCGCCAACAATACGGTTGCCATCATAGTGGCAAGCAAGGTGGCCCGGGACCTGGCAGAGCAGCACGGGGTCACCCCGCGCCGCGCCGCCTCCATGCTGGACATCTTCTCCTGCGTGGTGCAGGGCCTCATCCCCTGGGGTGCCCAGGCGCTGCTGCTCGGCTCCATCTTCGCCCTCTCGCCGCTCTCGGTCGTGAGCATGAGCTTCTACCCCATGGCGCTGGCCCTGGCCGCCCTCGTCGCCGTCTTTATCAAGCATCAGGTGCGCGGCGGCGCCGATAATCGACAAGTCGCCTGATCATCACTTTCTACCACTCAGACCTGGGGCTGGCCGCCATAGTCGCGGCGTTCATCAAGCACCAACTGCGCTGCGGTGGCCGAGCCGTCGGCGCAGGTCTAAACAACTCCATCAGGCCGGGCAAGCGTGTCCGGCCTGATGCCAACCTTGCCCTTCCCGCTTTTCATCCCGATGGCCCCTTGTTAAGGTAACCCTGACCTTTAGCCCCACCACAGGAGCCCCCATGCCGGATACCCAACCCGAACGCCAGAGCCTGCGCCAGCTCATCCGCCAGCGCAGAAAGAGCCTGAGTCAGGCCGAGCAGCAGGCGGCGGCCCAGCAACTGGTCACGCGTTTTCAGGAACACCCCGAGATCCAGGGGGCCAGACGCATCGCCCTCTACCTGGCCAATGACGGTGAGCTCGATCCCCTGCCCGCCATTCACTGGCTCTGGAGCCAGCGCAAGGAGGTCTACCTGCCGGTGCTACACCCCTTCACCCCGGGTCACCTGCTCTTCTTGCGCTACACCGCCACCAGCCCCATGACCCGCAACCGCTATGGCATCGCCGAGCCCGAGCTCGATGTGCAGCAGGTGCTGCCCCACAGCATGCTGGATCTCATCTTCACCCCGCTGGTGGCCTTCGATGCCGAGGGAAACCGGCTCGGCATGGGAGGCGGCTATTACGATCGCACCCTGGCCTGCTGGCACGAACACGGGCTGGGCCCAAGGCCGCTGGGTCTTGCCCACGACTGCCAGCAGGTGGAAGCGGTGCCCCAGGCGCAGTGGGACGTGCCGCTGCCCCAGATCATCACCCCCGCCCGCTGCTGGCGCTTCTCCTAGCAAGTTTTGCCCTGCTGCCGGGGGGCTGGCCCCTCTTCCCCCGCCCCTCGGCTCAATAAACAGGCAAACGATTTACATCTTGGGGCTTTTTGCCCCGGAACGTGACCGCCATTGTCGCTCTGGGCAGGATGCTTGGATATAATGCGCCCGCTTTTTCCATAAGGATCCATCATGACTCAAGATGAAATGAAGAAGGCGGCCGGTTGGGCTGCGCTCAAATACGTGGTACCTGGCACCATAGTCGGGGTGGGCACCGGCTCTACCGTCAATCACTTCATCGACGCACTGGCGACCATGAAGGACGAGATCAAGGGCGCGGTATCGAGCTCCATCGCCTCCACCGAGCGCCTCAAGGGGTTCGGCATCCCGGTGTTTGACCTCAACGACATCGATGCCCTCTCCGTCTACGTGGATGGTGCCGACGAGATCAACGGGACCCGTGACATGATCAAGGGGGGCGGTGCCGCCCTGACCCGCGAGAAGATAGTCGCGGCCGTGGCCGACCAGTTCATCTGCATCATCGACAACACCAAGACAGTCGAGGTGCTGGGCCAGTTCCCGCTGCCGGTGGAGGTGATCCCCATGGCCCGTGAATACGTGGCCCGCGAGATCAGGAAGCTTGGTGGCAACCCGGTGTGGCGTGAGGGTGTGGTGACCGACAACGGCAACATCATCCTGGACGTCAAGGGCATGGCCATCACCGATGCCAAAGGGCTGGAAGTGCAGCTCAACGCCATAGTAGGCGTGGTCACCAACGGCCTGTTCGCCCATCGCGGCGCCGACGTGGTATTGATTGGCACGCCAGAGGGCGTGGTCACGCAATAAGGCTGACTGCGGGAGGGCTCGCGGGGTCACCAGACCCCCATTATTGCCCCCGCGAATGGACAACGGCGCCTGATGGCGCCGTTTCTATTTATCCCTCAATGGGTTGCACCAAACAGGCTGCAAAAAACGTTGATAACTTCAAAGAATTTGACTTTCGTCACAAATATTCCCTCTCCCAAACGTTTTTGCTACTTTACGGTTTTCTTCACACTGCAAGCCTGAGCGCATTTTTCAAAACAATAGAGGGAACGTCATGACAGCCAAGTTTTCGCTGGACAAGGATAAGATCAAGGTACTGCTGCTGGAGGGAGTGCATCCCAACACGGTGGAGACCTTTCGGGCAGCCGGCTACACCAATGTTGAGTATCTGAAGACCTCCCTGTCGGAAGAGGATCTGGTCGAACGTATTCGTGACGTGCATTTCGTGGGCCTGCGTTCACGCACCCAGATCACCGAGAAGGTGCTGGATGCCGCCGGCAAGCTGGTCGCCATCGGTTGCTTCTGCATCGGCACCAACCAGGTTTCTCTGGATGCCGCCCACGTGCGTGGCATTCCTGTCTTCAACGCCCCCTTCTCCAACACCCGCTCCGTGGCCGAACTGGTACTGGGGGAGATCCTGCTGCTGCTGCGCGGCATCCCCGAGAAGAACGCCAAGTGCCATCGCGGCGTCTGGGAGAAGCTCGCCAACCGTTCAGTGGAAGCCCGCGGCAAGAAGCTCGGCATCATAGGCTACGGCCACATCGGCACCCAGCTTGGCATCATCGCCGAGATGATCGGCATGAAGGTCTACTACTACGACATCGAGAACAAGCTCTCTCTGGGCAACGCCATCCAGGTGCCGAACCTGGTGGAGCTGCTCAACATGTCTGACGTCATCAGCCTGCACGTGCCGGAGACCGCCTCCACCAAGGATCTCATCGGTGCCGAGCAACTGCGCATGATGAAACCGGGCGCCATCTTCATCAACGCCTCCCGCGGTACCGTGGTGGACATCGATGCCCTGGCCGACGTCATCAAGAGCGGTCACCTCTCCGGTGCCGCCATCGACGTCTTCCCGAGCGAGCCCAAGTCCAACGACGAGGAGTTCCTGACCCCGCTGCGCGGCCTGGACAACGTGATCCTGACCCCCCACATCGGTGGTTCGACGCAGGAGGCCCAGGAGAACATAGGTCTGGAAGTGGCCAACAAGCTGGTCAAGTACTCAGACAACGGCTCCACCCTCTCCGCCGTCAACTTCCCGGAAGTCTCCCTGCCGGGCCACAAGGGTTCCAGCCGCCTGCTGCACATCCACCGCAACCAGCCCGGCGTGATGAACCAGATCAACCAGATCTTCGCCGACGAGGGGATCAACATCGCCGGTCAGTACCTGCAGACCAGCAGCGAGATCGGCTATGTGGTGATCGACGTGGAAACCGAGCACAGCGAGAAGGCGCTCTCCCGTCTCAAGGAGATCAACGGCACCATACGTGCCCGGATCCTGCACTGATGCCCTGAGCCCGGCGCCAGGCCAGCAAAAAGCCCGTCTCGATGACGGGCTTTTTTATGTCAGGAGAAAGGTTGCTCTCGCAACCTACCACCAGCCGAGCAGGTTGCGGCCAATCAGGGCGCCCCACACCAGCGCATTGAGGGCCAGGGCGATGAAGACGGCGGCGGAGCCGAGATCCTTGGCGCGCCCCGACAGCTCGTGATGCTCGGAGCCGATGCGATCCACCACCGCCTCGATGGCGGAGTTGAGCACCTCGACGATCACCACCAGCCAGCTGATGCAGATGAGCAGCAGGATCTCGTTGAGGGAGTTGCCGAGCCAGCCGGCCAGCGGCATCAGAGCCAAGACAAGCACCAGCTCTTGGCGGAAGGCCGCCTCGTTAATCCAGGCCGACTTGAGACCCTTCATGCTGTAACCGGTTGCGTTGATGATGCGGGTAACCCCGGTCGCGCCTGGCTTTGCCACGATAACTACCTCATTTGAAATGGCTTTTAGGCTCACATCCTATCAGAGCCGCCCAAGGTTTCCATCGGGAGAGTTTTGCTTTATTTTATTCCCTTGCATTTCGGCATCCCGCCCCCTTATTCACTCGAGAATTGAGTCGTATGTCCATTCACACCGATGAATTGCGCACCCGTCGCCTGGAGTCCCTGATCACTCCGAGCGAGCTGGCGCACGCCTTCCCGTTAAACGACACCGTCGCCCAGAACCTGCTGGATGCCCGCCACGATGTAGAAGCCATTCTGGCCGGTGAGGATCAGCGCCTGCTGGTCATCGTCGGCCCCTGCTCCATCCACGATCCGGCCGCCGCCCGTGAATACGCCCAGCGCCTGAACACCCTGCGCGAGCAATACAAAGAGAGCCTGTGCATAGTGATGCGCACCTACTTCGAGAAGCCGCGCACCATAGTGGGCTGGAAGGGGCTCATCAACGATCCGCGCCTCGACGGCAGTTTCGACGTGAACGAGGGGCTGAAGCTGGCCCGCCAGCTGCTGGTGGACATCAACGAGATGGGCATGCCCACCGCCACCGAATTCCTCGACATGGTGACCGGCCAGTACATCAGCGACCTCATCACCTGGGGCGCCATAGGCGCACGCACCACAGAATCCCAGGTGCACCGCGAGATGGCCTCCGCCCTCTCCTGCCCGGTGGGCTTCAAGAACGGCACCGACGGCAACACCCGCATCGCCATCGATGCGGTGCGCGCCGCCCGCCACAGCCACATCTTCTATTCCCCGGACAAGGACGGCAAGATGACCATCTACCGCACCGCCGGCAACCCCTATGGCCACGTGATCCTCCGTGGCGGCCACAGACCCAACTACGACACCGCCAGCATAGACGAGGCGTGCGAAGCGCTGGCCGATGTGGGCCTGCCCGAGCGGCTGGTGGTGGATTTCAGCCACGGCAACAGCATGAAGGATCACCGTCGCCAGCTGCTGGTGGCGCAGGACATCTGCGATCAGCTGCGCCGCGGCCGCACCGGCATCGCCGGCATCATGGCCGAGAGCTTCCTGGTGGAAGGGCGTCAGGACGTGGAGAACGGCTGCGCCGTCACCTTCGGTCAGAGCATCACGGATGCCTGCCTGTCGTGGACCGACACCGAGACCCTGCTGGCCATGCTGGCCGAGGCAGCCCAGGTGCGGCTGGAGAAAACCCGCCAGGGTTAAAGGCTGCGTCATCCTCCTTGGGCCAGAGCATCACGGATGCCTGGCTATCGTGCGTGGGAAGACACCGAGACCCTGCTGGCCATGCTGGCCGAAGCGGCTCAGATGCGGCTGGAGAAAACCCGCTAGGGTTAACGGCTGCGTCATCCTTCTTCGGCCAGAGCATCACGGATGCCTGGCTGTCCCCGGGAAGACACCGAGACCCTGCTGGCCATGCTGGCCGAGGCGGCCCAGGTGCGGCTGGACAAGCTGAAAGCCTGAGCAACCGCTCAACGCGCTATCTACCAATTCAAAGAGCCAGGCATCACGGATGCCTGGCTCTTTTCATTTCCACAGTGACTCACCCGCCCCCTTGGCTTCACTCAGCCTCTGCAGGCTATCAATGCTGTATACGGAGCGGCTCCCTTCTCCCACTTATTTTAAAAGAATGGGAGAAGGGCTGGGGATGAGGGGGAAGCCCGCCTCACAAGCTCGGCATAAACCAGGTGCGGCCGGCCGCCTCGACGCGATCCGTCTTGATCTGGAACACCCGCTCCAGCAAGGCTTCGTCGATGACATCCACGCCCCCCTCGCTCACCACCCGCCCTTGTTGCAGGCAGAGGATGCGATCAGCCCAGTCGATGGCCAGGTTGATGTCGTGGATGGCGATCACCACCAGCAGGCCTTGCCGGGAGAGGCGCTTGAGCAGCCGCAGCAGGGCCAGCTGATGGTGCAGATCCAGTCCCGCCAGGGGCTCATCCAGCAACAGCACCCGCCCATCGGTGTTGAGACCTGGCCAAAGTTGCAGCAGGGTGCGGGCGATCAGCACCCGCTGCTGCTCACCGCCGGAGAGGCGGCTGAAGTCCCGCGCCAGCAGGGCATCGAGCTCCAGCGCGGCGCAGATCTCGGCCACCGCCCTCCCCTGTGTCTCGGGCAACCCCTCCTCATCCAGTCCCAGGCTCAGCACCTGGAACACCGGAATATGGAACAGCTGGGGCTGGCGCTGGGGCAGCATGGCGCGGCGCCTGGCAAGCTCGGGCCAGCTCAGGTCAGTGAGCACTTCACCACCCAGCAGCACGGCGCCTTCGGCGGGCAGAATGCCGGCCAGGGCGCCGAGCAGAGTCGACTTGCCGCTGCCGTTGGGGCCGAGCAGGGCCACCAGCTGGCCCCCCGCCCAGGCAAGATCCAGGGGGGAGAGCCGCGCGGGGATCCCGAGGGCCCGCGCCTCCAGCAGCCAGAGGGGATCGGAGGAGGGCTTAACGGGAGACATCGGCATCTTGCCTCAGCAGCAGGTAGATAAAGAGCGGCGCCCCCACCGAGGCGGTGATGACGCCGATGGGCAGCTCACCGGCATGAAGGGCCGAGCGCGCCACCAGATCGGCACCGAGCAGCAGGGCGCCGCCCCCCAGCGCCGAGGCGGGCAGCAGGAAGCGCTGATCGCTGCCGCCGCACAGCCGCAGCAGGTGAGGCACCACCAGACCGACGAAGCCGATGACACCGCACAGGGACACCGCGACCCCGGTGAGCAGGCAGACCGCCAGCACCAGCCGCACCCGTATGCGGTCCACGTTCATCCCCATCAGCCTGGCCTGGGTCTCCCCCAGCAGCAGTTGTTGCAGTGCCCGGCCCTGCCAGCAGAGCCAGCCCAGGGTCAGCGGCAGCACCAGCCACCACCAGGCGAGCTGCTGGCTGCCATAAGAGAGGCTGCCCATCATCCAGAACATGAATTCCCGCAGGGAGCCGTCGTCGGCAAAATACATCAGCCAGGTCATGGCCGCATTGGTGAGAATGCCGATGGCCACCCCGAACAGCAGCAACCGGGTGTGGCCGAGCCGGGCCCGGCGTGCCAGGTGGATGAGCAACATGGTGACCACCAGGGCGCCGCCGAAGGATGCCAGGGATAACCCCCAGCCCGGCAGATAGACGCCGAGGGACTTGGCTACCGCCATCGCCACCATGGCGGCGAGACCCGCCCCGCTCGAGACGCCGAGCAGGCCGGGCTCGGCCACAGGGTTATGCAGCATCACCTGCAACACGGCGCCACCACAGGCGAGCGCCGCCCCCGCCAGCAGGGCCAGCAGGGCGCGCGGCAGGCGCAGCTCCAGCAAGATGCGCAGCTCCAGCTCCCCCAGAGGCTGCCAGGGCAGCAGCACGAACTCCCCCAGGGCAAGGGAGAGCAGGAAGAGGGAGAGCACGAGCAGCGACAGGGCGATCAGCCAACGGCGCTGCCAGCGCTGCTGACGATGGATGAGAGCGAGATACACACGGGATCCCCGAAATGAGACAGCTGCCGCCCCGACCCGGGGCCAGCAGGAAAGCTGCATGATAACAGCGCGTTACCACCCAAGGTCAAGGCTGGTAAGGCTTGGCCAGCGTCGCGACCTCGCCGCTCTCCACCATGGCCTGCAACGCCTGCGCCAGCACAGGCCCGAGCGCATGATGGGGTGAGTGCTTGCTCATGCCCAGATAGAGCACCACAGGGTGGGGCGGGCGGTAGTCCGCCTTCATGAGGCTGGCGTCGTTGCGCTGGCTCAGGGCGTAATCCACCTGGCAGTCGGTGCCTATCATCAGGGACAGATGGCCCCGCTCCACCATGCGCAGCAACTGATCCTCGGTCGGCACCCCATGCTTGTCGAGCTGGCTGTCATCATCGAAGGGGGCGAAATAGGCGGAGTTGAGCACATAGCCTATCTCTCGGCCGCGCAGATCAGCGTAGGTTTTCAGGGGGGCCACCGCCGCCGCCTTGCCGTAGAACGCCGGCCGGCACTGGTAATAGGGTGGTTGCAGGTAATCGATGAAGGCCGCCCGCTCTCGCGTATGGGCCAATCCTATCATCAAGTCCGCCTGACCGGTCTGCATCTGTTTGAGTGCCCGTCCCCAGGGCACCCGCTTGAGGGTGAGCGCGATGCCGCTGCGAGCCTGCAGCTGGTGCAGAATGTCGATATCCAGACCATGAAACTCGTCGTCTTGTGCGAGCATGCGAAACGGGGGCCAGACATCGGTTACCACCGTCAGGGTTGGCGCCCCTTGCACCCAGCAGGCAAACAACAGACCAAGCACTCCCCAGCTTGTCTTGCCCATCCAGTTTCAACCTTCTGTTGCCACATCCTTGTGGCATAAAAATACCCTCAAGCCCCACTTATGGAAACCCGTGAAGTCGAGATAAAATGCATTGATTTCAAAGGAGAACCTAATGAACCCTATCATGACCAGTATCGGTCTGCTGATCTGCAGCAACGTCTTCATGACCTTCGCCTGGTATGCCCATCTCAAGAGCATGAACCACAAACCCTGGATCATCGCCGCCCTGGTGAGCTGGGGTATCGCCCTGTTCGAGTATCTGTTGCAAGTGCCCGCCAACCGTATCGGCCACACCGTGCTGACGGTCGGTCAGCTCAAGATCCTGCAGGAGGTGATCACCCTCACCGTGTTCGTCCCCTTCTCCATCTTCTATCTGAAGGAAGACCTGAAGTGGGACTACCTCTGGGCGGGCCTGTGCATCCTGGGCGCGGTGTTTTTTGTGTTTCGCGAGAAACTGACCGGTGCCTGAGGCTGTACACTCAAGCACATTGATCCCCCATCCCTTTGAGTGACGAGGCAACACATGGAATTGCGAGACATGCTACAGATCCTGGCCAAGCAGGATGGCTCCGACCTCTATCTCTCCACCGGGGCCCCCCCCTGCGCCAAGTTCAATGGCGCCCTGCGCCCCTTGAACGAAGTGCCGCTCGAGCCGGGCGAAGTGGCCAGGATCGCCGCCGATCTCATGGACTCGGAGCAGAAGCAGCAGTTCGAGAAGGAGCTGGAGATGAACCTCGCCATCTCCCTGCCCCAGATAGGCCGGTTTCGGGTCAACATCTTCAAGCAGCGCAACGAAGTCTCTCTGGTGGCGCGCAACATCAAGACCGAGATACCCCGTTTCGAGGATCTCAAACTCCCCCCGGTGCTGCTCGACACCATCATGGAGAAGCGCGGCCTGGTGCTGTTCGTCGGCGGCACCGGCTCGGGCAAGTCCACCTCGCTCGCGGCCCTCATCGACCATCGCAACCGCAACAGCGGTGGCCACATCATCACCATCGAGGATCCGGTGGAGTTCGTCCATCGCCACCGCAAGAGCATCATCAACCAGCGAGAGGTGGGGGTGGACACCCGCAGCTTCCACGCGGCCCTGAAGAACACCCTGCGCCAGGCACCGGACGTCATCCTCATCGGTGAGATCCGTGACCGGGAGACCATGGAGCATGCGCTGGCCTTCTCGGAGACCGGGCATCTGGCCATCTCCACCCTGCACGCCAACAACGCCAACCAGGCGCTGGACCGCATCATCAACTTCTTCCCCGAGGAGCGCAGGCCCCAGCTGCTCAACGATCTTGGCAACAACCTCAAGGCGTTCGTCTCCCAGCGGCTGGTGAAGACCACCGAGGGTGGCCGCCGGGCGGCGGTGGAGGTCATGATCGGCACCCACACCATTCGCGATCTCATCAAGCGCGGCGAGTTTGGCGGCCTCAAGGATATCATGGAGAAATCCAGGGCCCTTGGCATGGTCACCTTCGACAGCACCCTGTTCGATCTGGTGGTGGAGGGGGTGATCGACGAGGAGGAGGCGGTCAAGAACGCCGATTCCCAGAACAACCTGCGCCTCAAGATCAAGCTGTGGAAGGAGAAGGGGCAGATAGGCAACAGTGCGGAGGCCAGCGGCTGGAGCCTGGAGCCCAGCAAGGATGAGAACAACGATATCTTCTAGTCAGGCGCGACCCCTCCCCCGCTAAGCACACAGCCGCCCTCGCGGCTGTGTGCTCAATGACCGCGCGGCCAATGCCTCTCCTCTGCACTCACCTCTTTGCCCTTCATCCGGCCACAGGGTGAGCCATCCTCCCGAAGCAATGACGCTCGCCACATAAATGACAAAAAAATCAACTTAAGCCCCAACCCTGCCATCAATGTGGTTGAAAACCCTTTCAAACGGGCCTCAAAAGAGGCACCATTGGTGAGGTATATCAATAAAGGGGTATTCAATGTTGTTACAACCAGCCAACACAGCAAGGTCCAGACAGTTATTGAACGAGACCATGGCGTTGGTGTTAGCCGGGGGGCGAGGCAGTCGGCTCCAGCAGTTGACGGACAACAGGGCAAAACCGGCCGTGCATTTTGGCGGCAAGTTCCGCATCATCGACTTCGTCCTCTCCAACTGCATCAACTCCGGGATCCGCCGGATCGGCGTGGTCACCCAGTACAAATCCCACAGTCTGCTGCGTCACCTGCAATCGGGCTGGTCCTTCCTACGCTACCAGATGAACGAATTCATCGAACTGCTGCCGGCCCAGCAGCGCATTGACGAAGTCAGCTGGTATCGCGGCACCGCCGATGCGGTCTACCAGAACATGGACATCATTCGCGAGCACGGCCCCAAATACGTGGTGGTGCTGGCGGGGGATCACATCTACAAGATGGATTACGCCGCCATGCTGCTCGATCACGTCAACCTGGGCAGCCGGGTGACCGTGGCCTGCATCGAGGTGCCGCGCCGGGAGGCCCGCGCCTTTGGCGTGATGGCGGTGGATGAGAGCCGCAAGATCAACGCCTTCGTCGAGAAGCCCGCCGACCCGCCCGCCATGCCGGGCAAGCCCGACACCGCGCTGGCCTCGATGGGGGTCTACATCTTCGATGCCGACTACCTCTACCAACTGCTGGAAGAGGATCTCGCCAACGAGCAGTCCCACCACGACTTCGGCATGGACGTGATCCCGCGGGTGGTCAAGGAGGGCACCGCCTATGCCCATCCGTTCAGCCTCTCCTGCGTCGGCTGCTGCCCTCAGAAGCGTCCCTACTGGCGCGACGTGGGCACGGTGGACTCCTTCTGGGAGGCGAACATGGATCTCGCCTCGGTGACGCCCGAGCTCGACATCTACGATCAGGACTGGCCCATCTGGACCAGTCAGAGGATGACGGCCCCCGCCAAGTTCGTGCAGGATCAAAACGGCCAGCACGGCATGACCATCAACTCCCTGTTCGCCGGTGGCACCATCGTCAGCGGCTCCTTCATCGTCAGCTCTGTGCTGTTCACCAACGTGCGGATCGACTCCTTCTGCACCCTGGATCAGGCGGTGATCTTCCCCGGGGTCGAGATCGGGGCCGGCTGCCGGTTGCGCCGGGTGGTGATCGACAAGGGCTGCACCCTGCCGGAAGGCCTGGTGGTGGGCGAAAATGCCGATGAGGATGCCCGCCGCTTCTACCGCTCCGAGCAGGGCATAGTGCTGGTCACCCAGGAGATGCTGGCCAGGCTGTGATGGCCCGGATGGCCCTCCCCGCCAAGACAGCCAAGACAGCCAAGACAGCCAAGACACACAATAAAGAGACCCGCCATCGGCGGGTCTCTTGTTGTCAGCTGACGCTCTCTGGCGACAGTGCTCAGCGCTGCTGTACCAGGCCTATCCGGCCTGGTTCGCACCACTCGAACATCACCTCCTCGCTCTTGCCGCAGCAACTGCCGCCGCACATCCGGGTCTCCCGCTTGGTGACGCGGCCCTTGCGCATCCAGACGCCGAGCATGGCCTCCACCGCATCCTCCGAGGTGTGGAAGTGGCGGGCCAGATCCCGCCGGCTCACCTTCTGCTGCGCCGCCAGATAATCACCCAGCTCTCGCAATATCATGGCGTGACCTCCCCTCGATGGGTCCATCTCCTCTCTTGCGCCGTCACAGGGTCACCACCTTGCGGGCGACTATGTCCCCGTGGCGGCGGCCAAGCCACCACAGCAGCACCAGGGAGAGCCCGTAGCTCAGGGTCCAGAACAGGCTCTGCTCGGGGTGAGCGGCGAAGGTCGCCAACTGATAGAAGAGGGTGGCGCACATGAAGGCCATGTAGTTGCACCAGGCGGCGGTGAACAGGGCCCATTGACGGCCGGTCTCACGTACCAGGGCGCCCATGGCGGCGGCACAGGGCATGTAGAGCAGCACGAACAACAGGTAGGCAAAGGCACCGGCCGCCCCGTCGAAGTGGGTCTGCATGTTGCCATAGGTGGAGGTGTCCACCTCCTGGGCCTCGGCGGCCGCCTGCTGATCTGCCAGCTCCCCGACCTTAAGCCCCATGGGATCGGCGGGATCGATGTCCGCCAGGTTCGCGGGAATGGTGGCCAGCGCCTCCTTCAGGCTGCCCAGCAGGGAGTATTCACTCGCCTCCTCGTCACCGGCGCCGCCGGCGTAGAGGCTGTTGAGGGTGGCGACCACCGCCTCCTTGGCGAAGATGCCGGTCAGGATGCCGACCGTGGCCTGCCAGTTGTCGTCACGGATACCGATGGGATGCAGCACCGGCGTCACCGTCTGGCTGAGCTGGCTCAACACCGAACGCTCCTGATCCTGGTTGCCGAAGCTGCCGTCGGTACCGAGCGAGTTGAGCACGCTCAGCACCGCCACCATCAGCACTATGGTCTTGCCCGCGCCGAAGATGAAGCCCTTGAGTTTTTGCCAGGTACGCAGTCCCACGTCCACCGGACGGGGCCACTCGTAGTCCGGCATCTCCATCACCATGGAGTCGCTCTTGCCCGGCAGCAGAGTGCTGCGCAGGAAGAGGCCGGTGAGCACCGCCACCAGGATGCCGAGCAGGTAGAGACCAAACACCAGGTTCTGGCCGGATTCGGGGAAGAAGGCCACCGCGAACAGGGCATAGACCGGCAGCCGGGCGCCGCACGACATGAAGGGCGCCATGGCCGAGGTCATCAGCCTTTCGCGCTCCGAGCCCAGGGTGCGGGTCGCCATCACCGCAGGCACTGTGCAGCCAAAGCCCATCAGCATGGGAACGAACGCCTTGCCGGGCAGCCCGAGGCGGCGCATCAGGGCATCCACCACGAAGGCGGCGCGAGCCAGGTAGCCCGAGCTCTCCAGCACGGCGAGGAACAGGAAGAGGCAGCCCACCACGGGGATGAAGGTCGCCACCGTCTGCAGGCCGGCGCCGACGCCGTCCGCCAGCACGGCTCCCAGCCAGTCGGGGGCCGCAGCCAGCCCCAGCAGGTGGTGCACCCCGTCCACGAACAGGGCGCCCCCCAGGATGTCGAAGAAGTCGATGAAGGCGCTGCCCACCTTGATGGCGAACATGAACATCAGGTACATCACCAGCAGGAAGAAGGGGATGCCCACCCAGCGGTTGAGCAGCGCCCTGTCCAGCCACTCGCTCTGGGCGACCGTGAGCTTGCCCTGCTGACGGCACGCCTGCTGGCTCCAGTGATGGATGTGGCCATAGCGCAGATCAGCCAGTTGCAGATCGATGTCCTGGGCGTGGTGGGCACGGCTCACCACGTTGCCAGCCGCCGCCTGCTGACCCGCCGCCAGCGTCTCCTGCATGGCGATGTCCTCCTCCAGCAGGCGCAGGGCACGGCCACGGTCGCTGAGGTGATGAGGGGCAAGCAGGGTCTCGAGCTCGGCGATGTCGGCTTCCAGCGGCTGGCCGTAATCGAGCACCAGGGCGGGCTGGGGCTGGCCGATGAACCGGTGGATCTGCTCCTTGAAGGCCGCCACCTGCTGGCGATTGTGGGCCGAGAGCGACACCACCGGGCAACCGAGCGCCTGGCCGAGCAGCCCCTCGTCTATGGTGATGCGGCGCTTTTGCAGCAGATCCATCTTGTTGAGTACCACCACCATGGGCAGGCCCAGCTCCCGCAGTTGCAGGGTGAGATAGAGGGAGCGCTCCAGATTGGCGGCGTCGATGACGTTGAGCAGCAGGTCCGGCTGCTGACCCTGCACGAAGCGGCTGGCGATCTGCTCGTCCAGGCTCGCCTCCTGATTGGCCAGGGAGTAGATGCCGGGCAGATCCATCAGGGTGTAATCCTGCCCCTTGGCGGAAAATTCGCCCATCTTCTTGTCGACGGTGACCCCGCTCCAGTTGCCCACCTGCTGGCGGGCACCGGTCAGGGCGTTGAACAGCGAGGTCTTGCCGCTGTTGGGGTTGCCTACGGTTACCAGGGAGTAGTTCATACCGGTTCGACCTCGATTTGCTGGGCCAGGCTCTTTTGCATGGAGAGGCAGATGCCCTGGCACTGGATCTGGAGCGGATCCCCCAGGGGGGCCGCCCGCAGATAGAGGATCTCGGTCTGGGGCAGCAGCCCCATCACCATCAGCTTGCGTCGCAAGGTGCGGCCAAGATGGTTCATGTTCTTGATGCGAGCACGCTGCCCCGGCGACAACTGTGTGAGTACCATGACGGGCTCCTGAAGTTAAACAAGAATAATTCGCTTTTAGTGGGAGGGATTATAAGCTGTGCCCCCAACATTTATTTGCGTAAAATCAAACTCCGCTTAGCTAACCGACAAAGTATTGCCATGAGTCACGACAACAACAGCCGCCTGGTCTACAGCACGGACGGCGGCATGATCAAGGAATCCGCCCTCACCCAGAGCGCCTCACCCTTCCCCACCGACGGCACAGTGCGCATCCGGCGCGAGACCAAGGGGCGCAAGGGCGCCGGGGTCATCACCATCCACGGTGTGCCGGCCGAACAGCAGAAAACCATCGCCACCCTGCTCAAGAAGAAGTGCGGTACCGGCGGCGGCCTCAAGGAGGGGGTCATCGAGATCCAGGGGGACAAACGGGACCTTATCAAGGCCGAGCTGGAGAAGGCCGGTTTCAGCGTCAAGCTGGTGGGCGGTTGATCTGCTTGTCTCTCCCGCACTTTTTCCCTAGAATGCCGGCTCCCATCGAGGGGGAGTAGTCTCGCCACGGGTGCCAACCCGGTGCGCGATCCTGATCAACATACTTGGTGCCAACTCACCATGGTCAGGATGATCCGGGCAATGCCGGATTTGACAAGACCTTTGACGGGCCAGTGCCAATACCGGGGACGGATGGCGCAGGCTTGTCTTTGGTTTATAACAATTCCGTCCCCCGGTCATATTTATGGAAGCCTTGTTAACCTCAACCCTGAGCGTGGCCATCGCCGAGATCGGCGACAAGACCCAGCTCCTGGCGTTGCTGCTCATCTGTCGTTTTCGCAAACCCTGGCCCATCATCGCCGGCATGCTGGTCGCCACCCTGCTCAACCATGCGGGTGCCGCCTGGATAGGGGAGTTCATCAGCAGCTGGATGGACCCCAAGGTGATGACCTGGCTGGTCGCCGGGGCCTTCATCGCCATGGCGGTCTGGATCCTGGTGCCGGACAAGATGGACGATGAAGAGAGTTCCCTCGACAAATACGGCCCCTTCATGGCCACCTTCGTGCTGTTCTTCATCGCCGAAATCGGCGACAAGACCCAGATAGCCACTGTGCTGCTGGCGGCCAAGTACGACTCTCTCACCCAGGTCATCACGGGCACCACCCTCGGCATGATGCTGGCCAACGTGCCCGTGGTGCTGCTTGGCAAGCTGGGGGCCGACAAGCTGCCCCTCCAGGGGATCCGCATCGCCTGCGCCATCCTCTTCGTGGGCCTGGGCGCCAGCACCCTGATCTTCGTCTGACGCGCCAGCAACGAGGGGATAGGATGGGCGTGAGCACCCATCCATATCCCCCTCTGCCCGTCATCAGAGCCCCCTCCTCCCGGTCGGGGCTTTTTTGTCTTCCGCGTCCTGCCTCCCTGTCGCATCAGCGCCACCGGGGTCTGCCCCGGGACGCGGCGCCGTGCCATAATGCCTTACCATTCAGGCACGACGGCACCAGGAGCCTCGCCATGCTCGTCACCTCAAGACAGACCCTGCTCGACTGGGTCAGACGCAGTCGTCTCCCTCGGGAGTCATTGCCCGCCGCCCTCGCCCTCTGCGATCTGCCCCCGGCCCCCGTGCGCTGGCAGTGGCTGTTCGACAGGCTGCTGCTCTGGCTCGGCTGCCTCTGCCTGGGGGCTGGCCTGGTGTTCTTCGTCGCCTTCAACTGGCAGGCGCTGGGCCGCCTCTCCCGCCTCGCCCTGCTGGAGTTGCCCCTGCTCGCCATGCTGCTGGTGCTCTGGCGCAAGCCCCTGGCCGATACCCCGCGCCAGGCCCTGCTGCTGGCGGTGGCTCTCAACATAGGCGCCCTGCTGGCCCTGGTGGGTCAGACCTACCAGACAGGTGCCGATCCCTGGCAACTCTTCGCCACCTGGGCCCTGCTGCTGTTGCCCCTGGCGGCGCTCGGCAGGAGCCCCCTGCTCTGGACGCTCTGCTGGCTGCTCGGCCAGCTGGCGCTGGTGCTCTACTGGCGGCTCGGCCTCATCGATCTCTTCTTCTCCTTCAATGAGGAGGCCCTCGGCTGGTGCCTGACCCTGCTCAACGCCGCCCTCTGGGGGGCGCTCATCCTGGCCCCCGCGCGCCTCGGGCTCATGCCCTCCTGGCTCCCGGGGCTGGCCGCCGGGCTCGGGGTCACCCTGCTGGCCCTGCTGGCGCTGTTCGATGCCGCCTCCCCCTGGGTCTGGCCCGCATGGCTCGCATGGCTTGGCGCCGCCTACCTGCGCTGGCACCACAGGTTCATCGCCGGGCTCGCCATGGGATGCCTGAGCCTTATCGCCGTCATTCTCGCGGCCCTTGGCAAGTGGATGGAACCCGACATAAACGGCTTCCTGCTGCTGAGCCTGATTGCCATCGGCCTGTCGGTCGCGGCCAGCCGCTGGCTGCAACAACAACGGAGGCAGCATGTCTGATCTGAGTCCTTGGGAGAGGCTGCGGGCCGCCCATCTGGTGGAGGGCGACGCCCCTCAAGACGAGCAACCTCACTGGTCGAGCCGCTTCCTGCTCGGCATGGTGGGCTGGCTGGCCGCCCTCTTCCTGCTGTTCTTCCTGTTCATGGCCTTCGAGAGCCTGATCCGCGAAGCGAACCACGCCCTCGTCATGGGCACCCTGCTGATGGCCGCCGCCCTCGGCCTCAACCGCCTGGCCCGGCGCAGCGATCTCTGGGATCAGTTCGTGCTGGCGCTCGCGCTCGCGGCCGATGCCTGGCTGCTCTATGGCCTCATCGACCAGATTGACCCCCACTCGGCCCCGCTCTGGCTGGGACTGGCCCTGCTGTCGCTCGCCATCGCCGCCCTGTTCGAGCACTGGCTGGTTCGCCTCTTCCACAGCTTCGCCGCCGCCATCCTGCTGACCATGGGGCTCGCCTGCCTCGGCCTGCAACTGCTGGCCCTGCCGCTGGTGATGGCCGCCCTCACCTTCTGCTGGCTGCAGGCCGAGCGCGACCCAGAACGCCATTCGCTCTATGAATCCCTCACCCTGGGGCTGGCACTCTCCCTGCTGGTGCTGGGCCGGTTGCACCATCCACTCTGGGACGGCGGCACCAGCGCGCTCGACGAGCTCGGACTCTCCCGCCTGCCGCTTATGCTCAATCCCCTGCTCTGCGCCGCCCTGCTGCTCGGGGTCATGGTGAAACTGAAACTGCCGTTGCTCTATGGCCTGCCCCTGGTGGTGATCAGCGCCATCATCCCCGGCATGGGGGCCGGCGCCCTGGTGCTGGTGCTCGGCTTTTATGCCGGGAGCCTGGGGCTCATGACCCTGGCCGGCCTGCTGCTGCTCGGCTTTGGCTCCCTCTACTACTACGATCTCGGGCTGACCCTGATGACCAAATCCTGGCTGCTGCTGGGCTCGGGGGCCCTGCTGCTCGGCGCCCGCCAGCTGTTGAACATCCTCGGCAAGGAGATCGCCTCATGAGACGCTTTGCCCTCTTGCTGACCGGCCTCGCCACACCGCCGGGCTCCGGTCCCCTGTTGCTCGGCGACGACCAAGGATTCAAACACCTGCATGGGAGTATCCCCTCATGAGACGCCTTGGTTTCTTGCTGACCGGCCTCGCCACATTGCCGGGCTCCGGTCCCCTGTTATTCGGCGACAACCAAAAGTTCAAGCACCAGCATGGGAGGCTCCCCTCATGAGACGCCTTGGTTTCTTGCTGACCGGCCTCGCCATCCTGGTGGGCATCAATGTCACCGTCTGGCGCTTCGAGCATGCCATGAGCAGCGGCGAGACAGTGCTGCTGGAGCTGGCCCCGGTCGATCCCCGCTCCCTGATGCAGGGGGATTACATGCGCCTGAGCTACGCCCTCGCCCGCCAATTGGGGAGCCCGCACCAGGAGGGTGCCGCCACCCAGACCCTGGTTATCCGCCTCGATGAGCAGCAGGTGGCACAGCGGGTGGAGGGGGGCACCCCCGACGCCCTGGCCCCGGATCAGCGCCTGCTGCAGGCCCGCTGGCAGCAGGGCCAGTGGTGGATAGGGCCGGATGCCTTCTTCTTCGAGGAGGGGACGGCCGCCCAGTACGAGCAGGCGCGCTATGGCGAATTCAGGCTGCAGGCGGACGGCGGAACCCTGCTGGTCGGCCTGCGCGATCAGGCCCTCAAGCCCATAGGCCATACCCGCCCGGCCTGGTGATGGGCCGTCCCGGGAGCGCGCTGCCGCGCCCCCTGTTGCGCCACACCTTGACACAGCAACGGCGATGGCTCGCCCCTTCGGGTGGCGAAACCCGGTGGCTTGGCAACACTTGAAGCTGGGCACTCGGCAGCAGGACGGTCAGGATGAGCGCAGGAATAGGAAGGATCAGGAACAGAACCGCCCTCTTGGCCACACTCTTAGCCACACTCTGGGGCGGGCCGGGGGAGATGGGGCAGGCCAGCGCCAGCCCGGCCCTTGGCAAGCTTCACTACCTCACCGAAGAGTACAAACCCTATAACTTCACCGGGGAAGATGGCACCCCAAGCGGCTTTGCCATCGAGCTGCTGCACCAGGTGTGGCAGAAGACGGGCACCCCGCCCCAGGAGATCAGCATCCTCCCTTGGGCCAGGGGCTACTACCTGCTGACCCAGAAGCCCAACGTGGTGCTCTTCGCCACCGCCCGCACCGAGGCGCGGGATCCCCTGTTCAAGTGGGCCTGCCCCATCGGTTATGCCGAAATCGTGCTGATGGGGCTGGCCAGCCATCCCCTCAAGATCGCCCGGCTGGAGGATGCTCAACAGCACACCATAGGCGCCGTGCGCGCCGATGTGGGGGAGCAGTTGCTACTCAACAGCGGCTTCGACGAGCAGAAGATAATGACAGCCAACCGCCTCCCCCAGGCGCTGCGGATGCTCACCTCGGGCCGGGTCGACCTCATCTCCAGCAACAAGGCCACCCTGATGGATCTCATCCAGGCCCAGCAGCTGGATCCCGCCCAGTTCGAGGTGCGCTGGGTGCTGAGTTCGGAGCAGTTCTGCTTCGCCTTCAGCCATCCGGTCGACGATGCCCTGGTCAAGGAGTTCCAGCACGGCCTGACCCAGGTGCTGGCCAGCAGCGAGTTCCAGCGGATCCAGCACAAGTACTTCCCGGTGCCCTAGTGCCCCTCGATACCAGCAGAGAGGCCCGCCATGGGCCTCTCGCTTGCCGGGCACCGCTCTCCTTGCTCAGCCCTGCTTTCCTCGCTTATTCCTGCCAGCCCGCCCAACACTTGATCCCCATCACGAACACCATTGAATGTCTGACGCCGGTCGCCCCCAGGGGTGACAGGGGCCGCTCTGGGTCCGTAAAATGGCGCCAGGAGTCTGTTGGCCCTCTCTTCGGGCAAGGGGACGGCGCACAATGGCGGTCAAGCCGTTGCGGCAACGCCCATGGTGGCGCGCACGACGGCAAGCCGCCGGGCACCCTTCCCCCCAGGCGCCATCTCCCTATACCCCGGAGCCCATGGCACCGGCATCTCGTTTGAACAGATCAGGATTGAACATGCAAGGCACAGTGAAGTGGTTGATGAGTATCTCGGTTTGCGCCCTGTTGATGGCGTGCAGCGGCGACAAGACCACGGGCAAGGCCTGTCTTGGCGCCAACAATGACTCTCTGGTGGAGGGGATGCAGGACAAATGCAAGGCGGGTGACACTGTGGCTACCAAGCACCCGGCCTATTTCTGCGACTTCAACTACGCCGTTGCCTACAACAGTTACAACTCCGCCATCTGCGTCTACTCGGGGGCATTGAAACCGGAGCGCACCACCGAGAAATCATGACTCGGGCAACCCTGCCAGGGGTTGCCATCAGGCAGCAGAATGAGTGGCCCGAACCTTATGGTTTGGGCCCTTTGGGCCAAAAGGGGTCGTTATTTGACCCGCATCAGACGGTGGCACTGCCCGCCGAGCTCCAGCTGGACAACCTGGGAGCGGGCCATGGCATCGACCCGGGCCAGCATCTCGGCGCTGTAGCCCTTGCGGTGCATCCACTGCATGGGCTCCTCGAAGCTGCCTTCGTTGACGATGAAGGTGTCTGTGTAGGCATCCTTGATGATGCTGACCACCCAGATGCGCTGCTGAAACTCGGAAAGCTCCGCAAAGAGGGTGGCCACTTTCGCCGCCAGGGCGCGGAGCTGGCCGATAACGCGGTTTGCCATGGTAGAGAGTGCCTGTGTTGAGGGAGACGCATCCTAGCATCCCGGGCGCGGGGGCAACAATGCGCGACATCAAAGCCGCAGCCCCTGGCCCCCTTGCCATGGGCAGGGGCGCCTCAGACGCAACCTGCCCGCCCCTCCAGCGCGCGGCGCTGGCGCTTGACCGCATACATGCGCGCATCCGCCTGGCGCAGGGCGTCGTCTATGCTGGTGTGCGCCGGATCTATGGCCACGGCCCCCACGCTGGCGCCGGGATAGTCCAGCACCCGGGAGGGGATAGGCACTTGAAAAACGCTCTGCTCGAACAGCCGGCGCTGGAAGCCCTGCACCGCCCCTTCGACCGTCTCATGCCCCTGATGAGGCCCCATGCCCACCACGACGAACTCGTCCCCCCCGACCCGCGCCAGCAGATCGCCGCCGCGCAGGGCCGCCGACAGTTGCTGCGCCATGGTGATCAGCAGCTTGTCCCCCGCCTCGTGACCGTGGGTGTCGTTGATCTGCTTGAAGCCATCGAGATCGATAAAGGCGATGAGCACAGGGTGCCCGGCCCGCTCCGACAGGGAAAACAGGCGAGCCAGCTCCTGCATCAGCGCCCGCCGGTTCGGCAGGCCGGTCAGGGGATCGCTGAGGGCCTGGCGCGCCAGCTCCTGGTTGGCCTGCTGCAACTGCTGCAGCAACTGCTCCCGCTCCACATGCTCGGCGATCAGCCGGGCGAAGAAGCCGATGAGCTGCTCTGAGCCCGCCACGAAGGGCTTGCGCTCGGCGCTGGCGGCGCACAGGGTGCCATAAAGCGACCCCGAGGGGGTGCGCACCGGGCTGCTCAGATAGGTGCGAATGCCCATGATCCTGGCCGCATCCGAATCGCCCCAGCACTCGGCCACGTTGTCGGTGAACATGCGCCCCTCATCGATGGCGCGCCGGCACAGGGTATCGCTCCAGTCCACCGTGATCCCCTCCGGGATCTGCAGCCCGGCCACGCCGTTGGCATTCTTGGCATAGCGGATGCTCTGCGTGCCCTGCTCGACATCAATCTGGGTGAGATAGGTCGACTCCAGCCCGGTCACCGCCTCGAGCATTTCCAGCAGGGGCCGGGTCAGGCTCTCCAGATCCCGCGCCTGCGTGACCCGCTCCGACAGGGTCTGCAATATCTTGTCCATGCCTCTCTCCACTGCCTGCATGTGATGGGCGACCACCTTAGCCAACCCGGGGCACGCCAGACAAGTGCGAGAAAGGGGTAGGCCGGGGAAATATCGGCCCGTTCACACTTTGGCGGGCCACGCCTGAGGCCCCGCCCCACCCCAGGCGTGCGGCCGTAACTTTGAACCAGCGCAAAAAACCTGTCGATTCTGACACTTGGGTCAGCAATATCCATGGATCGGGCCCCGTCGGCTCCGTAGGATGGGGGTGGGTGCCCGTTGGCCCCTGTTTTGTCCCGTCGGGTCAGCGGCGCATTGTGGTAGCGAGAGCCAGGGGCGGTAGCGTCGTTGGCGGATGCCAGCCCGGCATCCCGCGCCTCGGCAAGGTGCGAGGGTTCCACCCTCGACGGGGTTTCCGACGGCCCCGGGACAAGTAGGGTCGAGTAGGGTCGATTAGCGAAGCGTAATCGTCCGCGGTAACAGTCCCCTCTCCCCAACGGGAGAGGCGTTGGGCGCAATATGCACGTAGGGTCGATTAGCACAGCGTAATCGTCCGCGGTAACAGTCCCCCTCCCCCCAACGGGAGAGGGGTAGGGTGCAATAAGCACAGCGCATTGCACCAGGGTAACAATTCCCTCTCCCCTTGCGGGAGAGGGCTAGGGTGAGGGATTGGGTAACTTGGGCATGGCTTCGCCATGCAGGACACGAGGGCGTTGCCCTCGACAGGGTTTCGCCCGCCCTTCGGGCTTGGGCGAGTGACTTTTCTTTGCGTGGCCAAAGAAAAGTCACCAAAAGAAAGGCCACCCCCGCTTGTTCGCCCTCCTGCGTCGGGTGCCCTCGGTTCACCCCTTTGTCCGACGGCACGCGCCGATGGGCCATCCCTGGCCCAGCGGCGCTCGCTCGGCGTCCTGCCTCGCGGCCTGGACAAACGGGCTCACCTCGGCGAACAACAGGGGGCAACACCTAACCCGCAGGCCAGAGGCCAACTAGCTAGTAGCAGATCATGTACAGGATCTTTAGCGGCAACCAATTGAAATAGATATAAAAAAGGCTTCGT
>RCUN01000159.1_pt1 | contig 65693 bp, 58 predicted proteins | sample 2166181 | NCBI WGS metagenome assembly RCUN01 (sample SAMN09932603, study PRJNA488358) | compost metagenome | feature: garden; material: soil; isolation source: compost soil in crotononitrile-enriched culture | place: Germany: Experimental Botanical Garden Goettingen | collected 2016-01-27 | reverse complement strand
GCGTATGCGTTTCGGTATCGATATGAACACCGACCACACGCTGGAAGAAGTGGGCAAACAGTTCGACGTTACCCGTGAGCGTATTCGTCAAATCGAAGCCAAAGCGTTGCGTAAACTGCGCCACCCAAGCCGTTCAGAAGTGCTGCGTAGCTTCCTGGATGACTAAGGTTTAACGACCTCGTAAGAACCCCGGCTCGCCGGGGTTTTTTTATGCCTTATTTTAACGCCAGGAATAGCTCGCGATAACTCTCGGTAAGCTGCTCCAGCGTGGCACGATTCAATCCGCTGGGATTAGGCAATACCCACACCTCGGTTTTACCCAGCATCATCTCCTGACGCCCCCAGGCGGCATTACGCACGCCAAACGCACTGCTGAACGCCTGCTTCCCCAGGATCGCCAAAGCACGAGGTTGGTAACGCAGAATTTTTTCTTTGAGCACCTCACCGCCACCGCGCAGTTCATCACGTGAAAGTTCACTGGCCGCCACCGTTGGGCGCGCGACCAGTGCGGTGATCCCACAACCGTTATCTTGCAGTTGTAGCCACTGTTCCGGTGCCAACTGGCGATCGGTGAAGCCCGCCTGATGGATCACTTTCCAGAAGCGGTTACTACCATTGGCGAAGGGATAGCCCTGATGGGCAGAGGAAAGGCCAGGATTGATGCCGCAGAACACCACCTGTAGGTTTGGCGCCAAGAGTTCCATGAGTATCACCAGTCCGTTAAAAGGAATTAACAGCGGTTATCGCAAAATCTGCCTGCAATTACAACAGGCTAGAACTGTGCATAAAAACATCATATGGTTTTATGGGTGTAGACCTGCATCCCATGATTACCGTATAATCACGCCGCCTGGCCCCTTAGCTCAGTTGGTTAGAGCAGGCGACTCATAATCGCTTGGTCACTGGTTCAAGTCCAGTAGGGGCCACCAAATTTTAGCTTTAAAATCATAAGATTAAGCCACTTCTCACGAGGTGGCTTTTTTGTATCTGCGAACAAGTGGCAACAAAATGGCGGCGGGATTTTTGCTGTCGTTACAGCAGCTCATTTCCCACGTGAATACAGAGCAGAATTACAAAATACCGACCGAACGCAGCCTTGCAAGCCGTTACACTTAGACAGATGGTTCAAATGACACACTGACATCAGCCTAAAACCTCGTCTTTTTCAACGCCAGTAAATACAACAGTTGTTTCACCACAAAAGCACTCAACAAGAAAATAACGAAGATCAGCGCGGCTGACGTTGCAGGCAACTTAAAATAGAGGGTATAGGCCAGCGTCACGCCAATAGCCGAATCTATCTGATCGCCGAAGATAAAAAAGGCACGGTTGCGAACCGGCAGCTTGCCCGGAGGAATGCCCAACTTTCTTTTCAGCCATGAGTTAGGCAACTCCGGCAAAATATAGCCAAACCCGGCAAGCAGCCCGGCAAAATAGCACTCCTCTATCAGTATCGGTAATATTTCCCGTGGTGAATGAAGCTGACCAATGGGGAGCCATAAAAGAGCAAACAGTGCGGTTAACAAAGGAACCAGCAGCAACCCACGCCAGGTTTTATTCGCACCGAAACAGGAAACCGCCAAAGGCACATTCAAAGCAGAAAAGTGGTTATACTTGACAATTATCATATGGGAACAGCCTCCCAATATGACGGGGATCATCAGATACCAGGCATATAACATGTCATACCACATGGAAGCCTCTGAAATGGAGTAAAGCGAAGCTAAAGGCACCAGACAGGGTAATCAATATAATGATGCTCAGATGTTTAAACTTATAAAACGGCCGCCGCCACAGCATGGCTATGCTAAACATCAGCAGCGCAACGCTGAGCAACAGATAACCTGGCAGCGGTGGTAGCACCAGGCGCAGCAGCAAATAGGCTCCAAGGATAAACAGACTCCAGAATACCGGCATGCCGGGGTAAGAAAGCCCGCTGTTTCCTTCTATATTACCGACGTCATTAAACACCGAAAGCCGGATAGAACCGCAGGCCATCATCAGCAGTAAAAATAGCGACCAGTAACCATCAAAACCAGAAAGGTAGAACACTACTGCGGGTGAAATCAGGTAGATCAACTGATCCATAAACCCATCAAGATAGCGTCCAAAAGCGCGAACCAGCTTATTATGGCGAGCCCAGATGCCATCAAGTGCATCCACCAGCATGGCGAGAAACAGCCAGGCAACCGATAAAAGCAATTGTTTGTGCAGGGCGCAACCCATTGCAACGGCGCTAAAAAGTAGCCCAACCAGCGTAATACAATCGGCGGAATTTAAACGTATCAGGAAAGGAGACTTATTCATAAAGACGCCCTGTTCAACCTACATACCTTCAAAGCATTTTTTGCCAGTAAATGTTTAAGCTTCAGACGATTAATTTTGCTGTTATGCCGAACGTCAACAGGCATCTCCGATAATAGGTAAACTCGGGTGACGTCTATAAGCTGTAGCTCTGCCAGAATTCCCGGTAACTCTTGTGGTAGATTGGTGCATTGCAGGATCAGGGCCGCATTGCCTTGCGGATGAGCGACCAAAGCACAACGTTCTATTTCTTTGAGGTCATTAAGCCTTTTTTCAATAATATAGGGGTAAATTACCCGGTGTTGATCAATGGCAATGCTGTCATTCACTCTGCCTAATAACCATATTTGGCCGCTATCATCGAAGTACCCCACATCCCCGGTACAGTGCCAAATGCCGCCCTGGTTACGTGGGATTTTGTACCGCCGGGTTGCCTGCGGATTATCAATATATTCAGACAATACATGGGGGCCGGCTACCAGGATCTCACCAATATCACCGGGAATGGGTGGCTTCAGCGTCCCCGGCTCTCCGTTAGGCATAATGTCCCGCAGACAGATTGCAGCAACATTGATCGGCTTACCGACCAGATAGCCATCATGCTGCGACCAACGTTCCGTTAAGGTTTGCATATCGATACAGGCAATCGGCTCTGCTTCCGTTGAGCCATAAATCACCATCTGCTGCGCCAAAGGAAAAACCTGCAGGCAGCTCTGATACAGAGCTTTACTGCCCGGAGCACCACCAATAATGATTTGGCGTACCTTAGAAAAGGTCAGCCGCCGTGCCTGAGCATAACCAATGATTTTCTGCATATAGGCGGGCGCACCGCTGATGCGCGTGACACCAAAGTGGCCAATTTGTTGAATAACATCAGCAGGATTAACGCAAGCCGGTCTGGCGAAGTCAATGTGGGGCAGAATGCTCTGTTGCCCCATGCTCAACGTCTGCAAAACAAGCACGGGAAAACTATATAAATCAATATCATGATCTGCAGTAAGCATCAGGTTTTCGAGGGCGCGCTGTTGCTCCATCAGGCAGCCATGGGTACGATTTGCCCCTTTTGGGATCCCGGTAGTGCCCGAAGTAAAGGTAATCAGCCCGGTGGCATCAGGTGTCAGCAATTGACAGATAAAACCATCATACGGCGCGTTAACACTGACCTGTAGTTGCTGCATACCCAGCACCGGATGGCCAACCACAAATCGCTTTAACCACCAAAGCTCGGGGATCAGCGGCCACCACTTGCCAGTTGCTGCTACGGTAATGATGGCCTTGGGCCGACAGTGCCTCAGCGTCGCCCGGAACTGTGCTCTAGTGAGCCCCCTCTCCGGCATAACGGCAACAATCCCTATACCCAGCATAGCCACCAGCAAAGGATAGAGATACAGGCCGGGAGGGATCATCAACACCAGACGATCGCCACGGGCAAAACCTGACTGGATCAGTTGGCGCTGAAAATGTCCCGCCAGATTGATAAATTCCCGATAGCTCAGAGTGGAATACTCGCCGTTGGATAGCGGAATATTGAGCGCGACCCTGTCGGGATAGCGTTCAGCAGACTGAACGATGAGTTGACACAGGTTCATCAGAATAGCTCCTTGCCATACAGCGCGTAGTCGTGATGACGCTGATCGGTTCCTCTAAACAGCGATTTGGCCATGAGCAGGCTGGCGTTATCATCACGCATCATCGCCCCACCGGCGCGCGGATAATGTTGGCTGGTATATTGAAGATACTGACCACACAGATAGCCAAGCACACCTGTACGCCGATAACGGGGATCTATCGCTACGGTTTTCCACAAATTGGCCTCTGCTTTACCGTCCCGATAGACCGGAAGCACCATGGACAAACCGGCAATCTCTCCATCCGTGTTTTGAGCCAACATAGAGGAATGGGGGCAAAAGCGCCGGATAAAGTGCTCACCACAACGTTGCTGAAACTCATCCCACTTTAGCGGGGTGTAAGCGAAGCCATCACCAAACAGACGATCGGTAAATGCAAACACTCGGCGTTGCTCTCGCATCCATAAAGCCGGAGTCAGCGGACGACTTTCGATATCCATGGGGAGTTTTTTCATCCGCAGGTATCGCTGTGACCAGTTATCCGCCGCCACACTGGCATCATCGAACGTCGAGAGATAACGGTGCTTAACGCTGAACCCTAACTGTTCCAGTAAAGTGCCATAGTAAGGTGGATTGTAAGGCTCCCCAGCGAAAGCCCCCTTTTCAAACTGATTCAGGCGAATACGGTACTGACCAAAAGTGGAAAAATTGATCGGCCCGTACAGCTGAGTAATACCGTACTTTTTTACCCACACGGCCAGGGCGTTGAACAGGTGTTGATTGCAGGACAAGTCGTTAATGCTTTCCCAGAAACCAAAAAATGCCACCCTCTGTCCTTCAACCAAATAGGGGGGAAGAAAACCCGCCAGGCGAGCCTTTCCCGGTATAGTGCCTGTCCACGCCTTACCTTGTTCAAACCATGCGTTTTCCTGGCTAAACTGCTGTTTGAGCAATGCTTGATCTTCTCCCGGCCAGAGAGGATCGTGGCGATAGATTTGCTGCGGGAGAGACAGAAACACCTCGGTTAGCTGCTGGCTGGGCTGCCATTCAGAGACGTTAATCATGGTAGAACCTCCTCCGCGTCTACACATGCGTCCTTTTTGAACGGCTCCAGACGTATCACCGTACCTGCCCCACCATCTATACGCACATACTCACCGTCGCGTATCAAGCGAGTGATATTGGGAACACCGACAATGGCGGGGATCCCCATCTCCCTTGCCACCACGGCAGAGTGGGACAACGTAGATCCCCTTTCTATCAACAACCCGCCCGCCGTTGGGAACAGCGGCGCCCAACCGGGATCGGTACGCTCAGTACAAAGGATTTGCCCAGACAGTGACATCTCATCTTCGGGGGATTTGATTAAGCGTACGCTGGCCTCCACTATCCCGGGATAGCAGCCGATACCCTGCAGTTGATTTTCATCCGATGGCAGTGCTTCCGCCTGGTAAGGGTTGGCAAAGTCATGCTTCTGAAACAGGGAGCCATGACAACAGATGTGATGGGCCAGCTCTTCCGCTTCATAGCTGGCATATTCCCGTTGGCGGGCTCCAACCAGCGGTTTTAACTGGGTTTGAACGGCGGTTCCTTCATAGCCACTATAGATCTCATCCAGCGTGAGATAAAAGATGTCACGGGCCTGAGAGAGAATGCCTTCCTGAGCATATTGTCGGCCAAGCTGATTAAACAGATCGCGATAAATCCCGAGCAACCTTGTACGGGTAAAGCGCATATTTTCCCGATGACGGATAGCCTGCCGAAGCCTGGCCAGATGGCGTTTAAACTGCCGCATGCGACGCTTGCCCAACTCGTACTCCACGATGCTGAAAGCACGCTTTTCCGCTTCGCTGCGTAATCCCCGTTCTCTGGTAGCCAGTGATTCTGGCGTTAAGTCGTCCAGCGTCAGATAGTTTTTCAGGATAGTGAACAGAAAGCGGGGATCATAGCGAAGCGTTAAGGTTTCCAGCTTCATTTCACCCATAGTACGGTCGCCATATTTATCGATATAGCCAACACACTGCCGGTAGAAATGAGCGTCTTGGGTCTTGAGCTGGTTTAGCAGCGTGGCGCCCTGCCCCTGTTCAATAAGCTTACGCAAGGCGGGTTTAGAGCGGACGTACTGGCACATGACCAACAGTTCTTTGGTCGGCTGAGTACTTTCAATACCCTCTTCTCCAGAGAGTAAATCCCCCATCAGGGCAGCAGTGTTTTCAACCCCCGCGTCTGCCAAAGTACGATATACCCGCCCGTTGTACATCATGACGTAAAAGTCATTGAGGATCGGCGTAGTCCAGCGCCGTAGCAAGTGTGTATCCAGATACTTAAGATGTTCTGTCAGTTGGTTCGCCGTGAGCGTATGCAGGCGGTCGCGCGGAATGTTTGCCGTGAGGGTCCTGAACTGTTGTAAAAACTGTTCAACGTTGTTATCCATATTGCGAAATGAAGCCAGCAAACGGACCAAAGCCTTCACCATGCCCGGCAGTTTGGCGGTTTTCTCCCACAGGGTGAACTGCCTGGATTGGACAAAATCCACCTGTTCTGTCAGCCCCATCATCCGTTCCATATCCTGCTTGTTGGTTTTGAATGATGGCAATATCAGCAGGCAGCGATACCAGTTATTGATATTGTAATAAACACGCCCTTTAATCAGCCCCAGCATGTTATTTAACATGTCCTGAGACTGGCTAACTTGCTTATCAGAACAGCCAAGAATACGTAGGGTTTGCTCATATACCGTCGCATAGGCGGCTCTGGCAAACGAGAACGTCAACGGCGTGGTTACCCCACAATAGGATTCCTGAATATTGGCGTTGTTAAACACCAGACAGCGGTCAACCGGTTCGGCGACTTTCGGCAAGCGAGTAATCGGACGGGTTTGTAAAATATAGAGCTGCTGGTCTTTAATGGTCCACTCAATATCCTGTGGGCAACCGCAGTGGCGGGCAATGCTATTGCCTATATCCCGTAACGCATAAATTTGCACATCGGTGAGCGTTTCGGCCCACTGGCTGGCTTGCTCAATATTCTGAGTGACAGTACCCCGCTGACGGGTTTTATCAAACACTAACGCAACGCGCTTTTCGACAATACGGCGCTCAATCTCATCCTTGAACAGATGGACACTAAACTCATCCGTGTCACATTCACCAGAAACCACCCCTTCACCGACACCCCAGGTTGAGGAGATCAATCCATGCTGGCGGCTCCCTGTCACCGGATTTGCAGTAAACATCACGCCGGAAACCTCACCATCCACCATTTTCTGAATAATGACGGCACTGCGGATATTATCCACAGATATTCCCCTATGCAGCCGATATTGCAGTGCCCGGGTATTAAAAGCAGAAGCCATCACGGCACAGATGCTTGCGCTAATCGCTTCAAGCCTCTGCTGGAACAGATAGCTGTCCATCTGCCCGGCAAAAGAAGCATTATCCGCATCTTCACCAATGGCTGACGAACGAACAGAAAAGAAAGTATCGGGATAGTCCGCCAACAGTGCCGACAGGGGTTTTCGTAGACCCGCAGGCAACTGTGCCTGCTGTATACGTTGGCGCAACGGAGCAGCAAGCTCTTCTAGTGCCTCAAGGGTGATATCCGCAGTGACGGTGGTTAACCGCTGCACCATTTCGGCAGTAACCGGATCCTGAGTGACCAACTGAGTAAGGATGTCGCTTGGCACCACCCACCATTCTGGTACGGGATACTGTTCCAACGATAGCCATAATAGATTGGCGGCTTTTCCGCCCAATTGATCCTGAGTTAATTGTACGGCCTGATGCTGAGAGTATAAGTTTGTCATAGAGTCCATTTGAGCGATCCGATCAGGCCAGTTGTCCAACAGAAGAACTTCTGAGTAATCTTGCACGCCTCTCCTTGGCTAAAATGAATTAAGTGGTGCTATGAAGCTCGTGTCAGTTCAATAAGTTTGCGCAGGGTCTGCATAGCTCGATCGATAAACGGATAGGGGCTGACGTGGTGTGCCATTAAATAGAATGGAATACGCCGTAGCCAAAAATCATGCAGCGCCAGCACGTAACCTCTCTGCCACTGAATGGCATCAATAGCGCTTTGGCTATGGTGTTCTAACTGCTGGCGGTGAAATTCGAGGTAGTGCGCCACCGTCTCACCGCTAATATCTGCCTGCTGAGTAAAAACCAGCAGCTCGACCAGATCCCGCTGAGGCAAGTGCAGCGTGGCCAGTTCCCAATCCCAGCAGCACAGCTCCAGCCTCTCATCACACTGCCGGAAGGCAATATTGCGCGGATTAAAATCGTTATGTACCAGCGTGCGTGGCATCTGCTCTATTTCGCTGCACCAGATTTCTATGCTGGCTACCCATGACAAGAAATAGTCATGCTCTGACGGGGTAAAGTAGTGGGCTAAGTTTTCGGCCATAAAATCTGCAAATGCCTGTAACAGGGAACGTTGCGCGAGAGTGTTCTCTTTGCCCTGCAGGCAGATTTCAGGGAATTGCTGTAACAGCGCGCCCTCCTGCCCCAGCCAAACGGCATGGATTTCTGCAATGCCAGCGATGGCCGTTTCAATATGGCGGGGTTGCCATAAGCCGATGCCGTTGGTGGAATCCATCAGCACTAAATCGTGGAGATGCTCTTCAATCAAGGCATAGGTGCGCGTTTTATCATCACGAATAACGCCATAAACCTTTGGCATATAACGCGTCAGGCGAGGTTCCTGCTGATTCATCACCGCCACTTCGCGGCTGTGGGTGTTAACAAACTCTAGCAGGTGTGTCGCATCTGAAAGAGCCTGAAGCAGAGCCGATGAACTCTTCCCGGCAAGGAATTTCATCATGGTGAAAATATCTTGATCCAGCGGCTTGAGCTTTAGCATCACCGGAATATCCTGCCGCGCCGCATTGGTCAAAGTACCGGGAAACAGCCCCATCAGCCTGTTCGAGTGTTGGGCGCTGAGAGTGGTCAGCAGACTGTGTTTTTCGTCTGAACCTGCCGATATAGCAACGGATACCGGCAGTTTACTGCCCCAGGCCGGGTTATAGGACGCGGAATGGAAGAAAGCGAGATTGAGATCCGCCAATGTGGTGGGAGCAGCGGCAAGGTGTGGGCGGTTGCGCCCCAACTTCTCATGGGATTTGGCAAACTCATCCGCCGCGATAGCGGAAAGCGTGGAAATATCCAGGGCAAGGCAATAGCTGGCAATAATTTCCGCCAGCTTGCTGGTGCCGTCCGGCCCACTACAGCCTAACATGTTCAAACACTCACGCTGATGAGGAAGAAAAGTGCCTCCGCCAACGGTACCTATGACTAGAGAAGGCAATGTGATGCTGCAATAAAGCGCCCCCTCGTTGTTCAGTTCCATGCGTAAATGAGCCACGGAAGATTCATGGATGCAGGCAATATCCTGCCCGAGGGAAGTAAACAGTGCCGCAATGACATTAGCAACGTTGATATTCATACCGACCATACCGGCGGCTATGGCGCCTTCCACAGCACGGTGGTAAGCATTAACTAACTGAACAGGAGTGACCCGCAGGATGGATTGACACACTCTGGCACTCAGGTACACCTCGGCAATCACCCGCGTGCCCCGGCCGTGGATCAACGACTGATAAGAGACTTTCTTATCGCTGGATAAATTACCATCGATCATAAAGTGATGAGGCTTAAGATCAGTGGTCGTCGCCAGCTTCTCCTGGATCCACCGGCAGACATGCCAGGTGCAGGTTGTCGTCATATTCTGCCCGGCGGCAGCACCTGTTTCATAGATAAAATGTAGATGTACACTGCGCCCGATCATCTGAGGTGTTAAGGCCACCAACTGCGCATAACGAGAGTGGCTGGCAATTTCGCTGCGTAACTCATCGAGATAGTTGACTACCCAGTGGCTGAACTCCAGCGCCTCTATCACACTGAGAAATTCAAAGTGTGGCACACGCATCATGCGCTGCCCCAGCACCCTGGCCGTGGCACCGCCAGAACGGGTAATCGCCGTGGCACCGCGTGAAATAGAAGCGATCAATGCCCCTTCCGTTGTCGCAAACGGAGCGTAGAACAGCCCCTGAGCGTGCAGCCCGTTGATTTGCAGCGGACCGCCAATACCTACAGGAACTTCCACCGAGCCAATAAACCCTTCAATGTTGTTGGATAGCGCGGTGGCATCAAACGAGTTATGGGCAACCTTATCCAGAGAACACTGCGTGTGCTTTGACAGATAGGCTAAACGCTGCTGCCGGGCTTTTTCCGTATAGGTATACAGATGACGTGGTGACAGACCTTTTATCGACATGATAACATCCTTAAATATCAAACGATTACGGCAGTAAAAATCGTTATTACACACACCAGATAACCAACAGCCAGGTAGAGGCCAACAATGGCTTCATTGCGCTTTCGGTTGCGAACACAGGGGTGATGTAAAAACGTGACGAGCTGATACAGGGTTAAAATATATAAAATCACTAACGGAACCAGGGATAAGAAAGGAACATTCCCGATAATCGACATAATCAACCCTAGCTGGATGAGCAGCATCACGGAAATCAGTATGACCAGAGTGATAAAGACGGTTTTTATCCCATAAATTGAGGAGTAGGTAGGGATCTCTTGCCGATCTTCATCCGGGCCTTTAAATTTACGAGTGATTTCGAAAATAAATCCCGCAATAAAAGAGAGAAGCATCAATATTTGCATCGGAGCACCGAGCGTAACGCCCGGAAGCGCTATATTGGCCAGCCACCAGATGATTAACGGCATCACCAACATATGGGAGATGGCGTAACAGGTCAGGTATTGATTGAGCCACTGACCAATAAAGAACTCTTTACCCATCAGGCAGGTCCAGGCGAATAGCAATCCCCACGCCAAGGTCGCCCCAGCAATCCCCCCATCAATCGCCATACTGGCGAAGATCTGTAGTGCAATACAACCTGCACCAACAAATTTAAGATGTTTGAGCGTGATCAATCCCCGTTGAAGTACCCGCTGGGGATGATGCTCACAATCGATGAGATAATCCTTATGTTCGTCAAAAATTCTCAGCAGCAGAAAATAGGACCAGGATAGTAGGCAGCCTATAATAATATTCCATGAGAAAATCACCTCCCTCTTTTCTGAGCTGGCCGCCACGGCATACGCGACAATAAACAGCAGAACAAAGAAGGGGGCATTAGGCAGAGGAAAACGTTCATGTATCCATAGCATAAAGCGCCGTACCAGCGGCTTTTCATATAATCCATTATCTTTCATAAATCACTTCCATCGGGTTTTGAAATCGGGATAGCGGTATTAATTAATCTAGCGTGCGGTGGTAGAAATAGAGGCCGAGGAGCATAAATCCGCAGGTAAATCCGATCAGCGGCCAAACATCTGACCCCATCTCAAAGATGGTGTTACCTTTCAGGATCACGCCACGGGCCAGCCGGAGAAAATAGGTCATAGGTAAAAAACAACCAATAACCTGAGCCCACTCTGGCATCCCCCGGAAAGGGAACATAAACCCGGTCAACAACACCGAAGGTAAAAAATAGAAGAACGTGAGCTGCATTGACTGCAACTGGTTGTTAGCAAAGGCGGACAGCGCAATACCCACCGACAGACTAGAGACGATAAACAGTAAGATAGCGATAAACAGCGAGAACAGATCCCCCAGGATCGGCACATTAAACAGGTAAACGATCATCAAGCAGATCACAACGGATTGAAGCCCGCCAATCATCACATAGGGCGTAATTTTTCCGGTCATCACCTCTAAGGGCATCGCTGGGGTCGCCAACAGGCTCTCCATCGTGCCGTTTTCACTTTCTCGGGCAATGGCAAGGCCAGCCATCAGTACCAGCGTCATAGTCAGGACAATACCCAATAATCCGGGAACAATGTTGTATTGAGTGTTCCCTTCAGGGTTGAACAGCCGATGCTGACGCACATCAATAGAAACCCGTGATGCCGCTGGCTTTAGCGCTTCAGGCAAGTTTCTGTTTAACACTCGTTCCGACAGCATATTCGCTGCCATCAGCGGTTGAATAATGGCTACCGGATCGGTGGCGTCAGCCTCAATCAACATACTGGCTTTTTCACCGCGCAATAATTTATGACTAAAGTCCGAGGGGAAATTAATCACAAACTGGACTTTACCCTGTGCCAACGCCTCTGCCGCCTGTTGCTCCGTGGTCAATTCCGTTTGAAAAGAGAAATAACCGGAATTATGTAGCGCATACAGCATACTGCGACTCATTACGCTTTTGTCTGCATCAATAACCGCAGTCGGCAAGCGGTGAGGATCGGTATTAATAGCGTAGCCAAACATAATAACCTGCATCAGAGGAAGGATAATCAGCATCCCGGCGCTCAACTCATCGCGCCGTAGCTCCTGTAATTCTTTGACGACAATTCCCCACCAGCGGGTTATAGAAAATAGAGGCATGGGTTAATTCCTGACAGCGGTACTTTCTTGGTGCTGTTTAATTAAGCGGGCAAAAATATCTTCTAGCCCGGTATCCACCTGAGCCAGACGATAATCCTGATGAAATCGAGCTAACGACTGCTTGAGCAACAAGGGATCACTACCGGTGACGTGCAGCACATTGCCCAACAGAGTGGTATGTTCAACGCCAGGCAGTGGTATCAATTGTTGTTCCAGACGGCTGAGCTTTTCACCACGCACCGCCCAGGTGATAAGCCGCTGCTGCTTAATGACCTCATCCACGCTACCCTGGACCAGTAGGTTGCCGTAGGCGATATAGGCAATCTGATGGCAGCGTTCCGCTTCGTCCATATAGTGAGTGCTAACCAAAATTGTCACGCCGCTGTCTGCCAAGCGGTGCAATATTTGCCAAAACTCCTGCCGGGCATTTGGGTCAACCCCTGCGGTGGGTTCATCCAGCAACAAGAGTTTCGGGTCATGCAGCAGGCTGGCGGAAAGTGCCAACCTCTGTTTCCAACCGCCGGATAGCCGTTTAGCCAATTGATGGCGGTGATCCTGTAAACCCATCTGTTGCAGGATCTCCTCAACTTTTTTCTCCCGCAGGGGGATGGTTTGCAGCCGGGCGATGAAGCGCAGATTTTCTTGCACCGTCAAGTTTTCCCACAGGGAGAAATGCTGAGTCATATAGCCCACATGGTGTTTGATCGTGTCCTTTTCACGGTAGAGATCAAAACCCAGGCAGTGGCCGGTGCCAGAATCAGGCGTCAACAGGCCGCACAACATACGAATGGAGGTCGTTTTACCGCTGCCATTAGGGCCGAGGAAGCCACAAATCTTGCCGGTATTAATCTCCAGAGAGAGATCGTTAACCACGTGGCGATCGCCAAAATACTTATTCATATTCTGGACGCTGATAGCCAACCCGCTCATGATGAAAGGTCTACCGTTACCGGCATTCCGGGATGTAAATCACCGGCTCGACTTTTAGAGGCTTTAGCTTCGATGAGGAAGATCAGCTTTTCTCTTCGCTCATTGCTGTAGATAACAGGCGGAGTGTACTCCGCCTCGGCAGAGAGATAATCAATGGTTGCAGCAATCGGTACTGAACCAGGCTGTAGAATAACTTTGATTTCTTTTCCGACTTTTACCTGAGGTAGCTGTGCTGCGGAGACAAAAAAGCGGATTTTATGCTTACCCGGCGGTAGCAGGCTGACGACGGGGCTCCCCGCTGGAACCCACTCACCTACCTGATAAAAGGTGTCAAATACTTGTGCGGTTACCAAGGAAGCACGTGTCATTTGATCGAGTGCCCACTTGCTTTGATTAAGCACCGACTTTGCCGCTTCAATACGGGCTGTTTGAGCCCGTTGTTGAGCATCGCGGGCGGGGAGTTCATCAGCGGAAAGGCGATTTTGTAACTCCTCAACTACCGCTACTTTTTGATTATAGTCCGAGCGGTAGGTTTCCAGTTCAAACTCAGAAATAGCCCCGCGTTTTGCCTGTTTTTCATTACGTGCCAGTTTTGAATGGGCGAGCCGCGTTGCAACAATGGCACCGTTGAGCTGGGCTCGCAGCACGTCTAATTCCGTTTTGCGTCTGCCAGACTGTAAATCAACAAGCGTGGATTGTTCTATATCTAACTGATGCTGCGCCTGTAAGTAGCGCTGGATTTCACGTTCATTATCCAAGGCAAACAGTAAAGCATCAGGTTGAATTCGATCGCCTTTTTTGACATAAAGGTCTTTGAGCACACCAGAAGCTGGGGCAGCAATATACATAAAGTCCCCCTCAACATACCCCTGGATCAACAGATCATTCTTATTGTCACAAGCAGAAAGCAACCATGACAATAGAGTGCACGCTATTAGTTTTTTGAATCTAATAGCGATACTCAGCAACAAATAGAGCATCAGGGAATTATCCTTTTCCATAACACCATAATAATTAAGCAGTAAAATCAAACCATTTTACATACCCGAGCTATTTTCCCGTTAAGCTACTGGTCGTGGCCGCATCCTAAATGCAGCATGCCATATCATGCTAATACTACTTCATTAGCAATGAGTAGGACGCCAAGAATAACCATGTTATCTATATCGGTCAACATTATTAACTAATGAAATCATTACCTACAACGGACATTTTAATATCCATAGCCTAGAGATACTGAATATGCCAGAATTTATTAGAATGCTCTTGTAATCATGAGTCAGATGCTTTAATCAACGGCAGATGATTAATTTTAAAAAGTATTGTGACGGCATTTAGCTATGAGTACCAATGTGAAAATGCTCATATACCAATGTAAATAGGGCCCACCTGAGGTAAAACTGATCCTACCGACAAACAACGTGCGATCATTGAAAACCACACTGTTGGAGAACATTTTTCTGCATTTCAAGCAAACGTAACTCGATTCAGCGTGGAAGGCTTGCCATTCAATCCACAGTTTCTGAAAATGTTCGCTAATTCATATCTAGAAAGTAATAGGTATTTGGTCGACAAACGCTCTATCTCTGTACTTGCAATCTAGCGACACAGTGGGAGTGACTGCTTGATTCAAGACATAATCAGCAAATTTTACTTCTCTTCCCGCATTTAAAGTACCCTCCCCCACAGAAGAACCTAACTATATGAATTAAATTGTTATTTATGCAACCCCCTCAAAAGATAAAATCCTATCTTATATTGAATGCTCTCATTGCAACCCATTCTGTCTTGCTTACACTCAGTGCCACAAAATGTCACCCAGCATTCTTGCACATCGTTTAGCACCAAACAGCCAAGTTAACTTACTACCAACTCAAAGCTCTATGTATATCGGTACAATGTAAATGACTAATGGTGAGTTAACACCTAAAAAGTAGGACTCCCTCCCTACCCTGTCAGAAGCGACAGTTAAAACAAGTAAAGAAAAGTAGTATAAAAAGACCATAACAACTCATATAGGTGAACCATTTTGCATAGTAGAGACGAGTTGAAAATTTACACCCATAAAAGAAATGAGTCAGAGATTTTCTTAAAGAGTCTGAGCAAATTATCTGACACTCATTTTACGGCATCTTTCTGTACGCAACGAAACCATCCGCATTATGATGATTTTTGCGCCGCGAAAAATGATATTAATCCAATGTTTTTACTTGAATGTGCGCGTCAGGTTGAAACCTATGTATCACATGTTATATGTGGCATTCCATTGGAGAGTAAATTCATTCTTAAAAGCTGGCAAATTGCTAGTAGAACAGTTCGTTATATTAAAAGAAAAATAGAGGATATATCTGCAGATGTTTTCATTGATTGGCCCGGTAACAAAAAGAGTCGCAATAATATCTTCACTATAATTTTTCAGATGAAAAATGAGCCAATTGCTTATGTAAGGATAGTTGTAGGATACATTAGCAATGAAAGTTACAAGCTAATAAGAGGGGAAAAACATTCATCAACAGTTATATTTCCTCAACTGATTTTAGCACCTACAGGGAAAGTGGGTTACTCGAGCGATCTCAATGTCTCCATAGCTAGCGTCAATTGCACAGATGACAATTTTACATGCGCATTTGTACTGCGTGAGAATAATAAATCCTTTAACGACCACCCACAGGATCATATTACTGGAATTAACTTAACAGAAGCGGCAAAACAAACATGCTATCTCTATGAAAGTACAATAAAGAACATCAAATGCAAAAGATTAATCACAGAATTAATTAGTGGTGACTTCTTTAAATATGTCGAAACCTCAGTTAGTTGTCACCTAAAAATCAACTTTAAAGAAAGTGATATTAATAACGACATTTTCATAATAGACATAATTCAAAATAACAAAGAAGTAGCGAAATTAAAGTTAAAATTAGCGAGGATATATGACTAAAATTATTAGTATTTTTTGTAATGTATTTGGCGTACCTGCTGATGACATAACAGAAACAAAGTCACTATCAGATTTAAGATTCGACTCTATCTCTATTATTGATCTACAAATAGAAATAGAACGAACTTTCGAACTTAAAAGTGAAACGTTAGGGTTGGTGAGTGAAGATACTCTACAAACCATAGTAACTAAAATTAAGGACATTGAACATGAAAAATAAAGTTATGGTCAGTGGTATAGGTATTTTAAGTAGCTCAGGCAGAACCCCTGAAGAATGCTGGTCATCACTCATCCAAAAGCACTGCTCTACAAATCATGATGAAAGAATAAAGAATGCAGCCATTAGCATCTGTAACCCAATAACGGGTTTTAACCCCGATAAACATCTAAAAAAATCTCTTATCTGGCGTACAGACCCTTTTATTCATTATGCGCTCTATGCTGCGAATGAAGCCATAAAAGACTCTGGGATAATCCTCAGCCAAGAAAATGAACGTATCGGCATCGTTTTGGGGAATTCTCTGGGAGGAATAACTACTATTGAGCACTTAACTGAAAGAGCATCAAAAGAGGGCCTGGGTACCATTGGGTCTGCTTATATACTTTCGACCATGGCCAGTATGGCGGTGGGAAATATTGCTATTGAATTAGGCATCACAGGACCGACCTACACTATCGGGACAGCATGTGCATCAGGAACAGATGCTATCGGTGTCGCTAAAGGCCTGATAGAGTCTGGCGAATGCAGCGTTGTGCTCGCAGGCGCTAGCGAGGCACCTATAACATCGATGGTTGTATCTGCATTCTCTAGAATTGGTGCCTTATCAAAGAACGTAGACCCGAAAACAGCATCCCGTCCTTTTGATGTCAATAGAGATGGTTTTGTGATATCCGAAGGGGCTGCTGTGGTAGTTCTTGAAAGTGAGGAGCATGCTCTACAAAGGAACGCGTCTATTTACGCACAAGTTACTGGTTATGGGAGTGCCAATGACGCAAATCATGTCACCTCCCCAGCGAATGACGGGTTTGGACTCCGTAATTCAATTACAGCAGCTCTCGTCGATGCATCATTAACCGCTGGTCAGATAGATTGCATTAATGCTCATGGCACATCTACCCCACTTAACGACCAAATTGAAGGCCAGGTGTTGGCTTCAGTATTTGGAAATAGTACCTATGTGACATCAACCAAAGGTGTCACGGGCCATTGTTTAGCGGCTTCCGGTGCCCTTGAGGCTGTGTTCTCGATTCTCAAAATCCGGCACCAAAGAATTCCCCCAGTTGCAGGCCTCAAGGTTATTGACCCTAACATAAATTTGAAGATCCCTATGGATGTCGTGAACGACAAATGTATACAGCACGTTTTGAGTAATTCAATCGGCTTTGGTGGCCAGAATGCTTCAATCATTTTTTCTCAATATCATTAAACAAAGGATAATATATGAAACTCAATAAAATCAAGGCGTTTGCAATCGATAGTGATGGCGTATTACTGAATGATACCTATAGCCCAGCAATAAAAATTTTCGTTGAGCAACATGGGGTAAAATATACATCAGAAATTGAACGTAGCGTATGGGGATCACCACAAGTGACTGCGGGACATAACTTAGCTTTAGCATGTAAGTTACCTTTTTCTGGAAACCACGTCATCAACGAATTTTTTAAAGTCCGCGAACAATATCTTCGAGATCATCCCGTCACAGTCATGCCCGGTATAGAAAAAGTATTGAAAATGATGTCGGAAACCGGAGCCAGGCTTATCTGTTATGGCGGACGTAACAAAGAATACAGCTTCGATAAATTTCTAGCCCAACAGAGTCAATATTTTGACAAAGAAACCCCATATATTGACATCAACGAATTCAGACCCGGTGTCAATGAAATCGTATCATCTCTTGGTTTAAATTTTAATGAAGTGGTATTTATCGATGATATTAACCGTGTCGCTGAAGTCTGTAAGGCACTAGGTACTGGTTTTATTGGTATACCTGCTTCAATGCCTCATAATTTCCAGCAACGAGAAATGCAAGAAACAGGGGTGAAATTTTCCGCATCTGCATTTTGCGATATCACAGAAGAAATGCTCACTAAAACAGATAAAAATCTGGCTCATGCGACACTTTGGGAATAATTTACTAAAAAAGAGTGCAAAATGGATATCATTGAAAAAAAGTTCTTTATTATATTACTCCCTGTTATTTGCGGATTTATCTCTGCGAACATGTACTATGTTCAACCACTTATCCCTTTTATTCAACAGGATCTGCAGGTTACCTATGAAAAAGCTTCCATGTTGTATTCTCTATCATTGCTCGGGAACGCCTTATCTTTGGTATTTATTATTCCTCTAGGTGATTTTTTTAGCAAGAAGAAACTTATCGAAACACTTCTGATAGTTTCCATCGTTTCTCTTGGTATTTTTTACTATTCTCGAAGCGTTATTTGTTTAAAAACCATGGCGGTAGTCATTGGGATTGGTACATCAGTGATACCATTGATTATTGCCAGCTTAAGTAGCTTTGGGGATAAAGGAATTAACAGCATTGGCCGAATAATGGCTGGCGTGATGATAGGCATATTATTCTCAAGATTTATTTCCGGTATAATGAGTGCGTTATGGGGGTGGAAGACCATATATTTATTTTCAACTATAATCATGACGCTATCATATTTTTTTATTCACTTTTTATACCCAGAGCCAACACCTAACATTAGAAGACAAAAGTATATCGATATTATCAAATCTAACGGGGCAGTTTTTTTCACCAACCCTGACATACGCAATTATAGCCTTTCCGGCTTTTTCATAATGTGCATATTTTCATCCTACTGGACAAACGTGTCATCCTATCTCACCGATAAAATTAACTATGACCAATTTAGCATTGGTATATTCTCTCTTACCGGCGTTGCTGGTGCATCTGCCGCTATGTTTTCAAACTCATTATTAAGAAAACTTAACAATAATAACCGGATAATCCTATGGTTTATGACCGTAATATTCGCATTATTACTACTTTCTCCTGATACTATCACTTTCATTATCACTGGAGCGCTATTAATAGATGCATTCATCCAACTAGCGCACATCAACAATCAAAAAATGTTGTTCTCTTCATGTCCAGGCAGTGAATCCAGGGCAGCAAGCTGTTATATGACATCTTTTGTTATAGGAGGAGCAATTGGTGGCACGGTCTCCTCATACCTCTATTCTTATTTTAATTGGAGTGGAGTGTTGGTGTTTTGCCTTACCGCTAGTCTGATATGCGTATCCCTTACCATAAGGAAGAGTTGAAATGAATAGCATTGAGCAAAAAATGAAAGATCGACAAAATATTTTAAAGTATTTATCACTCATGACCGGAGATGAGAAACATGAACCATCATCAATTTCCACCCTAGATGCTATTTGGGTTCTCTACGACCAGATACTAAAGATCACGCCAGAGACAGTCAGCGATGAAATGCGTGATCGTTTCTTCTTGTCCAAAGGACATGGGCCGATGGCATATTACGCCATCCTCGCTCTTAAAGGTTTTATCAATCCAGAAATACTCAGCACATATGGTAACTACGATAGTCCATTAGGCTATCATCCTGACCGAACAAAACTTGACTGCATAGAAATATCAAGCGGTTCACTTGGCCATGGGCTCCCCATAGCTATTGGGTCCCTGCTTGCACTCAGGGCCAGAAATATCAGAGGACCAGCACATTGGGTTTTGCTCGGGGATGCAGAACTTGATGAAGGCTCGAATTTCGAAGCCATTGCCTTTGCAGGAAGAAATGGCTACGCAGAATTAAATACCATCATTATCGATAACGATTCAGCCACGCTTGGCTGGCCTGGAGGAATAGGTAAGCGTTTTTCGATAGAAGGATGGGAAGTCAGTGAAGTTGATGGCCGTGATCATGAACAGCTCTACAGAGCGTATTGTAAGGAACATCCTCAAAAGCCCCACGCTATCATTGCCAATGTTGAAACAAAGTCTGGTAGCAGTCGTAGACAAATATAGGGAAATATGATTATGGATAAGGTACTTACTTGGGAAGAACGTTTTGCAGATATCAATGCAATGAGGCAGCGTTTTGCGCTTGTCATGTCGGAACTGATCGAAAAAAATCCATCACTAGCACTGGTTCTTGCAGATATTACCGCTGAAAGATTTACCAATATTATCAGTGAATATCCTGATAGGGTGGTAAACGTGGGCATACGTGAACAGCTGATGATCGATGTAGCCGCAGGTATGTCATTGGCAGGGTTAAGGCCGTTTGCACACACCTTTTCCAGCTTCCTTATAGAACGGCCATTTGAACAGATTAAGATTGCCCTCAATCATCAGCAGGTCGGAGCGGTTCTAGTAAGCGCCGGAGCATCCTATGATCTTGCTGTCGATGGCAGGACACACCAATCTCCTGCTGACATAGCTTTACTTAGCACGCTAGAGGACTGGAAAATAATGATCCCTGGTAACGCTCAAGAAGCGGAGCACGCCATTCGTAAAGCAGCAGACGATACCGGCCTTTATTATATTCGACTATCGACAGAGACTAATATGGCCACTTACTGGCAGGAAGAAGATGCATTCAGCGTGCTTAAATCCGGTACCAGAGGGACTATAGTCTCAGTTGGGCCGGTAACTGACAGAGTTATGGCGGCCTGTGCTGAGCTGGATGTAACAGTGCTCTATGCTCCGTTCATTTCACCATTTGATACTGAGACGCTACTCAAAACACTCACTGTGCCAGATATCGCTATAGTTGAACCTTATCTGGTTGGAACATCCTCATTCAGGGTTTCAAATGCCCTAAAACAGATCCCTCATCGGTTGCTGGCTCTTGGTGTTCAGCAAAAAGAGCTACGTAACTTTGGCACACCTGAAGAACATATAAGAGCCCACGGTTTAGATACATTAAGCTTAAGAAAGCAGTTAACCACTTTTTTCGACCGTAAATAAACTAGCCACACCGCCAGTCAGATAACGCCATCGAGCGCAGCTTTAAAAATCGCGTAACGGACAGAAGATACCTTCATTTTTTCAAGTATATTCTTAATATGGAATCTAACTGTCCGTTCTCCGACCCCAATTACCATGGCTATCTCTGAATAAGTCTTACCGATTTTCAAAAGGTTGATAATCTCATCCTCACGAGTTGTCAGCCTATAGTCAATATTCTTAGTGTAGTATTTTTCAAAGAGAGTAAGGATCTGAAAGAGGATGTCTTTCTTTTCCTTCCTATAACGCTCATTGAAATGGGTCTCAATTTCGCTAAAATAAAGGGTCAGTATCACCCGATCGGATTTGATATTCATAAAGAAAGTAACACCATTACGGATATTATACTTCTCCGCTAAATACTGAATCTCTTTGTTTTTTATGTTTGCCGAAGCCCAAATGACCGGTGTGATCTTGTTCTTAGCCATCAGGACTATCTCACTGGTCTGATCCAACTTTCTGGATAAGAAGTCCTGTTCCCATTCGGCCGGCATGTTAGTCACCAGAATCGATTTTCGCGATGAGTTGATGATAAGTATGGAATATTTGGAAAGATTGATGTGTTCAAGATAGCGCTGTAACGCTTGTTCAAGCATGGTACTTTCCTCCCTTAAATGATCGCCGATTTTTATTTTACTGGGTACCGCCTTGGTTTTTTTGCCTGTATTGTGGTTGTATAAATGAAAGAGCCATACGCATTACGAATAAAAAAGGTAGCATCAGGTAAGTCATGTGTAAATCCATAAAAGACTTCAATGAAAGTCTGTTAGTATTATTTAGATAATGAATAACCCAGCCAAAAAACACAAAAAGACAGATAACAAAAAAACTGGTTTCGCAGCACCATAATAATATGCCGTATAACTGAGGAAACCTGTTGTGATAGCCAAATAGACCTTTTTTGATTTTGCTATGTTCTCGTTGAATGCAAAAACACCAAAATAAGAAAGAATGATAAAGCATTGGCCAAAAACCACATCAGCGAGTCCTCTTATTGTTCCATTTTCCTTTAGCCAAGCGATAAAAAACCGTGATCGGTTGAAGACACTTCAGCAGCCTGAGTTGAAGCAGCCACTCCTATCCCTGTCATTACCGTTATACAAACAACCCTTGAAATAATATTGATAATCATTCCAATTGACTATTTTTTGATACTGCAATCACGAAAATTAAATGTCAAGAATTTAATATAACTGTATGCGTTTTTTTCCCTACAATGCACAAGGGGCAACGCAAACCGCGTCACCCCGTGTTTTCTTTCCCACCAGCCAGCAATCACTTACCCTATTGCGGCTTCTGCTGAACCTCTTTCCACAGCTTCAGCGCCAGCAACACCAATCCCCCCGCCCCCAGAACCAGCAGGAGCCAGAGCAGGCCTTTCTTCCACATACTGGCCTCTTCTGCGGCATCCACCGCGCTCAAGCGTTCGGTGCCACCCAGAGTCACTTGGGATTGCAACCCAGCTTCTGGCAACGCATCGGCATCTATCGTTTTACGCAGCTCTGCCGGGATCAGGCTATCTAAAGGGATAGCCTGAGGTTGGGCGGCTTTATTTCCCCACGCCAGCAGGAATGGCGTGGTTCCCTGGGCATTGAATATCAAGGTTTGGCTGTCACGCTGGGCCGAGACTTCCGGCAGCGAATCGCCCCATTGCTGGTTGATGCCTTTCAAGCGGATACCCTGCACCAGCAAGCCGTTCAGCGGTATTGCCTCTGCGGTACGGCCATTCACCGAGAACACCACCTGCTTGGTCAGAGGGTGCCAACTGTCACTGGCTGCGCTGCGGTAATCGATCTCGAGTGGCAGCACCGTATTCCCCTGCGTCGGCCGAATGCTGATATTGTTCAAGGGCTGAGGATTCGGCCAGCTATATTCCGCCTCACCAGCCGTAATGGCTTTTTGGTTGACGGTCAGGCCGATCCTTTGCTGTTCGGTGTGTCTGGAAGCCGCAATCCCCTGCACTGACTGGATCTTCAAATCAGGAGCCGTTTTGGCATCGTTGAACACCAAGAGCAAATAACGAGGTCTGGCATAGTCATCAAGATCGATGGTATCCAACAGCAACCGATCGCTGCCGGAAACCAGATCCATCAAAGGCACATCCTCAGCGCTGCTCGACCAGTCTTTTAAATCGCTGCTATAAAACAGGCTAACGCGGGTCTGCCAATTCTCCGGCAGACGCTCCCAGGCCAGTTTCAGCTGGGTCAGGCGGGGATAGTTGCCCTCATGCTGCGGGATCTCCAGCAGATAGGTGTTCCCCATTGGCTGGTCGCTATCCACCGGTAAGGTCACTTCAACACCACCCGCGGATTTTAACGAAATCACCTGTTGTTCCTGATTAGTGACCCTTTTACCCTTCATCGGGAACAGGCGCAGAGGGAAAGTCTGGCTATTCTCCTGAGTGGTGACGTTCGCAGCCAGCGCAAAGGGGACAGCCTGCCCCTGATTGTTGAACACCCGCACATCGCGCAGATCCGGCCAAACGCTCTCGGTATACACGGCCTTAGGCAGTTCAACACGGAAAAACGGTGCGCTGCCTTCAGTGGCTAGCGAGATGCCATAGGCGAAATCTTGCGGTTTTTCAGCCGCCGGCTCCGCATTGGCCGCACTGGCCAGACAAAGCGATCCCAGCAGCAACCAGTTATTCAGTTTTACTTTCATACATTCCCTCGTTCGCTTGCCACATTGGGTTCCTTACCGCGCACCGCTTTGGGTGGCAATGGGGAAAAATATCCCACGATCAACACCAATATCGCCACGCCGATAAACGCGATGGCACGAGCCAATCCCCCACCCCGGGCGCTATCAACCAGCATCAATTTAACAATGACGATGCCGAGCAACGCCGCACCGCCAAACCAGACCTCACGTTGTCCACGGCGGGTTGATAACACCATGACGATCAGCGCTATCAGCATCCACAGCAAAGCGAAGGTAGTCTGCACCAGACGGGAGCCCCAGAGCGTATCGGCCCGCCAGGCAATATCGGCGTAATAGGCCAGCGCACGCAGGACCGCCCCATTGCCCCACCAGAACAGCATCGCGAGGGTAAACAGCGGCAGCGCCAGTTTCAGCAATGCGGCAAATTGCGGGTATTCCCGCCGGACAAACAGCCCCAGAGTCACCAGCGCCAAGAGTGCAAAACCAGCACCCTCTTCCAACGGGTTCAACAACGGTAAATAACGCCAGCCTATACTGACCCCATCAAATACGTTGCCTACCAGCAACAGCAGCAGAGCCAACGCCGCCAATGGGGCCAGGGCAATCGCCCCATACAGTTGACGATGTTCGGCAAACGGCCAGCATCCTTTGCGCAGCGCACCATGTGTTGCCAGGATGATCAGGGAGAGGAAGCCCATTTGCAGGCCCAGCTGCCATTCATCCATACCCCACGGCAAGCGCATCGTGCGCCAAAAGACTTCATAACCCAGCGCAAACACCACCATCCAGAACAGCGACAGGTGTAATCCTTGCTGCAGGCGCAGTAACGGCAGAGAGCCTGCTTCGCGCTTCAGCAGCCAGTACGCCACCGGCAAGGCCAGCAACCAGACCAGATTCGGCCAGCCGAAGAACAATAAAGAATCAAAGTCGACTAATTGGAACAACAGCATGGCCAACATGCCCGGCCACAGCAGCCAAATGCTATAACGTAGTTCGAGCCAAGCCAGCCTTTGTGCCGTCCAACGCCACAGCACTACGGATAGCGTCAACAAGGCCAACGCCAGGAAAGCCCCGTAGCCATAATCCAGCGGCAATCGCCCGGCAAAACCGAGCAGGCAAACCAGCCAGAGCAGGATGCCGCCAGCCAGGAAGGAGCGGCTTACAACCAGCCTGAATGCAGCATCGCTCTCCAGATCGCGCCAGAGGAATGCCACCGCGAGCCAAGTTAATGCCAGTACGGCGAACACCAGCGTGAAGGAGAGCGTCGTCATTCCTGCGCCAAGAGCGACCAGGGCTGAAGCCAAGGCCAACACCAACAGACCAGAACCGCTGAGGCTCATGCGGATTTGCTTTTGTTCACGACCAAGCCACAGAATGCCCAACCCTTCCAGCGCCCAAGCCATGGATGTCCACTCAGCGGACAGTGCCAATGGGATCGCCAGCGTAGTGAACACTCCGCCCAGCGCCAAACCGGAAACCGCCAACATGCGGCCCAGGGATGGGTAGCGCTTCAATGCGGCCCAAGCCAGTAACAGGTAAGCCAAACCGAAGCCCAGCGCCGAGAAGGCCGGGCCAAACTCCCACTGGCGAACGATCAGATACTGCATGCCAAAACCGATTAACGGCGGGCCAAACAGCAGCACGCCATCGATAATCTTCTCGCCAGGCAACTGTGCACGTAGAGTCAAAGCCAGGCATAGCACACCAAAAATCACGATATTGGCAATCAGGAACAGCTGGCAGCCCAGGTAGTATTCCGGCAGGTAGTTGTTTACTCCCCACAGCCCTGCGACGCCAAAGGAAAACACAAAGCCCAGCAGGTTAAGTGGCCGCCATGGCTGCCAGACGCTGATCGCCAGAATGCCCAGCGAGAGCAGCAGATAATAGGAGAATAGCGCGATATGACTACCGCCACCGGTGGACAGCAGCAACGGTGAAAGATAGCCGCCAATGCTGGCAAGCATCGCCAGGCTGAGGGCGCGCTGCAATACGGCCAAACCCACGCTGGCGGCGCAGATCACCAGCATCAGGCCAAATGCCAGCATATGTGGCAATAGTTGATAAAGCCGGAAGGCACCAAATACGGTGATATAGAGCGCGCCAACCGCGCCCCCTTGCAGGATCAGGGCATACATCGTCTGTTTAACACGCAGACGCCAGCCAAACCACAGTAAAACGCCGCTCGCCACCGCCGCGCCCATTAACCTGAACTCAATAGGCAGCATGTCGCGTTCAACGGTGTATTTCATCAGGTAAGCCAAACCGAAGAACAGCAGCAAGACACCCAACTTCGCCAGCGGGTTGCCTTGCATAAACCAGCCCACCAGCCCGCTGAGCAGGTCGTTTTTCGGCTGCTGCGGCTTATCAATGGCAGGTTTATCAGCAATAGGTGGGCGAGGAATGGTTGTTACTGGTGCGGCTGCTTTTGGAGCTGCGGGCTCCCATGGCGATATAACCGGAGGGGTAACGGCCATGTCAGTTGCGGGTTTAACGGCAGACTGTTGTGCCGCGTGCGCCGCAAAGTCATGCGTTGTCTTCGCAGCCACAGGTTGCGCCTGAGAAACGGGCGTTGGCCGCGATCTCCCGGTTTCCTCGAAGCGGAGATCATCCACCTGTTTTTGCAACTGGGTGATGGTCAGTGTCAGTTGGGCAATTTCCCGCTGATTGCGGTTGCCACGGCCGAGCGATACCACCACTGAAATGGGTAATACCACCAGGCACAGGAACAACGCCAAACCAGCGATAAATATCAATCCATCCATGGTGCACCTTTAGATCATTTATCGTGGCATCAGTCTTACACCAAAACATAACCGCCGACAATGGATTGATACTGCCAACCCGGCTCAGGCTAATAAAATACCGTTAGCTTGGCGGCTGTTCTTCGGCTGATTCAGGCTGGTTTTTTCTGAGCCGTGGATATTTCCATAGCCAGCGCCCACTGACCATACGCCAGTAGAAGAAGACTCCGCGAACGGCCCAGTCCATGAACATTCCTAGCCAGACGCCCACTACGCCCATGCCCAGCACGATGCCCAGGATATAACCAGCGACTACCCGGCAGCCCCACATGCCCAACATAGTCACCCACATGGCAAATCGGACATCACGCGCGCCCTTCAACCCAGCGGGTAACACCCAGGATGCAGCCCAAATCGGCATAAACGCGGCATTAAGCCAAATCAGGATTTTGACCACCTCTTTAACATCGTCTTCCTGGGTATAAAATGAGGCAAACAGCCCGGCAAAGGGAGCGGTTCCCCAGGCAATCACCGTCAGGCCAATCGTCGCCAGCCAAAAGACGTGCTTCATCTGCCGTTCGGCCTGAGCAATTTGCCCTTTCCCCAGACGCCTGCCGACGATAATGGTCGAAGCAGATCCCAAAGCATTCCCCGGCAGGTTAATCAGTGCCGCAATAGAGAAAGCGATAAAGTTACCGGCGATGACGTTGGTCCCCATCCCGGCGACAAACATTTGAGTCAGCAGTTTGCCAGCGTTGAACAGCACCGATTCGATACTGGCGGGAATACCAATCCCCAGCACCTCACGCAGGATGCTGCTGTTGAGTGGCGTAAAATAGCTTTTGAGCGTAATACGCAGCGCCGGATTAAAGCCCACCGCCAGAACAGCAATAATGGCGATCGCGCCAATATAGCGGGCAATGGTCAGCCCCAGCCCCGCGCCAACAAAACCCAGCCCTTGCCAACTAAATACCCCATAAATCAGCGTACTGCTGATGAGGATGTTGAGGATATTCATGCCGCCATTGATCAGCAGCGGGATCTTGGTGTTGCCCGCCCCACGCAGGGCACCGCTACCAATCAGGACGATGGCGGCTGCCGGGTAGCTCCAGACGGTGGTTTGCAGATAAGAGAGTGCCAACGCTTTGACTTCGGGCGTGGCTTCACCGGCGATCACGTTAATGATCTGTTGCCCGGCCAAATGGATCCCAACCGCCAGCAGCACCGCCAGCACGGTCATTAATACCAGCGATTGACGTGCCGCCGCCCGCGCCCGTTTGCGATCGCGAGTGCCAAGACTAAAGGCCACCACCACCGTGGTGCCCAGATCCACCGCAGCGAAAAAGGCCATGATGACCATGTTGAAACTGTCTGCCAGGCCAACACCCGCCATCGACTCTTTACCGAGCCAGCTCACCAGGAAGGTGCTAAGCACCCCCATCAGCAGTACGCAAGTGTTCTCTAGAAAGATCGGTACCGCCAGTGGCGTGATCTCGCGCCAAAAAAGCACCCGATAGCTTTTTCGCTTGGCATGCCAATGCGTCTTGGCAATCTGCTGGGGCAGTAGCCCGTGTAAGTTCAAGGTTGGCCTGTAGCAAGGAAGTGAAACATCGTTTCAAATGATGATTTATCAACGCTTACTCTGCAAGCGTTTTCTGCTCACTATGCATTGCGAAGGATGACGGCGACTCAGAGAAAAACATCGTGCTATTGGTTTCACTCTTACCCCGTAGCCAAACCAAATAACGCCCCGATCCCCGAGGACACCCCCATTGCCAGTGCACTCCAGAAGGTAATGCGCATCACTCCAGGGCCGATTGGTGCACCGCCCACTTTGGCCGAAACGCCCCCAAGCACCGCCAGGGAGACCAATGCTGAGCAGGCAATGGCGAGGATGGTCCATTCAGTTGTCGCGATGGCCGCTACACATAGCGGTAATATTGCCCCGGCTGCAAAACTCAACGCTGAAGCCCACGCGGCCTGTAAAGGACGCGCGGTGGTGATTTCTGAGATCCCCAGTTCATCACGCGCATGGGCTCCTAGCGCATCATGATGCATCAGTTTTTCTGCCACTTGTTTAGCCAGAGCCAAATCAAGCCCCCGATGGACATAAATCGAGGTTAACTCCCGGTGTTCACCCTGAAAATCACTATTCAGCTCAGCTTGCTCTTCAGCCAGTGCGGCCTTTTCAGTATCAGCCTGGGAAGACACTGAAACATACTCACCGGTTGCCATCGACATCGCTCCAGCCACCAAGCCAGCCACCCCGGTCAATAGCAAACTTTGCTGAGTTACGTTAGCCGACGCTACGCCCAACAGCAGACTGGCGGTAGAGACTATCCCGTCATTAGCACCGAGAACAGCAGCTCGCAGCCAGCCAATTTTTTCCATGCTGTGTCGTTCCCGGTGCATCTTGTTTCCCTTTATGGACCCGTAGTATCAAAGTTTATCGAGTCGTTGTTGAATGTCCTGATGGCGGCCTTTATCGGCTAATTCTCTGCCTGGACGGGCCGGAGCCGCCAGCGCTTTCTGTAGATAGAGTTTGCCCTGTGCCTTATGCCCTTGATCTATCAGAAAGTCACCGTAGAAATAGTTTGGATCAATACCCGTTGGATTAATCTGTAAAGCCTGTTTCAACAACCGTTCAGCCTGCTTGTCATCACCAAAGCCAATCGGCCAGCCAGGAACCTGATAATAGAGGGCACCGAGACTGGTATAAGCGGAGCCATCCAACGCCTTGTCATCCAACTTTATTGCCAGTTCCAACTTCATTCTCGCCTCTTTGGCCAGTTCCAAAGCCCCCAGCCCCCCCTTCTCACCGGCCCAACTACTCTTGACGATCGCAGACCAGATCAACAGGTCTACGCGTGAACCGTTAGCTGAACTGACTTTATCCGCAACGGCGCTGAGTTGCTCCAGACAGCCTTCTTTCTGTTTCGCCGCAACCTGATACTGACAAACCGCCCATTGGTTCTGAATATCGGCCAAATCACTCTGGGCAACAGCGGTTGTACTACCAAAGAGCGTCAACACCAACAATAACTTTTTCATCGTGAGTCCTTCTTCTCAAGGGCAGCTTTGGCATGGCGGGCAATAATATGCCGCTGTTTAGCCAGCGCTTTATCGACCACTGCGGGGAACAGTGCATTCAGTTTGACAAAGAACCGCTCTGGCCAACCCAACCATCGTCGTTTTATCTGTTTGTTTAGAGCAACAATCACCTCATCAGCAACCCATTCAGCACTGTCACTTTTGGTGCCTAATTCAGCATTCATGGCATTCACCGCCGCAGAGTTAAGCGTGGTTTGTGTCGCCCGGGGGGCAAAATAGAGCACGTTAATCGATGAGCCGGCAAGTTCCCTGCCGAGAGCTTCACTGAAGCCACGCAGTGCAAACTTGCTCGCACAATAAACGCTATATCCGGCATAACCAATGCTGCCAAAGCTGGAACCAATATTCATAATGATGCCAGGTCGGTCTATATAAGGCAGCAAAGCCCGGGTCAGTAGTATTGGGGCCTGAATATTTATGGCTAACTGCTGCATTATTTGTTGCTCGCTTTGATCCTCAAGCCAGGCAAAATGATTGGCCCCGGCATTGTTGATCAGGATATCAATATGCTGTTGTTGGCAAAGCAGCTCAACTTGCTTTGTCAATTGCGTGAAATCGCCAAGATCGGCGATCCAAACCTGGTGATTTTCCGGGCGGGGTAATGTATTAGCTAGCGTGGTGAGAGCCGTTTCATTACGCCCATGTAATATCAGACAAGCCCCCTGCTTTGCCAAAGCATGAGCCAGTGCCTGGCCAATACCACCGCTGGCACCGGTAAGCAAAATACGGCTGTTGTTGAGCCTCATTGCGCTGGCTCCATCAGGCCACGCAGCATGTCGCCATAAAGTTGGTAGACCACTTTGGCAGTATGGATAATCGCGGCACGATCTTCACTTTTTTCCACCTGGTCCATTAATGATGCAAAAAAGGCCAGATGTTCTTTGTCCAATTCACCATGCGAGCTGAGATAACTCATGGCTTTCTCTGGTAATCCCAGGCCCTGTTTGAGCTGTTCGGCAACGGTAGTAGCAATGGCGACGCTGGTGCCCTCAAGGACATGCACCATACCGAAAATACCCATAGGGTTGAGGCGAGATATGTGATCGTAGAGGAACGCAATCATCAACTCGATTGCCAATACCGGCTGACCATGACGAACCGCTTCGGCATCCCCGCCACACGTCCTGATATCATTTAATATCCATTCCTGATGGCCATACTCTTCATCAATGTATTCGGCAATGGCTCCGCGAACCCATTCATATTCTGAGTTCATCCGGCCACCGGCAGTCATCAATAAAGGCACGGTATGGCTGACATGATAAAAAGCCTGTGTCAAAAAGGCGATATACATTGCGGCATTAATATTCCCGCAGCGGCAAGCCTCTATGACCGGGGCGGAAAGGAGCTTCTCTCTGTCCACCGCCGTCTCTCGCTGTAACAATTGATAAAAACTCATGTGATATCTCCCGCGATTAACTGATGAATACGTGTGTGATAGGTGGAAAAAATCTGCTGTCTTTTCGGGCGCCCATTGGTGGTTAATAAACCGTTTTCAACCGTTAACTGTGCCAAAAAATAATGATGGATCCGTGCATAGTCAGGTAACCGTCCATTAAGTTGAGATAGCTGATCGGCAAGGCTACTTTCATAACCGGGTGTCACCTGGATCAGCGCAACATTTGCGGGTAAGCCATCACCAAAGATGACCAAGCGGGATATTGCTGGAAAAAGCTGAGCTTCCGCCTCGATCCATTCCGGTGAAAAATTTCGGCCAAAGGCGGTGATCTGAATATTCTTTTTGCGGCCGGTGATATGAAGAAAACCTTGGGCATCAAAATGACCGAGATCGCCGGTTGCCACCGGGGATCTTGCAACAGGTTCCCCCAGATATCCCAGCATTGTGGCGCCAGAAATCAAGATCTCCCCATCCGGAGCAATGGTTATCTGGCAGTGCGGTAACGGTTCACCCACCGAGCCAGGCAATGCATGCCCTGGCGCATTGAGGGCAACAACCGAGCCGCATTCTGATAAGCCATACCCTTCAAAAACCGGCAAACCCAATTGATGCGATTTAACCACTAAATCCGCAGCAACCTTTCCCCCGCCGACGGCGACAAAACGCAGGTTCTCCGCCAACCCTGGGTTATGAGTGCACATCATAACGAATAAACGCAGCAGTTCAGGCACCAATACCAAGCTGTGCGGCCGCCATTGTGTAATAGCTTGGGCAAGGATCTGAGCAGAGAACTGGCTAGATCCTGTCAATCCCACTTCAGCCAGCGAGGGGATACGGCTACATGCGCCACTGAGCAACGGAACATACAGCCCGGTAATGTTTTCAAGCAAAGTAGACAGTGGCAGCAATGTCAGATGCTGCTGTATGTTTGCCGCAGCAACCCGCTCGGCAAGCGCCAGGCTGACTTGCATCAAGTGCTCCTGACTCAAACATACCCCTTTGGGATGCCCGGTTGTCCCTGATGTATAGGTGATCTTGGCCGTATTGGCGGGCAATTCAGCAACAGATAGTGGCTGCCGGCGTTGCAAAGGGTAATCAAGGAAGGGGGTCGTTATCCACCCTTGCCGGGCAGGCCCAATCAAGGCATCGGCACCGCTACTTTCCAGCAACCAGTCTTGTTGTTCAGCACTGAAAAAAACGGGGACCGGTATGATGACAATATTGGCTAACAGGCAAGCCAGATCGATCATGGCCCACTCCAGGCCATTATTCAAAAACAGGGCCAGCCGCGATATTTTCTCATTACTGAGTTGCTCGGCCAGAGAAGTGGTTTGTCGCAATAAATCGGCGTAGCTGATGCTCTGTTGACTATCACATAACGCAGGGCGAGAGCCGTCTGTGGCCGCAATGTGTTCAATACGCTCAAAAAGGATCATAGCTGCACGCTCATTTGCACGGGAAAGATATCCGGCATGGGGCCAAACAATGAAAGCAATAAACTGGTTTCACTCAGAATTTGGCGGCCCTGTTTAAGATCGCCAACCATGACACAGGGCTGCCCCTGATAATATTCTCCCCAGGCCTGGGCATCCTCACCCATTCGATCCGGCAATGCGGGGGCCAGCTCCAGAGGGGTTAGGTGCAACCGGTGGAAGATATTTCTCAACTTTTTGGTCCCGGTAAATGCCACATAGTCGAGTTGGTTTTCGTAGAGTAGCCGGCAAATTGCCGCAAACATGATCCGGGCATTTCCGGATTCAGAGCAGGCAAAGTTTCCTATTTCAACCAGGCGGTTACGTGGCAAGATGGTTCCCGTCTGTGCGGCAACCACCTCTTCAATAGGCGCATCCAGATAACGCTCAAGGTACAGTGGCGCGTTGTCAGCGCGGTTCAGACCACAGGCACCAACCAGAACGCCATCAGCTCGGTACATACCTAACAGATAAGGCAGGAAGTGAGGAATGAGCGCATTAAACTGCCGACCATATTCGTGCTGTATATAAGCCTGTAATAAGGCCCTATGCTCATGGTTCTCAGCAAATAACAACTGGTACGGTGCCTGGATATGCATACTCATAATCGCGCCCCTCTGACTGATAATGAGCAGTGTAGCGATATAAGCTTAAGAAAGAGTTAAGGCGAGAGAGCACAGAACCCTATTTAAAACTCAAGGCCATCAAGCAACCTGGCTGCTTTATCCACTATTTCCCTTCACCGTTAACCTCAGGTAGTATCACCACAAGCTGTATAAAAAAACAGGTAACGACATGCAACCCTTACTGCTGCAATCCGCCAAGATTTCCCGCGATCAATTCCGTGGTGAAACCATCACCAACGGCAAGTTTCTGAACTGCGATTTCTCCGGCACCGATCTGACCGATACCCAGTTTATCGGCTGCGTTTTCTATGACGAAGAGACCCAGCTCGGCTGCAACTTCAGCCGCGCGGTGTTGAAAGATGCCAGCTTTAAAAGCTGCGATCTCTCGCTGGCCGATTTCAGAAATACCCAGGCCCTCGGCCTGGAGATCCGCGAATGCAAGGCACAGGGGGCCGATTTTCGTGGCGCCAGCTTTATGAACATGATTTCTCAGCGCAGCTATTTTTGCAGCGCCTTTATCATCAAAAGCAATCTGAGCTACAGCAATTTCTCCAAGGTGGTGCTGGAGAAATGTGAGCTGTGGGAAAACCGCTGGAGTGGCGCTAACGTGTTGGGCGCCAGCTTTATTGGCTCCGATCTGTCCGGCGGGGAGTTCAATCAGTTTGACTGGCGGGCCGCCACCTTCAACCACTGCAATCTGACCGGCGCAGAGCTGGGGGAGATGGATATCCGCCAGGTTGATCTGGAGGGGGTACAGTTGGATAGCCAGCAAGTCGTTGGGCTAATCGATCGGCTGGGGATAATCCTGGTCAGTGACTCCTGATTGCCAGCCGCCATCACAGTGCCTAATACGCCATTAAGATTAATTATCGGCCATCGCCTTGATTTTATTGCGCCGTTAGCCAATGATTCCAAATACTTTTCCCATCCTCAAGGATCCGTATGAACCCATCGGCCACTGTTCTCTACACTGATAGCGACTTTTTCAGCCCCTATGCCATGTCGACCTTCGTGGCGCTCACGGAGAAAGGCATGCCGTTTACCGTCAAGCCGGTGGATCTTTCACTGGGGGAACAGCAAAGCCAGGCCTACGGCAGCCTGTCGTTAACGCTGCGGGTACCGACGCTGGTGATGGGCAGCTTCCAGCTTTCCGAGTCTTCCGCCATTGAGGAATATTTGGAAGAACTCCACCCAGCCCATCCGCTCTACCCGCGTGACATCAAACAGCGTGCCAAAGCCCGTGAGATCCAGGCATGGTTGCGTAGCGATCTGTTGCCGCTGCGGGCCGAACGCCCAACCGAGGTGATTTTCAGCGCGGTCAAATTTGCCCCATTAAGTGCAGATGCCCAACGGGCAGCCAACAAACTGCTGACCGCGGCGCAAAAGTTGCTGAGCCACGGCCAGGATCATCTGTTCCACGAATGGTGCATCGCCGATACCGATCTGGCGCTGATGCTCAACCGGCTAGTGATACATGGCGATCAGGTGCCGGAGCCGCTGCGCCACTATGCACAAAAACAGTGGCAGCGCCCATCAGTGCAGGCGTGGTTGGCATTACCAGAGAAAATGCGGAGCTAAAAAAACCGGCGGCCACGACGCCGCCGTTCTCAACGGTGAGAAACATCACTTCTTGCTCGGAGGAAACGCTCCCAGCGTAGGCCAGCGGGGAGCGTTCAAGTCTTGAGGGTTAACAGCTCACGTCAATACACAGATATTTCAGTTCCAGATACTCTTCAATGCCGTAGCGAGAGCCTTCGCGACCCAGCCCAGACTGTTTGATACCGCCGAAAGGCGCCACCTCGTTAGAGATCAAGCCGGTATTGATGCCCACCATGCCGTATTCCAACGCCTCCGGCACCCGCCATTGACGGGCAGCGTTTTGCGTAAACAGGTAAGCAGCCAGACCAAATTCGGTATCGTTGGCCATCGCGATAGCTTCCGCTTCGTCATGGAAACGGAACAGCGGCGCCACCGGGCCAAAGGTTTCTTCTTTGGCAAAGCGCATCTGCTGGGTCACGCCGGTAACCACCGTTGGCTGGAAGAAGGTACGGCCCAGCGCATGCGGCTGCCCGCCGGTGGCGATCTGCGCCCCTTTGATCAGCGCATCATCAATGTGGCTCTGCACTTTCTCTATCGCGGCCTCATCGATCAGCGGCCCCTGCGTTGTCCCTTCCTGTGTGCCATCACCGACTTTCAGTTGCTCAACCGCGGCCACCAGCTTATCCACCAGGCGATCGTAGATACCGTCCTGAACGTAAATGCGGTTGGCGCAAACGCAGGTCTGCCCGCTGTTGCGGAATTTGGAGGCCATGATCCCGGCGACGGCCGCGTCCAGATTCGCGTCGTCAAACACGATCACCGGCGCGTTGCCGCCCAGTTCCAACGAAAGCTTTTTAATGGTTGGCGCACATTGGGCCATCAGGATGCGCCCAACTTCGGTCGATCCGGTAAAGCTCAGCTTGCGCACTACCGGGCTATCGCACAGCACTTTACCCACCTGTGCCGCTTCGCCGGTTACCACCTGCAATACGCCAGCGGGAATACCGGCATCCTGCGCCAGTTTGGCCAATGCCAATGCGGTCAGCGGCGTTTGCTCAGCCGGTTTGACGATCATGGTGCAGCCTGCGGCCAGCGCAGGTGCTGCCTTACGGGTGATCATCGCTGCCGGGAAGTTCCACGGAGTGATCGCCGCACAGACGCCGATCGGCTGTTTCACCACAACCAGACGTTGTGAAGCTTGTGGTGCCTGTAATACGGCACCGTCTACACGCTTGGCTTCTTCGGCGAACCAGGTAATAAACGAGGCGGCATAGGCCACTTCGCCACGCGCTTCCGCCAGCGATTTACCCTGCTCAGCGGTCATCAGCTGCGCCAGATCTTCCTGAGCCGCCATGATTTTATCGGCCCAGGCCAGCAACAATACGGAACGCTGCTTGGCGGTCTGTTGCTTCCAGCCGATTTGTGCCTGCTGCGCAGCGTTAATTGCCTGCTGAGTTTCCTCTGCACTCACCAGAGGCACCGTTGTCAGCTCCACACCGTTGGCCGGGTTGATCACGGCTTCACGTTTGCCGCTGCGCGCATCGCACCACTCGCCGTTAATCAGGCATTGGCTACGCAGCAGATCAGGATTTTGCAGTTTCATGGATATTGCTCCTTATTGGGCCAGCGCGCGGGAAAGGATTGCCAGCGCCTGGTTAAACTGGGCATCAGGAATGGTCAGCGGGTACAGGAAACGGATCACGTTACCGTTCACCCCACAGCTGAGTAGCAACAGTCCTTCTTCCTGGGCTTTTTGCTGTACCTGACGGGTAAACTCCGGCGACGGTTTACCGGTTGCCGGGTCGTTGAACTCTACTGCCACCATGGAACCCAGCGCGCGAATATCCACAATCGCCGGGCAGTGGCTACGTGCCTGTTGCAGCACTTCCACCAAATGTTGCCCCAAACGCTGAGAGCGTTGGCACAGCTGCTCTTCTTCAATTACGTCCAATACCGCCAACGCGGCAGCAACGGCTAATGGGTTACCGGCGTAGGTACCGCCAAGGCCGCCGGGGGCTGGGGCATCCATCACTTCAGCACGGCCCGCCACGGCAGACAGCGGCATACCGCCAGCCAGGCTCTTCGCCATGGTGATCAGGTCCGGTTTCACCGCATAGTGGTCCATCGCAAACAGCTTGCCGGTACGGGCAAAGCCAGTTTGCACCTCATCGGCGATCAACAGGATACCGTGTTGGTCACACAGCGTACGCAGCGCCTGCATGAATTCTGCCGGAGCCACGTTAAAGCCCCCTTCACCCTGCACCGGCTCCAGTACGATCGCGGCAACCTGCTTGGGATCGATATCGGCCTTAAAGATGCGTTCCAGGCTGTTCATGGCATCTTCGGTGCTGACACCATATAACGCATTCGGATACTGGCCGTGGAAAACGGAGCCAGGGAACGGGCCAAAGCCCAGCTTGTAAGGGGCCACTTTACCCGTCAGCGCCATGGTCATATAGGTACGGCCATGGAATCCGCCGCCGAAGGTGATCAGGCCTGGACGCCCTGTGTATGCGCGGGCGATCTTCACCGCATTTTCTACCGCTTCTGCACCGGTGGTGAAGAAGGCGGTTTTACAGGTGCCTTCGATTGGAGCGCGTTGGTTGATGCGCTCTGCCAGCGAAATATAGCTTTCATAAGGAACGATCTGGTATGCCGTATGGGTAAACGCCTGGAGCTGCTTTTCAATGGCGGCGATCACCTTGGGATGACGGTGGCCGGTATTAAGCACCGCAATGCCCGAGGCAAAGTCGATCACCTCATTGCCTTCCACATCCCACAGGGTGGCATTTTCTGCACGCTCGGCGTAAAAACCACACATCACGCCAATCCCTCTTGGGGTAGCGGCCAGACGACGTTGATTCAGTTCTGCGTTTTTCATGCTGTTCTCTCCGGGCGGGACCAGTTATCGGTTTTGTTCACAAACGTGAAACATTGCGTTTATTTACACCTGATGTGGCCCTATAATCGAGTGCCAGTTACGATTAATTGAGGGATCCAATTGCGCTCATTGAGTGGTGACCTGCTGCTGCAACGCCTCGGCGAGCAGCCCGATGATAAACTGCACAAGCGGTTATACAATGCCATTCGTACCAGTATTCTGGATGGCAGCCTGCCTCCTTCCAGCCGCCTGCTGGCGTCACGCGATCTGGCACAAGAGCTGGGTCTCTCACGTAATACGGTTTTAACCGTTTATGAACAATTGCTGGCGGAAGGATATGTGTTTTCGCGCCAGGGAAGTGGAACCTTCGTCGCAGAAACGGTACCCGACAGCTGTTTATCCACCGCCAGCCAGCCGATTGGCGGTGACGGTGAGCAACGGCGTGCCGAGCTGTCACAACGTGGCATCACGCTACTGCAACACGCCAGTGCCAGCCCGAAACAGTGGGGAGCCTTTATCCCCGGCGTCCCCGACGTGAATGCATTCCCGCATCACATCTTCAGCAAACTCCAGGCACGCATCAGCCGCCGCCCGACATCGCAACGCTTAACCTACAGCAACCAGGGCGGCAGCCCGGAGCTGCGGCATGCGCTGGTGGACTATCTGCGGGTGTCGCGTTCGGTGCGCTGCTCGCCGGAACAAATTCTGATCACCGAAGGCATTCACCAGGCGATCGATCTGGTCACCCGCATGCTGTGCAATCCGGGAGATGACGCCTGGATCGAGGAGCCCGGCTATTGGGGGATCCGCAATATCCTGCGCATGAACGGCGTCAATATCTGCCCCTGGGCGGTGGACGAGGCCGGGATGGTGCCACCAGAACAACCGGCGGCCTTGCCACGGCTGATTTTTGTCACCCCTTCGCACCAATACCCGTTGGGCTCGGTGATGAGCCTGGCACGTCGGCAACGGCTGCTAGCTTTGGCCCGTGCGGCTGGCGGCTGGATCGTAGAGGATGATTATGACAGCGAATTCCGCTTCTCCGGCCAACCGATCCCCGCCTTGCAGGGGTTGGAAGCCGATGCGCCGGTGATCTACATCGGCACCTTCAGCAAAACGCTCTATCCGGCCCTGCGGCTGGGCTATGTGGTGCTGCCCAAGCCACTGATGGACGAGTTAAAAACGGCCCACGCCGAGCTTTATCGTGGTGGTCACCTGATCATTCAGGCGGCGCTGGCGCAGTTTATTCAGGAGGGCCACTATACGGCGCATATCCGCCGCATGCGGTTGCTGTATGCCAAACGCCGTGGGTTCCTCACCGCGTTGATTGAGCAGCATCTGGGTAAGCAGGCGTTGAGCGAGTTCAACAGCAATGCCGGGCTGCACCTGGTGCTCAATCTGCCGGATGATGCCGACGATGTCGCCATCGCTGCGGCGGCCAATGAACGCGGGGTGTTGGTAAGAGCGTTGTCACGGTATTACATGCTGCCAAACGCGCGGCGCGGCCTGCTGATGGGCTTTGCCTGCGTGCCCGAAGAGCAGATGGCGGCGGCGTTTGACGTGTTATTGGAGTGTATAGGTTCCCCTCACCCTAACCCTCTCCCACAGGGAGAGGGAACCGATCGAGTGGGCTGAAAGTATCGTGATTCTTCATGAGCACCGGCTGATTCGCCTTGGTTGAAGGGACATTCGCGTTTGCTGAGATTGCCTATTTACTGCCAAAAGAGCAGAGACTAACAGCTCCCTCCCTTTTGGGAACCGAGCGAGTTACTGCCAAAAGAGCAGAGACTAACAGCTCCCTCCTTTCTGAGAACCGATCGAGTTACAGCAAAAAGAGTAGAGACTAACAGCGCCCTCCATTGTGGGAACCGAGCGAGTTACTGCTAAAAGAGCAGGGGCTAACAGCTCCCTCTCCCTGTGGGAGAGGGTTGGGGTGAGGGGCATCAATCCAGCAAATCGCCGATATCATCCTGGGTGGATGGAGGATCCTGACGCATCCCCTTGGTCAGCCACAGCAGATAAATAAAACCGGCAAACAGCCAGGTGAAGCCCACTTTCAGCGCTTCGGGATCCAGGTTGACCCATAGCCACACCGACATACCGAAACCAATCAGCGGCAGCAGGCCGTATTTGAACATCGCGTTCAGCCCACGGCGTTTTTGGTTAATCAGGAAGTGTTTGATCACGCTGAGATTAACGAAGGTGAACGCCCCCAGTGCGCCAAAGCTGATCATCGACACCACCATGCTCAAATCCATCCACAACGCCAGCAACGAGATGATCGCGACAAACACAATCGCGCGCCACGGAGTGCGGAAACGAGGATGAAGGTGGTAGAACACTTTGCGCGGCAACACGCCTTCACGCCCCATGGCGTAGAAAATACGTGAGACGCCGGTTTGTGCAGACATGGAAGAGGCATACACCCCGGTGAGGTAAGTGGCCATAAAGAAGTTGTACATCCACTTGCCGCCCACGTGCTCCGAAATAATCAGGCTGGCGGTGTCCTGATGCGGGATCAGTGATTGCCAGTCAGGATAGGCCAGATGCGCGGCGTAGGAGACGGCAACAAAGATGCCACCGGCACAGATCACGGTAATCAGGATCGCACGCGGCAAAGTGCGTTTGGCGTCGGCGGCCTCTTCGGCCATGGTAGCAATAGCGTCAAAGCCCAGGAAGGCCAGGCACAGCACCGCAGCCCCAGCGATCAGGCCAGAGAAGTCACCGGCATCCACCAGCAGCGGCTTCATCAATGACGCCGGGCTGAGATCGGCCTCGCTAAACGCCAGCACGATAAACAGCACGATAAACACCATCTGCAAGGCAATCAGCGTGAAGTTCACCGAGCTAAGCAGGCGCACGCCCAGAATATTCAGCGCGCTGACGCTGGCAATCGAGCCAAGAATAAACACGTAAGCAGGGATCGACGGGAATGCCTCGTGCAAGAAGATACCTAAAACCAGATAGTTAAGCATCGGCAGGAACAGATAATCGAGGATCTGCGCCCAACCTACCAGGAAACCGGTTTTACCACCAAAACTGCGCTGTACGTAGGAATAGGCCGAACCTGCCAGCGGCATGGCGTTGGTCATCCGGCAATAGCTCAGGGCGGTAAACAGGATGGTCACGATGGTAACCAGATAAGCGACGGGTAAGTGGCCCTGGCTTAACACGGTAACCTGACCGTAGGTGGTAAACACGCCCAGTGGCACCATATAGGCAAGGCCAAACGCAACCAGGGCGGGGGTTTTAAGAACTCGTTGCAACCGAATGTTTTGCGGCATTACCGTATCATCTCCTGGCGCAGCTCAGCGCTATTCAGGGCCAATCCCAATAGGCTATTTGATTCGCTGCGGTAAAAACAAGGGGACGGATTCTGGCACAAGTTAGGCTGCCGGGGAAGCTAACAATCCGCTTTCAGAAAACCAGGTGGCAATAGGTAAAGAACTGGGGCACAACCCGTTGATTTATTGTTTGCAGGATGAGGAAAAGCGGTAAAAATTACCGCTTCAGATTGATGACAAAGTGGCAAAGTCGCTCAATGTAGAGAAGTCGAACCGTGCCAAACCTTGCTAACTCATTGATTATCTAGACGGGCGCTGCATGCAGCGCCCCTACGTAGTGAGCCGGTTTAGGATTGATAGCTGATCTTCCCACCAACCAACGTCCGCTCGATGCGGGTTTGGTACAGTTTCTCTGCCGGTTGCTCAAACAGATTATGGTGCAGGACGATCGCATCAGCAAATTTGCCCACTTCCAGTGAGCCAATGTACTGCTCTTTGGCGATCATATAGGCCGCATCGATGGTGGCTGCGCGCAGCGTCTCGATCAGGGTCAGATCGCGATCGTTATCCAGACGTGGCCCAGCAGGGTTGCCTTCGCTATCCCACGCGCGGCGGGTCATCCCCACCTGCAGGTTATACCACTCATCCAGGCGATCGATCGGCCAGTCGCTGCCATAGGCCAGCCGCGCACCAGCATCCAGGAAGCGTGCCGCGGGCTCCAGGTGAGGGAAACGAGCTTCACCCAGCATCTCGCGCTCTTCATCGATCAGCACGCCTGGTAAACCGGCCCACTGGAACGAAAGTACCGCCGTCGCGGCCAAAGAGGCAAAGCGCGCATACTGATGCGGCGCAACCAGTTCGTTATGGGCCAACCCTGGGCGGATATCCTTGCCCGGGCAGGCCGCACGCATCAGCTCAACCGCATCCAACACCTGCTCGATTGCCCCATCGCCTACCGTATGGGTATGCGGATGCAGGCCAGCACGACCACATTCGACGATCAGTGCGTTCAGTACCGGCGTGGTGAAGTAGAGATCGCCATAACGCTCACTCTTGGCTTCCCCATGATGTTCGCGGTAAGGCTCCAGCAGCGCTGCTGTCATAGTGGGTGGCTGCAAAACACCATCAACGAACAGCTTAAGATGGCCAACAGAGATCCCGGCCTGTGGCGTCCAAGGCTGGCTGCTCCACTGTTCGGCAAAGGCGACAACCTCTTGCACCGCACGGGCAGCGTCTTCCGGCCCTTGTACGCTATCTGGCGTGACTTCTTTAGCCCCCAGCACGCGTAAGGTCAGCTCACCGCGATCGCGCAGTACGGCGAAAGCCTCCAGCTGTTCCGCAAACACGCGAGTGTCCATCACCGTGGTTACGCCCTGCTCATGCAGTACCTGCTGCACATGAGCCGCCACCTGCACGTTCTGTTCCGCCGTGCCGGAAGGAATGCTGTCGAAGGCGCGCATGGCCGGAGCATCTTCCAGGATCCCGGTCAGTTGACCATCGGCATCGCGGGCGATCTTGCCATCTGGCGGCACTGGCGTATTTTCATCAATGCCCAACATCTCCAGCGCACGGCTGTTAGCCGCCAGCGTGTGGCAATCGTTAGCGAACAACGCTACCGGGCGGCGGGTGTTCAGAGAGTCCAGCAGAGCACGGCTCATGTCCGCCCCCACCGGGATCATCGCCTGACGCTGCCAGGCGCGCACCGTCAGCCATTCGTCATCGCCAGCCGGATACTTATCCAGATGATCCTGTATATGCTGCAAGGTCTGTTCTGCCGTCAGCGCCGCATAGTGCAGGCTGCACCCCTTGAGCTGTTTGCCACCCCAGAACGGGTGCATATGGCTGTCGATCAGGCCCGGCATCATCATTTTGCCATGCAGATCGATGCGTTCGGTGGTGGGTGTCGCCAGCGCAAGCACCTGCTCATCTGTCCCTACAGCAAGAATGTATCCTTGCCCTATCGCCAACGCACTACAAACACGATTTTCCGCATCTGCGGTGAAGATAGTGCCGTTGTAATAAATTACCTCGGCTGCTGTTGCCACTGGAGTCATAGTCATTGTCTCGAAACCTCACAAAATGACCTTAAGTATACCAAAAACTCCCCAGCTTGGCCCCTCAGGCGGGGTTACATTGCTTGAAAGCACCAACCCGCTGCCGACCAAGCCAAACGATGGGTCAATCGCAGCGCCTGCAAGAAATCCTCATCGTGCGATACCACCAGCATCGCCCCCGGGAACTCCGCCAGCGCCGCTTCAATTGCCTGCGATGAGGCCAGATCCAAATGGTTGGTCGGTTCATCCAGCAGCAGGAGTTGCGCAGGCTCACGCCGCCACAGCACACAGGCCAGCGCCGCTTTCAACCGCTCTCCGCCACTCAATGCCACCAACGGCAGCGTGACCCGGTCGGCATTCAGTTGCAGTTGCGCTAGTTGGCTACGCAACACTCCTTCGGCCAGCGGGGTATCCTGTAAACCCAGATGATCGACCACCGAACGCGTCAGATCGAGTTGGGACAGGTTTTGATCGAGATAGGCCAGCGATACCGAGCAATGGCAATGACCAGCGCTGGCAGCCAGTTGCCCCAGGATCACCTTCAACAGCGTGGATTTGCCACAGCCGTTGGGGCCGGTGATGGCTACACGCATCGGGCCATCCATCCGCCAGTCGAGCGGCGGCAAGGTGACAAACGGCAGTTGTAACTGTTCCAGTACCAACACCTGCTTACCCGTAGCCACCGCGCTGCCCGGTAAGGTCAGCATTACCGGGTTATCCTCTTCAACCCGTTCCCTCGCCTCGCGCACCGCTTCATCCAGCGTGTTCTTTTGCCCCTGATGCTGTTTACGCAAGGTGCCCATCGTGTCGCGCGCAGCCCCTTTGAGGGCCGCTTTCTCAAAAGAGGCGATATTCAGCGAGTCCACGGTTCTCAGCGTGCGGGCGGAATGGCGCTGATAATTATCATGTTCTTTCTGCTGGCGGGCGCGGACGCGCCGTCTTTCCAGCGCGGCATGTTCCAGTTGGGCACGCGCCGCCTGTTGCTCTTGCTCCCGCAGCCGATGGTAATCGTGATAATTGCCACCGTAGCTGCGCAGTGCCTCGGGGGTCAGTTCGACGATCCGATGCATCCGTGACAACAGTTGCCGATCGTGGCTGGCAATCAACAGACCGCCGCGCCACTGTGCCAATTGCTGATACAGCCATTCGCGGCCCGTGCTATCGAGGTGATTGGTCGGTTCGTCCAGCAACAGGAAATCGGCCCCCGACATTAACGCGCCACACAAAGCCGCACGCATACGCTCGCCGCCACTCAGCTCTCCGGCTGGCCGTTGCGGGTCAAAATCAGGCAATCCCGCCGCCGCAAAAGCCGTGCTCAGGCGATCCGCCAGATCCCACTGGCCCTCAAGACGATCGATATCGTCCAGCCGCGGGCAACCTTGCTCAAGACGGGCCAGGGCGGCAAACACCTCGCCGTAGCCCAGCAGCGTTGCCAGGGTCGTTTGTTCGGTGAAGTGCGGCTGCTGTGCCACATAGGCGAAGGTTGCCTGCGTTTCAATATGGCCAGAGGCGGGTTGATCCAGCCCGGCAATCAGACGTAGCAGGCGCGTTTTCCCCACGCCGTTACGCCCCACCAAGCCACAGTGCTGCTGTTCAACGGCCAGATTAAGCGGGCCAAACAACGTTTCGCCATTGGCAAACTGACAGGTTAATTGATGTAAAACGAAATAAGGGGACTGCGCAAAATGAGCCATAAGCACTCCTGAATGAAATCAAAACATCCCCATACGGCACGGGCGTGCTCGGCATGGGACCAGATATCAGCAGGTGTGGTTGTTCATTTTCGGTAATGGCTCCGCAGAGAGAAAAGGGATAAAGCGAGCCGATGTTAGCCGATCTTTTATACCGATTGCAAACATGAGGTCTATCACATTCAGCACATCCGCGTTTCCCAAGTGCGCCAACAACGGCTAGATTTATCTCATCCGACCACTTGAGTGGTCGTCAAAACTATAACGATAAATATTGTGGAGACTGCAATGCGTGCTTACCCCAACCTGCTTGCGCCGTTGGATCTCGGCTTCACCACCCTGAAGAACCGGGTGCTGATGGGCTCGATGCACACCGGCCTGGAAGAACTGCCTAATGGCCCCGAGCGTATGGCAGCATTCTATGCCGAACGGGCCGCTGCCGGTGTCGCCCTGATCGTGACCGGCGGTATAGCCCCCAATGAGAAAGGCGTGGTGTATCGCGGGGCATCGGTCCTGAACCAGCCACAGCAGGTTGCCCATCACCGGATCGTGACCGAGGCTGTCCATCAGGCTGGGGGCAAGATTGCCCTGCAAATCCTGCATACCGGGCGCTATAGCTATCAGCCACAGCCGGTAGCTCCTTCTGCGCTGCAAGCACCGATCAACCCATTCAGCCCAGCGGCGCTGACTACCCAAGAAGTTGAACAAACCATTGCCGACTTCGCCAACTGCGCGGCATTGGCTCAGCAGGCTGGCTATGACGGCGTAGAAGTCATGGGGTCTGAGGGCTACCTGATTAACCAGTTCCTGGTCTCGCGCACCAACCAGCGCACCGACCAATGGGGCGGCAGCTTCAGCAACCGCATGCGTTTCGCCGTGGAAATTGTGCGAGCCGTGCGCGAGGCAACCGGGCCAGAATTTATTCTGATCTACCGCCTGTCGATGCTCGATCTGGTGGAGGATGGATCCAGTTGGCAGGAGATCGAACAGCTTGCCGTGGCGATCGAACAGGCTGGCGCAACGCTGATCAACACCGGCATTGGCTGGCACGAAGCACGCATTCCTACCATCGCCACCATGGTGCCACGCGCTGGGTTCAGCTGGGTGACGCGCAAGCTGATGGGCAAAGTGAAGATCCCGCTGATCACCACCAACCGCATTAACGATCCGGCGGTGGCGGAACAGGTTTTGGCCGATGGCTGTGCCGACATGGTCTCCATGGCGCGCCCGTTCCTGGCAGATGCGGCGTTCGTGCAGAAGGCCGCTGAAGGCCGTGCAGACGAAATCAACACCTGCATCGGCTGCAATCAGGCCTGCCTGGATCAGATTTTCGATCACAAACTCACTTCCTGCCTGGTCAACCCTCGCGCCTGCCGCGAAACCGAAATGCCATTGATCGCCACCGCAACGCCTAAAAAACTGGCCGTGGTGGGTGCCGGGCCAGCCGGGTTAGCGTTTGCCACCACCGCCGCCAGCCGTGGGCATCAGGTAACCCTGTTTGACGCCGCCGAGCAGATCGGTGGCCAGTTCAATATCGCCAAGCAAATCCCCGGCAAGGAGGAGTTTCACCAGACGCTGCGCTATTTCCGCCGTCAGTTGGCGCTCAATGAAGTGGAACTGAAGCTGGGACAGCAGGTGCAACCGCAGGATCTGGCGGATTTCGATGAGGTGATCCTCGCCTGCGGTATCGTGCCGCGTATGCCAGCGATTGCGGGCATCGAACACGCCAAGGTGATGAACTATCTCGATGTTTTGCGCGATAAAAAGCCGGTTGGGCAACGGGTCGCCATCATCGGGGCCGGGGGAATTGGCTTCGACGTCGCTGAATACCTCAGCCAGCACGGCACCTCCAGTAGCCTGGATCCGGCAGCGTTTAATCGCGAATGGGGGATCGATTCACAGCTCGAGCAGCGCGGGGGCCTGAGTGCCCAAGGGCCGGAAGTGCCAGCCTCGCCACGCCAGATATTCCTGTTGCAACGTAAAACCAGCAAGGTCGGTGAAGGCCTGGGTAAAACCACCGGTTGGATCCATCGCACCAGCCTGGCGGTACGTGGCGTGAAGATGCTCAATAGCGTGAACTATCAACGGATTGACGACGAAGGTCTGCATATCCTACGTGCCGAGCAGGAAAGCTGCTTGCCGGTAGATACGGTGGTGATTTGTGCCGGGCAAGAACCGCGCCGTGAATTGCAGCAACCACTGCTGGAGATGGGGAAAACGGTGCATCTGATTGGCGGTGCCGACGTGGCTGCCGAGCTGGATGCCCGCCGCGCTATCGATCAGGGCACGCGGCTGGCCATGGCTCTGTAATCTATTGATTTTACGGGCGCAGCATGCTGCGCCTCTACATTAATAACGCGCGCCAGACTTGACCGCTTTGAGGATCAGGAACTTCTGGTTGGAGGCCACGGTGGTGCAGTTGCCGAACAAACGCCTCAGCTTCTGGTAGTAATCCAGATGGCGGTTGCCCACGATCCATAGCTCCCCCCCCACTTGCAGGCAGCGCTTGGCATCGCAGAACATCTGCCAGGCGGTGTGATCGGTGATCGCATGCTGCTGGTGGAACGGTGGGTTGCACAGTACCGCCTGCAGGCTTTCACGCTCAATGCCCGCCAGCGAGTTGTTCACTTCAAACTGACAGCGATCCATCTCCTGCGGCAGATTGTGAGCCACGTTCAACTCGCTAGACGCCACCGCCATGTAAGACTCATCGACGAAGGTCATCTGCGCTTGCGGGTTCTGCACCAAAGCACGCATCCCGATAATACCGTTGCCACAGCCGAGATCGACAATATGGCCCTGCAAATCCTTCGGCAGGTTTTCCAGGAACAGGCGTGCGCCAATATCCAGACTGCCGCGTGAGAACACGTTGGCATGGTTGTGGATAAGCCAGTCCGTGCCGTCGAGCAGCCAGTCGGTGGTTTCCGGCGCTGCCGGTGGCACGATGTCAGCTACCTGGCAATAAATCAGGCGGGCCTTTTTCCAGGCCAGGCTGGTGCGGGTTGGGCCAAGCACTCGCTCAAACACTTGCATGGTCGAGGTATGCACGTCACGAGCTTTGGCACCGGCCACGATCAGCGTATCGGGTGCCACCACGTCACGCAGGGCACGTAATTGCTGCTCCAGAAGCGCCAACGCTTTCGGGATACGGATCAACACTACCGCCGGGTTGGCAGGCAGTTCGGCCAGGCTGTCTTGCAAGGTGACCTGCTCGACATCGAGCTCGTTCAGCTTGAGGTTATGGCGCGTCGCCAACTGGCTCATGTATGAGTCGCTGATGCTGTAAGGCTTATAGCCATGCAGGGCACAGGCCAGCGTGCCGAAGTTGTCGTTAAAAATCAGTACCGGGCGTTCACCGATATCGACATTTTCCAGCTGTTGCAGCAGATATTCGTCCGCCGCTTCCCACGCCTGCAGCTGGGTGGCTTCTTCCTGTTGGGGATAACGCTCCAGCTCAAGTTGCTGTGTTCCCAGATCGAGTTGGCTCATTGCCCCTCCTGAATAGTAAATTTGGGCTGTTTATCCCCTAAAAACGCTCGGCAGTAAAATGTTTTTTGGGATTAATTGCCCTTTAAGGGATTTGAGCAAGAAAACGTCATACAATGCTCGCCCCGGTTTACCACTGAATACTGAATAACATGTCTGAACTGAGCTACCTGCAAGGCTACCCCGATCATCTGCAAATGCAGGTGCAACAACTCATCCAGCAACAGCGTCTGGGCGAGGTTTTGTTGCAACGCTATCCGCAGGTTCATGGCTGCACCACCGACAAGTCGCTTTATCAGTTTACCGTCGATCTGAAAAATCAGTATCTGCGTAATGCTCAACCGCTGAGCAAGGTGGCCTACGACAGCAAAATCCAGGTGATGAAGCACGCCTTGGGGCTGCATACCGCCATTTCCCGGGTGCAAGGTGGCAAGCTGAAGGCCAAAGCCGAGATCCGCGTGGCGACGGTGTTTAAAAACGCCCCAGAGCCTTTCCTGCGCATGATCGTGGTCCACGAGTTGGCGCACCTGAAAGAGAAAGACCACAACAAGGCGTTTTACAGCCTGTGCTGCCATATGGAACCCAGCTATCACCAGTTGGAGTTTGATACCCGCCTGTATCTGACCCATCTCTCCTTATTCGGTGAACTCTATGAATAATCAGCCTTTTTAAGCAAATATTCGCCTAATCTCTGCGGCGTGATAATCTGGTTCCTTGAGCTATCTTCCTGTGGAAACTGGAGTCACCCATGATTCGCTTTGCTGTTGTCGGCACCAACTGGATCACCGAACGTTTTATCGATGCGGCTCACGAAAGCGGCAAGATGAGGCTGACCGCCATCTATTCGCGTAAGCTCGAACAGGCGCAGGCCTTTGGCGCCAACTATCCGGTCGAACACTTCTTTGACTCGCTGGAAGCGCTGGCGCAATCCGACGTGATTGATGCGGTGTATATTGCCAGCCCCAACTCTCTGCACTGCCAACAATCTCTGCTATTCCTCAGCCATAAAAAGCATGTGATTTGCGAGAAGCCGCTGGCGTCAAATCTGCGCGAAGTGGAACAACTGGTGGCCTGCGCACGGGAAAATCAGGTGGTGCTGTTTGAAGCGTTCAAAAGCGCCCACTTGCCCAATTTTCTTATCCTGCAACAGGCATTGCCGAAGATTGGCAAACTGCGTAAGGCATTTATCAACTATTGCCAATACTCCTCTCGCTATCCCCGTTACCTGGCCGGTGAAAATCCGAATACCTTCAACCCGCACTTTTCCAACGGCTCGATCATGGACATTGGCTATTACTGCGTGGCCAGCACCGTGGCGCTGTTTGGTGCGCCGCAAACGGTATTGGCTAGCGCAACATTGCTTGATACCGGGGTGGATGCCCACGGCAGCGTGTGCCTGAACTATGGTGACTTTGACGTGGTGATCAGCCATTCCAAGGTCAGCAACTCGGACATTCCGAGCGAGATCCAGGGCGAAGAAGGCACGCTGGTGATTGAAAAAATCTCCGAAGCCCAAGGCGTGGTGCTGACGCCACGCGGTGAAAATAGCCAGGTACTGACCCAGCCGCAACATATCAATACCATGCTGTATGAAGCACAAGTGTTTGCCGAACTGGTGGAAAAACGGCAGGTCGAGCATGTGGGCCTGGAGAATTCCCTGATCGTCGCCAGCCTGCTGACGGAGATCCGCCGCCAGACCGGCGTAGTGTTCCCCGCTGACGGAGAATGAAATGAAACCGCTGTTGTTGATGCAAACCGGTGATGCACCGCAGATGATCCAGCAGGAGCAGGACAACTTTGAGCAGATGTTCCTAAAACAGGGGAATATCGACGCCGATCGAGTACATATCGTGCACGTCCTCGCCGGTGAAACACCGCTGCCTCCGGAAGATTACTGCGGCGTGGTGATCACCGGTTCAGCTGCGATGGTGACCGAACGACTTCCCTGGAGCGAACGGGCAGCAGAATGGTTGCGCCAGGCAATGCAAATCAATCTGCCGATATTTGGCGTGTGCTACGGCCACCAGCTTCTGGCTTATGCGCTGGGCGGCGAGGTGGGCTACCACCCACAGGGCATGGAAGTCGGCACTCTCGAGATCGAGTTATTACCCGCTGCCCGCTCAGATAAGCGTCTTGCCACCCTGCCTGCTCGCTTCAACGTGAACCTGATCCATGCGCAAAGCGTACTAACACCGCCGCCAGGGGCTGAAGTGCTGGCCCGCTCGCAACAGGACGCCTGCCAAATCCTGCGTTACGGCGATAACGCCCTGACCACCCAGTTCCACCCGGAATTTAACGGGGCGATCATGCAGCGCTACCTGAGCTGGCTGAGCGAGTTGGAACCGGCCAAGCAGCAAACTTATCGGCTTAAACAACAACAGGTTAGCGATACCCCGTTCAGCCAGCTGTTGCTGCAGGACTTTGTCGCCAGCCTTGGCGTCCAGCAGGCATTGGCCGGGGTCGGTTGAGGTTAGCCGCCATAATCTGTTATCCGGGGCGCTAGACGCCCCGCGATTATTTGGCAAATAGCCATAAACGCCAAATGTTATGACGATCACACAAATGTAAACAGCATGTTATCAATCATTGATCCATGCAGGTAATTTCATCATCTCCCCTTTTCAAGATCCCCCGTTTACTGAATACTGGCATAGCAAACATACTTAGTTACAGATATGACGATAAGTTGCCCGGCCACGTTTCAGCCGAGGCGCAGCAATCTGTACATCACATTCTCAGGGAGCGGAAACGCAAGCGCATCATGAATAAACTCTTACTACGCATCACTCAGGGCAGCCTGGTTAAGCAAATATTGATCGGCCTGGTAGCGGGCATTGTGGTGGCACTGGTTTCGCCAGCCGCTGCAGCAGCCGTTGGCCTGCTCGGCTCGTTGTTCGTTGGCGCGCTGAAGGCGGTGGCACCGCTGCTGGTACTGGTGTTGGTCATGGCCTCCATTGCCAACCATAAGCAGGGCCAAAAAACCAATATCCGCCCGATCCTGTTCCTCTACCTGCTGGGTACCTTTGCCGCCGCGCTTACCGCCGTGGTGATCAGCTTTATTTTTCCTTCCACGCTGGCGCTGGCTGTAGGCACCACCGATATCAACCCGCCGGGTGGCATCGTTGAAGTGCTCAAAGGCTTGCTGATGAGCGTGGTGGCGAACCCATTCCATGCGCTGATCAACGCCAACTATATCGGCATCCTGGCCTGGGCCGTGGGTTTGGGGCTGGCACTACGCCATGCCTCTGATACCACCAAATCGCTGATCACCGATATGTCCCATGCCGTGACCATGGTGGTTCGTGCGGTGATCCGCTGTGCGCCGCTGGGTATCTTTGGCCTGGTAGCGTCGACCCTGGCCGATACCGGCTTTAGCGCACTGTGGGGCTATGCCCAACTGCTGTTCGTGCTGATCGGCTGTATGCTGCTGGTGGCGTTGGTGCTGAACCCGCTGATCGTTTACTGGAAGATCCGCCGTAATCCTTATCCACTAGTGTTCACCTGCCTGCGCGAAAGTGGCGTTACCGCCTTCTTTACCCGCAGCTCCGCAGCCAACATTCCGGTGAATATGGAACTGAGCAGAAAGCTGAATCTGAACGAAGATACCTATTCGGTTTCTATCCCGTTAGGGGCGACCATCAACATGGCCGGTGCCGCGATCACCATCACCGTACTGACGCTGGCGGCGGTTCATACGCTGGGTATTCCTGTCGATGTGCCGACTGCACTGCTGTTGAGCGTGGTTGCTGCGATCTGTGCCTGTGGGGCTTCCGGCGTGGCCGGTGGTTCACTGCTGTTGATCCCGCTGGCTTGCAACATGTTCGGTATTCCTAACGAAATTGCGATGCAGGTCGTTGCCGTCGGCTTTATCATCGGCGTACTGCAGGACTCGGCTGAAACCGCGCTCAACTCCTCCACCGACGTGCTGTTTACCGCAGCGGCCTGTCAGGCGGAAGACCAGCGTTTGGCCAATGAAGATCCGCTGAAAGTTCGTTAAGTCCCCTCACCCCAACCCTCTCCCACAGGGAGAGGGAGCTGAGAGTCTCTGCTCTGTTGGAAGAGAAGAGGTAATCTCAGCAACCTGCACTTTATTGCTTAACTGGCTGGCGCCCCTCTGCAACGGGCGCCTTTTTTTCGACCGCAAAAGGATCGATGCCGCGCAGTTGCAGGCGGCGGAAGCGGATAATGTTGAAACCGTTCATCAGCAGGAAACTGCCTTCAATCAGCGAACCCCCGATCGAACCAAGCCAGATGTTGTGGGTAACCCAGCAGGCCGTTGAACACCACATTACGCAGCGGGTGGTCAAACCCCGGGTGCGGAACAACGCCCAGGTGCTGACGGTCGTACCGCAGATCGGCAGTATTTCGATCCAGTGGTGAAAGCGGGATAAACCGATGATGAGCGTGAGGGAGATAAAGATCCACATTACCCATAGGCTGCGAGTCTTCATCGAGACCAGGTTGCGGCAGGCGCTGAGCAGTGCGCTACTCCCTGCAGCATTCGCCCCCATCAGGAGAAAGTGGATGCCGATAATCAGGCTGTAACCCGACAGCTGCAGTTTGAAACGCTGGTCATCGCGATTAAAAAAGCTGGTGATACCAACCAAAAAAGCCAGCACGCCAACGGACTGCGCAAACCAATAAAACGTCATTAGGGAGATCCTGGGGCGGAAGTAGCAAGGCGTTTAAAACAAAACGCCGTTTTATGCTACTCCCGCTGGCTAGGCTTTACAACGTGACACCGCTTTTAAAGATCGCCAACTCGCGGAAATCATTCACTTCATTACGCGCCGGAGCGCCATCGGCAATGTCCACGATCAGATCGACAAACTGCTCCAGCATCTGCGCCATCGGCAAGCCATGGATCAGGCGGCCTGCATCAAAATCGATCCAGTGCGGTTTCTTCGCCGCCAGCTCCGAGTTGGTCGCCAGCTTCACCGTTGGCACAAAGCCACCATAAGGCGTCCCCCGCCCGGTGCTGAACAGCACCATATGGCACCCTGCTCCCGCCAGCGCGCTGGTAGCGACCGCATCATTGCCCGGCGCACTCAGCAGGTTCAGCCCCGGCAGACGCAGGCGCTCACCGTATTTCAACACGTCCACTACCTGGCTCTGCCCGGCTTTTTGGGTACAACCCAAAGATTTCTCTTCTAACGTGGTGATGCCCCCAGCCTTGTTGCCTGGTGAAGGATTCTCGTAAATCGGTTGGTTGTGAGCAATAAAGTACTGTTTGAAGTCGTTGACCATGCTGACAGTTTTTTCAAAGGTGTCTTCATCGCGGCAGCGGCTCATCAGAATGCGCTCGGCACCAAACATTTCTGGCACTTCGGTCAGTACCGTGGTGCCGCCGTTGGCAATCACATAATCCGAGAAGCAGCCCAATAACGGATTGGCCGTGATCCCCGATAAACCGTCCGATCCCCCGCATTCCAGGCCAAACTTCAGCTCGCTGAGCTTGCCCGGCTGGCGGCGATCGTCGCGCATAATTTGGTATAGCGCATGCAAATGTGCCAATCCGTCGGCAACTTCATCATCCTGTTGCTGGCAGACCATAAAGCGCACACGCTGCTCATCATATTCACCCAGCGTAGTGCGGAAGGCATCCACCTGGTTGTTTTCACAGCCCAGGCCTATCACCAGCACCGCCCCGGCATTGGGGTGACGCACCATATTTTGCAGCATGGTGCGGGTATTCTCATGATCCTGTCCGAGCTGTGAGCAGCCGAAGGGGTGGCTGAACAGATGCACGCCGTCGATCCCCTCTGCTTCTCCGGTTTCCTTCAAAAAACGTTGCAGGATCTGACGGGCTATGCCGTTCACACAGCCCACGGTCGGGATGATCCACAGTTCGTTGCGGATCCCTACCTCACCGTTGCTGCGGCGGTAAATCTGTACCTCACGATCTGCCGCCTGCGCCGGTAAGGTCTGGAACTCCGGTTGATACTGATAGCTGTCGAGATCGCTCAGGTTGGTTTTGGCATTTTGCGAATGAATATGTTCGCCCGCAGCGATGGCCACCAGCGCATGGCCGATCGGCAAGCCGTACTTGACGATCATCTCACCGGCAGCGATCGGTTCAAGTGCAAACTTGTGCCCCCGAGCAACGTCCTGCGCCAGTGCGATCGCCTGCCCTTCCCAGACAGGCTGGTCACCAGCCGCCAAATCACACAGTGCGACCGCCACATTATCTTTTGCATGGATCTTTATGATGCTTTGCATAAACCAACCTCGAGCTAGAACTACGCTAATTCGATAGCGAAATAGTGTTTGGCATTGTCGAAGCAGATGTTTTTCACCATCTCACCCAGCAACGCAATGTCCGCCGGTGCTTCGCCATCTTCCACCCAGCGGCCAATCATCTGGCACAGGATGCGGCGGAAGTATTCGTGACGCGTGTAGGAAAGGAAGCTGCGGCTGTCGGTCAGCATGCCCACAAAGCGGCTAAGTAGCCCAAGCTGTGCCAACTGCGTCATCTGGCGCTGCATGCCGTCTTTCTGATCGTTAAACCACCAGCCTGAACCAAACTGGATCTTGCCCGGCGTACCTTCGCCCTGGAAGTTGCCGACCATGGTGCCGATCACTTCGTTATCCCGTGGATTCAGGCAGTAAAGAATGGTCTTCGGCAACGCCCCCTGCTTGGCTTGAGCATCCAGCAGGCGGGACAGTGATTCGGCTACCGGCTGATCGTTAATGGAATCGAAGCCAATGTCCGGGCCGATAGTCTTGAACATCCGGCTATTGTTATTACGCAGCGCGCCGATGTGGTATTGCTGCACCCATTCGCGGCGCTGATATTCAGCAGCCAGGAACAGCAGGACGGCGGTCTTGAACTGGGCAATCTGCTGCTGCGTTGGCAGCTCTCCGCTGAGGCGCTGAGCCAGGATCTTGTCTAACGTGGCCTCATCGGCCTCTCCGTACATCACCACGTCTAACGCGTGATCGGAAACCTTACAACCGTGAGCGGCAAAGTGATCCAGGCGTTTGTTCAGCGCATCGCACAAATCGCTGAAGCGGCTGATGGACGTGTCTGCGGCGGCTTCCAGCTGTTGCATATAGTCATTAAACCCAGCGGCTTCAATATTGAAGGCCTTGTCTGGGCGCCAGCTTGGCAATACTTTGATATCGAAGCTGCTGTCATCAGCGATGGCTTGATGGTGGCGCAGATCGTCGATCGGATCGTCGGTGGTGCCCACCATTTTCACCTTCATCTGTTTCATGATGCCGCGAGCGCTGAAAGCCTCCTGCGACAGCAGTTCATTACCGCGCTGCCAGATTTCATCTGCGGTAGTCGGGGAGAGCAGCTTGCCGGTGATGCCAAACGGACGGCGCAATTCCAGGTGCGTCCAGTGATACAGGGGGTTGCCAATGGTATGCGGCACCGTTGCCGCCCAGGCATCAAATTTTTCCTGGTCAGAGGCATCGCCGGTACACAGGCGTTCAGCCACACCGTTGGTGCGCATCGCGCGCCACTTATAGTGATCGCCCTTCAACCAGATATCGTACATGTTCTTAAAACGAGTGTTTTCGGCAATCTGTTGCGGTGGCAGATGGCAGTGATAGTCGAAAATAGGCTGATCCGCTGCATAGTCGTGATACAGGCGGCGGGCAAATTCACTGTCTAACAAGAAATCATCGCTCAAAAACGTGGCCATATGGGTTCCTCACCTTTTTCCTGGCTAGCCTTGCTGTCAACTTTTGGAAAGTTATCACACCAATTCATCGTAGAGTCTAGCTAAATTTCACCTTGGTTAACCCATCATTACGGCTTCCAAGCGCCTATCCAGACGACTCCTATTAAACCAATGCCTTATGATGACCAGCATTATCACTTAAAAAAATAATGGTTTTTGTGATATCACTCAACTTTTAAATCTGTATGACAAGTTATCTTCTCGCCACCCTGCTACTGGTTTATAACCACGGTTCAATGGCAACGCGCAGGACGGCGTCGGTAAGCGGAATACCGGCAACCAGATGAAAAGGAATCACCACCATGACCGCCACAGGCTTGCCGGTGGCCGAAATTTTTAGACTGGGAGAGATTTGGGATGCGTAAAATTAAAGGCTTACGCTGGTATATGATCGGCCTGGTGACTATCGGCACCGTGCTCGGTTATCTGACCCGCAATGCGATGTCCGTCGCAGCCCCCTCGCTGGAAGGTTCACTGGGGATCACGACCCAACAGTATTCCTATATTGTTGCCGCCTATTCTGCCTGCTATACCCTGATGCAGCCCGTTGCAGGCTATATTCTCGACGTGCTCGGCACTAAAATCGGCTATGCGATGTTTGCCATCCTGTGGGCCATCTTCTGTATGGGCACCGCGCTGGCCAACAGCTGGGTCGGTCTGGCTATGGCCCGTGGTGCGGTCGGTATGGCCGAAGCGGCGATGATCCCTGCCGGGTTGAAAGCCAGTAGCGAATGGTTCCCGGCCAAAGAGCGCTCCATCGCGGTGGGTTACTTTAACGTCGGATCCTCGGTGGGCGCGATGCTCGCTCCCCCTTTGGTGGTCTGGGCGATTGTGGCCCACAGCTGGGAAATGGCGTTTATCATTACCGGTGTCCTGAGCCTGATCTGGGCCATCTGCTGGCTGATCTTCTATAAGCACCCGAAAGACCAGAAGAAACTCAGTTCCGAAGAACGCAGCTACATTCTGGATGGTCAGGAAGCGCACCACCAGACCAGCAATGCCAAGAAGATGTCCGCCTGGCAGATCCTGCGTAACCGCCAGTTCTGGGGCATCGCGCTGCCGCGTTTCCTGGCAGAACCCGCCTGGGGGACCTTCAACGCCTGGATCCCGCTATTCATGTTCAAGGCTTACGGCTTTAACCTGAAAGAAATTGCCATGTTCGCCTGGATGCCGATGCTGTTCGCCGATTTCGGCTGCATCCTGGGTGGCTATCTGCCGCCATTCTTCCAAAAGCATTTCGGCGTCAACCTGATCGTCTCACGCAAACTGGTGGTCACCCTGGGCGCCGTGTTGATGATTGGCCCAGGCATGATCGGCTTGTTCACCAGCCCTTATGTCGCCATTGCCTTACTGTGCATCGGGGGCTTTGCCCACCAGGCACTGTCCGGTGCGCTGATTACGCTATCGTCGGACGTCTTTGGCCGCAACGAAGTCGCTACCGCCAATGGGCTGACAGGTATGGCCGCCTGGACGGCGAGCACCATGTTCGCTCTGGTGGTCGGCGCATTGGCTGACACCATGGGCTTCAGCCCGCTGTTCGCCGCCCTGTCGGTGTTCGATATTCTGGCCGCCATCGTGATCTGGACCGTGCTACAAAACAAGCCGGTTTCCGAACTGGAACAGGAACGATTACAAACGGCAGATGCCAGCAGCTAACCCCCCACAGCCCGGCCTTTGTGCCGGGTTTTTCGTATCTGACTCGCTAGCAGCTACAACGGATAAGTGGTATAACAGGTCCTATGGCATCACGCCCTTCTACCACCGAGTATTCACTATGGAATTCACTGAAACCAGACGCCTTTATCAGCAATTGGCCGCCGAGCTAAAACGGCGCATTGAGGGCGGGGTCTACCCGGTCGGTGAGAAACTGCCAGCCGAGCGTTATATCGCAGAAGAGATGAACGTTAGCCGCACCGTGGTGCGTGAGGCGATCATCATGCTGGAGGTGGAAGGTTACGTCGAAGTGCGCAAAGGCTCGGGCATCCATGTGATCTCCAACCAGCAGAAGCACCTGGTGGTTCCGGGCGAAAGCCTCGAATTCGCTACCTCTGGGCCTTTTGAACTGCTACAGGCACGCCAGTTGATCGAAAGTAACATCGCCGAGTTTGCCGCCACCCAGGTGACCAAGCAGGATATCGTCCAACTGATGGAGATCCAGGAGCAGGCGCGCAAAGAGGATCGCTTCCGCGATTCGCAATGGGATCTCAAATTCCACGTTCAGGTCGCGCTGGCGACCCAGAATACCGCCATGGCCACCATAGTGGAAAAAATGTGGGCTCAGCGTGTCAGCAACCCTTACTGGATCAAACTGCACGAACATATCGATGAGCGCTCCATTGCCAGCTGGTGCGACGATCACGATGAGATCCTTAAAGCGCTGATACGTAAAGATCCTCACGGTGCCAAACTGGCCATGTGGCAACACCTGGAAAACACCAAGCAGATGCTGTTCAATGCCACCACCGACGATTTCGAATACAACGCCGATCGCTACCTGTTTGCCGAGAATCCGGTGATCCATTTGGATAACATGGCCACCACCACCAAATAGGGTTTTGGCGTCAAGAAATCGCACCGAATGTCAGGTATTGTAAAAACGGCTGAATCGATCCCGGTACAGCCGCCCACTGCGCGATATTTCCCCAGCGACCACGTAGATTTCCCTGTTGCCAATCGTGCTATTTTGGTAGAGTTAGCCCACTTTTTTATCGACTGACTTTGGGGTGGAACGCGAATACATGCGCTGGTTGTTTGCCATGCTTATTGCTCTTTCCTGCTGGACCGGTTCGGTCTCCGGCCCAAAGCTCTATGCAGCACAAACCGCAGCCTTAGCCTCCGCGTTAAGTGCTCAGGCATTATTTGATGAGCATGTGGTTTCCCCCTACGATCAGGATTACCGTCCGCACAGTGAACTCCGCCGCAAGCCCCTCAGCAAACTACTGCTGTCTTTGCCCCGGATGCATTCCTACCCCAGCTCGTTGCAGGCCCCGACCCAGTCGGTTCCGACCTATACTTTAGCAACAGATCTGGGCTACCGCCTGAGGCCTCAGCGGCAGGCAGATAACCCAGCCCCTAACCGGTTGCGGCAGGTCAATTGGACGCTGAACTTCCCGCAGCAGCAAAGCAGGCTCGGGGGTTGGAAAGAAAGCAACATACTTTACCGTGGCTCGCTAACGTATCACTCATGATCCGGTGTCGCCCCAAAAGAACCAAAGAATAAAGCAACACCGTTCATCATCTTCAGCAGCCAGGGCCCTCCGCGAGCTTACCGCCCCCCAGCCGCTGAACGAAAATAACAATGACGTTTTTAGGAACACCGGATGGATATCATTAAGCAACTGTTGGATGCCTTATGGCAGCAAGACTTTGAAACGCTGGCCAACCCCTCGTTGGTCTGGACGCTGTACGTCTTGCTGTTTATGATTTTATTTCTGGAAAATGGCCTGCTGCCCGCTGCCTTCCTGCCGGGTGATAGCCTGCTGATCCTGGTCGGCGTCCTGGTCGCCAAAGGCACCATGAATTTCCCGGTGACCATTCTTATCCTGACCACCGCAGCCAGCCTGGGGTGCTGGGTTAGCTACATACAAGGCCGATGGCTAGGCAATACGCCTACGGTACAGGGTTGGCTAGCTCATCTACCGGCCCACTATCATCAACGTGCCCACCAGTTGTTCCACCGCCATGGCCTGTCGGCCCTGCTGGTTGGCCGTTTCCTGGCTTTCGTCCGTACGCTGTTGCCTACCATTGCCGGGTTGTCCGGTTTGAGCAACGCACGCTTCCAGTTCTTTAACTGGATGAGTGGCCTGCTGTGGGTTCTGATCCTGGTATCGGTCGGTTTTGCCCTCGGGAAAACCCCGATGTTCCGCAAGTATGAAGACCAGTTGATGTTCGGCCTGATGATGCTGCCACTGGTGCTACTGGTCGCCGGGCTGGTCGGTTCGCTAGTGGTACTATGGCGCAAAAAGCGCGCCGACCGTGCAGGCAAAGACGCGTGAAAGCCAAACGCCCACGCTGGCAATACGCGCTGATGCTTTTATTGCCATTGCTGGCATTGGCCGCCGTGCTGGCGCCATACATTTTACGTACGGAAAACGAACTGCGTATTCACGTGGTTCAGCAGGGCTTATCGTTGCCAGATGGTTTTTACGTCTATCAGCGCCTGGATGAACGCGGTATTCGCATCAAAAGCATTACGCCGGAGGGCGATGGCCTGGTGATCCGCCTGGATTCCCCTGAACAGCAACTGCTGGCCCGTGAAGCCCTGGAAAACATCCTGCCCCCCGGTTATACCATTGCCCTGAACGAGTCTCCTATCCCCAGCCGCTGGGTGCGTAAATTTGCACGTGCACCACTTAATCTGGGATAATCCCTTTCTCATTTAAGGGATTATCTTGGCTGTCGTTACATCCGGCTAATCGGGCGCAGCATGCAGCGCCCCTACATTTGGGGTTCTACGCAATTTGTGACTATGCTGATTGTCTGCATGGGTCAGCCGCGTAGGCCACCTGTCGTACTGCCCCTTGGGCAGCAGGAAACCGGGAGCAACCTTGTTATCTCCCAGCATTAAGGAATTGAAATCATGAAATTACGCCACACATTGTTACTGGCCATCCCCCTGTTCACTTTTTCTGCGCTTTCACAGGCAGCGGTCGAGACTTGTGCCAGCAAAGCCCAGGAGATCCAGACCCAGATCGATTATGCCACTAAGCACGGCAACAGCCACCGCGTGGCAGGCCTGCAGAAAGCCCTGAGCGAAGTACAGACCCACTGCACCGAGGCCGGTTTACAAGCCGATCGCCAGAAGAAGATTGCTGATAAGCAGGAGAAAGTGGCCGAGCGTGAGCAGGAGCTGAAAGAGGCTCAGGAAACCGGCAAGGCAGATAAAATCGCCAACAAACAGAGAAAGCTGGCAGAAGCCCAGGCAGAGCTGAAAGCCGCGCAGGCCGAATAATTTTTTATATTAGCGGATTTATCGCTAAGAGCCCCATCTGGCGGGATTTTACCAATCAATAATGACATTGGTTAGTGATATCCACCGGGGATAAGCCCTTTGCTTAAGTGAATAAATCCGCTATGTTAAAAGTCTGTCGAAGTTAATGTTAAGGAGTTATCGAAATGGCACATGATTCACATGCAGAAAATTTACGCGCTGAACTGAAGTCCCTGGCCGATACGCTGGAAGAAGTGCTGAACTCTTCCACCGATAAACCTAAAGCTGAACTGGACAAACTGCGCTCCAAAGCAGAAGGCGCACTGAAAGAAACCCGTGCCCGTCTGAGCGATGCCAGTGACAAACTGGCCCACCAGACCAAGCAGATGGCTGGCCAGGCTGATGATTACGTGCGTGAAAACCCGTGGACCGGTATCGGTATCGGCGCCGCGGTTGGCGTGGTGTTAGGCGTTCTGCTCGCGCGCCGCTGATTATGGCAGAGCAGCCGCAAACGCGCGCTCAGGGCCCCGGTAAAGGGGTCCTGGATATCGCCCAACGGATTGTCACCATTATGGTCGGCATGGTGGAAACTCGGGTGCGTCTGGCCGTTATCGAGCTGGAAGAGGAGAAAGCCAACCTCATCCAGTTGCTGATGATGGCGGGGCTTACCCTGCTGTTTACCGCCTTCGGCCTGATGAGCCTGTTAATCCTCATCTTCTGGGCTATCGACCCCGCTTATCGCCTGATGGCGTTGGGTACGACTACCGCCGTTCTGCTGTTCCTGGCCGTTGTGGGGCTTGTCTGGACGCTGTCAAAGGCTCGCCGTTCGACACTGTTAGGGGCAACACGTCAGCAATTGGAACTCGACCGTGCTGAACTGGAGGAGAAACATGAATCGCCGCCAGTACCGTGAACGCAGAAAAGAGCAACTCATCCGGCAGATCCAGCAACAACGTCTGGATCTGGCCGCCAACAAAAGCCAGTGGCTGCAAAAGACCGAATCCTTTGATCGCAGCTGGCAGACCCTATATGGTCTGCGTAAATATATGGCTATTGGCTCCAGTGTGATTGCGCTGTACGGCATCCGCCATCCTAGCAAGTTGATCCGCTGGTCACGGCGGGCGCTCAGCGTCTGGGGCACCGTTCGCCTGATCCGTAACGCCCTTCCTAAAAAATAACGGCGCTGCCACAGGTTCAATTATCCCGTTGGTAATCCCTCCCCTCTGCGTGGTTTCTATCCAAAAATCCAACGTAACATGCTAACGCATTGATTTAAAAATTCTTTTATCTCATGGCAGATATTCAGATTTTTTGAAAAATTACGACAGTTTTACTTGCTAACAACCCGCAGCGTTCCCGTCTAACATTCACTCCATCAACCGGACATGGTGGCTACAGACCCCCTGGCGGTACCAATGCCAAGATTGGCAAGCAACAACACTTTTTGGAGTTAATGATGAAAAAATTAGAAGATACAGGTTTGCTGGTTGCTCGTATTCTGATGCCAATCCTGTTTATCGTTGCAGGTTACGGCAAAATGGGTGATGCCTATGCCGGCACCCAACAATACATGCAGTCGATGGGCGTACCTGGCTTCTTGCTGCCACTGACCATCCTGCTGGAGTTCGGCGGTGGCCTGGCGATCCTGTTCGGCTTCCTGACCCGTACCGTGGCGCTGTTCACTGCCGGTTTCACCATCCTGACCGCGCTGCTGTTCCACACCAACTTTGCCGAAGGCGTGAACCAGCTGATGTTTATGAAAAACCTGACCATTGCCGGTGGCTTCATCGTGCTGGCGGTTGCAGGCCCTGGCGGCTTCAGCATTGACCGCATTTTGAACAAAAAGTGGTAAACTTATAATATCGCCAAAAGGCTCGGCTCTTCATGCCGGGCCTTTTGACTTTAACTCTCGGATATTTTGGAGGATCTCATGGGACAACTCGTTGATGGCGTTTGGCAAGACACCTGGTATGACACCAAATCCACCGGGGGCCGTTTCAAGCGTTCAACCTCTCAGTTTCGCAATTGGGTCACCCCAGATGGCGCTGCGGGAGAGCATGGCAAAGCGGGTTTTAAAGCCGAGCAAGATCGCTACCATCTGTATGTTTCCCTGGCTTGCCCTTGGGCGCACCGCACTCTGCTGATGCGCAAGCTGAAGGGGCTGGAGCAAACCATCCCGGTTTCCGTGGTGCATCCGCTGATGTTGGAAAACGGCTGGACCTTCGGCCAGGATTTCCCGGCAGCAACCGGCGATGCGCTGTATCACTCCGATTTTCTTTACCAGCTCTATCTACGGGCCGATCCGCAGTACAGCGGCCGTGTTACCGTGCCAGTGCTGTGGGATAAACAGCAACAGACCATCGTCAGCAATGAGTCTGCCGATATTATCCGCATGTTCAACAGCGCTTTCGACGCCGTCGGCGCACGGGCTGGAGATTACTACCCGGCAGAACTGCGTGAAAAGATCGATTCGCTCAACGGCTGGATTTACGACTCGGTAAACAACGGAGTGTACAAGGCCGGTTTTGCTACCAGCCAGGATGCCTATGACGAAGCGGTAAACGGCGTGTTTGCCTCTTTGGAACGCCTGGAGCAGATCCTCGGCCAGCACCGTTATCTGACCGGTGATCGACTCACCGAGGCCGATCTGCGCCTGTGGACCACGCTGATCCGTTTCGATCCGGTCTACGTCACTCATTTCAAATGTGACCAGCGCCGCATCAGCGATTATCTCAACCTGTACGGCTTCCTGCGCGATATCTACCAGATGCCGGGGATTGCCGAAACGGTCGATATGGCGCATATCCGCAACCACTATTATCGCAGCCATGCCACCATCAACCCGCACGGGATCATTTCGATCGGCCCCGCGCAGGATCTGGATGAACCCCACGGGCGCGATGTGCGCTTTGGTTGATAGGTTGGGCGAGAAAATAGCGTGCTGTCTGTTATTCCGTCGTCGCAATTCCCCCCTCACCCCAGCCCTCTCCCCAAAAAGGAGAGGGGGCTGCCCGGAGTGCGTAATTAGCCCGTACAACTTCGGAAAATAGGGAGCAGGCAAGATAAAACGCTGAGCAATTAGCGAACTCGATCGGTCCCCTAACCCCCTGAGAGGGTTAGGGTGAGGGGCCTTACACTATGCGAAAGTGCGAAGAAGTTACTGATTCTCCTCGCGTGCAAACAGGCGCGGGATCTCACGCAGGAACCAGGATTTAGCCTCGCCCATGCTGTCGCGCCGCCAGGCCATGATAATGTCCGCCTCACGGCTATATTCCGGCCCCACCACGCGTAAACGCCCCTGCTCGATATCCTTCTCCACCATCTGATATGGCATGGTGGCAACCCCCAGCCCGGCCAGCAAGGCGCGGCGCTTATCTTCGATGGTGCTCACCGTCAGGCGCTGCTGTTTATCCAGCAATTGCACCGTCAGCACTGGCCGCTCCCGCGCGGTATCTGCAACCGCAATACCGCGGTATTTCACCCGCGTCAGCTCCGACAGCGGCTCCGGCTCCAGGTGGATCGGATGCTCCGGTGCGGCAACGTACACGCTCATCACCTTATACAGCTTGCGGGTGTTGATTTCAGAAGAGGCGCGAAAGTGCATATCCGGCGCAATAACGATATCGGCCCGCCCTTGCTCCAGCCGCTCCCATGCCCCGGCCAACACTTCGGTAAAGATCGAAACCTGGGTATTGGCCTTCAGCGCCAGCTTATCAACCAAAGGGAACAGCTTGTAGGCAGGGGATAGCGCTTCACTGACGATGGTGAGATGGGTTTCCCACCCCCGCGCCAATGCCTCTGCATCGGTCGTCAGCTTGTCCGCCGCCTCGAGCAATACGCGGCCACGCTCGAGCAGCATGCGTCCAACGTTGGTAAATTTGGTGCGATGCCCAGAGCGGTCAAACAGCACCACATCCAGTTCTTCTTCCAATTTTTGCATGGTGTAGCTAAGCGCCGAAGGCACTCGCCCCAGCTCATCGGCGGCGGCGGCAAAGCTGCCACGGCGGTCGATCGCATCCATAACCCTAAGCGCTTCAAGCGTTAACGCCCGATCTCTGGCCATCGAAACTCTCTATCAGGAAATTTGAATATGCCGACCAGATTAACTGGCTAACAATCCGCCGTCCAGATGCTTACCATCAAGAGAATGAATTTAGAGAGCCGATTGCCATGATCACATGCAGAACAGCACAACAATGCGGGCAAGCTGACTTTGGTTGGCTGCAGGCTCGTTATACCTTTTCCTTTGGCCACTACTTCGATCCCAAGCTGATGGGCTATGCGTCGCTGCGGGTACTGAATCAAGAGGTATTAGCACCGGGTGCCGCCTTCCAGCCACGCACCTATCCCAACGTAGATATCCTGAATCTGATCCTGCAGGGTGAAGCCGAATACCGGGACAGCGACGGCAATACCGTACGCGCAGCGGCAGGAGAGGCGTTATTGCTGGCTACGCAACCGGGGCTTAGCTATAGCGAACAGAACGTCAGCAGCAGCACGCCACTGACCCGGATGCAACTGTGGCTGGATGCCTGCCCAGAGCGCAGTAACGAGCGTGTGCAGCGTTTGAGCCTGCCAGATCAGCCCTATACGCTGCTGGCCTCACCGGATGGTGCTCAAGGCAGCCTGCAACTGCGCCAACAGGTCTGGATACATCATTTGAACTTACCGGCGGGAGCACAGCAGACGCTTACTTTGCATGGGCCACGTGCCTACCTGCAATCGATCCACGGTACCGTTGAGGTCAATGGCGACCATCACCAGAGCCAGCGCCTAACCTGTGGAGACGGTGCGTTTATCCGCGAGGAAAACCGCCTCACCATCCAGGCCGAAGCACCGCTACGTGCGCTGCTGATTGATTTGCCGGTGTAGGGTACAGATAAAGAAAAACCCCGCGCGACTCTCGTCACGCGGGGTTATCTGTATAGAGGGAGCTGACCGGTAAGCCGGGTTCTGTCGTGGACAGTCATTCCTCTAG
>RCUN01000157.1_pt1 | contig 66076 bp, 69 predicted proteins | sample 2166181 | NCBI WGS metagenome assembly RCUN01 (sample SAMN09932603, study PRJNA488358) | compost metagenome | feature: garden; material: soil; isolation source: compost soil in crotononitrile-enriched culture | place: Germany: Experimental Botanical Garden Goettingen | collected 2016-01-27 | reverse complement strand
GTGCTGGTGAAGATATTGTGAAAGACCCCGCAGTTAAACAGCAGTTGCAGGGCACGTTGCGTTATATCGACTTAAATAAATTGGTGACAACGTTTTTAACCCCAGAGATTTGGAATAAGTTGGGCATTACAAGATAAAAAATCTAGTTTTCTATTTTAGTAATAAAGTCTGCTCTTAAATAGCAGGCTTTATTTTAATTAGAATAAAGAGATTTATTTAGATACTAATCGTAGCCCCTAAAACTTTTACAAACTGCGCTAACCAAGCGGGATGTGCAGGCCAAGCCGGTGCAGTCACCAAATGTCCATCCGTAACAGCTTCGGTCACGGCAATATCTGCGTATTGCCCACCAGCTAATTTTACTTCGGCAGCACATGCAGGGTAAGCAGAACACAAGCGGTCTTTTAGTACATCTGCCGCAGCAAGTAACTGAGCGCCATGACATACCGCTGCAATTGGTTTTTTCACTCGATCAAACTCACGCACAATTTCGATAACACGTTCATTCATGCGTAAATATTCTGGTGCACGACCACCTGGAATGACTAAGCCTACATAGTCTTCAGTATTAACCGCCTCAAAATCATAGTTAATGGCAAAATTGTGACCGCGTTTTTCGCTATAGGTTTGGTCACCTTCAAAGTCATGAATAGCCGTCGTAATATGGTCGCCGTTTTTTTTATTTGGGCAAACAGCATGCACGGTATAACCTAAACCAGTTAAAAACTGAAAAGGAACCATAGTTTCATAGTCTTCGGCATAGTCACCGACCAACATTAAAATCTTTTTAGACATGATTTATCTCTCTTTTTAAAATATAAGTTATCTAAATTCTTAATTTAAATTAGCACAGTCACTGTGTCATTTTTTAGAAAAAAGTGCATTCTTTAGTCGAAGGATATCCTTATAGATCATATAAAAAAGCCCCGATAAATCGAGGCTTTTTCTTGAGTTAACTAATGAAATTAACCAATCAATTTTTTCATTAATTCATTGACTTGAGCAGGGTTAGCTTTACCCTTAGATGCTTTCATGACTTGACCTACAAGACCGTTAAAGGCTTTTTCCTTACCAGACTTGTATTCTTCAACCATTTTTTCATTGGCTGCAAGTACTTCTTTAATGATTGCTTCAATTGCCCCAGTGTCAGTTTCTTGCTTTAAGCCTTTTTCCGCAATAATGTCATCAGCAGATTTACCTTCTGATTCCCACATAAAGCCAAAGACTTGTTTCGCAATCTTACCGCTGATGGTGTTATCAACAATACGTGCAATCATGCCACCAAGCTGTTCAGCAGAAACAGGAGAGTCTGCCAAATCTAGGTTTGCTTTGTTTAACGCGCCTGAGAATTCGCCCATTACCCAGTTTGCAGATACTTTACCTTGTGCAGCACCGCCCGCAGCAGCCACAACAGCCTCATAGAAGTCCGCCATTTCGCGTGAGAGCGTAAGTACATGTGCATCGTACTCAGTTACACCAAAGTCTGCGATAAAGCGTGCACGGCGTGCAGCAGGTAGCTCTGGAAGCGCAGTACGAGCAGCTTCAATTTGCTCATCTGCAATAATCACTGGTAACAAGTCTGGATCTGGGAAGTAGCGGTAGTCATTCGCTTCTTCTTTAGAACGCATTGAACGCGTTTCCATTTTGTTTGGATCGAACAAACGTGTTTCTTGGTCGATGCTTCCGCCGTATTCCAAAATTTCCATTTGGCGTTCAATTTCAACATTGATTGCTTGTTCAATGAAACGGAATGAGTTGAGGTTTTTCAGCTCACAACGCGTACCAAATGGTTGACCCGGACGACGTAAAGACACGTTACAGTCTGCACGGAATGAACCTTCAGCCATGTTACCGTCGGAAATACCTAACCAACGCACAAGTGTGTGAATTGATTTGATATATGCTACAGCTTCTTCAACCGAACGCATGTCAGGTTCAGACACGATTTCAAGTAAAGGCGTACCAGCACGGTTTAAGTCAATGCCAGACATGCCTTCAAATTGGTCGTGTACAGATTTACCTGCATCTTCTTCAAGGTGAGCACGAGTTACCCCAATACGTTTAGTCGAGCCATCTTCAAGTTGGATATCAATGTGGCCTAAGCCGACAATTGGATTATCCATCTGACTAATTTGATAGCCTTTTGGCGAGTCAGGGTAGAAGTAGTTTTTACGAGCAAATACAGATGCTTGGTCAATATAGGCATCGATCCCCAAACCAAAGCGAATCGCAAGATCAACCACTTTTTCATTGAGAACAGGTAAAACACCTGGCATTGCCAAGTCTACAAGGCTTGCTTGTGTATTCGGGTCTTGACCAAATTCAGTCGATGAACCAGAGAAAATTTTAGAATTGGTTGCAAGCTGAGTGTGGATCTCGATACCAATAACGACTTCCCAACCGTCAATCAATTTCAACTTTTGAGCTTCAGCCATTATGCATTCTCCTCAGCAATTGCTGCACGTTTGGTATGCCAGTCAGTGTTTTGTTGGTATTGATGAACAATTGACAGCAATTGTGATTCTGACCAGTAGTTGCCAATCAATTGTAAGCCGACAGGCAAGCTGTCTTTGTCAAAACCAACAGGAGCATTAATCGCTGGTAAGCCTGCTAAGTTCACTGCAAGTGTATAGATATCGCCTAAATACATTTCAGTTGGACTTAAGTTTGCACCAATCTTATAAGCAGTCGTTGGTGCAGAAGGTGCAGCAATCACGTCTACATTTTCAAATGCTTTTAAGAAGTCTTGTTGAATTAAACGACGTACTTTTTGTGCTTTCACATAGTAAGCATCGTAATAACCCGCAGAAAGAGCATAAGTACCAATTAAGATACGACGTTGAACTTCTGGACCAAAACCTTCTGAACGTGAACGCTTGTAAAGATCCATTAAGTCAGCTGGGTTTTCACAGCGGTGGCCGTAACGAACACCGTCATAACGAGACAAATTAGAAGATGCCTCTGCTGGCGCGATGAGGTAATACGTTGGTACATAAGCTTCAGTCATGTTGAGGTCAATCTCAACAAGTGTTGCACCCATTTCTTCAAGCTTTTTCAAAGACTCTTCAACACGAGCTTTTACGTCAGCATCTAGGCCAACCACGTTGAAGTACTGTTTAGGAATACCAATACGTAAGCCTTTTACAGATGTGCCATTTAAGTTCGCAACGTAGTCATCAACTTCTTTTTTAACCGAAGTCGAGTCTTTTGCATCATGGCCTGCAATTACATTCATCAGGTAAGCACAGTCTTCAGCAGAACGTGCCATTGGACCTGCTTGGTCTAAAGATGATGCATAAGCAATAATACCGAAACGAGACACACGGCCATATGTTGGTTTTAAGCCTGTTAAGCCACAGAAAGAGGCAGGTTGGCGAATTGAACCACCAGTATCAGTACCAGTAGCAAAAGGCGCTAAATCAGCCGCTACAGCCGCAGCAGAGCCACCAGATGAACCACCAGGAACATGATCAAGTGCCCATGGGTTGCTGGTTGCACCAACATACGAGCTTTCAGAAGTTGAGCCCATTGCAAACTCGTCCATGTTCACTTTACCTAAAGTGACAAGACCAGCTGCTTTAGTTTTTTCCACAACAGTTGCATCGTAAGGAGAGATGAAGTTGTCTAGAATTTTTGAACCAGCAGTTGTTTTAATACCTTTGGTACAAAAGATATCTTTATGAGCAAGAGGAATACCCGTTAGAGCAGTTGCATTACCTGCTTTTAATGCAGCATCAGCAGCATCAGCGTCGCGAAGCGCTTGTTCAGGTGTAACCGTCACATAGCTTTTAACTTGTGAATCGAGTTTCGCAATACGTTGCAAATAATGTTCAGTCAGTTCGCGAGATGAAAACTTCGCTTGGCTTAAGCCCTCAGCAAGTTCACGAATTGATAAGCGATGTAAATCAGTCATGAGTAAAATTTCTTTACATTCAAAATAGGGAAGATGGGTTAATTGAGTAAAAGTTATTCAATCACGCGAGGAACAAGATACAAACCATCTTGAGTTGCTGGTGCAACTGCTTGGTACTCATCTCGATGATTGCTTTCAGTTACCACATCAGCACGTAAAGGTTGAGGATTATCAAAAGGACTCTTTAAAGGTTCTACGCCTTCAGTATCAATGCCTTTTAAGGTTTCCATCATGCCTAAAATTTTATTTAGACTTTGAGCATATTCAGCAGATTGCGTATCATTGAGCGACAATCGAGCAAGATTGGCGATTGCTGAAACTGTTTGTGCATTTAAATCTGCTGAATGCTGTGCATCCGATGTAGACATAACATCACCTAATCAGTATTAAAAATTTTCAAAATATCGTGCGTTATAATAAGCGATTGACTTGTTCAAATCATCACATTTAGTTTAAAGTTGCCACCTTGCATCCACATGAAAGTTTAACTGAGAACGAACCGTGATTCTAAAACGACTAATTGGCTTGTTTTCGCCGGATCTAGCCATTGATTTAGGTACAGCAAATACACTTATTTATGCACCAGGCCGCGGCATTATATTAAATGAACCAACAGTTGTGGCAATTCGTCACAGTGGTTCACAAAAAATTGTTGCTGCAGTAGGGCTGGACGCGAAACAAATGTTAGGCCGTACACCTGCGAATATTTCTGCAATTCGTCCAATGAAAGACGGTGTAATTGCGGATTTTGAAGTGACTGAAACCATGTTAAATCAGTTTATTGGTAAAGTTCACGAAAAACGTTTGTTCCCACCTGCACCTCGTGTGGTTGTATGTGTACCATGTAAATCAACTTTGGTCGAGCGTCGTGCGATTCGTGAAGCTGTATTTAATGCTGGTGCACGTGATGTTCGTTTGATTGAAGAGCCTATGGCTGCTGCAATTGGCGCAGGTATGCCAGTTGAACAGGCGTGTGGTTCTATGGTTGTGGATGTTGGTGGTGGTACAACAGAAATTGCAATTATTTCATTGCAAGGTTGTGTCTATGCTGACTCTTTACGCATCGGTGGTGATGTTTTTGATGAGCAAATTATCAATTATGTTCGTAAAGCTCATGGTTGCGTGATTGGTGAAACCACAGCAGAAATTATTAAAAAAGAAGTAGGTATGGCTGTTTCTGATGGCACAACATTAGAAATCGAAGTACGTGGGCGTAACCTTGCAGAAGGTGTACCTCGTGCGATTACTGTAACTTCTGACGAAATTACTCAAGCAATCTCTGATCCGTTACAAAACATTGTAAGCGCAGTAAAATCAGCACTTGAGCAAACTCCTCCAGAGCTTTCTTCTGATATTGCCGAGCGCGGTATTGTGTTGACAGGCGGTGGTGCGTTACTTCGTAACCTCGATAAATTATTAGCTCAAGAAACTGGTTTACCCGTTATGGTTGCTGAAGATCCTCTTACTTGTGTTACCCGTGGTGGTGGTAAAGTATTGGAATTCTTTGACAATCCGAACCATGACATGCTTTTTGTTGGTTAAGTTTAAGGATTAGGCGGTGCAACCGAATATTTTTTCAAGACAGCCGCCATCTTTCCGCTCGTTCGTTATTGCGGTCATTACATGCTTGGTTGTGCTATTTTTTGATTGGCGCATGCCGTATGTGATTCAGCCAGCAAGGGATGTCTTGTACGCTGCATATAATCCAATTTATGCATTGGCCAGTTATCCAGTACTGTCGAGAGAATGGCTGAATCAACAAACAAAATCTGAAGCACAACTGCGTCGTGAAAATACTGCGATGCAGGCTGAGCTTTTACAAGCTCAAGTCCGCTTACAGAAGCTTTCTGAACTATCTGCTGAAAACACCCGTTTGCGAGGTCTTCTTGATACTCCATTAATTATTGATGGACGTATGGAGATTGCAGAAGTGATTGGGACAGATGCAGACCCATTGCGTCATATCATCATTGTTAACCGTGGCTCTATGGACCATTTAAAGGTCGGTCAAACGGTTCTGGATGATAAGGGGATTATGGGGCAGATCATTAATGTATACCCTCATAGCTCACGTGTAATGTTGTTATCAGATAAAGAACATTCACTTTCGGTACGTCTTGAACGCACTGGAATGCGGGCGATTGTTTCTGGTACAGGTGATTTGGGTCGTTTGAAAATGGAATATGTGCCGACTAGTGCGAATATTCAAGTGGGCGATAAAGTGTTTAGCTCAGGTTTGGGCGAACATTTCCCAGCAGGGTACGCAGTAGGTACAGTTGCCAAAATCAAACGTCATAACTCAGGTGAGTTTGCGGAAATTGATGTAACACCAGCAGCGCAATTAGCAACAGGACACCATGTAGTTGTACTTTTTTCGGATTCATTAGCAAAGGAGCAACCATATGCCAATCGCTAAACTGAAACGAGAAAAGCGCAAAGATCCATTATGGGGAATTATTATCTCCGTTATCGTGGGTTCTGTGCTCATGGTTTACCCGCTGTCTTACGATATTTCAGGTTGGCGCCCATTATTCATGTTGATGATTATGCTGTTTTGGGTGGTATGTCAGCCAACGTGGTGTGGGGTCTGGTTTGCATTTGGAATGGGGATTTTTACAGACTTATTGCTTGATGCACCTTTGGGCCTCAATGCCCTAAGTTTTGTAATTATGACTTTTCTTACCCGTTTTTTAATTCGTGAACGCCGTATCTTAACCTTTGGTAATTTATGGACGATTGCAACTCTGGTCATTATTGCTCATTTAGCGTTTATGTGGGTAACCCAGACCATGGGTGGAATTCATTTTTCGATTGCTAGACACTGGCAACCATTAATGACAAGTATCATCACTTGGCCAATCGTCTATTATTGTTTGGCAAAATGGCGAATATAGTTTTAGCATCTAGCTCTCCTCGTCGGAAGGAGTTGTTGCAACAACTGGGTTTGGATTTTGAAATCTATAGCCCTGATATTGACGAATCTGTTCATGAGAATGAACTCGTTCATCAGTATGTTGAACGTTTAGCTAGAGAAAAAGCGCAAACTGTATTAAAACTTTTTCCAGAAGCAATTGTTATTGCTGCCGATACAAGTCTAGGGCTGGATGGCCAAATAATTGGTAAACCTGAATCGAAAAGCCATGCTTTTGAAATATGGAAACAATTATCTGGGCGTTGGCATGACGTGTTTTCTGGAATATGTGTTGCTACTCAACAACAAATGTTGAGTCAGGTTGTACAGACACAAGTTGAGTTCCAACATCTGACTACGCAAGATATGGAAGATTATTGGACCACAGGAGAGCCTGTTGGGAAGGCCGGTGGATATGCAATTCAAGGGATTGCTTCTCAATATATTCCCCAAATTCAAGGAAGTTATAGTAATGTGGTAGGACTTCCTTTATACGAATTTGCACAGTTATTAAAAAGAGTAAAGACATAAGGGGTTGTTATCATTCTTAATTGAATAGCATTGTCGATGAACACTAGACAAAGTTAAAGTTAACAGCTTCTCTGACTCTTTAATAAAAATTTTATAATGCTTTGAGTTTATGTATGTCAGAAGAATTACTTATTAATGTCACGCCTATGGAGTGTCGGGTGGCATTAATCGAAAATGGAACTGTTAATGAGCTGTATGTCGAGCGTACAGTCAAGCGCGGTCTAGTCGGCAATATTTACAAGGGTAAAGTCGTGCGAGTGCTTCCGGGCATGCAAGCTGCTTTTGTTGATATCGGTTTATCCCGAACAGCCTTTCTACATATCAATGATATGGTTTGGCCTCGTTCACAGCCCACCCCAAACGTTTTTGAACTCTTACATCCTGGTCAAACCCTGACCGTTCAAGTCATGAAAGATATGTTAGGAACGAAAGGGGCACGTCTGAGTACAGATCTCTCAATTCCTTCTCGCTATCTGGTTCTCATGCCATATGGTAACCATATTGGCGTATCGCAGCGTATTGAGTCCGAAGAAGAGCGAGAGCGACTACGTAATATTATTGAAAGTATTCAATCTGAACATAATCTGCCGGGTAGCGTGATTGTACGTACAGCTGCCGAAGGTGTGGATGAGGCAGAAATTGCACGGGATATGTGCTACCTCAGTAAATTATGGGAGTACATCCAACGTAAGCAGATTGATGTTGCTGTTCCTTCTTTAATCTTTGAAGAGCTTCCATTACCTCAGCGCATTATTCGAGATTTAGCCAGCGAAGAGACTGCAAAGATCTATGTCGATTCGAGAGAAATCCATGCCAAGCTTCTTGAGTTTGTTGAAGAATTTGTTCCGAATATGCAAAGTCGACTCATTCATTATCCGGGTGAGCGACCGCTATTTGATCTCTATAACGTCGAAGAAGACATCCAGAAGGCCCTTCAAACACGTGTTGCTTTGAAATCGGGTGGTTATCTGATGATCGACCAGACTGAAGCTATGACGACAATTGACGTTAATACTGGCTCATATGTTGGCGGTCGTAGTCTTGAAGACACCGTTTTTAAAACCAATATGGAAGCGACTCAAGTCATTGCACGTCAACTTAGACTGCGTAATTTGGGTGGTATTCTCATTATTGATTTTATTGACATGCAAGAGGCAACTCACCGTGAAGAGGTGATGCGTCAGTTTGAAAAAATGCTTGAACGCGATCACGCCAAGACCAAAATCACTCAGGTATCAGAACTTGGTCTGGTCGAAATGACTCGTAAACGAACACGGGAATCGTTAGAACATTTGTTGTGTGAGTCGTGTCCAACGTGCCAAGGACGTGGTTTTGTCAAAACAGCAGAGACAGTGTGTTACGAAATATTTCGTGAGATATTACGATATACCCGCGCATTTGAGTCAACGAGTGGCTTTACTGTTGTTGCTCACCCTTCTGTGATTGACCGATTATTAACAGCAGAAGCGCCCGCAGTGGCTGATTTAGAGCATTTTATTAACCGTGTCATTAAATTTCAGGTCGAAAATTTATATACGCAAGAGCAATACGATATCATTTTAAGCTAAAGTTGTAACAAGATATCGCTTAATCCTTGTTACAACTGAAATTTTACTTTCATTCATGAATTTTAAATACTACTTACATACAGTAGCCCTAGACGTTCTCCCTATTTAACGTCTTAGCAAACAATAAGAGGTATAACCCATGAATGTAAGTGAAAACTTAATTAGCAACGGTCTTAAACATGTTTTAGAAAGCACGCCAGTAAATAGCTGCTATATGTTGAATGACCAAGGTAAAGAAGTACCGATCACAACTGCAATGATTCGTTCAGTATGTCATCAGTTGCTTAACCAGTGCCGCACAATCAAAAAATAAGGGGCCAGTTCAAAGCCCCTTAACTTTTTCTAACTTGCTGAATGATGTTTCAGCTGCTTCTCTGCAATAATTTCTTCAAAACGTTGAATCTCATCTTCTAAATGAGTCAAAAGGTTTTGCATTTTTGGCAAAGCATTTCGACAAGCCGTTAATCCCACTTCAAGCTTATCTAAATAACTGGTCATGGTAATATTTAAAGCTTGTCCATCCATGACAATCGAAGCAGGGTAGAGAGCGTCTAATTTCGCACCATTCCAATAAAGTGGTTCACGTGGCCCTGGTACATTGGAAATCACTAAATTGAACGCCTGACGCTTAGGAAGCATTCCTGACATGATGTTTAATCCTGCCGGACCATAAACAACCGCGCTATAGTTTAAAATTTCATTAGCAGTCATACGGCTAAAGCGTTGCTTTGAGTTTTGCATGCTGCGACGAATAATTTCTAGACGTTCTAACGGTTGGTCTTTATGAGTCCCTAAATTTGCCAGAATCATAGTAATCCGGTTACTCATATCAGAATCATCTGTGCGTAATGAAGCTGGAACCATGGCAATAAGTGGCTTTTTAGGTAAGCTATTTTGACTAATCAAATATTCACGTAAAGCACCAGAACATACTGCTAGTACAACATCGTTAATCGTTACGCCTAATGCTTTTGAAATTTTTCTAAGGCGGCTCAGTTCAAATGATTGGGCCGCAAAACGACGTGAAGCACTTACTCTTTGGTTTAAAATCGAAACTGGCGCCTGAAAGGTAGAAACATAATCAGGATTTTTGCCCATTTCTTTAAATATAGTCTGAGATAACTCTTGCATTACTTTAGGAGCTATATCGAGTTGAGACTTAATGCCTCCTAAAATACTCTTAATTGTACTTGTACTTGGAGTAGGCACTTTTAGGCGTTTAGTTCTTTTGCTCTCAACACACCATAAAGGAACCACGTGTTTCTCTTCAGATGTCTTTGAAAGTGATTTCTCGATCAAACGCATACCCGCAACGCCATCAACCATTGCATGATGGATTTTAAAATACATGGCAAAACGGTTGCCTTCGATTCCTTCAATAATGTCACAGGTCCAAAGCGGCTTGGCACGGTCAATTAATGAGCTGTGTTGTTGCGAGATATAAACCAGAAGTTCACGAATGCGCCCAGGATGAGGCAAAGCAATGTGGCGAAAGTGATGATCGATATCGAACTCTTCATCCTCATCCCAAAATAGACCATTTAAACGGTTATTGAAGGGAGGAATAGGAATGCTTTTTGAGCGTTTAATATCTTCTACTAAATCATGTACAAAGGTTTCAGGTGCATTTTCAGGAATTTCAAATAAGAATAATCCACCGACATGCATGGGTTGCTGTCTTTTTTCAAGTGACAGAAAAATGAAATCAATTGGGTGTAATGGACGCATAAATCATTGTGCCTCATGCATTTTTCTAAGAAGCCCTTATCTGAGCTCTTATTAGAATTATAGAACCGTAAAATTAAGTATATAGCGTTTAGAGTAGAGAAAATATGACTTTGTGTACGTAACATGACATAAAAAAAACCACTGATTTACCAGTGGTTTTTTGATATCAAATTACTTTTTCATGTTACCTGCGTGTAATCCGCACTCTTTTTGAGTGGCTTCTTCCCACCACCAGCGTCCTTCACGTTCATGCTGGTTCGGTAGTACAGCTCGTGTACATGGTTCACAGCCAATAGAAACAAAACCACGTTCGTGGAGAGTGTTATATGGAATTTCCATCATACGGATGTAGCTCCATACTTCAGCACTTGTCCAGTTCGCTAGAGGATTATATTTAATAAGTTGCTTATCTGGACCAGAAAAACCCGCATCAGCTTGTACCACGGGAATTTCTGTGCGTGTACCAGGACTTTGGTCTTTACGTTGACCAGTAATCCAGCCATCTAAAGTTGCAAGTTTTTTACGCAAAGGCTGAACTTTTCGAATACCACAACATTCCTGATGCCCATCTGTAAAAAAGCTGAATAAACCTTTTTCGTTTACCATGTTTTGAACAGCTTCAGATTCAGGAAAGCAGATTTCGATATTAATATTGTAGTGTTTACGGACAGTTTCAATAAATTGATAAGTTTCAGCATGGAGTCGGCCCGTGTCGAGACTAAAGACACGGAAAGGCTTACCCAAACGTGAAGCAATATCAATTAAGACAACGTCTTCTGCTCCCGAAAAAGAAATCGCAATTTCACCTTGTTGGCTTAAGGCAAGTTCTAAAATTTCCCGAGGGCTTTTGGTTGCATATTCAGCAGCAAGAGCATCTACGATATCAATAGTCGGAATAACGGTCATGTGTGTTCCTGGCAAAAGGCTTGGGCGCATTGAGTTATGAAAAATATTCTAAAGGATAGTTGATAAACTGCTTAGCACTTTAATTTCGATCCTTATGAATAAAATTGATTTGATCAATAACAACGCAAAACTGAAAATCTTAATGGTATGATACAGCAATTTTTAACCAACGTTGGAAGCATTCATGGAAATCGTATGCCTAGATCTTGAAGGGGTTTTAGTTCCTGAAATCTGGATCAATTTCGCTAAAAAAACAGGGATTAAAGAACTCGAGGCTACAACTCGTGATATTCCGGATTATGATGTTTTAATGACTCAGCGTCTTAATATTTTAAAACAACACGGTCTAGGCTTAAATGACATTCAAGAAGTCATTGCAGAGATGGGGCCACTACCAGGTGCAAAAGAATTTGTTGAATGGGTGAGTACTCATTTTCAACTCGTGATCCTGTCAGATACTTTCTATGAGTTTGCGCATCCTTTAATGAAGCAATTAGGATGGCCAACAATTTTCTGTCATAAATTAGAGACAGATGAAGAAGGAATGATTACGGCTTATAAGCTACGTCAACCTGATCAAAAACGTGAGTCTGTTAAGGCACTACATGGCTTAAATTTTCGTGTAATCGCTGCTGGTGATTCTTATAATGATACAACCATGCTGGGTGAAGCTGACCATGGTTTCTTGTTTGATGCGCCTGCAAACGTAATTGCTGAGTTCCCGCAATTCCCTGCAATTCACGGCTATGACGCATTAAAAGAAGCAATCCGTTCTGTTTCAAAGCGTAGCATCCCAGCTTAAATAGCAAGAATAAAAAAAGGCGCTTTAAGCGCCTTTTTTATAAGAATGAGTTTTGCAACTTAGAATTTATAACCCAGTTTTAAACCGTAAGCGATTGCATTGTTGTCAGAGAACTCTGCAAGATATTGGTCGCTACCAGCTTGTGCACCAGTTTGAGCTTTAGCATCACCTAACCAGAAGTATTTTACGCCACCAGCAATAAAGGTTTGTGGAGTAGGGCTATATTGAAGGCCTAAACCTACGTTCCAGTAACCTTCAGTTGGGCCTAAAGTTGTGATTGGGTCACCAGCACCAGAGTCCCAACCTACAGAAACGTTACCAGCCCATTTGTCGTTAAGTTTTCGACCAACACCTGTAGTCACTGTCCATTGGTCATCTGCATAGCTAACTAAATCGAAACCATTTGGACGGTTAACAATAGGTAGTTGCCCTACAACTTTTGATAGTTGCCCAAATTTGTATGGTTGAACAGAGAAATCTTTCCAGTTCACCCAACGTACGTTGGCAAAGGCAACAGTGTCAGCCATGATTCCCGTTTGGAAATCAAAGTTAACTGATTGAGGCGTCGTAATTGTGGTATCTGCTGAGCTATTTTTAATTGCTTCACCAGCTGCAGCTTGTCCTAATAGTGAAAGCGCAGGAAGTGTAGGTAAGTTTTCACGAATATTTACATCATGGTCAACTTCAGAACGATAAGTTAAAGAAGCTTTTAATGCAATTTCTGGAATTTGATAAGCAAAACCTGCTAACCAACCCACACCGCCAGTTTCTTTAATATCTGCATCATAGCCATTATAGATACTATAAGCTTGTCCACGAAGACTAATGTTCCCCTTAATTGTTTGGTATACACCACCCGCATAGAGGTTCCAGTTTTTGTTTGGTTGGAAACCAAATACCATTGCTAGGTTCTGGGTATCAACTTCAACTTTTGTGCCACCCTTGCCAAGCAAACCATTAATGTTATTTATTCCAGCATCTACTGCTTTTGTGACACCTTCTGTGATTTGTTGCATCGCTGCAGTATTCGCTTGAATAGCTGCTTTTGCTTGATCAATATTAGCCCCAGGTAGAGCGCCAGAATCTAGCAGCTTTTGTGCTGCATCTGTAACTTGAGTGTTAATTCCGTTTGTAATAGTTTGCTGGCGAATAACTGCTAAAGCAGCCGGAGCTAGAATTGTATTAGAAGAGTCTGAAACGAATACATTTTGACCTTTATATTCTGCATCTGCACCAAATGGTTGGTCATAAAGTAAACCAAATGAGAATTTATCGTTAATTTGTAGTTTTAATGCTGCATTAGGGAAATAATAATCCTCACCCATATCAGCAATATCACGGCGAGTTGCGCTTGATCCTGCTTCTTTACCCGATACATCTGGGTCTAGAGCAGTGATACCAGCTTCAAAGTAGTTTCCAGGCTGCAAAAATGCAGACATTGATTGTCCAGAGCGATCCAATGCTGCTGCAAAAACCCCAGTTGCAGGCAGCGTTGCTAAAATCATTGCAGTGCTCAGATGTTTTAATTTCATTTTAATCTTTCCTTGAACTTCAAGACATTTTTTTAAAAGTAACAGAGTTAAACCGTTTAAACTGTGTTGCCTTCAAAGCCTTTAATTACAACTTATAAAAGCTTTGATAACTCCATGTAACAAAAATAGCATAATTACAATAAGAGTAAATCTGTTATATGAACTGAAGAGTACTCACTTTTTATACAAATAAGGTCAATAATGGATGAAATATGAAGGAATATTTTGATTGATAAATTATTTTAATTAATTGATATTTATATTTTTAATCTATTAATAAAGTAGTTTGTTTTAGTGACATTTTTGTCACAAATCCAAGAAAAATGGTCAAAGATTTTTTTGTAAAAATATGAATTAATTGATTATGAAATGAGTATTAGTTGTCATTTTTACTTGATAAGTCTAGTTTCTCTACATCTGTATATTATTGATTCAGTTTTATATTCTTAATTTTATAAAAAAGTTTCTCCTTATTTTTTTACCATTTGATCTATTTTTTGAGCAAATTTAGAGTTTCTATTTGAGAGGTTCAGCAAGAAAATAACCGAAAATAATAAGCTAGATTCGATTATTCATTTTTTAGAGCTAAAACACAGCGTTAGAGTGGGTATAACTTTTCATCAAATTGTTCAAGCTTAGGAAATTTTAGTGGTTCAAGTTGGTCTAGATGAGTGAGATAAGTCACGTAGTCTTCGAGGAGAGTTTCTCTGGCTTCTTGACTAATATAAGGTACATGGTAGGCAGTGAATGGCGGTAGAACTTCAAAACCAGCATATGCCAAAGTACCGCGTTGGATTGGTGATAGATAATGTTCGATTGGACCGTGAATAGCGTTTTCTCCAAACATATGTGTTCTGCCGCCAAGTGTTAAACATAACATCGCTTTTTTACCAGCCATCCCACCGTGGTTATAAAAGCGTTTACCACCGTAAAAGAGCCCTGAAACAAATACACGATCAATCCAGCCTTTTAAAATTGCTGGTACAGAGGTCCAGTAGAGTGGGAAATTTAAAATGACTAAATCAGCTTTTTTTACCTTTTCAACTTCTGCCTCAATGTCCGGAGCTAGAAGTTGATTTTTACTGGCATTTCTTTGTTCTAGAGCATAGTTAAAATAGTCAGGCTGATTGAGCTCTAAAAAATCTTCTTTGGATGCAACAGGGTTAAATTGCATGGCATATAAATCTGAAACCTCTACGCGATGTCCCAATTTTTCTAGAGTTTGTTTAGCCGTGCTTTTTAGAGCAGTGGTAAAAGATTGTGGTTCTGGGTGGGCATGGACAATCAAGATATTCATAGGGGAGACCTGTATTTTTTTGGAAATTGTACTGCCTAGAGCAATTCAGCGAATTTTATTTTGAATAACTATGCATCAATTTAAAAGCATGGCATAGTTCATGAACCGACAGTTTTTACCATTTCACGCCATTTTGTTTTGTTCAATCGGTGCCTATGAATCCAGAATTACCCGGAACTTATATTAACTTAATCGTCGAGACTGTTAGGCAGTGGGGTGTCTCTAGCGAGCAGCTTTTAGAGGGAAGCGGCATAACAGTAGATCAATTAAAAAAACCATATTGGTATGTTGAGTTTAATACCTTAAATCAGCTCATTGAGCGAGCCATCGAATTGTGCAAAGAACCAGCTTTAGCCGGGTATTTAGCTATAGAAATGACTGCTTCATGTTATGGTTCAGTCGGAATGGCTGCCATGGTTTCTCCAAACTTAGGAGATGCATTGAAAATACTTGAACAGTTTATTGGGTCACGTTGCGAGGTTTTTAAACCAGAATTAAAGCAAGGAAATAATTATGCATGTTGGTCAGTTCATCAACCTGTCAAAGTATTTCAGTTGAGTCCAAATGCCAACATTTTTTTATTGGTAGGCTTTGTTCAAATTGCAAAAAATTTAACAGGCTTATCCAATTTAGGGAAAGTTGAATTACAAATGCCGGAACCGATAGGTTTTGCTCAAATAAGTAGTCAATTGGCAGTCACTTGTTTATTTAATCAAAAACGCAACAGCTGGATATTTCCAAAAGAATATTTAACACAGCCTATATTAACGGCAGACCCGATGTTGGTATCTTTGCTAAACGCACAATGTAAGCGAGATATAGAAAAATTAAAGTTACACAGTGGTTGGAAAGGGCAAGTCAAACAAGTTGCTGAAAAATTACTTGTAAATGGCGAGATTGAGACATTAAAGGTAGGGCAAGTGGCTCAAGTCATGAATATTTCAGAGCGAACTTTGCAACGATATTTAGCCATTGAAAATACAAGTTTTACCATCTTGGTTGACTCACTTAAAAAGCAACATGCCCAGAAACTTTTAGCTCAAAATAACATGTCGATTGAAAAAGTAGCTTTAACTTTAGGTTATGCCGAGACTTCTCATTTTACCCGTGCGTTTAAGCGTTGGATGGGAGTCACACCCAAGTATTTTCAGACCCACAGCAAAATGGATGAATTGAGTTCACATTTGGGTTAGAGAGGCCACTGATTTAATTGCATGACCTCTAAATCTGATTCGAGAGCTTTAAGCCGTTCGTTCTGGCTTAGATGAAAGCAAGTGAATCACTTCAAAATAGCTAGGTGGTACTGGAACATGTCCGCGGTCTCTCAATAGACGATGCATGCGTGGCAGTTTGAAGTAGGGCACCGAAGCCATTAAATGGTGTTCCATGTGGTAATTGACATGAATAGGGGCCACAAAGCTTCTAGCAATCCAACCTGCACGTGTTGTACGCGTATTTGTTAAGGCTGTATTACTCGTTTGCATACCTGCATGCTCGGCCATTGAGCGAATTCTTAAAAATAATGGAAATGGTGTTAAATAAGCTAAGGGCCATAACCAATAAAAACGTTGCTGACCAAGTGCCTTTAAAACGCCATAAAGCGCTACATTGGTTGCAATGGCTCCACTACTGTTTTTTACAAGACTTTTGGCATAATCAACAAGATGTTTATTGCTGCGGTCTAACCAGATCTGATCATTTGCAACGGTCCATTTCATTAAATCGAGATCCATTAACACTCGACCAAAGCTAAACTTTAATCCCGTCATACCTGTTAAGTCGCGTAAGAATTTACGGGTAAGAGATTTTTTGCTTACGGGAAAATCCGACACTAACGAAAGATCGGGATCATCTGGAGTAGAGGTTTTTGCATGATGGCGAACGTGATGTTGACGGTACTTGTGTAGATCATTCCAAATCGGACGGGCACATAGCCATTCACCTACGAAGTCATTTATTTTCTTATTTTTGAATAAACTTTTATGCGATGCGTCATGCATCAAAATAGCTAGACATAACTGGCGACCCGCCAATATTGCCAAGGCAAGCATACAAGCAAGTAATTTGCCCCAGCTAGGTAAGTAATCCCACATCATGATTAAGCTAGCAAATGTTCCGCCAATAACGGCCCACGTACTTGCAACAGCCCAAGCACCGTATGCATCTGAAGGCTCTGTGAGTTCTTGTATTTCTTCTCTGCTAAATAGATCGGTCACACTCACCTGTGTATTCATTTTTATTCTCCCAAATCAGATTTTGGTATCCATACTTTATATTACCAATATAATCATAAAATTTTAAAAGTTGTAATATTTGTTTGTAAAAAAATAAATCGTTCTTTAATGTGTTAATTCATTTTCATAAAGTTTTTGCCATAGTTTTTGTCCAATCGAATCGAGCTGCTGTACATTTTGAGCAAATTGATTGCGGGCATGTTCATTAACAAAGGGAGAGGGGAGTAAAGGATCATTCATTAATAAAGTAATGGTTTCTCGCCCTAGTAACAATGCTTGAGCTGCAGCGTCATTGAGCGGTAATTTTTCATATTTTAAAAGCCACTGCTGAATATCTTGGCTATAGTTTTTGTAGTTTAATTCGAGTTGTTTGGTATCCCATAAAGAAGCAATCAACTGAAGGCTCTTTGAATTAAATTGTTGAATAACAGAAATTTTTGCTTCACTTTCAAGACCAGCTAACACAAGTTCTTCACATGTTTTTTCGAAACTATAGGCCAAATTGTCAGGACGAATATAAATACCGGTTTCGAGTTCTTTAAAGCCAAATTGGCGTAATGCTCGTTCTCTCTTTTTTAAAGCGGTACGATCTATGCGACCTAACGTACCTGTAAATACTGCAAGATAATGCTGTTGCCATTCTTTGGTTTGTTTAATGCCATTTTTGCGGTTCAAAATGATTTTTGCCCATTCTTTGGTTGATGGCGAAAGTTGATAAATACCGCGCTCGACACTTTCTATCATGCCTTCATTTAATAACCGAGTCGTCGCAACTCGAATACCGTTGTCACTCATATTAAAAAGTTTAGCAGCAATCAATATTTGTTTGATGGTGAGCTGAGGATAGGCTGAGGAAAGAAATAAATCGATAATAAGATGGCGTGCATTAATTTTGATATTTTTCATTCAGATAGAATTTTTGATATGAGCTGCATTTAATCACAATAATATCATGTTTTTTTAAGAGCTTTTTAAGATGATTTTGTAGAGTAAGAGGCGGCAAAAAGCTTTATCTATAACAAGAGAAATTTTGGCAGTTCTTTACCAAGTTTTATCTTTTTACGATAGTTAACCCAAGTTTGTCATCATGATGTGATACATTATCGCACTTTAAATAAACTGCCTTTAACTAGGGGCAATAACCACAAACGTTAGAAATGATCTGATATTGAACATGTGTTAAGTCAAATTTGAGGCTTACCAATTGCGATAAAACAAATTTTAGATCTTTCTAATGATTAACTTTCTTTGAGCAAGTTATGGAAAATTTTGAAGTTATAAAAGCACTGTTTCTAGGCTTTGTTGAAGGCTTAACTGAGTTTTTACCCATCTCGAGTACAGGCCATCTGATTTTATTTGGTCATATTATCGATTTCCATTCAGACGGTGGACGTGTATTTGAGGTTGTAATCCAGTTAGGTGCTATTTTGGCAGTGTGCTGGTTATACCGACAAAAAATTATTAATTTGATTAAAGGTTTTTTTAGTGGAGACGTCGAGTCTCGTCATTTCGCCATTAGTGTACTGATTGCATTTTTCCCTGCAGTCATTATTGGTGTTTTGGCCGTCGACTTTATCAAAAGTGTTTTGTTTAGCCCAATTGTCGTTGCTATTGCATTGATTGTTGGTGCTCTCATTATTTTCTGGGTTGAATCTAAGCAGTTTGAACATAAGACAGACGATGCGACCAAAATTACTTTTAAACAAGCACTTTTAGTAGGACTTGCTCAATGTGTTGCCATGATTCCGGGGACTTCACGTTCAGGTGCAACAATTGTAGGCGGAATGTTTGCGGGCTTATCACGTAAAGCTGCTACAGAATTTTCTTTCTTCCTTGCAATGCCAACCATGTTGGGTGCAGCAACTTTTGACTTGATCAAAAATGCAGACGTACTTACCGCTGATAATATGATTAATATTGGAGTTGGTTTCGTTGCAGCCTTTATTGCCGCTTTATTTGTTGTAAAAGCATTAGTGCTATTTGTAGAGCGCCATACGTTACGTGTATTTGCATGGTATCGAATTGTATTGGGTGTAATTATTCTGATTGCAGCAATGTTCTTTAATTTATCGGCTTAAAATCTGATGAAGTGAAAAAGCCTAGAATATTCTAGGCTTTTTTATGCCTAAAAATTGATTTGAATTGCCTATTTATACAAAGTAAACCGAAGATACATGTTTTCATTTTAGGTTCATTGTTATATTCATTTAGACAAGATATGGAGCAGATTAATGACCCTTCCAACAACCATGAAAATTATTGAAATTACCGCTCCAGGTGGACCTGAGGTTCTAAAAGTTCAAGAGGCTAATATTCCAGTACTTCAAACAGATGAAGTTTTAATTGAGGTAAAGGCTGCTGGAATTAACCGCCCTGACGTGTTACAGCGTATGGGGCTATATCCAATGCCTAAAGGTGTTACTCAAATACCGGGCCTAGAAGTTGCAGGAATGGTGGTTGCGGTAGGTGACCAAGTGCAACAGTTCAAAGTCGGAGATAAAGTTTGTGCTTTAACAAACGGTGGTGGCTATGCACAGTACTGTGCAGTTGCCGCGACACAAGTATTACCAATACCTGAAAATTTATCGTTTACTCAAGCTGCTGCTATTCCAGAAACGTTCTTCACAGTTTGGGCCAATCTATTTGATATTGGTCGTTTAAAGGCAAATGAAACAGCATTGATTCACGGAGGGGCCAGTGGCATTGGCACCACTGCTTTAGCCATCTGTCATGCTTTAGGGATTAAAACTTTTGCTACGGTTGGAAGCGAAGATAAAGTTGAGGCACTCTCTGATTTGACCACGGTAATTAACTATAAAACCCAAGATTTTGAGCAAGAAATTTTGAAACACACCCAAGACCAAGGTGTTGATGTTATTTTGGATATTGTGGGTGGCTCTTATTTCCAGAAAAATTTAAACCTATTAAAACGTGATGGTCGACTTGTCATTATTGGGTTTATGGGTGGACGAATTGTAAAAGAATTTGATTTACAAAAATTGATTTTAAAGCGTGCCACGATTACGGGTTCAACGATGCGAGCGCGTACTAGCGAAGAAAAAGCACAAATTGCCCAATCTTTGCATGAGCATGTGTGGCCATTACTGGCACAAGGTAAGTGTTTACCTCAAATCTATAAAACATATGCTTTTTCAGATGTACAAAGTGCTCATGAATGTATGGAGCAGGGTGATCACATCGGAAAGATCGTTTTAGAAATGAACGCATAAAGCTGTAATCACTAAAGTTTAGGTGAACGACAGGTTCGCCTAAACTGAATTTTATAATTCTAAATTCTGCCTATTTCTCTATAAAAATTGCCAAATTCTATTGGCAGATTGCACCAGTTCTATGACTTCACCTATACATTGAGTAAGAAATAAGAATTGACTCTTAATTTATTATTTCTTTCCATACTGATGAAAAAGGATAGTAACAATGAATACCGCAAATATTGATGATAAAAATCCTACTCCAGATTTGGCTGAAGATAACGCCTTTTTCCCATCGCCTTATTCACTAAGTCAATATACTGCTCCAAAAACAGATTACGATGGAACTACATACTCAACGCCCTATACGGGCAGTAAAAAAATCTTAGTGATTGCAACCGATGAGCGTTATATTCAAATGCAAAACGGCAAGTTTTTTTCTACCGGAAATCATCCTGTAGAAATGCTTTTACCGATGTTTCATTTAGATAATGCTGGCTTTGAAATTGATGTTGCGACACTTTCAGGTAATCCTGTCAAGCTTGAAATGTGGGCAATGCCAAAGCAAGAACAAGTTGTATTAGACACTTTTCAAAAATATGCAGACAAGTTAAAGAATCCTCTGAAACTCACAGATATTTTAGAAGAAGTAGTGGGGGAAAACTCACCTTATGTGGCTGTCTTTATTCCAGGTGGGCATGGTGTATTAGCTAAGATTCCACATAGCCTTGAAGTAAAAAAAGTTCTTAAATGGGCAGTTGAACAAGATAAATTTATTATTACCTTATGTCATGGGCCTGCTGCGTTATTGGCTGCGGCTGTAGACGAAGCGCCTGAAAACTATATTTTCAAAGGTTATCAAATTTGTGTATTCCCTGATGCTTTAGATGCAGGGGCGAATATCGATATTGGCTATATGCCGGGCGCGTTACCTTGGTTAGTTGGTGAAAACCTTGAAAAATTAGGCGTAGAGATTTTGAATAGTGGCATTACAGGACAATGTCATAGAGACCGTAGATTGTTAACAGGCGATAGTCCGCTTGCTTCTAATAATTTAGGAAAACTTGCAGCTGAAACATTATTGGCTGAAGTGAAGGATTAAGTATATTTTTTATCGAAATAGGACTTTATTAAGTCCTATTTTTTATAATAATTAATGTGTTAGGTGTAAATTTGAAAGTGATAAATGATGTAAAATCAGCATAATAAGTAAGAAATAGGAGAATATTAAAATGATAAAATAGAAGATATAAATCTACTTGAGCAAGGGTATAAGATGGTTTTTGATTTAAGGTCATCTTCTTCAATATTGATGGATGAAAATTACATCAAAAATATACAGCAAACTACGTTGGATAAGGGAACAACTATGGGGCTTAAAGGTGACAATGGTTTATATGCAACAGCTGAATGGTGGGAAAATATTAAAAATGGCAATATAGAAACTTATTGTGTGAAAGGAGTAATAGTTGGGATTAATCAAGAAAATCCTTTTATAGAGGGAAATACAATGATTACAATTAAAGTAAATGGAACGAATAAAGAAATTTTTCAAGATATAGTTTTTACTAGTGAAAGAGAAAAAATTATTAGTGAAGAGCTTTACAAAGCTGGAAATGAGATAGTATCCATTTATATTCTTAATAAATTAAAAGAGGATGATGTTTGGAATTGGGTGGTTGAAGAAAAACTAGGTGTTTCTCCATTACTTAATAGGGTTTGTATTAAGGGTAGGGATTAAAATTATTCTATATTGATGGGTTGTAGGTGTTTAATATGAATGAAGATGAAATTAATATTATAGCCTATAACTATGTGGGTTATATTAAACTATACAAAGATATTATTTTTCCTACTGATAGGAATGAAAATGATGTTATTTATAACCAAAGTGGAGTTAATAGGAGAGAGTTTTCTGGATATATCAGCTTTCCTGAAGTTGAAAATAATACTTTATTTTATATGAAAGCTTTTTTACTTACTCTTACTGTAGATATACCTTGTAAGGAGGAAATTCATTCTTTGATTAAAATATTTTCATATTGTGAAAATCAATCTTCTTTAATCAATAAATTATCATTAGGGCTGAAATCTAATTCAAAAGGTCTGGTTTTTAATGGACTTAAAGAAATAATAGGTGATTTTTACTTGTTTGAAAAAATTGATGACTTGTTTTTCTACGATGGAAGAGAAGAATATTATAAAAAAACGTGATGCTGGAGGTAGCTGGTAATGGGAAATTTGTATAGTTTACTATTTATACCAGTATTAGTGGCATGCTCTGGTACAGTTGATTTGCTTGTTTCGGGTAATGCTAATAAAGGAATTGTATTTCAGCTATCTAAAAGTGATGCCAAAAAGCTTGATAGTGGTTTTAGATTTTATGTAATGGATAATAGTGCTGTTCCTGCTGGTGCGTTGAAAGAAACAGTATGGGAGATTAAGATAAGTAAGGAAATAAGTTGGTTTAATTTTAAAAAAGATTATACCTATAAATTGACTTATGGAGTTAAACCAAGCGGATTTAAAGAGATTGTAAAACCCAAGCAGCTAAAGTTAAATACTCAATATTATTATTCGATTGATGGTGGGCCAGGCTATCATGGTTCAGGTTGTTTTTATTTAAATGAGAACAAAATGGTTATAGATAGTAAGAGCTGTTGAATCGGGTATTGTTCAGAACTCTGGTCTTATAGTTTATCATCTATAGGTATCACTGCACTATGGTTGTGCCTTATGGGTTAATATAATGTGACGGTTATGATGTGGGAACTAACCAGTTCTATAACACAGAACTTGGTCGTTATATGGAACCAGACCCGATTGGGTTAGAGGGTGGCCCAAATCCGTATACATACGCGGGTAGCAATTCAGTGAAGAATGTGGATAGCATCAGGATTATGTCTAATGTGTTTGGCGGCTGAAGGATCATTATGAGAAACAATAGAGGGTTATACACTTAATCTTTTCTTAAATACTGCCGGAGTATCAACGGTTGGGTATTTTATGAATGAAAAATTTAATCGACCAGTCAGTACACCATATTCCAAATATCTTATCTTAACAAGATCAAAGAAATCAGAATTATAAAATTGCTTACCGTACCATGCCTTTACCAGATGCACAATTTTTACAAATAACTAATACTTTAAAAGCTTCTAATGAAACTTTTATAATTCCATCGTTAGCTTATGCAAGTGTGTATATAGGAGTAACCATGGAAATGAAACTTAGATTGGGCACAATTACTGGTTTATACAGTATAGGAGTAACAGATCAGAGCTCAGCTAAATATTTCCCAAGGTTACCATCAGTATCCTCTGTGCAAGATTGGAAGCAATCTAATGCCATATTTGACCTGAAAGGATAATGTAATCCATATGTTTTTAATAAAACTGTTGCAACTAATATAGGGTTAGGTAGTAAAAATGGAGGTGCTATGAGATTTATTAATAGTGGAAGGATTATAGGAGCTAGACCTGTACCAAGAATGCCAGAGATAAGGTTGAAATAAAATGATAGAAGATTCTATTCTGATTAATCAAGGATATAAGTTAGTTTATGATTTAAGAACTTGGTTAGAGAAGAATGGGGAGGATGAGATAAAATCTACACATGCTTTGACCCTAGATAGTACTACTAATAATGGTTTAAGTGGAGTATATGGCTTATATGGAACAAGTGAGTGGTGGGATAATGTTGAAAAAGGTAATATTGAAACATATATTATAAACGGGGTAATAGCTGAGCTTAGTAAGGGGAATGTTTTTGTTGATGATAATGCAATGATAACTATTGTTTTAGATAATGCTGAAGATAATATATATGAAGGAGTAGTATCTACAAATGAAATTTTAAAGAGAGAGTGCGGTAGTCTTTATTCTAAAGGAAATAAAATAGTTGTTTTTTATATTTTAGATGAGTTGAAAGATAAAGATGCTTGGAATCCTTTAATTCAGAGTAAGTTGGGTGTTTTACCAATAACAAGTAAAATTTATATTAAAGATTGATATATTTTAATTTAGCTACTTGCGAATTTTTAGTAATTTTATTTTTATGGGCGTAATTGTATTTATAGTTGATGTAAATATATAGTAATGAAGAATCTAAGATGTCCATTATTTTTTCTATAAACAGGAAGCAATAATATGAGTGAACTAGGTTTAAGCATTAAAATCATTCAAGGAGAGGCATCGATAGAGCTAAGTCATATCTCCTTTGAAAATTCAGCCTTTATATGGCCTACGGATAAATCTGATTTAAAATTTTTCATTGATCAAGGTGCCTTGCTTGTACCATCTGAATTGGAAAAATCCCTTTACTCTTCAGGGGATTATTTAATATTTACAGATGTTTCAGGAATAGCTGATGATGGAGGGTGGACTTATACCAAGGTTGTTCATGTAAATAACGTGGTTCATTGGGAAATATTGTTTAATAATGATCTAATTGAACTAGTTTTTGACTTAACTACATATCAAAAAGAGCTTACTGAGATTATGAATAAATTAAAGGGATTGCCATCAAATATTATATTACAGCCTAGCCAGATTGTATTTCCAGAATAATAGTAAATGAAAGCTGGGCATCTGCCCAGCTTTTTATTAGTCAGCTATGGTCTTAAAAATTTTCTCTAAATTAATCTATTTAATGCAGATAATATGTTTAGCTTATATAATCATATGTCGATTTTTAAAATTATTGCTATATAAAATTTGTAGCTGTTAATAATATATATGTAAGTCAATTGGAAAATTAGTGTTAATTTTGGTACTGTTATTCTATTTAATATTAATAGAAAAATGATGTGTAGGAAAATAGTTTTGGAAAGAGAGAAATAAAAAATTAGATAGAGGGTAATATATATGAGTATTAACGATGTTGATAAAGCCATTGCTTTAATAAATTTACACCTTGATGAGGCTGATTTTGAAGGGAAGAAAGAGGAACATCTAGTAAAATTGGCTGAGGAGTACTTGGAAATAACTTTCCCAAATAGTTATAGATATTTTCTAAAAAAATTAGGATGTGGAGATATTGCAGGGCAAGAATTTTATGGAGTAATTAATGAAGGAGAAATTAATTCAGGAATTCCTGATACCACATGGATTACATTAAAGTATAGAAGGCAATTTGATTTACCTACTAAATACATTGTTTTTTATGATTTTGGTGATGGTAATTATGCAGTCTTAGACTGTGAAAAGAATAATCAAGGTAATAATATAGTTGAAATTTGGTCTCCTGGTGAGAATACATTCCAATTTTTCTCAGCTGATTTTGGTAGCTTTTTTTATAACCAAATTAAAAAAATGTTTGATTAATTTAATTAACAGTATTTTGAGCACATTACACTAAATTATGAAAAAATATATCATAAAAATAGAGAAAGATTTTTCTGACTATGCTTGGGAAGTTGAATCAAAAGGATGTCTTGAGGTAGATATACAGGTATTTGATAAATTATATACGTTTAATTTTTATGATCCTATTAGATTAAAACAAGCTGTTGAAGATGATTTGAGATCAAATCAATATTTTTTCTGTGAAAATCTGGTTATATTGCCAAAAGTGAATTTAGATAATATTGAAAAATTTATAGAAAATATAATTATTACACCTTATTTATTATCTTTTTCTACAAAAAGATAAATGTTTATTATGTTCTTCTATATATGATCTTCAACTGTAGACTATTTTATTATATGTGCGCCCTGCGGGACTCGAACTATTTTCTATAGTCTTTAATATATAAGGTTTAATTTGGGGTGTATTTATCAATATATCCCCATTTGTATCCTTATTTACCAAAGTACTTTTGATTTGATGTGACTCCCTGTTTAAGACTCAAATTGGCTTAATTCTATAGTTATTTAAAAGTACTTCAAGATCGGGCATGTTTAAGTCAATAGATTTCAGAGGAGGGATATTGAAGATGGAAAATTGTTTAGTGAAATCATTGATCATTACTTATATAGCAATTCATGGTTTGAGATGGTGACACATGAACGCAATCAGCTAGATTCTTGAATGAATGTGAAGTATGGGTTGGCTACAACTGCTTATTTAGTATGCATTTATAAGGCTCTAATTTATATTTTATAGAGAGATGATTAATTCATGGTTTATAAAAATTTTGGATAATGTTGAATTAAACCTCCCTATTGAGAGTTTGTTAAAATGTGATTTGGTTTAAAGTGGAGCTATAGTACTATTTGATTAAATCAAAATTTCTCTAGTCGTAAAAATGAAACAAAAAGATCTATTTAATGAACTAATTTTAGAATTAATTAAATGTAATACCGAAGTGAAGCTGGATCTAAAAAATGACTTTGGAGGGATGCAAACTTCGGATAATGGTGGTCACATTCTTTTAAGTAAAAAAGCTGCAACTTTTATTAATATTTTTTCTCAGGTTTTGTATGATAATTTTAGAAATAAGGACAAAGTTGATTATCGAGCTTTTCATAGCGTAGTCACTAAAAAAATAGCTAATTATATAACTTCGGCAGATCTTAATCTTGAACATATTGAAGAGAATAGAAAAGCTTTACAAGACTGTATTGAGAAGGAATTTGACGAGATTGAGGACATAAAAATTACTCATCATTTTCCTGCATCAACTTTAAAATTGAATATTGAAAAAACAATTATTCTCGGCTGTGTCCATATCCACAGTATAAAGAATTGGTTGGATACTGTAGATTTCTCAACTGAAACTAAGCAATGGTATAAGAGTAATAGAAATAATGAATTATGGAAGAATGATGTTCTCAACTGTTTAGAGAAACGAGTACCTGAAACTGAAATTGATGGACTTGCAGAAGCGGTTTATAAGACGGTAAAAAATTCTAATTCTATAGTTTCAATTGAAATAAGAGGCTATGAAAAAAGACTTTCTGAAAAGTTCGCTAGGCAGGTATGTAAGACATCATTAGATATGTTGTCGTTAATTTTGGCAGACCAGCGGGTTTTTTATAATAACGTACTTCAACTAGAACGATTACCGTCTTTGAACTATGGAGAATTTACAGAAACAAATAGCTATTTAAATTTACCATCTGCTGGAATAAGTAAAGCATTTCTTCCGCCTTTGGAAGATAAGGATTATGAATACATTGGCAATTTTATTGACAGGATGTTCATTCCATATTCATTTATTATTAATGGATTAGTTCATCCGAATACAGTTAGTTGCCCGAATTTAGTAAGTAAATGGGTCTTTGCATTAAATTGGTATGCGGAAGGTATGCGTGAATCAAATGATGCTATTGCAGTAGCAAAATTAGCTAGCTGCTTAGATACATTAAGCTGTAGCGGTAAACTTCGTGGAATTAAACAAGTGCTCTGCAATATCTATAATTGTGAAGATGATCATATCCTTTTTGGCACAAAAGAATTAAACCCAATTACGATACATACTTTTGTCAAAAAATTTTACGATGATGGTAGATCCAGGATATTACATGGCACATTAGAAAGCATGTTAGAGTCATTTGAAACAGATAGGAATAGGTTAGCTGAAATTGCTAGATGGGTATTACTAGAATTGGCAAATAGATTATGTATTTATAAAGGTGAAGACACTGAGACCGCATTTCGAACTATGCAGTATGATGACTAAAGCATGTTCTGGTGCTTTTTCTCCAAAATATAAATCAATTTATATTTACTATGCGTTAACGCATAAACAATTTTAACAATAGTGCGTTAAAGCAAGTTTAGTGATTTGAAAACTCAATCCTGCAATACAAAATACTATTCATGATTTTGATTATTTTATATACGCTGATTATGTTACTACATCAAAAAAAATGCTGTTACTACATCAAAATCTAAAAGTAAAAATTTTAAATCAAAATTGGCTACTCTCATTTCTAGCCCCTAACTAACCCAATATTGGGATTATTCCAAAAACGGTAATATTCCCATTATTGGTATTTTGAATGCTCCCAATAATGGGATGTAGAATCAACCCAATTTTGGGATGCAGAACCTATCAATGAATCAATCATAGAATCGATCATTCACTCTAAAAGAAATATTGGCTCAATAAATTACAGCATTTGAGATAGTCAAAATAATATAAATAAATAGACTTGAATTACTTCTTCTCAAAAATCAATTAAGAAAATAGCTCAATTTCTCACTGGTTTGAGCACTGTCAGCTTTTTTTAAGAAAAATGAATCAAAGTACATGGATAATTATTAAGAGCTTAAAAAGACGGATAAAGCGGTTATCGATGGGGTGATTTGTTTTGGAAGCTGTTGGCCAGAGTTGGGGTTTTTACGGATAGGAAAAGTAAGAGAAATAGGGTGTTTTACAGTCTCCCTCGCGCGCGCGCGTTTTATTGAAAATATACCCATTTTTTGTGGACCTCATCCAAGTCTTAATTAGATAAATTGAATGGGCTGAACTATGAATAGATTTGCTGAGTTATGCAGCTTCTCCACACCGAAGAATCTTTTTTTTAATAAGAAATTTCCAAACTATTTAGCTCCAGACTTTAATCGCATGATTGTCGATTTGACGAATTTAGATTGGACACATGAAAAGATTGCGCACGTACTGCCGATTTCGGGAGCTTCTACAATCTCAGAGTGGGCACGTGGTGGTTTTCCCAACTATGACAACGGCGCTGCATTGATAGAACTCTGGATGCAGTTAACTAGTAAAACAGAAGAAGAAATACCACGAATTAATCGCTACTTTATAGCTTAGAAGGACTTAAATATGGGATCTAAAAAGAAGTTTTTTGAACCGATTACAGGAATTGACATTAATCGAGCTATTGATCTAAGTAAAAGCATTCCCGAAAAATTAAATAATTTCCAGGAAGATATTCGTTATCTGGATTCTAATCAGCTTTTTCAGAAGCAATTTACTCACCAGCTATTAGCTATAACAAATGGCCTTGAGGAATTAAATCATTTACTTTTAGTGATGGTGAAGCCAAAAGATATTTATTATTCCTCATTAAGGACAGCTTTAGCTGCGGTTAGCAATATATCTAATGCTTTAATTATTACGGCTTATTATCTTGATTCTGAGAATAAATATAAGCGCTTATTGAATAAGAATACATTTTCTTTTGAAGTAAATTTAATCCTAAAGAAATTGGATTTTGTGAAACAGATTTTAGAGCGTTTAAGTAAGGGTAATTCTAGTAATAGGGGCATTCAGAGACCAATATCAAATTTTAGGTCTCGTGTATGAATAAGTGATGAAATGGGCTTTAGAAGCCCTTTTTTGTTTTGGAATTTACCCATTTTTTGAATATGAATGTTGTTCTAAATTAATGATATTGGGTGGATAACGTTGGTGTTGTTCCAAGTTTTAGAAAATAGGAATATGAAAATGAAAGAACAATGCAAACAAGCAGTAGCTAAAGCACTTGGCAAGCAATCACTATCAGCTCAAGAAGCAATAAAAATTGAATCACGTATCAATGAAGCCATGCGCAACATGGCACGCAAAGATATTGATAAATGGCGCAATCTTTCTGACTCTGAAAAACTCACAGAAGCATCAAAGCAAGTCGCAATTGACATTCAAGAACAATTAAAACGCAAACATAAAATTGCTGCGAATGACATTCTTACACAATCTAAAAATTTGGCTAAATTAGATCATAGTAGGTTATCAGCAAGTGAAGTTGTAGACCGTATGGTTGCACCGCATGGTGACATGTCAGGCATTCAGTCAATTAGCTCTAAAGCAGATGGTATAGCATCAATCTATGAAGGGTTTTTAACGGATTTTTATACGAACATTAAGGGCGGCTTAGGTATTTTCACTGATAAAGAGTTAGTACATAAAATTGTTCGTGAGCGTTTTGGAGAAAGCACAGGTGATGCATTAGCCAAAAAAATTAGCGATAAGATGGGCGATGTTTTTGAAACTATGCGTGACCGCTTTAACCGGAACGGCGGCGACATTGGAAAGCTAGACAATTGGGGATTGCCACAAACTCACAATCTAGAAAAAATTGCTCAGGCTGGGAAAGAAGCATGGGTAAGTAAAGCTGAGTCATTAATTGATACACGTCAATATGTACACGAGAACGGCGATTACTATTCACAGCAAGAAATACGATCATTGCTCGAATATAGCTACGATACGCTATCTAGTGATGGAGCAAATAAAATTGAAGTAGGCCGACAAGCTGCAGGTGCTGGCACATCAAAGGTTACTAACCGTCATGGTGAAAGTCGACTCTTACATTTTAAAGATGCTGAATCATGGCTTGAATATCAATCTGACTTTGGTGGAATGCAGTTTGTTGATTTGGTAAATGCTCATATCAAAGGCCTATCAAAAGATATTGCGTTGGTCGAAAATTTAGGCAGTAACCCGAAAACAGCATTTAAAATCTTAAAGGATGCAGCCGATAAGAAAGACCGTGAAGCTAAAAGAATTACGACTAAGGATAATCCGGTACTAAACCGCGCTCAGGTTATGTTTGATGAGTTTAGCGGTGGCAGTACTCCACAGTCACAAGTTTTAGCAAATTTAGGCGTTGCATATCGCTCAATGAATATTTTCTCTATGCTTGGAGGAACTACCATCGCATCGACTACTGATCAGGCAACCATTGCTAAAACAGCTCATGTGCATGGCCTTTCATATCGTAAAGCTTTCGGCGAATTAATCGGACAGCTCAACCCAGCCAATAAAGCCGATCGAGAATTAGCGCATAGCTTAGGACTCGCCACAGAAGAGATGTTAGGTTCTATTGCACGTTGGTCAGATGATGGACTCACCGCTACTTATGGTAAATCTGAAAAATTAGCTCGTATATCAAGCGGTGTTGCAACTCAAGTAATGCGAGTGTCTTTTTTAAATGCTCTTACATCTGCTTCAAAAGTTGGATTCACTAAACAGCTTATGGAGAAATACGGACGTTTAAGCCGTTCAAAAGCTTGGAATGACTTAGACCCTCAAGACCGTGAATTACTTTCAAACACTGGCTTAAATGAACGTGCTTGGCAGGTTTTCCAATTGGCAGAACCAGTGATAGACCGCAAAGGCAATCAACTGATGTCAGCGCGCTCTATCTATGAAATTCCAGATGAAAAATTACTGGCCACAATGGACGGCGATGTTAAAAATTTAATGGATGATATTAATAACCAAATTAAATCATTAAATGATGCCAATGCTATTGATGATCAACGAATTGCCAATAAAGCTCAACGTACTGATGATCTTAAAGGGCAACTATCACAACGCCTTTCTGACTACGCTAACCGCAAAGACAGTAAAGCACAGGCAGAGAAACAAGCACTACAAGACCGCATTGATTTAATTGATGCTCAGAAAGAAGTTGCCGCAGCACAAGCGGATATCAATGCATATCTTCAAGCTGAAAAACAATCGAACCGTATTCAATCATTTTTACAGCAAGTTGAAGAGGGCCGACATTCAGACAAGGCAGCCCAAGATACTAGACGCAATGTTGAGCGTAATGCCCGCCAATTTGGTAATAATGCAGAATCATTAGGCTATCGCCTTGGTAATGCTGAACGCCGTATTACAGAGATACGCGCAAAAATCCGTAAAGCAGATAGTGAAGCGAATAAAGCTATCAAATCGAAATTTAAAGAGCTGGATAAAAAAGTTACTCAATTGGATGATGAATTTAATCAGTATCAAACTAATCTGAATGAGCGACAACAGAAGCGTCAGTTTGTAATTGACCGTATTAACTCTGGCATTGATGCAGATAAAAAAAACTTGGCTAAAAAAATTCGTGATGAAGTAGCTTCACAACTTCAAGCACATTTACTTGATGAGCAGGGCATGGCTGTTATTGAAGCAGGGCTTCGTGAAAAGACTCTAATAAATGTAGGTGCTAGAGGAACGATTACAGGTGAAATCGTTCGAGGGTTAGCTCAGTTCAAATCTTTCTCTGTGGCTTTCTTGATGCGTCATGGTAGCCGAACAATGGCTCAAGAAGGGCTAACAGGTAAGGCAGCATATGCAATCCCATTGTTTGTGATGACTACATTACTTGGTGGGTTAGTGGTTCAATTAAAAGAGTTGCTTAACGGCAATGACCCTCAAGCCATGTGGAATAGTGACGACCCTAAAAAAGCAAGCAGCTTCTTTGTCAGGTCTGCTGTGCAGGGCGGGGGGTTATCATTCTTAGGTGATATTCTAGTTGCTGGTACTGATACTTCTGGTCGTGATGCACACTCTTTTATAGCTGGCCCACTAGGAGATGATTTTGAGTCACTATTAAGCCTCACAGTTGGTAACTTAACTCAATACAATGAAGGCAAGGACACGAATTTTGGCAACGAAGCTTTCAAATTTGTGAAGGGTAAAATTCCCGCTCAAAACTTGTGGTATACAAAAGCAGCGATTAACCGTATGGTATTTGATGAAATTCAAGACACTATTGCGCCTGGTTATCGTGAAAAAGCTTTGCGCAAGGCAGAACAAAAACAAGACCGTGAACGTTTCTGGGGTGATGACATAAATGATATTAGAGCACCTGACTTTGAGAGGATAGTGCAGTAATTTGATTAAAATAAAAGGTGGCTCTGTATATTTCAATTTCAGCTATAGTTGGTATAGGAGTCACTTTAGATAGATATTAAAAAAGAGATTTAAATGTTATACATCTTATTAGCTGCAGTCCTCTTAGTTTTAATAGTTACTATATTTATTTTCCACAAGGCCAAAAGCAAACAAATTTTGATTTTTGATACGCCAAAAGATTTAACGGCATTTATTCGTAGAAAATATACCTCTCAAATCAAGCATAATCAACCTATCCACGGATTTGTTCTTGAGAATGCTTCAATAGAAAGTACACTTCAAGAATCCGTTGTGGGGGATTTGGGGCGCTCTGCTGTGGATATACAAGTGAATATTATTACTCAAGATGGATTCCAAGAAGTAAGTGCACCATGTGGAAATATAAAAGCTGAATTTAAAAAGGGTGACTTTGTAATTGTTCTACCAATTCATCATGAACGTCATGGCTTTTGGCATTACGTAACTGTTGCAAAGTTACAACCTATTTATGATGGTAAGAAGAAAAGCTGGATAATAATAGAAAATTATATCCAAAATTGATTGAGATAACTTAGATTCCTTTATGGCTTTAATACAAGGTAACTTTTCAATTATGAAAAAAATATTAATCTGTTCACTATTATCTTTTATTAGTTCAGTAGTTTTAGCGACTCCAATTACTTTGCAGCATGCCAAGACTGGCTATGTAAATTCAGGAATCTGTTCCGCCGTGGTGGATATAACGATTCATGATTTTCTTGGAACCAATGACAAGCTGTATTTGGATCTTGTGGCAAAGGATAAAGCTGGGAAAGTAAAAGGAACCTCTGAAGATATCATTACTTATGATGATATTCAGAACCTTTCTGGTAAAGCATTTGGTAAAGTATTTATAGAGTCTGAAGATATGTGTGAGGCAGACCGTACTTGGACAATTCATGTCAAGCGTGCAGTATTAGTTGTTGATGGTAAACGTCAGGACTTATTGAAAACGAAGCAAGTTATGATTGATGATTTTCAACCTATGAAAATTGTTGCCAAGTAATACATAGTAAATTGATCGAAAAATAACAAAATCTACTGTTACACGATAAAAAATGGACAATTTAAGGGTGTTACATGACATTTTTTGAGGTGTTACACGATAAATTTAGAAGATGTTACATGTTAAAAAGCTCTATTCGTAGTGAATAGGGCTAGTGTTATTTGGTAGTATTTAGGTTTGCTATATGATCAATTAGTCATAATCATCTTTTAAAAATTTAGACTTCAAAAGTTCCATACGGTTCGCATCATCAACAGAAATTATTAAAGCCTCATAAATGTAATGAATGTGTTTACTTTGCTCATTAAAATCAAACTCCTGAGATTTGTTAATTCGCTCCGATAACTTATTAGTAAGCTCTAATATCATTTCAGTTTCACTAATCTTTTGTTCCAAGATTTTTATTGTTGCCTTCAACTCCTCTTGGTCTTCTTCTGAAGTGTAAACTTTTAAAGAGTTCTCCAAGGCCCTTAATATTTCATGTTGTGCCATTAATTTAACAGTGGTTTTATCAGAAATAGCGAGGCATAAATTCAAGAATTCTAATTTCAATTCAAAATTTCTTTGACTAAAAGTATTTTTTTCTTGATCTCTAGAAATAGAAATTTGCTCTAAGACTTTTTTATAACCAGCGTACGCTAACCAAACGGCAAATACAGCAATTAAAATCTGAATTTGCCCTGAGTTATTTTCTGCCCAAGTAGAAAACCTTACTAAATGATCCCACATAATAATTCTATTTAATGAACAAAATAATTGAATTCAATATATTACCATTTGCTTCTTTCAGTTTTCCAATCAATCAGCCCTCAATAAACTTAGCAATAGGTTCTGTAAGGCAAAGAGCCAGAACAAAGCTGTTAAGCAAATTCAGAATACTGAATCACTATTTTTTTATTTTTACAATTTCTCATCTAAGTGATCAATCACGCCATCTAACTCGTCTAAAAAGTTTTGCTGACCGATCTTGTATTTATATGTTTGCCACTCACTTTCGCGTGGGAATCTTTCAACCCCAGTTTCACTCTTCCAAAGCTCAATAAATGCTTCACCATTTTCATAGTTGGGAACCCCGCCACGTGCCCACTCACTCACTGTAGAAGCGCCAGATATTGGTAATACAAAGGCTATTTTCTCATGTGTCCATCCTAAGCGGCCTAAATCTAGAATCATGCGGTTGAAGTCTGGGCGCTTATATCCTCTACGCTTAATAAAGAATTCTTTTACTTTTTTCTGGGTTCTAAGATTTTTAAATCTTTCAGCTGGTGATTTCTTAAATACAGTCGAGTCTATACAACTGTTATCTACAAACATCATATTTTTGCTCCTTGGATTTGATTAAGCGCTTCATGATCTAGGTTAGTAAATTGGCAGTACTTCAATTGAGAATGCATATAGGCAGTTCCAACTTCGCCGTGACGGTTCTTACTAACTATGGCTTCAGCAATTCCACGGAATTGAGATTCCTTGTTATAAACTTCGTCTCGATAAAGAAAAACAATTTGATCTGCATCTTGTTCAATGGCACCAGATTCACGTAGATCTGACATCATTGGGCGTTTATTTGGTCGTTTCTCTAACTCACGGTTGAGCTGTGATAAAAGGACAATGACACAATTAAATTCTTTAGCCATAGCCTTGAGCTCACCAGTGAAGTAAGCAATCTTTAAATCCTCTCGAGCAAATTGCTTAGATGTCTTCATAATCTGTAGATAGTCAATTAGCACTAATCCTACTGAACCATATTGATGAAGTACTTTTCGGATCGATTCTCTGATGTTCGCTATTGATGGGCGTGAAGTATCATTGATCTGCATTGGAACATTTTTTAGCTGCACTACGGCGTTTGTATATGCTGTAAATTCTTCTTTGGGGAGTAGGTGAGGAGAATTCCGCACTAAGCTAATGTCGGCAGGTGCTATAGCACAGCATAAGCGCATTGCGATTTGTTCTTTTGGCATTTCACCAGACATAATTAGTACTGGTTTTTTCTGAACTACGGAGACATGATTTGCAATTATTTGCATCATTGTCGTTTTACCCATAGCTGGTCTTGCTGCCACAATCATTAAGCAGCCCGGTTCTACATCACCAAGTTTTTTGTCAAGATCATAAATGCCAGTTTGAATACCTTTGATTAGTGTTGTACCAGCAATAGCGGCTTCCATCTTTTTGCTTATTTCGACAAAAGTATTTGATGCAGCATCATGGATATGAAATAGGGATTCGCTCCCTGATTCGGTATTTAGATTGGCAAAAGCAGTTTGTGCATTCTGTACCAGTTCACCACGATTTACAGTCAAATGTCGTGCTTGCTGGATTACTTTGATTGCTTCAGCTTCAACCTGACGACATATGGTCAAATCCTTCAATTTTTCTGCATATGATTGCAGATTGTAGAAACTAGAAGGAGCATCATTCATTAGTTGTATAAGATATTTATCACCGCCTGATGCTTCACCGTAGTTATGCATTTCTAACCATTGGTTTACGAGTACGGCATCGTATGGAGAATCTTTTTCATCAAGGTCTACGATTGCGCTAAAGATTAACTTATGACGTGTCGCATAAAAATCGTTTTCAGATAATAAATTTTCAACTTGTGCATAAGATCCAGCCACTGTCATCAATGCAGCAAGAACCGCTTGCTCAATTTGAAGATTATGAATTGGAAGAGTATTTGTATTCATTACATACTCCCAAGTAAACTTTTAGGCTTGCTATCTACAAAATTAATTATAGGTTGAGTCGTGATAGTAGGATGAGTTTCAGATTGCTTCACATAATTCGGATTTGCTTTTTGATAACGTTCAAATTTATCAATGATCCAACGGGCAAAACAATAAAGTTTTTTAGCATTAGGCATTGCTTGGCCTGCATAGTGAGCATTGAAAGCACCGAGTTGAAATTCAAAATCTGGTAACCCAAAAATTAATTCTAAATTCTGCTGCTGTCCCGCTATATTTAGGATGCCAATTAGTTGATCTCGATCTGGAATCCACTCGTGTTCTTGAGAGAGATTCATTGATAGATTCAATGGTTGATTCTGCATCCCAGAATTGGGTACATTCAAAGTACCGTTTTTGGGATTATTCAAAATCCCGTTTTCGGGGATATTTCCATTATCGGAATCATTCCGTTTTTGGGAATGTTTAATATTCCCACTTTTGGGTGTATTTGTTCTGGATTCAGTATCATTTTTTGAACCTGAATTATCCAGATTTTGGTTATATTCTTCACGGCCTTTTACGCCGTTTAATTTAAGTATACGGACTCTTTTTGTTGGTCCCGCACGTTCGCCAGTGTCGCTAACTAGCCCAAGTTTTATGAGCTCTAATATAACCTTTTGAACTGTCTTTTTGTCTAGCATAGTGTCAGCAGCTAGGCGATCGATGCTAGGCCATGCGGTATGTTCTTCACCAGCTCGGTCTGCTAGTGAAAGCAGAACCAAGCGTTGAGCAGAAGTTTTAACAGAAGCTGTCCATGACCACCGGGTTGCATCAATGCTCATCAGATCCTCCTTGCCGAATATTTTTAATGACGGCGTTAATGAGTCGATCTGGTGTCATGCGTACGGATTCTACATAAGTAGAAGACTGTGAAGTTGGTTGCGATTCTGTAGTTTGCTGAACCGAATTTTTATTGACTGAAGCTTGAGGCTTATCCATTTTTAGATGCCTCCCATTCAGATTCAAATTTTTCACTTTCAGTAGAAAAAGTATTAACATTGGCTTCAGCGAAGAATTCAGCAATATTAATTAAATGCTCAAGTGTCGTAAAAACACCGCTGTGAATGACATCCTTTACTGCTTCTTTACTCAATTCAACTTCGATTTGAATTTGAGAAATTAAAGTTTCTAGCCAAGCTGTATTTTCTTGAGCAAGTGAGTAAGCCCCAAATAGATCGCCCGCGTCATACCGATCATATGGTTCTTGACGATGTCTGTTTATTTCAGCGCTATATATATCAACATAAGAGTTGGAAAGTTGAAGCGAGATTGCGATTAAATTTTCACTCTCTGTGAAGAGTGAACTATCGAAATCATGTCTTTCGGCATAATCTTTAACGAACGCTGCAGTCTTACTAATTTGATTGAGTAGAGTGCGAAGTTGAGTAGCCGTTTCATATGCAATTTTATAAGCATTTAAATAATCAGTAGCAGTATAGAAGGGGACTAATTGCTCTTGTAATTGAATTTGTACTTTAGCGTTCATGATGAATGCGCTCCTTGTGTTTGTTTAGGAGCTTTACCAGTCACGACCAAATGAGGGTGGCAAAGCTGAAAAGGGTTGGTCGACAGGTACACAAGAGACCCGCACATCCGAAGATGTCCCTCTCCAGCTTCACCATAGAAATGAAGAAGCATAGAGATTTTACGCATAAAAAAAGCCCGAAGCGGACTGTATGCGCTTGTGTAATTATAGCCGACCAAAGCTAATCTAGTGATTTTGCACCAGACAGACTTAATATAGATCAATAAAATTAATTTGAAAAGGGCGAGGCTAAAAATAGTTGGATATGTCATACACATTCTCCAAATCTTTTAGCCAAAATTTGCATGCCTTTTGGCAGAATGAAAAACTCAGTTTGAGTATAACTATATGGTTGGCCAGATGCTTTTACACCTTCTTTAAGTGAATATTTGGTTTCACAGTACCCTCGGCTTTCACTGTAGTAAGTTGAAGCCCTCGCATTATTTAGATAGCGATCCCAGTTATGTTTTCTAAGCCACTCAGCTAACACTTGCTGCTTAACATTCAAAATTTTACATGCTTGCTGGAACTTCACGCCGTGTTCAGTATGAGTGATAGTTTCTATTGCTTGTGACAATGCTTTGTTTTCTGAAGTTAGCTGTAGATTCTGCTTGGCTTGAACTTCGATAGCTTGTAAAAGATGCTGTGGATTGTTGATATCAAATGTTGGTGTTTGCTGTTCAAGTTCATACCAACGTTTCACAATCGCAGCAGTAAATTCTGGACAAAGCTGAGCAACAACCGTAATTGAGTCAAGCTTTCCTTGTTCACCTGAAAATACGTATACATTTGAAAATCTATTAGGACTAACCGACTGTTTATTCTCAACTTTCATCAATGGTGGAAGTTGAATAACTCCCCGTTTAGCAAGTCGTTCAATAGATAAATTTACTGCACGTGGTTCTGACTGAACAAGATCTGCTATTTCGGGACTAAGCATCTGATGTGCGGTTAATAAAAGATTAGAAGCATTCATGATCATGCCTCCATTTGAGCTGCAGCAGCGGCTTCTTTCTTACTGTTGTGCCACTTAATAATTTCTTGATAGTCAAAGAAAACAGGAGATTGTTTTGTTGTACCCATTTTCATTGGTTTTGGAAATGTAGGGTCTTTACGAATCGTATGTCGAAGTGATTCGCGTGTCACATCGAGTAGCTGACATGTCGTACTGAATTGAATTCGAATTGGAGTTATTTGAAGCATAATTACAACCATACATTTATAAAGCATGGTTGTAGTATGTTTATGTTTTTGGGTACTTTGTTCGATATAGAATTGCAGATATTCGATATAGAATTAATGGTTCTATATCGTTTATTCTGTATTTTCTTGTGCAAGTTTTAGCCATTTCCCCACGAAATCCTTACCTAATGAGACCTTTAATTTAAATGCTTGATCTAAAATTAATGAGTTAGGTTCGCCATGATGTTGAGTTATATCCAATTTATTTAATTCACACAAAACAGCAATTAATATTGATACTTTATTTCTTGTTTTACTATTTGGTATTTCTTGTTGTGGTGATTGCTGTAATGGGCTTTCAACCATATTTTTTATTGATTTATTTTCTTTTTGCAACATATTAATCACAGCGTTTTTTTCAGCAACAAGCTTTCTTAATTGCATAATTTCAGAATTGAGATTTTCAATATTTGGTTCTGTCTGCTGAATAGATAGCTGTCCAAAGCTTGTGGAGTCTTGTATTTGTAGGATGTCATCCTGAATAACTTCCTCCTCTAAATCTATGTTTGTTAGATTCTTAAATTCTAAGAAAAAATCAAATCTATCCCATGCGAAACTTTTTAATCTCTTATCATCATTGTTAAGTTGCAATTCTTCTCTAGCTATTTCTAGCAAAAGTAAATCCATTTTAGTAATTTGATTCTGCTGTAAATTTTTATACAATGGCGTTGGTTTCCCATCAAAATAATTGAACTTATCAAAAGGAGTTGATAAATCATTAATTTTATTTACTATCAGGAAATTAGCAATTTCAGTATCTGATGTTAAGTCAGTTTTCTTTTTTATAAGTTCAAAAGCGCTAGATACTGAAATATATTCATCATTATCTTCCAGCATATCTTTTAATTTAATACAGTTTTTTATATTTGAACTTTCTTTCTTGTGTGGACTCTCAATGTCTGAATCTATAATAGGATATAAAGGTTTAGTTAGATTTTTTGAAAAACCAGTGAGATGTAATAAAAGTTTTTCTACCTCAAAGACATGAAAAACGATTTCACTTGCTCGAAAGGTATTACCCTTGAAGTGTGCGACTTCACGCAACCAACGCTTGTCCTGTATATCATCATCTACTAGTGGAGGGAATGCCTTTAGGTACTCATCTTTTTGAAGAGGAGGGAGGTCATTAGTCGATGGGATATGCTCAATAATTTTTTCAATATTAAAAAAAACATCAGAAGTATTGGGATCTGTATAAGCAATATAATTTATAAAATTCGAAGCAGAGATATACCCTTTAAATTTTCTTGCCCAGCTTACGGTTTCTATATGAGCAACTGGATCACGCTTATCTATACTGTCTTGAAAACGTTCCTCATGAATGCAAACAATATTTCCTTCAAAATATATACATGGGTGTAATTCCCTACGTCTGCAATAATCCTTAACTGTATGAATAGTTAGCTTATTCTCAGAAGCAGCTATAAGTTCATCTAATGAATAAAGGGTTTTCATGTTACCTCCCACGGTATATCCCAAATACAACTGCTAAGCCAATCGGATTGGGTATCCGACTTTCGCCCCGTCGGGCTAGACTTAGCAAACTGTTAAAACTGGTTATTTCACCAGTTTTGCATACTTAAATTGTATGATCTCTTCACCTAAAATCTGTGCTGTATAGTCATATGGACTAATACTTGTTTCTTTCGTTGCATCTAAATAACTACTCCACCAGATGAGCATTGTTTTTCTTTCTTCTAGAAACTCTGCTTTATGGGTATACGCATGTCTTACATTATTACGCTCTTGGTGACTCATTTGTTTTTCAACAGCATCTTTCTGGAATAATTTACTTTGAATTAGGGCTGCACAGGCCATACCTCTAAATCCGTGCCCACAAACTTCTGTATTTGTGTCATATCCCAGACGGCGTAGAGTTTTATTGATAGTTGATTCACTCATAAAGCCATGCGGATCGCCGTTTTTAGGAAAAACATTTTGAGTGTGTCCGCTGTATTTGTAGATCTCTTTTATTATAGCTAGTGCCTGGTTCGATAGAGGAATTAAATGAGGTGTTTTCATTTTCGCACCGCGATGAGAATATTTGTAACCTTCTACGAAATCTCTAGTTGGGGGAATGGTCCAGATAGCATTCTCAAAATCAAACTCCTTCCATCTTGCAAATCTAATTTCACTTGAACGAGCAAAAGTATGTAAAGCAAATTCAACACATAGTCGAGTAAGTGGATGGCCAGTATCGGAAGCTAATTTAGCTTGCAGCTCGGGCAATCTTTCTAATGGTAATTGAGGGTGATGTTTGGTTTTCTTTGAAAGGATGAAAATATCTTGAAGACCATAGGCTGGATTACTTTCAATAAATCCTTTCGACATTGCAAATGCAAAAATACTTGTTAGCCGTTGCCGGGTTTTTTTTACAACTTCGGTATAACCTAAGTCTTCAATACTTTTAATTATTTGAATCAGTTCTTTTGGCTTGATTGCATCAATAGGTTTTTTCCCAAGTTTTGGAAAAACATACTCTTCCATATTCTTAAGAGCTCTTTCTGCTGTTTCAGTTCCCCAGCGTCCAGTATTTTTATATGCTGTATGCCATTCTCGAGCTATAGATTCAAAATTATATTTATTGTCTAGTTTAGCCTTTTGTATTTCGCTGTATTCAATTGGATCTATTCCATTGGCTAATAGTGTCTCCAATTCACGGCGTTTATCTCTGGCTGCTTTTAAACTTAAAGCAGGGAAGTTACCCAATGTCATTAAGCCATCTTTACCATTAGCTCTTTTATATTTAAATCGCCATACTTTTGAGCCGCTTTTACGAATGAATAGAATCAGCCCATGACCATCATATAAGGAATAATCTTTTTCCTGCGGCTTTGCACCAGTACATTTGGAGTCGGATAGCGGAATAGTTTTCTTAGCCATGGCAGAATAAGGATATATATTGAGTAGAACTTTATATATCCTCAATCATATCCTTAAATATTGCAACTATATCCTTATATATTTAGCTATATTTTTCTATAATTGTTATATAAATATTTGAAAAATAGTTATTTTTAACTAAATTATTTTATATTTTGCTATTGGGTTTGTGCGCCCTGCGGGACTCGAACCCACGTCGGTCGCTTAGGAGGCAACTGCTCTATCCAGTTAAGCTAAGGGCGCATAATTTTATGATTATAAACGAAAAAGCTATTGCTAAGGCAATGGCTTTTTCATGTTTTAAGTATTAAAACCTTAGCCGTAGTGGGTAATAAAGATAAAGTTGAACCACTCAACAGTTTCATAACTACTTATGCCTTGTAGAAAAAATAGTTTATAACGCTAAAAAATCACAAAAAATTCATGCTTATCTTTCTATGATCTGAAGCAAAAGATGAAAAAGGTTTAAGGCAAGCAATCGGGTAGATTGCGTTATTACCAGAGAGTTGTTTGTTAAAAATCAGATTTGGTTACCGTATAATTCAAAAGGGCATAACATGAAAAAAATTGATGAACAGGACTTATCTAGAATTATTGAAATGGCATGGGAAGATCGAACTCCATTTGAAGCAATTGAGCGAGAGTACGGGTTACGTGAAAGTGAAGTTATCCGTTTAATGAGATATAACCTGAAAACCAACAGTTTTAAACTCTGGCGCAAACGTATGGCAGGGCGTAAAACCAAGCATCAACAATTACGTTCACCAGAAATTGAACGAGCTTACTGTTCGCGTCAGTATAAATATGCATAATTTCTAATTTTATTGTCGATGAAATTTTAATTTTTACAGCGCATAATTTTCTGGTTATGAATAAAAAAGCCCCTGTCGAAACAGGGGCTTTTTTGTATTTAAGTATGAAATATAGAATTATTGTTTTTTAGAATTCAATAATTTAAATAGTACAAACATGAGAACAATCCAGATTGGAATCATCATCACTGACTCTTTGAAACCTTGGCTCCACATAATGTAGAGAACAACTGCAATAAAGCCTAAAACCAAATAGTTACTAAATGGTGCCCAAAGTGCAGGGAAGTGAGTTTTTTCACCTTTTGCTTTCATTGCAGATCTAAATTTGAGGTGAGTCAAACTAATCATTGCCCAGTTCAATACTAATGCACCAACGACGATATACATTAAGTGACTTAATGCATTTTCGGGTACAAAGTAGTTCAACAGTACACAACCAAAAATTAACAATGCAGAAAGTAATACGGCTGGAACAGGTACGCCTTGTTTGTTTACTTTTTTGAAAGCTTTTGGAGCGTTACCTTGTTGAGCTAGACCGTATAACATACGACTGTTAGCGTACATACCACTGTTATAAACAGACAAGGCAGCAGTTAAAATAATAAAGTTAAGAAGATGTGCAGCCCAACCAATTCCCATTTGGCTAAAAATCATGACGAATGGGCTTTTGTCGAGGCCACCAAGATCTAACTGGTTCCATGGCACTAATGAAAGCAAAATTGTCAATGAACCGATATAGAAAATTAAGATACGGAAAACGACTTGGTTAATTGCTTTTGGAATGGTTTTTTTCGGATCTTTTGCTTCAGCCGCTGCCATACCAATTAGCTCAATACCGCCAAAGGCGAACATTAAGAAAGCTAACATATAGAACAGGCCACTAAAGCCATTTGGAAAAAAGCCACCATGTGTCCACAGGTTGCTAAATGAAATGCTTGAACCCACATCTGCTGTAAACAACAAATAAAGGCCAAATACAATCATAGAGATGACCGCAGTTACTTTAATAATGGCGAGCCAGAATTCAGATTCACCATAAAATTTAACGTTGGTTAAGTTAACTGCCGTGATTACGACAAAGAAAAATAAGACAGAAGTCCATGCTGGTATGTGAGGCCACCAATAATTAATATATTTGGCCACAGCGGTGAGTTCACTCATCGCAACCAGAACATAGAGTATCCAATAATTCCATCCAGCTAAAAATCCAGGAAATTTCCCCCAATATTTATAAGCAAAATGGCTGAACGATCCTGCAACAGGTTCTTCAACAATCATTTCTCCCAAGTGACGCATAATCAGAAACGCGATTAAGCCGCCAATGGCATATCCTAAAATAATGGATGGTCCCGCAGATTGAATCACTTGCGCCGAGCCTAAAAATAATCCGGTACCAATTGCTCCACCCATAGCAATTAATTGGATGTGTCGATTTTTTAGTCCTCGTTGCAGTGTAGAAGATTCGTTGGTCAAAGGTCTTCACTCACAATGAATAAGTAAATTATTCTAATAGATGGAGTTATTTTAGCCTAGCCTACAAATTAATAACGAGTGACTGAAAAGTACTCTTAAAAAATATTTAAAATCAATAGTTTGTATTTAATATTCTGATATCGAGTGAAAAGTGTTCTAAAAAATATAATTTCATATAGACTTTTTTTCTTAGATTTTGCTTAGATTAAGTCATTGCAAGCACATTGCTAACTTCTCAAAATATGCTCGCGTCAATACGATTGATGTATAAAGCAGAGTGCTATCTCTTGGCCTTAAAACAATTTAAGATGAAGAGAAGGGTAAACAAGAATGCTTGTTTTGATATAGAAGAACATAATAGTAAGGATAACAGTTGATATGAGCTCAGTACCGCAAATTAAAATTCCAGCAACTTATATGCGTGGTGGAACCAGTAAAGGTGTATTTTTTAAGCTTGATGATTTGCCGGAAAAAGCCCAAGTTGCAGGACAAGCACGAGATCAGCTCTTACTACGTGTAATTGGTAGTCCAGACCCTTATGGAAAACAAATTGATGGGATGGGGGGAGCTACTTCTAGTACCAGCAAAACTGTTATTCTCGCGAAAAGTACTCAGCCAGAGCATGATGTAGATTATTTATTTGGTCAGGTTTCAATAGATCAGCCTTTTGTAGACTGGAGTGGTAACTGCGGAAACTTAACTGCTGCGGTTGGCTCTTTTTCTATTTCAAATGGTTTGGTTGATGCAGACCGTATTCCTGAAAATGGCCTATGCACGGTTCGAATTTGGCAAAAAAATATTCAAAAAACCATTATTGCGCATGTGCCTATCACCAATGGTCAAGTTCAAGAAACTGGTGATTTTGAACTTGATGGCGTGACGTTTCCGGCCGCTGAAGTTCAAATTGAGTTTTTAGATCCAGCCGATGATGGCGAAGAAGGCGGCGATATGTTCCCGACAGGAAATGTCGTTGACGAATTAGACGTTCCTGATATTGGTCGTTTCCAAGCGACATTTATTAACGCTGGTATTCCAACCATTTTCTTAAATGCAGAAGATTTGGGTTACCAAGGCACTGAATTACAAGATCATATTAATAGTGATGCAGCTGCACTGGCACGTTTTGAAAAAATTCGTGCGTATGGTGCGGTACAGATGGGTTTAATTAAAGATATTTCAGAAGCAGCTGCGCGTCAGCACACACCAAAAATTGCTTTTGTTTCTAAACCAAAAAACTATACAGCATCGAGTGGTAAGCCTGTTTCAGAGAGTGATGTTGATTTACTGGTCCGTGCTTTGTCGATGGGTAAATTGCACCATGCCATGATGGGAACAGCAGCAGTCGCGATTGGTACGGCAGCCGCAATTCCTGGCACATTAGTAAACCTTGCGGCTGGTGGTGGCGAACGTGAAGCAGTACGTTTTGGGCATCCATCTGGAACATTACGTGTTGGCGCTCAAGCTGAACTTGTTAATGATCAATGGGCGGTTAAAAAAGCCATTATGAGTCGTAGTGCACGTGTGTTAATGGAAGGTTGGGTGCGTGTTCCTGGTGACAGTTTCTAAACTTCTTCTAAATAAAAAGCCTCTCAATGTGTAGAGGCTTTTTTACGCTTGCCTTTAAAAACTCATCACCCACTTTTTACAGTGAATCGTGTATGATGTAGCGCATGAATGCTTCATTACATTCAATAAAATTTCTCTACTGATTTTATCGAGGCGACTGTGTCATCACTCTCTCAAGTTAATGCGGATGTTTTAAAACAAGCTCAACAACGTATTCAACAAGATTTATTGACGACATTGGCTGCGTTCTCAATTCCAGAGCCATTAAAAAGTGCAGTACACCATGCAGTTATGCTTGGTGGAAAACGTGTGCGTCCGGCTTTATGTTATGCCACTGCTTCTTTACAGCCAAATCCAAATTTTGCGGCCGCTCGTCGTGCTGCGGTTGCGGTCGAACTCATTCATTGTTACTCACTAGCGCACGATGACTTGCCTTGCATGGACAATGATTTGCTGCGTCGTGGTCAGCCGACTTGTCATGTTGCATTTGGTGAAGATACTGCTTTACTCGCTGGTGATATTTTACAATCGATGGCTTTTGAGGTTTTAGGTAGTCGTTTGTTTGATGAACAAGGGCAGGGTACTGATGCTGCGATTGTATTAAAACAAATGCAGATTTTAGCAACTGCCAGCTCTAAAATGGTCTCTGGACAGGTTTTAGATTTACAAGCTGAAGGCAAGCAAATTGCTCAAGACGAACTAGAAAATATCCACCGTAATAAAACTGGTGCGCTCATTCAGGCCGCAATTATGATGGGTGCCGTCACTATCTTTTCTGGAACGGATCAAGCAATTCCAAAATTGCGCCAATATGGGCAGACGATTGGATTAGCTTTTCAAGTATTAGACGATATTCTCGATATTACTTCGAGTACTGAAGCTTTGGGTAAAACTGCTGGTAAGGATGAGCAAGTGCAAAAATCGACATACCCAGCCTTAATGGGTCTCGAACAAGCACAGATTTATGCCAAAGAATTACATGATCAAGCTTTTGAGGCCTTAGCTCATTTTGGTGATAATGCAAAAGAATTAGTTGATATCTCACAATTTCTTTTAGCGCGTACGAACTAATAATATTAAATCAATATTCATAACTTCTATTCATGCGAAATGAATAAAGGAGAAAAAAATGAATGGTGAACAACTGCATCAACAAGCAATTGAAATTGCGCGTAATCTTCCCTTTAGTCAACAGACTCATCCTTTTGGTCCAGACTATGAAGTTTTTAAAATTTTAGAGAAAATGTTCATGCTGACGGCGGAAGTCGCAGGCGTCAAAATGATTAATGTGAAGTGTGATCCGTATAAGAGTCAGGAATATCAGGAGCTTTATTCATTTATTATTCCGGGTTATCACATGAATAAAAAACACTGGATTTCGATTACACCGAATAAGAGTTTAACTAGCGATTTACTGCAAGATTTAATTCGCGACTCTTATGATCTAGTCGTAAAGAAATTACCTTTGAAAGATCAGAAAAGATTAAAAAACCAATAATATAAAAAACGGCGACATGATAGTCACCGTCTTGATTTTAATTACTTATTTGAAGTAATTGAATTAATTATGCTTTCCCATAATACCGCGAATGCTATTTAAAACATCGGCAGGTAAAACTACAGTTTTAGCATTATTAGATTTCGCCATATCCTGCATTGCTTTTACATATTGTTCACCCAACAGATATGCCACAGGAATCTCTTTATCGCCAACTGCACTGGTCACCATTTCAATTGCACGTTGAGAAGCTTCAGCTAACACGACTTGTGCTTCTGCATCACGGCGAGAAGCTTCTAAACGACCTTCTGCACTTAAAATAGCAGCCTGTTTTTCACCATCGGCTTTAGTAACAGCAGCACGACGCTGACGTTCTGCGGCAGCTTGTTCTTCCATGGCAGCTTGCATGGTATTAGACGGTTGAATATCTTGAATCTCAACAGTTTTTAAGGTAATGCCCCAATCTGAAATATCGTCAGAAATAGCAGCTTTTAACTTAGCCTTAATGTGATCTCGTGAAGATAATGCATCATCTAGATCCATTTCACCGACAATAGAACGTAATGATGTTTGTACAAGGTTCTGAATCGCCCATGTATAGTTTTCAATACCGTAAACTGCTTTTTCTGGTGTGGTTAAATTAATATACGCTACAGCATTCATGAGCAATACGGCATTGTCACGTGTAATCACTTCTTGCGATGGAATATCTAGCACAATATCTTTCGTGGTAATTTTATAAGCCACTTCATCGATATAGGGAATCACAAAATTAAGTCCCGGATTAAGGGTCGTGTGATATTTACCTAAACGTTGGACAATCCATTTGTAGCCCTGAGGAACAATACGAACCCCTTTAAAAATGGTAACACCTACAAAAGCCAAAAAGGCTAAAACAATAATAGTACCGACTGGCATGAAAATACCCTCTCTTTATCTTTAATGTTTATGAAGTACTGTGGGTTTGAACAATGAGGTCATTACCCGAAATATCAATAACTCGAACCCGATCACCCACTTTAACAGGGGTAATGCTTCGACAATTCCACTCATCGGCCCCTAAAATAGGCATTGGAAAACGAACAATAATTTGGTCATGGTCGAGACCTGTTTGAATTACCATTCCAATCTGACCAATCGTTGCCTCTCGGGGTAAGCCTGCTTTGGTTTTGTCAATTGATAATGGTTTAATAAATTTAAACCAAAGGATAGTACATATCACAGATAATACAATCCACAACACAATTTGCGTGGTGAGGCTAATGTCTGGAAATAACCAATAGAGCAAGCACACCATAATAGCGGCAATACCAAACCAGAGTGCGGCAAAGGCAGGTAGAATCAGTTCGGAAAGAATAAGTAAGATACCCAATACAAACCAGTGCCAAGGTTCTACAACAAACTCCATAGATCTGCTCTTTTATATCTTTATGATGGGTAAAAGTGACTCAATATCACTTTTACCACTGTAGCAGATGAAGGAGAATGTGGACAGAAAAAAACCAACTCAATTAGAATTTAGGGCGTGGTGCGGGCTTAAATGCTGCTGGAGATTTTTTGAAGTTCGCAATTGCACCTTCAATTTGACGCATTTGAGCTTGAGCAGCTTTTTCACCTTCCAAAATTGCTTGATTACTAGATTTTAAGTCGAGTGTGCCTAAATGGCCTACTTTAGGTTGAATGACTACATTCGCTTGCTTGAGTTCTTCATTAATACTTTGTTGGCCCATAATATTAATGGTTTGATCCAGTAATCCCCACATATTGGCTGGGCGGTTACCTGCTGGACGCGCGGAGATATCAACTGCAATCACAATATCTGCACCCATATCACGAGCTGTTTTTACAGGAATTGGGCTGACTAGGCCACCATCTACGTATTTTTGATTGCCGATTGTGGCAGGCACGAACACATTAGGAATACTGCAAGAGGCGCGTACAGCTTGACCAGCATTACCTTTAATAAAGTCTGCCTTTTGACCATTATCAAGACGAGTTGCCACAGCCGCAAAACGGATTGGGAACTTCTCAATCGGTTTATTGCCAACATTACGGTTCACGTAGTCTTGTAACTTTTGTCCGAGAATAATGCCCTGACGATTAAGGGTCAAATCACGGATATCAGACTCTTGTAATTTCAGAGCCAGACTTTGCAATTGATAAGGTGTCTGCCCACTCGCGTAGATACTTCCAACAAAGCTACCAGCGCTGGTACCCGTTACAATTTTAGGTTTAATTCCATGAGACTCTAAAACCTTGATCACACCAATATGTGAAAATCCTTTTGCTCCACCGCCACCTAAAGCAAGCGCAATGACAGGTTCACGGGCTTTAATTGAGGTAGTCGGCGTTGGTGTTTTGCTAAATTTATCACAGCCAAAGAGTGCTAGAGAGATAAATCCAATACTGGCAAATTGAGCAATTTTCATCTTTAAAAATAATCTATGTCGAGATAAATTAAGAGGGCTCATAAGACCAGATTCGCTCAATTTTTGCTAGGTTTTTTTAACTAGATTTTGTAAAGGTTCGGCAAGCCAATTGCGATTTTTGGGTGAAATTTTTCCTTCATAGCGGTCAAAAATCTTTTGTAGATCTTCATCATAGTTTCCACTTGGGTCTAAGTGACCTAAGCAATGAATCGTTTTATGGTCATAATCAAAAGAAAACATCACAATTGGAATATTGGCTTTTGCGGCAATATGGTAAAAACCACTTTTCATTTTTTTTGCTTTTTTACGTGTGCCTTCAGGTGCCATCCCAATCCAGATCTTGTCATATTTTTGAATGGTGGCGACGACTTGTTCAGTAAGTCCATTGGCTGTGTCACGTTTAACTGGAATAACACCAGCCCAATCTAACACCCGTTTAAAAGGTGGTTTAAAAAGAGCATCTTTACCCAAAACCGTAATCTGGATACCTAATCCGAAAATAGCAAGAAAACCATACCACCCATCAATGTTAGACGTATGGGGTGAAATAATCGCAACTGCTTTTGGATAATTAGGAATTTCGCCTTCAATTGTCCAACCTTGCGCTAAAAAAAGTTTTTTAAATAGTGCTCGGCTTAATGCAGTGCCACGTTGAGGTACCAAATCAGGTAAATTAGGGAAATGTTGATCCATATTTTTTTAAATTTTAACTTGTCCTTGTTTTATCTTAATCTTTTGAAATATATGCTTCATTGGCAAAATGTAAGAACAACATGACATTTGATGTTATCCCTCATTAAAGAAATAAAAAGTAGGTATCTATGTGGCGGCAGCAAAATCTTTATCTTCTGCTATTTTCCTTATATTGGGCACAAGGGCTACCAGTGGGTTTTATGACCCATGCTTTACCTGTTATTTTAAGGGCACAAGGTGTGTCACTCGCTCATATTGGTGGTTTTGGTCTATTAATGTTGCCTTGGTCAATTAAGATCTTTTGGGCGCCGTGGGTTGACCGACATGCACTTTCACGTTTAGGACACTACCGTAGCTGGATTTTACCTACCCAGCTTTTGAGTGTGTGTGTACTTTGCATTTTGTCTTTTTTCCCCATTCAAGCTTTAGACCAGCCTATTTATCTATTTGCCTTTTTTATTTCGCTTCTGTTAATGAACTTAACAGGAGCAACCCAAGATATTGCTACCGATGCTTTGGCGGTTAATTTGTTGAAACATGACCAGCAACATTGGGGAAATACATTTCAGGTGATTGGTTCCCGACTAGGTTTTATTGTCGGGGGAGGCGCCGTACTTTGGTGTTTAGACTGGTTGACATGGCAACCCACTTTTTTGCTATTAGCGGCTTTGGTGTTTTTAAATACTTTACCCGTTTTATTATTTAAAGAACCTCAACACAATTCTCATTCAAATAATGAACCTCAACTTAACCAACAAAACTTAGCCATAAAGATTAAGGCCTACTTGAGTTATTTCTCTCAAAATAAAGAGCTCCGTTCTTGGTTGGTTGTACTCATTACTTTTAAAGTAGCAGATGGGTTAGCTGGGCCATTACTTAAACCTTTAATGGTTGATATGGGTCTAAGTTTTACTCAGATTGGCGTTTATATCACGATGCTCGGTGCAGTCGCAGCACTGGCAGGGGCCGCAATTGCAGGTTGGGTACTTAAATATTTTTCTAGACCTACGGCCTTAATTGTTTTTTCAGTATTTAAAATTATGAGCTTAGCGGCTTATACCTATTTAGCTTATGCCTATGAGCAGAAAATTCACCTCAATGTTTGGGGCGTTTATGCCGTAAATGCTTTGGAAGATGCATTCTCGGCAATGTTGTTGGTGGTTATGTTGACCTTAGTCATGCATTACAGTCGAAAGGAATATGCGGGTACAGATTTTACCTTTCAGGTTTCGGTCATGGCGACTGTGAGTGGTGTCCTTTATAGTTTTAGTGGTGTGCTTGGAGATGCACTTGGTTATTTCCATTATTTGATAGCTATTGTCATTATTGGGATTGTTACTTTGCTCCCTATTTACCTGTGGAAACATGCAAAACTACAAGAAAAATAATGTTAACTAAATGAAATAAAGAAATTTAATATCGCTTAAGGAGTGATCTAAGCTTCATCTAATACCTTTGTCTATATTTGTAAAAATGTATGTTTTTAGCTATTTAAAAGCTTTATTAATTATGCCATCTTGTTTGGGTAGCAAATGGAAGCTAAAAGGAGAAAAAATGGATCTCGTTAACAAGAAAAATCATGTGAATCAATCAAAATGGATAGAAAAATGTTCAAGTAGATTGGATATTAGCCTAAAGTCTAAAAAAGAATAATGAAATAACGATTTAATCATTCTATAAGATAAGAGAGTTGTGTAGGATTCGTTACAACATGAAGTTAAGGTAAAAATCTGTAACTCAAAGTATATTTTTTATGTCTTTGGTTATTGGTTTTGGTCTTGCATAACGTTGAAATTGGTTTTGGTTGCGGTAATAAAATTAATGTAACCAAAGTGGAGGAGAGTTGATTTTTTAGCCCCTTAATTTAATGGCGTAAATCAACTTGGCATGGATAGGCAACATAAAATATATTTTTGGAGTTTTTGATGGATCTATTCCTTAATCGTAAATCTTTCGTTGTTAAAAGTTTAGCTGTTACAGTTACAGCTTTAATGATGAGTGGGGCACATGCTGCAACTTCCGACAAAGCGGAAATTCAACAGCTTCGTAAAGAAGTTGAAGCTTTAAAAGCTTTAATTCAACAACAAAGCCAAGTGCAGCAACAACAGCAGCAAGTACAGCAACAACAGCAAGTTCAACTCGCTGAAGTTAAGGCACAACCGGTTGCTGCACCAGTTTCACCTTTAGCATCATTAAAATCTAAAGCTGGCGCTGATGTGAACCTATATGGTTTTGTTCGTGGCGACGCTAACTATATTATTGAAGGTGCAGATGGTGACTTCGCTGATGCAAGTAAGTCAACTGGCGAAGCAAAAGATAAATTGCGTGCAACAGCTAAAACGACACGTCTTGGTTTAGATTTTACTGCTCCAGTAAGTAATGCCAAAGTTGGTGGTAAAATTGAATTAGACTTTGCAAGTAGTGACAATAACAAATCTGAAAACGTACGTATTCGTCATGCTTACTTGACTTATAACAACTGGTTGTTTGGTCAAACAACGTCTAACTTCTTGGCGAGCCATGCACCAGAAATGATCGATTTCTCGACGAATATTGGTGGTGGTACGACACGTATTCCACAAGTACGTTATAACTATAAATTAGCTCCTGCAACTCAGTTATTTGTTTCAGCAGAAGAAGGTAATAGCTCGGCAACAGGTGACTCAGTTAAATACAGATTACCTGTATTAACAGCTAAAATCACTCAAGGCTACGCTGCAGGTAATGGTAATGCTTCTGCTCGAGCTTTTGTTGAAAACTATAAATCAGGTAAAGGTGATGACCAAACCGGATGGGGTGTTGCTGCAGGTACCGACTTTAAAGTATCAGATCCTTTAAAATTATTTGCTGATGCTTCTTATGTTGTAGGTAACAGCAACTACTTATATGGTAGTAATTCTGCTTATACTTTAGTTAATGATAATATTGAACAAAATGAATTTGTAGCAGTACAAGTAGGTGGAACTTATAAGATTTTACCTAACTTACGCGCTACTTTAGCGTATGGTGCTCAATTCGCTGATGACGGTACTGATTATGCAAAAGCATATACAGCTGGGAATGAAAAAGTTCAACAAGCATGGCTTAACGTAATTTACACACCAGTTAAACCAATTGACTTAGGTATTGAATATGTCAATGGTAAACGTGAAACCTTTGCTGGTGATGACTACAAAGATAACCGTGTTGGCTTAATGGCTAAATATAGCTTCTAAAACTAGCAAAAACATTATGTTTTGAAGAGTCGAGGTTCATGTGAATCTCGACTTTTTTCTTTTTATATAGAATTTAACAATGAGTAGTTCTAAAAGTAGCCAATTAGGGCTGCTTTTTTATTTAAGTGATTTTTAAGTTTTAATTTCTACAGTGAAGCATCATAAAAAGATTGTAGTCGTCCGAGATGCTTATTTTTTTTTCTAAATTAAGGAATAAACAGGTTTCACTGTTTATGTTTAATTTAATTTTAGCTATTTGGTTAGGAGCCATTCTCAATATTGGTTTCTTCCATAGCATTGATCTTTTAACTCCATATTTTGGAGTAAAGGCTATTCTATTTTTAGCAGCTACAGTGGTTATTGTTGTTGCTGCTTATTATGCGATTTTACAGATTTTAAACTGGAAATGGACAGCGAAAGTTTTTGCAATTTTGTTGGTTTTCATTGGTGGTTTTAGCTCTTATTTTGTGAATACTTTGGGCGTAATCATCTCGCCAGATCAGATTCAAAATATGATACAAACAGATGTATCTGAAGTTTCTGATTTAGTTTCATTACGGTTTGGACTTTGGGCAGTTTTCTTTGTTGTTTTACCTATTATTTTAATTACTCAAGTAAAACTTAAAAAAGAAAAAATATCTCATTTATTGTTGAAAAAAGTCGGTTCAATTGTCGCCTCTTTTGCAATTGTAGGAATTTTATTGTTCACATATTATGTTGATTTTGCAGCTATTTTTCGTGAACATCGTGATCTAAAAGGCATGATTTCTCCTCAAAATAGTATTTCTTCTTTAATGTCTTACTATCACAAGATGGCACCTAAGAAGAACTTACCATTAATACATTATGGTGAAGATGCTCATCAAGTTCAGCAAGTACAGAATCACTTGCCTAAATTGATGGTACTGGTCGTCGGTGAGACAGCTCGTGCGGAAAGTTTTTCACTCAATGGTTATGTCAAAAATACAAATCCAGAGCTTTCTAAACAAGATATTTTGAATTTTTCTCAAGTCAGCTCATGTGGTACAGCAACCGCTGTTTCAGTTCCATGCATGTTCTCTGGCATGCCACGTGTTGACTATGATGAGCAATTAGCAAGTCATCGTGAAGGTTTATTGGACATTGCAAAGCGTGCGGGTTACCAAGTGACTTGGATTGATAATAATTCTGGTTGTAAAGGGGCTTGTGATCGTGTTGAGCAATATCAAATATCAGAAAAGTTAAAGCAAAAATGGTGTAAAGATGGCGAATGCTTTGATGATATTTTAATTGATAGCTTAAATGAGTATTTAGCCACTATTCCCAAAGAAGACACCCGTCCACGACTCATTGTTTTACATCAAGTCGGAAGTCATGGTCCAGCTTATTACAAGCGTGCACCTGCTGAGTATCAACCGTTTAAACCGACTTGTGATACTAATGCGATACAGGGCTGCTCTCGAACAGAGTTATTAAATAGTTATGATGACACGATTGTGTATACAGATCATGTGTTAAGTCAGATGATCAATAACCTAAAAGAATTATCGAAATATCAAACAGGTTTATGGTATTTATCTGATCATGGTGAATCAACTGGTGAACATGGTATGTATTTGCATGGTTCACCTTATGCAATCGCACCGAGCCAACAAACACATGTACCAATGATTATGTGGTTTTCCGATAGCTGGAAACAACACAACCTTGCACAAGTGAGTTGTTTAGGCCAACAAACTAAAGAAAAGTTAAGTCAGGATAATTTATTCCCAAGCTTATTAAGTTTGTTAGATGTAAAAACTCAGGTCATCAACCCTCAACTGGATATGCTGCACTCTTGTGCCCATGTGAATTAAAGCGAGCCTAGAACATGACAAAAATCTTGATGATTGAAGATGATTTTATGATTGCCGAGTCAACAATAACGTTGCTGCAATATCATCAATTTGAGGTGGAGTGGGTCAATAATGGCTTAGATGGTCTGGCTCAGTTGGCTAAAAATAAATTCGATTTAATTCTTTTGGACTTAGGGCTGCCTATGATGGATGGCATGCAGGTCTTAAAGCAAATCCGCCAAAGGGCAGCAACTCCTGTATTAATCATTTCGGCGCGAGATCAGTTACAAAACCGTGTTGATGGCTTAAACAACGGGGCAGATGATTACTTAATCAAACCATACGAATTTGATGAGTTACTTGCCCGTATACATGCGCTATTGCGTCGTAGTGGGGTGGAAGCTCAGCTTGCGAACCATGAGCAACTATTACAAAGTGGCGATCTGGTTTTAAATGTTGAACAACATATCGCAACCTTTAAAGGTCAACGGATCGACTTGTCGAATCGTGAATGGGCGATTCTTATTCCTTTGATGAGCCATCCAAATAAAATCTTTTCTAAAGCAAATCTTGAAGATAAGTTATATGATTTCGATAGTGATGTGACCAGTAATACAATTGAAGTATATGTGCATCACTTGAGGGCTAAACTCGGGAAAGACTTTATTCGAACTATTCGAGGGTTGGGTTACCGTTTAGGGCAATCGTAACTTAAATTTTGGAAGTTCATAATAGTGCATTACTCATTAAAGAAACGACTGATTTGGGGCACCTCAATTTTCAGTGTCATCTTAGGTTGTATATTAATTTTTAGTGCCTATAAGGTTGCACTGCAAGAAGTTGACGAAATTTTAGATACTCAAATGCGTTATTTAGCTGAAAGAACAGCTGAATATCCATTAAAAACCGTAACGAGTAAGTTCGATTTTCATAAAACTTATCATGAAGAAGATTTATTTGTAGATATTTGGGCTTATAAAGATCAGGCTCATTTATCTCATCATTTACACCTGTTGGTTCCACCTGTTGCACAAGCTGGCTTTTATTCACATAAAACCAGCCAAGGTTTAATCCGTACCTATGTTCTGCCTTTAAAAGATTATCAGATCCAGATTAGCCAACGAGAAAAAGTCCGTGAGGCTTTTGCTTGGGAACTCGCAGGAAGTATGTTCATTCCTTATCTAATTATTTTGCCATTTGCGATTTTTGCTTTAGCCGCAATTATTCGTCGAGGTTTAAAGCCGATTGATGATTTTAAAAATGAACTGACTCATCGCGATTCGGAAGAATTAACGCCAATTGAAGCTTTAGACTATCCTCAAGAATTATTGCCCACTATTGATGAAATGAACCGTCTGTTTGAACGTATATCGAAGGCTCAAATGGAACAAAAACAGTTTATTGCCGATGCTGCACATGAACTCCGAACTCCTGTCACAGCTTTGAATCTACAAACTAAAATTTTAATCAGTCAACTTCCTGAGCATGAGTCATTGCAAAACTTGAGTAAAGGATTGGCGCGTATTCAGCATCTGGTCACCCAGCTTTTAGCTTTGGCAAAGCAGGATGTGTCTTTGAGTGTGATTGAACCCACCAAATATTTTCAGCTTAATGATGTCGCTTTAAACTGTGTTGAACAGCTTGTTAATTTAGCCATGCAAAAAGAGATTGATTTAGGGCTGGTTCGTAATGAACCTATTGAAATGCATAGTGTTGAGCCGACAGTACATTCTATTATTTTTAATTTAATTGATAATGCAATCAAATATACGCCCCACCAAGGCGTGATTAATATTTCAGTTTTTACTGCTACAGATGGCGATGCATGTATTCAAATTGAAGATAGTGGTGCGGGGATTGAACCTGAACATTATGATAAAGTTTTAAAACGTTTTTATCGGGTACACCACCACCTTGAAGTGGGCAGTGGCTTAGGTCTATCGATTGTTGACCGTGCAACTCAACGTTTAGGTGGAACTTTAACACTTGATAAAAGCTTAGAGCTTGGTGGACTTTCTGTTCTGGTTAAACTGCCTAAAGTTTTACATATTCATGAAACAAGAACTTGATTTATACAAGTTCTTGTTTGATTCGTTTTTCAAACTCAAAGCGGCGAATACAAACTGCATAAAATAAGATATTTACTGCCCAAACTACCCAACCTGTCCATAAATTGTGGCTCAGGAAATGCGCGCCACGCATCATTTGCCCCCAACCCATCATAAAGCCTAAGATAAGACCCGCCGCTAAGTAAAAATAGGCACGCTTAGGCCGCTCAAGACGATAAACAAAATAACCTGTCATTAAGATGAAACCAGCACTTGCATGGCCGCCTGGAAAACAGTGTCCGTGTTGGGCGGTAAAATCCCATACATATCCTAACGTGGTAGGATGAACCATATTCCAAGGGCAGGCATGAGCCGATTGTGATTTTAATAAGCCAATTATACCGCTACCAATCATGCTTACAAAAAACATATAGCCATATTGCCAGCGATAAAGCTTCAATTTTTCTACTTTGAATGACGCAATCCAAAGACCTAAAAAGATGACATAAACAGTGGTGATGATTTGTTTTACGATTTCATGGTTAAGCCGTACAAGATACCAATTGTCCCGATTGAAAAAATGACCTGTTGAATCCATCCAAGGCTGGATAAGGTACATATCAATTTTTCCGCCGACTGGAAAAACGATTAAAAGCAGAAAAAAACTTAAAAAAAGTAAGATAAGATTAATTTGGAAAAAACGGTTTTGCTTAGTCATTCTGATGAAATATCAATCGACAATGGATGCGACTAATTACATAAAATTAAGCTTAAATTGCTCTTAAACTAAATTTAATTTCGTGACTAAAATGATGAATGGGTGTATCCATTCACAACCTGTTGAGCATAAGAAGTTTAAAGTTTTTGCAAGCTATTTGGATAGTAATAAACAGGGAACAGGTTTTGTGAATGGAAATGGTTTTGGTCTTGCGTAGCTTTAGACGCTACTCATGCCGAAACAAAAGTAACGTAATTGACTGATGTTATTTGCTATTACAAAAGAAAAGACTCTGTCGTGCCTACACAGAATTAAAACATACCCTCTTCAGAGTTTGCCGAAATTTTATGAATAGACAAATCTGCACCACGGAATTCATCTTCTTGAGATAGGCGAATGCCAATGGTTGCTTTAAGTAAGCCGTAGACAATAAAGCCGCCAGCGAGTGCAATGGCAATGGCAAGTGTTGTACCAATGAGTTGCGAGATGAAAGACACACCGCCTAAACCACCAAGCCATTGTTGACCAAATAGACCCACTGCAATACCACCAAATGCACCACATACACCATGTAAAGGCCATACACCCAACACATCATCAACTTTGAGTTTGTTTTGAGTGTAGGTGAATAGATACACAAACATCGCACCAGCTGCACCACCAATAACAAGCGCGCTGATTGGATGAACAATGTCAGACCCTGCACAGATTGCGACTAAGCCTGCAAGTGGACCGTTATGTAAGAAACCTGGGTCATTTTTACCAATCGCATTTGCTGTAATCGTTCCCCCAACCATTGCCATGAGTGAGTTAATGGCAACCAGACCAGAAATAGCATCAACACGCTGAGCACTCATCACGTTAAAGCCAAACCAGCCGACAATTAAAATCCATGAACCGAGCGCTAAAAATGGAATAGAAGACGGCGGGTGAGCACTTACGCGACCATCTTTCTTATAACGACCAGAACGAGCACCTAATAAAATGACCGCAGCAAGCGCAATCCAACCACCCATAGCATGCACAACAACTGAACCGGCAAAGTCATGGAAAGCTGCACCAAAGGTAGTTTCTAGCCACTTTTGTAGACCATAGTTACCATTCCAGACCATGCCTTCGAAAAATGGATAAACCAGCGCAACTAAAGCGAGTGTTGCAATCGCTTGTGAACGCATTTTTGCACGTTCAGCAATACCACCCGAAATAATGGCAGGAATTGCCGCAGCAAAAGTGAGTAAAAAGAAACAACGCATAAGGTTATAGCCATGATCACTTGATAAAACCGTACCATCATGGAAGAAATGCTGGCCATAAGAAATATAGTAGCCAACAAAGAAATATGCGATTGCTGAAAGGGCAAAGTCAGTCAGAATTTTACTTAGTGCGTTCACCTGATTTTTATGGCGAACCGTACCAAGTTCCAAGAATGCAAAACCTGCGTGCATGGCAAGAACCAAAACAGCACCAAGTAATAAGAAAAATAGATCTACATTTTGCATAGCATGCTCGAAAAAAGTGCTAAATTCCATTTTGGAACAAATCTGGGTCTGTAAATTGCACCAAAATAGATTTAAGGAATCTAAAAACCTAAGTTTGTCGAAACAAACTCAATTGCATAAAAGTGAATATGCAATAAGCGCACCAATTTAGATTGGATAATGGGGTTTTGACGACAAATGGTGCGTTGAATTGCTCGAGATAAGGGCGATACTCATGCTTTTATGTTAAAAATCATCTAATACGTTTATAAATTGACCTAAAAAAGTTCGTTATTAAAATTTAAAAGAGTGGTTTGTATTTGAATTAATGATCCGACCAAACTTCCTGAGCAACTTCAATGAATGCTTTCACAGCTGGACTCATATGCTTTTTATTTTTCACTGCGAGACCAATAGAACGCTTAAGATTCGGTTTAAAAGGGCGTTTGACTACATTGGGATAGAGCGAGAGTAACTCTTTAGTAATTACCATATCAGACACAATCGAAACCCCTAATTGATTATGCACCATGCTAACGATGCTTAGAATTTGTGACACATAAAATTTGATATCTGGTTTAACGTTAAAGTTTTTTAGAATTAATTCGACCTGATGTCTACTACCTGCCATTGTCATGATAAAAGGGCAGTTTTCTAGTTGTGCTGGATCAATATAGAGTTGTTGCGCCAGTGGGTAACCATTCGGAATTAGGGCAACAAAACGGTCTTCGATTAAAGGGAAAGTATCGAACCGCTCATCTGGCATAATCAAAAAACCGACTTCTATACGCCGTTCCAATAACCATTGAGCCACTTCTTTATCCTCACCTTCATCGATATAAATTTCGATTTTAGGGTAGCGCTGCCGAAAGCTTTCTAAAATTTCAGGCAATAGATAAATGGATGATGAAGCCCCAAAAGATCCGATATGTAATGTGCCTTCATTTAACCCATGGATCGCAGCCACTTCTTTTTCTAATGTATTGGAAATACTCAATAGCTCTTTTACATGAGTGAGTAACTGCTGGCCTGTTGTAGTCAGTTCAATATCACTTTGAGTTCTTGAAATGAGGTTAATGCCCCATTGTTGTTCTAATGATTTAAGGGCATGAGAAACTGCTGACTGTGAAATTCCTAGCTTTTCTGCTGTTGCAGTAAAGCTTTTTAGTTCAGCAATAAGTGCGAAAATTTCAAGCTGGGTAAATGTCATGTTGTACTTATTATGAGTAAAAACTCATTTTATCATGAGTTTTCATTATCTTTAATATATGAGTAAGCCAAAGGAATTGCCAAAAAATAGCAAGCCCTTTAACCAAACTCGAGTAAAGAAATGAATAGCATTGTTTTATCTCTTTTTCCCTTAGTTGCATTAATTGCATCGGGATACCTGTTTAAAAAATATCGTTTTTTTAGCGATGAGTTTTGGGCTGGGGCAGAGAAGCTCAATTACTATATTTTATTTCCCGCTTTGCTTTTTAGTACGCTATCGACTGCGAAAATTGACTTACAAAGCTTGAGTACAGCCATTATTGCCATGTTGATTGTAGTTTTGGCAGTTACCATTTTCTTGTACATACTTCGCGTGTTTTGGCACATACCACCTGCACGTTTTGGAGTGCATGTACAAAGTATGGTTCGCTTTAATACTTATATTGGTTTGGCGTTAGTGACTTCGCTTTTTAAAAGTGAAGGAATGGCAATACTGGCAATTTTATTGGCGCTTTGCATTCCACTTGTGAACGTTATTTCGGTGCTTGCTCTAACCGCTAAAGAACACATGGCAATTAAACCTGTTTTGATTGCACTTCTTAAAAACCCGTTAATTGCATCGTGTGTGGTGGGAGCGGCAGTCAATGCACTTCACATCCCGATTTGGGACGGCATTGCTAACTTTATTAAACTTTTTTCAGCATCGAGTTTGCCACTGGGTCTGTTATGTGTGGGCGCAGCTTTACAGTTTATGCAAATTAAAAAAGATATTGTCGTGTTGGCGGCAGACACGTTTGCACGACTTTTAGCAGTGCCTGCTTTAGCCTATGTGGTCTGCATGTGGTTTGGTTTGCCAAGCTTACAAACTCAAATTCTAGTTATTTTCTTTGCGCTACCAACGGCTTCTGCTTCATACATTTTAACCAAAGTTTTGGGTGGTGATAGTCAGCTCATGGCAGCCGTGATTAGCTTTCAAACTCTATGCGCCGCCGTGACTTTGCCATTAGTGATTTGGTGGATTTCTTAGGTTATAACTTAGATAAGTCGCATTCTATTTTCTAAAAATGAATAGGCCGATTCTGACTTAAAGAATGCTTTGCTACCTTCCTCATCTGATTATTGCTACACTTTTTTCTTTTTCAGGTGGATGAGTATGTCCTTTGATCTCAAAGTCAGCTTACAGCAAAGGTCTGAACCGTCTGCACAGCAGAAAAAACTGAATCGCCTGATTGATAAAATAGAACAGCAAAAAGTTAGCCTTAGCACATGGCAAAATGCACAAGCCGAGATTCAACAGCACATACGGCAAAAATTGATGCCTGTGTATAGTGATTTGCATGAAGTGCTATTTCAGCAGTTAGATCAACTTTGGAATATGTTGCATAGCCATGAGTTTTCCAAAGCGGATATGCAACAACTTGATGAAAAAATTGCCCAGCTTGCACAAATGTTGAAGCGCTCAAAACAGCTATCTGAGGAACAGTTGGAGTTAGTGAAACAGATTGATACCTTTTATCAGCAACATGCTCAAAAGTTAGAAAAGAAAAATAAAAGGGCTCAGCCAATAAAATTCGAATACGGTGAAAATACTGATCAAGGTTCTGAATTTGATGAAGACTTTGAACAGTATGCTGCCGAGCAACAACAAGCGCGTGAACAAGCCAAACAGCAAAGACAGCAACAGAAACGTGAACAAGCTGAGCAAATGGCAGCGCAGTCACTCAAAACAGTCTATTTAAAAATTGCTGCGATGATTCACCCAGACCGTGAGCAAGATGAAACGAAGAAAGAAGAAAAAACTGAGTTGTTCCAACAAGCAAGTCAGGCTTACGAAAAGCAGGATTTGTTTTATTTACTCAAACTCCAGTTACAACTTGAGCAGAATAAAGGGGTAGGCGCTAAAGAACTATCTGCTGAGCAATTGAGGTTTTATAAACTGGCTTTGGATGCACAAAGCCAGCAGCTTGAAAGCCAAATAGCAGATATTTTGGATTCTTTTCAGTTAGCCAAGAACGTGAAAGCAGAGCATGTACATATCAGCGATGTTTATAAAGCTATAGATGCTGACTGTACTGAATTAAAACAGCAATTGAAGTGGGAAAAGGAACGCTTAAAGCATATGAAAAAGGTGAGTGGTGTGGAAATGCTATTGGAGAATGGGGTTTTATAACCTTTTGGTATAATGTTCTTCATCCCATAGAGGAGGAGTTACATGTAATTATAAGCTTGAATGAAATTTTACAATGAATACTCCCTCCTTTAACGAAAGGGAGTAATAGAACTTTATATTTCTTAAAGATACAAGTTTTTATATTAAATGAATTTAAAAATTGAAATACCACTCATTTATGTATGATTCTATATTTTTCTTAAAGACTAAAAATTCATTGATTTTCAATTTAGATAACGTCACATTTTTAGCTAAACTATACTCAGTATAATTTTTTATAGATCTAGATTGAGAATTATAATGAGTTTGATAAATTTCATTATTTTGTATAATACTTCTGAATTTAGGAAGATTTTCGTGAAAGTTAAATTTTTTTTCTAAATGAGTCGGACTATTAGTACGATAGAGTTTCATTGAATAAGAAATACAATAGTCAAAGATAAAAGCATAAATAATAGTATTTTTAATATTTTCTTTTAAGTCCTCAACTGAAATATTATGAGAAGGTACATGGGCTGCTTTATGTCGAGCAATAGAAATTTGATTAAATTGTAATTGAGGATCTAATATAGGCATAAAAAGATGAGAAGAAATTTTTTTAATAATTTCATTACTTTTTTTTACATGAAAAAAACCTAAATAGTTAACATAGTCATCAAAATTAATATTCTCTTTAGACCATCCTAATGAGAATTTTGAAATTGAATAAGGGGTGGAATTATTATATGTACTACCAATACTATAAGTATTTTCCTGAATGAAATTTATTGCATCAGGAATACTTTTACTTCTTTTTATTGTTTCACCCCTTTTCTGAATTGATTCTAAAGCATTTATAGTTATTACTTGTTGAAGTGCATCAGGTATACTTTGAAAATCTCTAAATATACTTGGTAAGTCTTGTAAGCATTCACCTAACCTAGATTTTATAAAATCCTCAAAAAAACAAAAATTAGAAATAGATAAACCATTTCTTAATAAGCGGGCTTGATTATTGTGAAGTGACTCAGTAGGAGAAAGTTCATTAAGAAAGTTATTATATAAATGTTGTCTTTCGAATGAACTTATAATTGAAGAAATTCTTTCGAAATACTCAGTTCTAGCAATAGAGGTCACGACTTAATAACCTCCTGAATTAGTTCAACAGTTTTAGAAATTCTTAATTTAATATTTTTTGCATTAGAGGTAAATTGGCGCATTGAGTTCTGATATTCATCATCATTGTGGTATAAATCTAAAAATGCTTGGTAGATAAAATTAGAATTCTTGTTAATTAGATCAATATACCCTTCACTTATTAAAATACCTAGTGAAACTATTTGAGCATCATATATTCCCTGAATAAGTTTAGAGCTACCTTCAGGTCTTTTAAAAGCCTGATCACCCCAAATTAATTGAGCAGACTCGATAGATTTATCAAATAGAGCTTTAGCCTGATCAATATCGATTTGGCTGCTATAATTCTGCATGAAATCATTCATTGCTAACTGCATGTTGTTGCTCGGGAAAGATTCCCAAAACTGTTTGATTGTAAAAAATCTTAATACATATTCAACATCTTGCATTTCTTTATATATAGTCGATTTTTTATAATTTTCAGATGAAACTAGTTGTTTTCTTAAAAAAATATTATGGGATAACTCCATTAAAAGATCATTAAATTCACCCTCATATAATGAATTTCTGATTTCTTGTGGTAATAGATTATCCCCTCCTGTATTTAATCGATTAAAAACTTCATATTTTAGACTTGGGTCAGATTGTTTCAATAAGATAATTACACGTAAGAATGGTCTAATTTGTAGAGCATTTTTTAGAGAAAGTGGTAGTTGTTCATATGTAAAACTATTCAATTCTTCACATTTATCTAAATGTTCTATTCTTAAATTTTTTTTAATAAATTTATAAATAGCTGTAATACGCTGCTTACCATCAATAACTGAATATCTTCCATATTCATCTTCAGCTAAATAAATTGGGGGAATAGGAACATTTAATACAAAGGATTCAATTAGAGCAGATTGTTTCTTTACGTCCCATCTTTCTCGTCTTTGATATTTGGGCTCAATATCAATAGCTCCAGCTTCAACCATATTGGCTATTGATTCAAAAGAAAGATCAGAAGATTGGAATACTAAACGATTTTGAGCTTTCTCAAAAATTTTAGTAATCTCATTTCTTTTAGTATTTAACAGTTCTTTTTCCATAATTATTCAACAATAAAATTTTATAGATAATAATTGATATTTAAAAAAAAATCCCCTCAAGTGAGGGGATTTTTTGAATCAAACTACAGCATCAAAGCGCAGCAATCTGCTCCATATTCGCTTTAACTTTCTCTAACTGAGCAGCAAACTCAGCAAGCTTCG
>RCUN01000154.1_pt1 | contig 67166 bp, 59 predicted proteins | sample 2166181 | NCBI WGS metagenome assembly RCUN01 (sample SAMN09932603, study PRJNA488358) | compost metagenome | feature: garden; material: soil; isolation source: compost soil in crotononitrile-enriched culture | place: Germany: Experimental Botanical Garden Goettingen | collected 2016-01-27 | reverse complement strand
GGGTCGTTAGCTCAGTCGGTAGAGCAGTTGACTTTTAATCAATTGGTCGCTGGTTCGAATCCAGCACGACCCACCATCATTTAGCCATATCCCAGGTCGTTTAGCTCAGCTGGGAGAGCACCTCCCTTACAAGGAGGGGGTCACTGGTTCGAGCCCAGTAACGACCACCACTTTCTTGAAATAGAAAGAAAAAATGATACAGATGGGTCGTTAGCTCAGTCGGTAGAGCAGTTGACTTTTAATCAATTGGTCGCTGGTTCGAATCCAGCACGACCCACCATCATTTAGCCATATCCCAGGTCGTTTAGCTCAGCTGGGAGAGCACCTCCCTTACAAGGAGGGGGTCACTGGTTCGAGCCCAGTAACGACCACCATGACTTGTAAACAAAAAGGCCCGCACTCCAATGCGGGCCTTTTTGTTTTAGCTTCATCTGGCACCTTATCTGGTGAGCGCGATTTGTTGATGGGTTTGTGCGCGGCTTCTGGTTATAATTTTGGCCTTTCCAAGCGTTGATGGAACAGTCGCAATGAGCAATGCACTGAGCAGTGTCCCTCCGGTCATCGAGATGGACTATCCCTTTCCGGTCAAACCGGCTCCCCTGACTGCCGAACAGAAGGCTTCCCTGATCACCGAGATCAAGGCACTGCTCGAGGCGCGTCAGGCCGTGCTGGTTGCCCACTACTACACGGACCCCGAGATCCAGGCGCTGGCCGAGGCCACCGGCGGTTTCGTCGGCGACTCCCTCGAGATGGCTCGCTTCGGTCGTGATCACGCCGCACAGACGCTGATAGTGGCGGGGGTGCGCTTCATGGGGGAGACCTCCAAGATACTGAGCCCCCACAAGCGGGTGCTGATGCCGACCCTGGAGGCGGAGTGTTCCCTCGATCTGGGCTGCCCCATCGACCAGTTCTCCGCCTTCTGCGATGCCCATCCCGACCATATAGTCGTGGTCTATGCCAATACCTCGGCGGCGGTGAAGGCACGGGCAGACTGGGTGGTGACCTCCAGCATTGCGCTGGAGATCGTCGAGCATCTCGACAGCCAGGGCCACAAGATCATCTGGGGGCCGGACAGACACCTGGGTGCCTACATCGAGAAGAAGACGGGCGCCGAGATGCTGCGCTGGCAGGGTCACTGCATAGTCCACGACGAGTTCAAGGCCAAGGCCCTGCGCGAGCTCAAGGCCCAGAACCCGGATGCGGCCGTGCTGGTGCACCCGGAGTCCCCGGCTTCCGTCATCGAACTGGCGGATGCGGTGGGGTCTACCAGCCAGCTCATCAAGGCGGCCCGTGAGCTGCCCCAACAGAAGCTGATCGTGGCGACCGATCGCGGCATCTTCTACAAGATGCAGCAGGCCTGCCCGGACAAGGAGATGGTGGAGGCGCCGACCGGTGGCGATGGCGCCACCTGCCGCAGCTGTGCCCACTGTCCCTGGATGGCGATGAACGGCCTGGTGGCGATCAAGGAGGCACTGACCGATGGCGCCGAGCGTCACGAGATCCATGTGGATGAGGCGCTGCGCCTGAAGGCCCTGATCCCGCTGGATCGCATGCTGAACTTCGCTGCCGAGCTCAAGCTCAAGACCCAGGGCAACGCCTGATCTTCTCTGATGACAAGATGCAAAGAGGGCTCCCGCGGGAGCCCTCTTTATTTATCAGCCTGTTGCATCGTCAGATGATCACGGTGGAGAAGCTGTGCTCCTCGTCTGGTGCAACCGTGATGCCAGCATCGGCGGTGATGGCCGCCTCGACACACAGCATGGTGCGGTAACCGTCGTCGCTCATGTCGGCCATGGCGGTGGCCCCTTCCAGCCAGGGGGTCCAGACCACGACGCTGTCGTTGTTGCCGTTCACCACTTTAGTGGTGCGATCGCCGTCCTTGACCATCACCATGGCCCCGGCTTGGTGGTAGACCCGATCAATGGCAGCTGTGAGCGTCAGAGCGCCCTGCTGCTGCCCATCCTGACCCGTCAGCTTGTCCGCATAAGGCTCACCTAGCCCGGTCACGCTGACGGCCTCTGGGCGACTTATCTGCAGATAGGTGTGCAAGGCCGCATTGTAGGTGAGGGGAGTCTTGCCGGTATTGCGGGTGGTCAGCACCAGAGAAAGCTCCTTGCCCACCAGAACATCCAGCTCCAGCTCGAAGGCGTGGGGCCAGAGGGCTCGACTGGCGTCGGTGTCACGCAGAGACAGATGGACGAGGGTGCCATCCCCGTGATCGGAGACGCCATCCAGGGTCCACAGGCTGGTGCGGGCGAAGCCATGGGCCGGCTTGCCGCTGCCGACGCGAGCGGGGGCCGGGCCGAACCAGGGCCAGCACAGGGGGATGCCGCCCCGGATCGGCTTGCTGCCATCCAGCACGGCCTTGTCGCTGAGCCAGAGCGAGGCGGGTTCGCCATGGCGCTGATAGCGCAGTACATGGGCACCAAAAAGGCAGATCTCCGCCCTGGCATGCTCGTTGTCGATGGTCAGCAGAGGCTGGTCACCTGCGGGGTGGCTGAGGGTACAGTGGGCTGTCAGAGTACGTGTCGGTTGCATGGAGACTCCTGTGCTCGCGCACATTCAAGAAAGAGGTCGGCAGATCCAGAATACAAAAAGGCGGCCAATGGCCGCCTTTTTTCAAGCTACGCGATTGCGCATCCCAAATTACTTGGAGATGTGAGCGATCAGGTCCAGAACCTTGCTGGAGTAGCCCATTTCGTTGTCGTACCAGGATACAACTTTAACGAATTTGTCGTTCAGTGCGATACCAGCCTTGGCATCGAACACGGAAGTCTGACGCTCACCCAGGAAGTCGGTGGAAACCACTTGATCTTCGGTGTAGCCCAGCACGCCCTTCATGGAGCCTTCGGAGGCTGCTTTCATGGCTGCGCAGATTTCTGCGTAGGTGGCCGCTTTCTTCAGGTTGACGGTCAGGTCAACAACGGACACGTCCGGAGTCGGTACGCGGAAAGCCATACCGGTCAGTTTGCCGTTCAGTTCCGGGATAACAACGCCAACAGCCTTGGCAGCACCGGTAGAGGACGGGATGATGTTCTGAGCCGCACCGCGGCCACCGCGCCAGTCTTTGGCAGACGGACCATCAACGGTCTTCTGGGTAGCGGTGGTAGCGTGGACAGTGGTCATCAGGCCGGATTCGATACCGAAGGTATCGTTCAGAACCTTGGCGATCGGGGCCAGGCAGTTGGTGGTGCAGGAAGCGTTGGAAACGATGTCCTGGCCAGCGTAGGTAGAGTCGTTAACACCCATGACGAACATAGGGGTAGCGTCTTTGGACGGGCCGGTCAGTACGACTTTCTTGGCACCGGCAGCGATGTGCTTGCGAGCAGTGGCGTCGTCCAGGAACAGACCGGTAGCTTCGGCAACAACGTCAACACCGATGGCATCCCATTTCAGGTTTGCCGGGTCACGTTCAGCGGTAACACGTACGGTTTTGCCGTTGACGATCAGGTTGCCGTCTTTGACTTCAACGGTGCCCTTGAAGCGGCCGTGAGTGGAGTCGTACTTCAGCATGTAAGCCATGTAGTCAACGTCGATCAGATCGTTGATACCAACCACTTCGATGTCAGCACGCTCGGCGGCCAGACGGAAAACGAAACGACCGATACGGCCAAAACCGTTAATACCTACTTTGATAGTCATAATTGGTTACCTAACTGTTCAGTAGTCAAAGAAAATTCCGTTTGTAAATTTACTAGAACTCACCGGTGAGTCAACCAACAATCTGCGCGAAATTGCGCTATATCATGAAAAACTGTGAAATTTATTTTCGTTTTATGTAACTGGCTACCAACTTTTGTCGAATGCATCATCAGCGGATCCGGTCGCAGAGATCAACAATAGTGCCTGTCCGGTCACACATCAGGCCGGGGAGATATGTAAAAATGTGCGCGGTTTAGCATGGCCAAAGAGCCACTGTTCAAGTACCACCCATAAAAATTAATCACAAATAGTGTAGATAGAATCCACAGCGGGAATTCTCAAACTATGACCACCCTGATTGAACAGCTGGCTGCCGCCAAAGGTATCGCCAGTGAGTATGTTGATGCCTGGGGCCACCCGGCCCAGGTATCCGAAGAGAGCAAGGCCGCCATGCTGGGCGCCATGGGCTACCGCGTTGACGACGAGGCAGCCCTGACCGAGCAGTTGGAGCAGGAGCACCGTCAGCACTGGTTGCGGCCTCTGGATCCCGTGATGGTAGTGCGCAGTGGCGACCCTCTCAGCCTCGAGGTTCGTCTGCCCATCGAGTTCGTCAACGACGCTCTCCACTGGCAGATAGAGCTGGAGCAGGGTGCCCTGTTGTCCGGCCAGCTGACCCCCATCGAAGGGGAACTGGTCGGCGTCGCCGAATTCGAAGAGATGGAGTGTCAGGCCTACAGGGTCGCGCTGGATGTGCAGCCGGAGCTCGGCTATCACCAGCTGGTGCTGCTGGAAGAGGGCAACGACGAGCCGCTCGCCACCATGCGCCTCATCGTCGCGCCCAAGTCCTGCTACAAGCAGGCACCCATCGCGAATGGCCGCAAGGTGTGGGGCCCGAGTGTGCAACTCTACTGCCTGCGCAGCCGCCACAACTGGGGCATAGGTGATTTCAGTGACCTCGGCCAGCTGGTCGAGAAGGCCGCCGCCTGGGGAGCCCATTTCGTGGGGCTGAACCCCATCCATGCCCTCTATCCGGCGAATCCCGAGAGTGCCAGCCCTTACAGCCCCTCTTCCCGTCGCTGGCTCAACGTGGCCTACATCAATGTGGAGGCGGTGCCGGAGTTTCTCGCCAACGATCGGCTCAAGGCCGATGTGGCGAGCCCGGCTTTCCAGCAGCATCTGGCCTCCCTGCGGGCCAAGGAGAACGTGGATTACACCGGCGTCATCCAGACCAAGATCGGCATGCTGCGCCAGGTGTTCGATGAGGCCAGGCTCAGCGCCGAGCGTCAGGCTGCCTTCGATGCCTTCGTGGCCGCCGGTGGCGACAGCCTGCAACAACAGGCGGCGTTTGATGCCCTGCAGGCCCATTTCTATGGCAAGGGTGAGAATGCCTGGGGCTGGCCGGTCTGGCCGGATGCCTTCCGTGATTACCACAACCCGGAAGTGGCTGCCTGGATGGCCGAACACCAACAGGACGTGAATTTCTACCTCTATCTGCAGTTCCTGGCCGATGAGCAGCTGGCCCAGGCCGATGCCCGTGCCAAGGCCGCCGGCATGGTGATGGGGATCTATCGGGATCTGGCGGTGGGCGTCTCCGAAGGCTCCACCGAGATCTGGGCCAACCGGGATCTCTACTGCCCGAAAGCCTCGGTCGGTGCTCCCCCCGACATCCTGGGCCCCCTCGGTCAGAACTGGGGCCTGCCCCCGATGAATCCGAACCAGCTGTTCGAGGCGGCCTATCAGCCCATGGTGGATCTGTTCCGCGCCAACATGCGTGCCTGCGGCGCGCTGCGCATCGATCACGTGATGGCCTTGCTGCGCCTGTGGTGGGTACCGCCCGGAGCGTCCGCCGCCAAGGGCGCCTACATCTACTATCCGGTCAACGATCTGCTGGGGATACTTGCCCTCGAGTCCCACCGCAACCAGTGCCTGCTGATCGGTGAAGATCTCGGTACCGTGCCGGAAGGCATAGACGTCACCCTCAAAGAAAATGGCGTCCACTCCTACAAGGTGTTCTTCTTCGAGCGATCCAAGGGGGACGGCGGCTTCATCTCTCCGGCGCACTATACCGAGCAGGCGATGTCGGCCCTGACCACCCACGACATGCCGACCCTCAAGGGCTTCTGGCATTGCGACGATCTGGCGCTGGGTCGCGAGCTGGGCCTGTACCCGGATGAAGAGGTACTCAAGACCCTGTATGCTGATCGCCACCAGGCCAAGCAGCGGATCCTTGACAGCCTGCATGCCCATGGGGTCATCTCTGGCAATATCAGCCATGACGTGAACTGGGTCGGGATGAACACCGAACTCAACCATGGCCTGCAACTGCACATGTCCCGCGGCAGCTGTGCCCTGTTCAGCACCCAGCTGGAAGACTGGTTGGAGATGGACAAGCCGGTCAACGTGCCGGGCACCAGTTACGAATACCCGAACTGGCGTCGCAAGCTTTCAAAGGATCTGGAAGATATTTTTGCCGATGAGGCGCTCAAGGCGCTGGCGGGCAAGATGAGCCAGGCCCGTGACGAGGCCAGTCGTTGAGCCCCTGCTGTCAACATGTGACTCACTTTCATCCGCTTCGGCCCAGGCCGGAGCGGATGTTCAGCCATGAAAGGAAATGTCGATGCCCGTTGAACGTTTGGTTGCCGCCCGCTGTGCCGATCCCTTCTCCCATTTAGGCCTGCTGGCCAATCCGGATGGGCCAGGCCTGAAACTGACGGCCTGGTTGCCCGATGCGCTCGAGGTCCGGGTCAGGGATCTCAAGTCAGGCAAGATAGTTGCCACTCTGACCTCCGCCGACGAAGCGGGCCTTTTTGAAACTGTTTTCACTCGCCGCAAGAATCCCTTTCCCTATCAGCTGATCGCCAGCTACCCCGATGCCAGTGCCGAATCCATCGACCCCTATCAATTCCAGGCTGCCGCCTGGGAAGGTCTGGCGGAGCTGAGCTTCCAGCCGGAAAACCTCTACCACACCCTGGGCGCCCAACTGCGCACCGTGGAACATCTCGGCCAGCGGGTGGCAGGGGTGCGCTTCGCAGTCTATGCGCCGAGCGCCACGGCGGTGAGCCTGATCGGCGATTTCAACTTCTGGGATGGCCGTCGCCACCCCATGCAGCGCAGCCAGTGCGGTCACTGGGTGCTGTTCGTGCCGGGTCTCAAGGCGGGGGATCGCTACAAGTTCGAATTGAAGGATCCCATGGGCAACCGCCTGCCCCACAAGAGCGACCCGGTCGGCTTCTACTGCGAGCAGTATCCGTCGTTCGCCTCCGTCATCCACGACCACGAGCAGTACCAGTGGCAGGATGCCGCCTGGTGCGAGAGCCAGCGCAACGACAAGCGCGAGCAGCCACTCTCCATCTACGAGCTGCACGTGGGCTCCTGGAAGCGTCACCCCAACGGCGACAGCCTGAACTGGCGCGAGCTGGCGGTGGAGCTGGTCAACTACGTCACCGAGATGGGGTACACCCACATCGAGCTGATGCCGGTCTCCGAGCACCCCTTCAGCGGCTCCTGGGGCTACCAGCCGGTGGGCATGTTTTCCCCCACCAGTCGCTACGGCAGTGCCGATGACTTCAAGTATTTCGTCGACGCCTGCCACCAGGCCGGCATCGGCGTCATCCTCGACTGGGTGCCGGCGCACTTCCCGGCCGATGCCCACGGTCTCGCCCGCTTCGACGGCACCCCGCTCTACGAGTACGAGGATCCGCGCCGTGGCTGGCACCCGGACTGGAACTCCTACATCTACGATTTCGGTCGCAACAACGTGCGCCAGTTCCTGGTGGCGAGCGCCCTGTTCTGGCTCGACAAGTTCCACATCGACGGCCTGCGGGTGGATGCGGTGGCCTCCATGCTCTATCTGGACTATTCGCGCAACGCCGGTGAGTGGGTGCCGAACGTCGACGGGGGCAACCACAACTACGAGGCGATCAGCCTGCTCAAGTGGACCAACGAGGAGGTGTACGGCAAGTATCCCCACACCATGACCATCGCCGAGGAGTCCACCGCCTTTGCGGGGGTCTCCAAACCCACCTTCCTCGGCGGCCTCGGGTTTGGCTTCAAGTGGAACATGGGCTGGATGCACGACACCCTGAGCTACATGCAGAAGGAGCCGATCCACCGCCGCTATCACCACAACGAGATGACCTTCTCCATGGTCTATCACTATGACGAGAACTTCATCCTGGCCCTGTCCCACGACGAGGTGGTGCACGGCAAGCACTCCCTGCTCTATAAGATGCCCGGTGACGAGTGGCAGCAGGCCGCGAACCTGCGGGCCTACATGGGCTTCATGTATGGCCATCCGGGCAAGAAGCTCAACTTCATGGGTACCGAGATCGCCCAGAGCAACGAGTGGAATCACGATGCCCAGCTGCCGTGGCACCTGCTGCAATTCCCCAAGCACGGCGGCCAGCAACGGCTGATCCGCGATCTCAACCGGCTCTATCGTCATGAAGCTGCCTTGTATCAGGCGGATTATGAGCAGAGCGGTTTCCGCTGGCTGGATCACAATGATGCCGACAACAGCATCTTCGCCTGGCTGCGCGCCGACAAGCAGGGGGCTCACCCGATAGTGCTCGCTTCCAACTTCACCCCGGTGCCGCGCCTTGCCTATCGCCTCGGGGTGCCGACGACGGGTCGCTATGCCGTGGTGCTCAACACCGATAGCGAGCATTACTGGGGCAGCAACTATGATGTGGGTTTGACCTTCGTCGCCGAGCCGACCCCCTGGCAGGGGATGGCGCACAGCATAGTGCTGGACTTGCCGCCGCTCGCGACCTTGTTCATCAAACAGGAGTCCTGATGTTTGTAATGGAAAATGGGGTGGACTACCCGCTGGGGGCCCGGCTCGACGAGGCCGGCTGCCACTTCTGCGTCTGGGCCCCCCAATCGGACAAGGTGGAACTCTGTCTGTTCGACGAGCAGGAGCAGGAGCTGGTCCGGCTGGCCCTGCCCGGCCAGCGCGGTCAATACCGCTTCGGTTATGTGCGCGGGGTGCGGGCCGGTCAGCGTTACGGTTACCGGGTCCATGGCACGCCCCAGGAGGGCATGCTGTTCGACCCCGACAAGCTGTTGATCGACCCCTATGCCAGGGCGCTCAGCCGGGCGACCCGTTGGGATGACGACCTCTATCAGGGGGACAGCGCGGCCATGGTGGCCAAGTCGGTGGTGGTGGACGATGCCTTCGACTGGCAGGGGATCGGCAAGCCTGGCATCCCGCCCGAGCGGGTCGTGCTCTACGAGACCCACGTCAAGGGCTTCACCCGTCAGCATCCCGGGGTGCCCGAGGCGCTGCGGGGCACCTACCTCGGCGTCAGCCATCCGCTGATGATCGAACACCTGCTGTCGCTGGGGGTCACCTCGGTGCAACTGATGCCGGTGGCCGCCTTCATGTCGGAGCCTCGGCTGGAACAGCTTGGGCTGACCAACTACTGGGGCTACAACCCCATTGCCTTCTTCGCCCCGGAGCCTCGTTATAGCGCCGGAGAGGCAGTGACCGAGTTCAAGACCATGGTGCGCGAGCTGCACCGTGCCGGGCTCGAGGTGATATTGGATGTGGTCTACAACCACACCGCCGAATCCGGTGCCGATGGCCCCATGCTGTCGCTCAAAGGGTTCGACAACGCGGGTTACTACGCCTTCGAGACCGGGGCCCATGGCCCGGACTATCACCGTCACGCCAACGTTACCGGCTGTGGCAACAGCGTCAATCTGGATCACCCCAACAGCCTGCGACTGGTGCTCGATGCCCTGCGCTACTGGGTCACCGAGATGCAGGTGGATGGTTTCCGCTTCGATCTCGCGGTCACTCTGGCGCGGGAGGCGGGGGAATTCGATCCCATGAGCGCCTTCTTCAAGGCCATGCTGGCGGATCCCGTGCTGGCGCGGGTGCGGCTGATCGCCGAACCCTGGGATATCGGTCCCTTCGGCTATCGCCTCGGCCAGTTTCCGAGCCAGTGGCTGGAGATCAATGACCGCTATCGCGATACCGTTCGCGCCTTCTGGCGCGGGGATGCGGGCAAGATGGGGGACTTTGCCACCCGGCTGGCTGGGTCGCGGGATCTCTTCCCGAAGAACTGGCGCTCCCCCCACACCAGCGTCAACTACCTCTGCTATCACGATGGCTTCACCCTGGAGGATCTGGTCTCCTACAATCAGCGCCACAACCAGGCCAACGGTGAAGACAACAGAGATGGCCACGGCAACAATCTCTCCTACAACCACGGGGTGGAGGGGCCGACCCTGGACCCCAGAGTGAACAACCTGCGCCAGCAGCAGAAGCGCAACCTCATTGCCACCCTGCTGCTCTCCCAGGGCACGCCCCACTTCCTGGCCGGGGACGAGATGGGTCGCAGCCAGCTTGGCAACAACAACGCCTATTGCCAGGACAACCAGATAAGCTGGGTCAACTGGCAGTTGCGCCCCGAGGATGAACGGCTGCTCGCCTTCACCCGCCAGATGATGGCGCTGCGGGCGGAGTCCGGGGTCTTCGCCAACCTGCAACTCAGTGACGATGAGTGGAATGGCAAGGCGACCAGCTGTCACAGCGTCAACTGGTATCACCCCGATGGCCACCAACTCACCGATCAGGACTGGCACGCCCCCATGGGGCAGGCGTTCGCCATGGACATCGGCATGCTGACGTGCGGTGGGGAGCGCTGGTATGTGCTGTTCAACGCCAGCGACTACGACATCCAGTTCCGCCTGCCGCCGCCGGGGGAGGGGCTGGAGTGGATCCAGACCATAGACACCGCCACCAACGACGGCCTGCCCTTCCTGCCTGACGACATCAAGCGGCAGGTGGCGGTCGGGCGCGCCCACTCCCTCAAGCTGCTGGAGCGGGTCGCGCTGCCGGCGGTGGCGCTGGCCAAGGAAGGGGTGGTGGCCACGCCGGATGTTGCCGCCGTGTTGCCAACGGGATCACAGTTCCCGCTGGCGGGGTAGAGTCGGGGCGTGTGAGTGGGTATGCTGGGCGCCGTGATAAAAGGCAAGGAGTCAGTATGAAGGGCAACAATCCCGAGCAATGGCGCAGCAAGTTGAGTGCAGAGCAGTTTCACGTTTGCTGGGAGAAGGGCACAGAGCGCCCTTACAGCGGCGCTCTGCTGCACAATCGCAAGAGCGGTGACTACCTCTGCGTCTGCTGCAAGAGCGTACTGTTCCATGCGGATGCCAAGTTTGACTCCGGCTGCGGCTGGCCCTCGTTCGATCGGGCCATCGAGGGGACAGTGACCTACACCGAAGATGGCAGCCACGGCATGAAGCGGGTGGAGATCACTTGCAGCCAGTGTGGTTCCCACCTGGGGCATGTCTTCCCGGATGGGCCGACCGAGACCGGCCAGCGTTACTGTGTCAACAGCCTGAGCCTGGACTTCGAACCCACCCCAGACCCCTGAGATCCCCCAGGATGAAAAATGGCGCCTCCGTTCGCGGAGGCGCCATTTTTTATGCGGTCTGCGCTGACCCGTCAGATCAGCAGCAGGCTCGCTCCCGCCAGCAGGCCGGCGAGCGCCAGTATGGGCAACCTGATGACGCGCAGCAGATAGAAACCGATGGCGGCCAGCGCCAGATCGGTCGGTGCCAGCACGGCACTCTGCCACACAGGTTGATAAAGGGCGGCCAGCAACAGTCCCACCACGGCGGCATTGATGCCGGCTACGGCGCCGGCGAGGCGAGGGTGGGCCAGCCAGCGTTGCCAGCAGGGGCCCATGGCCCAGAGCAGCAGGAAGCCCGGCAGGAAGAGTGCCAGGGTTGCCAGCAGGGCGCCCGCCAGTGGCGCGGCAGGCAACAGCTGGGCGCCGAGGTAGGTGGCCAGGGTGAACATGGGGCCGGGCACCAGCTGAGCCAGGCTGTAGCCGGTCAGGAACTGTTGCTGGCTGAGGCTGTGACCAACGCTCTCCTGCAACAGGGGCAGTACCACGTGGCCGCCGCCGAACACCAGGCTGCCGGCCCGATAGAAATCGGCGACCAACTGACTGGCGGGGCCCTGAACCAGCAGGGGCAGGCCGACAAACAGCAGGGCAAACAGCATCAAGGTTGGCCAGTGGGGTGAATGGTGGGCCCCTGGCGGCGCAGGAGGGGCGCTGGCTTCCTCCCGTTGGGCGCAGAGCAGGGCAGCCCCCAGCAGCATGGCAAGCTGGGTCAGGAGGCCAGGCTGCCACCAGAGTGCGGCGGCGGTCACCACCATGACACCTTGTTGCAGCGCCGTCTTGCAGAACTGGCGGCTCATGGTGAGCACTGCATCAGCCACCACCACCAGTGCCAGCAGCTTGAGGCCGTGCAGGGCGGCATCCAGCCAGAGGTTGTTGCCGAGCTGCCCGAGGCCGATGGCGGCGACCAGCAACAGCAGGAAAGAGGGCAGGGTGAAACCCGCAAAGGCGGCGAGCGCCCCTCCAAGGCCTGCCCGATGGCGACCGATGGCGAAGCCGAGCTGGCTGGAGGCCGGGCCGGGCAACAGCTGGCACAGGGCCAGCAACTGGGCAAACTCGGCTTGGCTGAGCCAGCCCAGGCGCGTGACGAAGGTGCGCTGGAAGTAGCCGATATGGGCGGCCGGCCCACCGAAGCTGATACAGCCCAGCCACAAAAATTGAAGGAATACCTGCCCCACCGCTCACTCCCCTGTTGTCATTGGATATGGGCAGGGATGATATGACAAAGTGATGACTTTTTTATGACAATTCGGGCTGGGTTGCCGGTTGACTCACTGCTGGCTGATGATCCCCTCGCCACCCCGCTGGCGAGGGGCATTGGGGCATGGCTGGCAGACCGGCCAGCTGGCAAGCGATGGTCATGCTGTCGGCTGGCCTAGTTGTGGCAGATAGCAGCGCCCCGCCAGCCAGCAGGCGATGGACTGGCGGCTGGCATCGAAGTGGGGCTCGGGCAGCACGCTAGGATCGCACCAGATCCAGCCTTCGCACTTGTCCGGCTCCAGCAGTTGCGGCTCCCCTTCCACCTCGGCCAGCAGGGTGACAGAGATGTAGTGCAGCCCGCTCTCGCGCCAGGTCTCCAGGTTGTTGGTGACGGCGATGACGCTGGGGTTGGTGATGAGAAAACCTGTCTCCTCGGCCACCTCCCGGATCGCCGCCGACTCGAAGCTCTCGCCAAGCTCCAGATGGCCGCCGGCGATGGACCAGTAGGGGGCGTGGCTGCCCTTGCGCTTGCCGAGCAGCACCTGGCCCTGATGGTTGACGAGGATGACACCGACCCCGACGCGAGGATAGGGAGTGGACATAAGAAGAGCTCCTTGCCAAAACTGGATGGCACCATAAAAAACGGGCCCACCTTAGGACGGATGGGCCCGTTTCGCAAGTCGCCAATTGGCTATCAATTCGGTATCACGTCAACCTGACCTGCATCTTGTCGGCGCAGTGCGCCTCGGCTTGCAACCGTCGATAAAGGGCTGGATCTCTCGACTGGTGGCCGATGGTCAGCCCAGCCTGACCAGCATCTTGCCGGTGTTGCGTCCCTCGAACAGCCCGATAAAGGCCTGCGGCATGCTGGCCAGTCCCTCGCTGATGGTTTCCTCTGCCTGCAGGAGGCCTGCCTCGAAGGCGGGGATGGCCTCGGCCAGGAACTCCCCGTAATGCTGCCAGTGATCGGAGACCAGCAGCCCCTGCATCAGGATGCGCTTGCGGATCATCTGGGAGAGGTTGCGCGGGCCGCTCCCTTGGCCATTGCTGTTGTACTGCTCGATGAGGCCGCACAGCACGATGCGCCCGTGCAGCGCCATGTGGTTGAGGGCCGCGTCCAGCATGGCGCCCCCCACGTTCTCGAAATAGACCTGAATGCCTTCTGGCGCGAGGCGGGCCAGCTCGGCGTCGAGATCCGGCGTCTCCCGATAGTTGATCACCGCATCGGCGCCGAGCGTCTTGAGGTAGGCGACCTTGTCGGCGGAGCCGGTGGATCCGATCACCCGGGCGCCAGCCCGCTTGGCGAGTTGCACCGCCATGGTGCCGACCGCGCCGGAGGCGGCCGATACCAGCAGAGTCTCACCGGCCTGCAGACGGGCGACCTTGTGCAAGCCCGCCCAGGCAGTCATGCCCGGCATGCCGAGGGCGCCGAGGAAGAGCTGGGAGGGCAGCGCTGTGGCGGGCAAACGGGTCAGTTGCTCCCCCCTGGCGACGAAGGCATCCCGCCAGCCCAGCATGCTGCTCACCGCGTCACCCACCTTGAAGTCGGGGTGACGGGAGGCCTGCACAGTGCCGATGGCGCCGCCGTCGAGGGGGCCGTTCAGGGGGAAGGGGGGCACATAGCTCTTGGCCTCGCTCATGCGACCGCGCATGTAAGGGTCCACCGACAGCCACTGGTTGGCCACCTGCACCTCGCCCTCCTGCAGGGCGGGCAGGGGCACTTCCCTGAGGGCGAAATCGTCCGGGGTGGGGAGGCCGGTTGGGCGGCGCAGCAGTTGGATCTGATGGCTGATCGGGGTCATGGTCGTTCTCCAGCGAGGTAAGGGGCTGTCGACGCCGGGCCCGTTTAAGGCTGAGGCGGCTAGGGCATTCTATTTGTGTACAAACTAAAATCAGGTTAATCCCGAAAAGAGGGGGTGACAACTGTTTTGTGTGCAAATTATTCAGACGCCAGTTGTCCTGGGGTATACTGGCCCCAGTCGTCAGCGAGGTGCCCCATGAGTGAATTGAAAAAGCAGGTCTGTTTTGCCCTCTACAGCGCCTCCAATGCAGTGATGCGCGCCTATCGGCCGCTCCTGGACAAGCTGGATCTGACCTACACCCAGTACCTGGTGATGCTGTCGCTCTGGGCGCGGGACGAGGTCAGCCTCAAGGAGATCGGCCAGGAGACCGGCCTGGACGCGGGTACCCTGACCCCCATCGTCAAGCGGCTGGAGAGCAAGGGCTGGCTGACCCGCACCGTCTCACACGAAGACGAGCGGCAAAAATGCATCCGCCTGACCGAGGCGGGACGCCAGCTGCAGCAGGGGGTCAGGGAGTGCTGTCTGGCGGACAACTTGCGCAATCAGGTGGATCTGGCCGATGCCGAGCTGGCCGAGCTCAAGCGACTCTGCGATCGCGTGGCGGCCCAGCTCGGGCGCTGAATCCTCTTCCCCTTGCCTGGAGTCATCCGATGAAACCCTGGTTACCCCTGTGTGTTCTGCTGCTCGGTGGCTGCGCCGGCAGCACCCATTCCCCGTCCGAGTTGCGGATCGATGATGCGGATGTCTGGCAGGCCGTCTGCAAGGATGGCGTGCGGGTCAGGGCCATCAACGAGGAGGGGATCTGTGCGGATCACCGCGGCGTGGCCATGTGGACGAATAAGCCAAGGGCGGTTCGAATGGCAGAGGAAGCCGCCAAATAGTGTGATCCAGGCACCATAAAATGACACAACCGGCCCATTGGCCGGTTTTTTTTCGCGATCTCGCCTGCACTTTGCGGCCTTGTTCATGGTGTGCTCATGGTTCCCTTTCCATACTGGCCTCACAGTTTCATGAGAGGAGAGAGAGATGCAGTCATCCATCGTCGGGCTCTCCATTCTGTGGGGGCTGGCCAGTTTTGGTGTTCAGGGGGATTTCATCGAGAGCCGTGATTCCGTTGCGCCGTCCTGGCAAGCCGAGTCCAGAGTGGAGATGGAAGGTTATCTGATTGAGTCGCTCGGCGAAGATCGCTGGGTGTTCGACAACGGCAGTGAGAGTCTGCTGGTCTCCCTGCCCGAGGGGCAGTGGGTGTCAGAAGGCGAGCGGTTGCGACTGAGTGGTGAACCCCAGCAGGAGCAGGCCGGTTGGCTGTTGCAGGTGCAGGATGTCAGCCAGGTCGGCGTCTGACCCGGCCAGTTCTCGGTGACACAAGATACAAAGAGGAGGCCAGTGCCTCCTCTTGCTTTTTGCGCTTCTGGCCCTCAGCCCAGGTGCCGGGTTGCTAGCCCAGGTGGTTGAGGGGCAGCGCCGTCTTGTGCTTGATGCGGCGCAGCACGAAGCTGGAGCGCACCCCGGTCACCCCGGAGATGTGGGTCAGCTTGTCCAGCAGGAAGTGCTGGTAGTGCTCCATGTCCCGCACCACTACCTTGAGCTGGTAGTCGGCGTCGTTGCCTGTGATGAGGTCGCATTCCAGCACCTCGGGCAGATCCTGGATGGCCCGATCGAAGTTTTCGAACCGCTCAGGGGTGTGTCTGTCCATGGAGATGTGAATGTAGGCGGTGAGGGTGAGCCCTAGCTGACGGGCATTGAGCAGGGTGACGTGGGTATCGATGAGACCGGCATCCTCCAGCGCCTTGACCCGGCGCGAGCAGGGAGAGGGGGAGAGCCCGACCAGTTCGGCCAGCTCCAGGTTGCTGATGCGGCCATTCTCCTGCATCAACTCCAGAATATGCCTGTCTATGCGATCAAGTTTCAGCATTCTCCGTTCCTCGTTGCAATTATTAATTCACTTTTCCTAGATTAAGGGTGAACTATTGCAAAAACAACTGAAAATACCTACTACTTCACAACCACTCACCGCACCGGTAGGGGTACCATGGTTTCATCTTCCGGTGGCAAGACAGATGTCCAATCAGGCCTCTGTGGTGAAGGACCTTACCGGGTCAACAACCCCATCAGCCGTCCGACCTTATCGGGAAACGACGGGCTGGAACGAGAGCATCCCCTCCCCGAAGGCAACAAAGCAGGCATCCCGGCGCCTGCTTTGTTGTTTTTGCGCCGCCGGCATCCTCAGGCATGCGGCGGCCGGATGCGATAGAGGCAGCGTCTGTCCCCCTCAAGCAGGTACTGTTCCCGCTCCACCCCGGCCGGTGCCAGCAACTGGCGAAACAGCGCCAGCTCGCTCCTGCAAAAGCCCCGGCAGGCCCGCGCCGCGGCGCAGATGGGGCAGTGACTCTCCCACCATAGCCAGCTGCCATCCTCCTCCTGGCGAAAATCCGCCATATAGCCCTCTCGCGTACGCTGCGCCGTCAGTGCCGCCAGCCTGCCGGCCAGCGCCGGCTGGGTCAGCTCGGCCTGATAACGGGCCAGCTGTTGCTGCTCCCGCTGGGCGATCAGCCGCTCCATGCCCACCTCGCCAAACAGCTGCTGGATGTTGTCGATAAGCTGTAGCGTCAGCTCGCTGTGGCTATCGGGGAAGCGCTGCCAGGCCTGCTCGGTCAGGTGCCAGAGCCGTACCGGTCGACCGCGGCCCCGCGCCTCGTCGCTAAAGCCCACCCAGCCGTCGGCCTCCAGCGCCGTCAGATGCTGGCGGGCGCCCATGGAGGTCATCTGCAACTGCTCCCCCAGCGCGGCGGCACTCTGGGGGCCGTGAGTCTTAAGCAGGTAGAGGATCTTGTCGGTACTGGCGTTCATGGGGTGGATCTCGTTGTCGACAGGCGTTCGCTGCGGGAAAGCCAGGGCGGCACTGGCGTTGATAGGGTCATTATGGGCAGCGGCCTCATTTAAATCAATAATTCACTTTACTTAATGCCGTTCCCTTCGCAGTATAAATAAATCAATAACTTTATTTAATGAGGCAAAGATGGAAGGGATCAAGGGACAGGCAACCCTCTGGGTATTGGTGATGACGGTGACCCTGGCGGTGGCGGGCTTCAGCCTGCCCTCGCCGGTGCTGGCGCCACTGATGCTGGATCCGGCCCAGGGCATGTTGACCCCGGAGGCGTCTGACTGGCGCCGCAAGGTGTGGCTCGGGGTCATCATGGGGCTCTATCCGCTGTTTCAACTGCTGGGGGCCCCCTGGCTGGGCAAGCTGTCGGATCGCCATGGCCGCAAGCCGGTGCTGACCCTCTGCCTGATCGGGGTGCTGGCGGGTTATGTGCTGATGGCCCTGGGGATCGCCTGGCGCTCCCTGCCGCTCTTGCTGCTGAGCCGGGTGGTGGAGGGCTTCTTCAACGGCGACATCGCCATCGTGCAGGCCATGGCGGCGGACATGAGCACCACCAGAACCAAGGCGCGCAACTTCGCTCGCATCAACATCGGCATGAACCTGGGCTGGGTACTGGGCCCCATGATTGGGGGCTATGCCGCCGTGGTGTCGGGGGATTACAGCCTGGCGGCCTGGCTGGCGGTGGCCATGACGGTGGGCAACCTGCTGCTGGTGCTCTGGCTGCTGCCCAACCGGCCGCCGGTGCCCGCCGAGCAGGAGCTGGCCTCTCTCTCGACCCGCCAACTGCTGCTGCAACCTCGCCTGCTGCCCTACTTCGTGCTGACCCTGCTCAGCTACGGGGCCGTGCAGCTCTACTTTACCTACTTCAACGTCTGGTTGGTGGAGCGGCTGGCTTGGGATCCTGTGCAGTTGGCCCAGGCCGCCGTGCTGGTGAGCGTACCCATGATGCTGGGTTCCTGGCTCGGGGCGCAACTTGCCCGACACTGGCGTGGCAGCTCCCTCGGCATAGTCGGACATCTGGTGATGGCGGCGGGCATGCTGATGTTCATTCTGCCGACCCAGTGGTGGGGGCTGGCGCTCACCTTCATTCCGGCCGGCATCGGCATGAGCCTGGGGGAGCTCGCCACCTCGGTGGCCATCTCCAACCGCAGCCATGCCAGCCAGCAGGGGCAGGCGATGGGGGTCTACCGCGGCCTGGCGGTGGGCAGCGAGATCCTGGCGGTGGTGCTCGGCAGCCTGGCGCTGCTGGCAGGGACCGAGTGGCCCTTCTATCTGGCGGCGCTCTGCGGCCTGATCTGCGCCCTCGGTTTCTACGGGTTGCGCAGACGGGCGGACAGACGAAGCGCCGTGGCCGTCTGTGCCGAGCCGGGCTGAGGCGGCTGGATCACAGATTGGCGCCGGGGTGGCAGGCGGGGCTTGCATCCCGGCGCCGAGTTTGGGACGGTATGGCTCTTTGTCCCCTTTTACTCCGTCGCCCGGCGAACCTGGCCAGCACAGGCCTTCATATGCGCCCCGCGATGCCCAGTCCTGAGAGGTGATATGAATCATTATCAAGCCATTGTGCTGGACGCGGGATTATACGGTGCCGCATTCGTTTCGACATTCTTGGAGGTGATATGAGTCGTTTTCAGGCCATTGCTTTGGATATGGACGGTACCCTGCTGACCCGGGATCACAAGATCTCGTCCGCCACCCGGGCCGCCCTGGCCCAGGCCCGGGCCCATGGCATCAAGGTGCTGCTGGTGACGGGCCGCCACTTCATGACGGCTCGGCCCTTCCATCACGAGCTGGCCCTCGACACCCCCCTCATCTGCAGCAACGGCGCCTACCTCTATGATCCGGCGCAAGGCAGGATCCTGGCCGGGGATCCCCTGGCGGTGGCGCCGCTCACCGCCCTGCTGGCCGAGGTGCAGGCGCAGCAGATGGGCGCCCTGTTCCACCTCGACGAAGGCATAGGCTATCTCGGCTGCGAGGAGCATGTGGGCCGGATGCGGCGCTGGTCGGCGAACCAGCCGGATCACCTCAAGGTCTCCCTGCTGCCGGCGGAGGATATCGACAGCTGGCTGCAAAAGCCCATCTGGAAGCTGGAGCTGTTCAATCAGGATCCCGGCCGACTGCACCGCTTCGTGGGGGAGGTGGTGCAGGGGTTGCCCTTCACCCAGGACTGGGCTGCGCCCTATGCGGTGGAGCTGGTGCAGCCTGGCTGCAGCAAGGGCAACCGGCTGGCCCAGTGGGCGGCGAGGGAGGGAATAGCGATGGAAAACGTGGTGGCCTTTGGGGACAACAACAACGACATCAGCATGTTCGAGCAGGTAGGGCTGGCGGTGGCCATGGGCAACGCGGCGCCCCAGATCCAGGCCCATGCGGACAGAGTCACCGCGGATCACAACGAAGACGGCATAGCGCTGGCGCTGCAGCGCTGGGTCCTGCCCTCCTGAGGGGCAACAGAAAGGGGCCAGCGCGGCCCCTTGTTGGTCAGCTCCCGAAGGAGAACTGGATCACCCGATCCGGGAAGCGGATCCGGTTGTAGTCACGGCGTACCCCCTCGTAGTGGCGTATGGCACGCTCGCGCTGGGCCCGGTAGTAGTCCCGCTGCTTGCTGTCGCTCTCGCCCCGGATCTGCTGATCTAGCTGATAGATGGTCCGCTCGGTGCGCTCCAGCTCCTGTTGCAGCTCGCCGAGGCGCTGCTCAAGCAGATACTCCTTGCGACCGCGTTCGAACTGGGTGAGGAAGGTCGTGTCGTTGGGGCAGACTCCCAGGTATTCGTTCCCCTCCCGCCCCTTGCTGTAGGCGAGCTCCGGGATGCAGTAGAGCTCGAGCCCCTTGGCGTAGCCGCGCTGCCACTCGTCTTCGTCCACCCTGAGGCCGTATTCCCCGCAGGTCTGCTTGTAGTCACGGGTGGCGGTCCGGGTCTTGCCCTGCTCCCCGTCCTGATAACCCTGGTTGTACCAGCTCATGGCGCGGCACTCCTCCTCCGACAGGGAGCTGCACCCGGCGAGCAGCAGGGGAAGGGTCAACAGCAGGATCTTGGGGGACATGAAGGGGCTCCGACAGCAAGGATGGTGGGGCATTCTAGAAGAGGAAGCCCGCCTGGGACAAGCACCCGGTACCAGGCCGATTTCATGATGTTTTTATCAGTACTTTCAAGCCGTTGCGAACGGGCCTCCGGCGACCTTTTCTTGCCGGGGGAGGCAGGGTAAACTGCGCCTACTTTTAACTGGCACGTAACAAAAACAATGAAAGTCCTGACCGTCGATTATCGCTCCCCCGACGCGGCCGAGCGCTTCACCGAATCCCTGCGCACCACCGGCTTCGGGGTGCTGACCCACCACCCCATCCCGAAGGAGCTGGTGCAGTCCATCTATGACAACTGGTATCGCTTCTTCATGAGCGAGCAGAAGCAGGCGTTCCTGTTCAACCGCGAGACCCAGGACGGCTACTTCCCGCCCTCGGTGTCCGAGGTGGCCAAGGGCAACAGCCAGAAGGACATCAAGGAGTACTTCCACCTCTACCCCTGGGGCCAGATGCCGGAAGAGCTGAGGACGCAGGCGATGGAGTACTACCGCCTCGCCAACGATCTCGCCGCCGAGCTGCTCTCCTGGGTGGAGCAATACACCCCGGCGGACATCGCCGCCCACTACAGCTGCCCGCTCTCCTCCATGATCGAAGAGAGCCAGAAGACCCTGCTGCGGGTGCTGCACTATCCGCCGTTCGACGGCACCGAGGAGCCGGGGGCCATCCGCGCCGCCGCCCATGAAGACATCAACCTGCTGACCATACTGCCCGCCGCGAGCGAGCCCGGCCTGCAGGTGAAAGGCTCGGACGGGGAGTGGATGGACGTGCCCTGCGACTTTGGCACCCTCATCATCAACATAGGTGACATGCTGCAGGAGGCCTCCCGTGGCTATTACCCCTCCACCACCCACCGCGTCATCAACCCGACCGGCGGCAGTGCCGCTAAGTCCCGCATCTCCTTGCCGCTGTTCCTGCACCCGCGCCCGGACGTGGTGCTCTCCGAGCGCCACACAGCCCACAGCTACCTGATGGAGCGGCTGCGGGAGCTGGGGGTCATCTAATCCCGCCAGACGCGATCAGACAGCAAACCGGAGCAAACCGCTCCGGTTTTTTATTTTGTGGCACGTTTGGTTGGTTATCCGAATTTTATTGGTTAATGATGCTAAAAACTGAGTTTTATATCGGATATACGCCGAGTGATTGCGCGCCCCCGGGCGTACTCTGAGCGCCATTCCGGGCCCCGCTGGCGGGCCCCTCGATTGGAGTTCTCATGAAGCAGTCCCAATGGTCATCCCGGCTCGGTTACATCCTGGCCGCCGCAGGTTCGGCGGTCGGTCTCGGCGCCATCTGGAAGTTCCCCTATGTGACCGCCGCCAACGGTGGCGGCGCCTTCCTGCTGGTGTTCCTGCTGTTCAGCTTCACCCTGGGGGTGGCGGTGCTGATGGGGGAGACGTTGCTCGGCAGCCTGACCCGGCGCGGGGTGGTGGGGGCCTTCGGCGAACTGATGGGCAAGCGCTGGCGCTGGGTCGGCGCCATGGGTTTGCTGTGCAGCCTGCTCATCTTCAGCTTCTACAGCGTGGTGGGGGGCTGGACCCTGGGTTACACCGGCATGGCGCTGGCGGGGGAGTTGCAACAGGGGGACGGCGCGGCGCTGACCGCCCGCTTCAACGACTACGTCGGTGACCCGCTCTGGCCGGTGCTGACCCACCTGCTGTTCGCCGCCCTCACCTGGTGGTTCGTGCAGGGCGGGGTGCAGAAGGGGGTGGAGCGCACCCTGCGCTGGATGATGCCGGCCCTCTTCATCATGATCCTGCTGCTGGTGGCCTTCGGTCTCACCCTGCCCAATGCCATGGCCGGGGTGCGCCACTTCCTGATGCCGGACTTCAGCAAGCTCGGCATGTCCGGGGTGCTCGACGCCATGGGGCTGGCCTTCTTCTCCCTCTCCATTGGCCTGGGCATCCACACCACCTATGGCGCCTACCTGCCCTCCAGCGAAGGGGTGGGCCGCTCCAGCCTCTGGGTGGTGCTGCTGGCGAGCCTGATCGCCGTGCTGGCGGGCTTGATGATCTTCCCCGTGCTGGCGGCGACCGGTATCGATCCCGCCTCAGGGCCCGGCCTCACCTTCATGACAATGCCGGCGGTGTTCCAGCAACTGCCCTTCGGCCAGGGGCTGGCGGTGGTCTTCTTCGCCCTGCTGGTAGTGGCGGCGCTCTCCTCGGCCATCTCCCTGCTGGAGCACCTGCAGTGCTTCGTCTGCGAGAGCCTGGGCTGGTCGCGGCGGGCGGCCTGCAGCCTGATCACAGCCCTGGTGATGGCGGGGGGCATCCCGGTCAGCCTGTCGTTCGGCCCCTGGGCGCAGGTGACCCTGTTTGGCAAGAACATCTTCGAGCTGCTGGACTTCATCACCTCCAACCTGATGATGCCCCTGTTCGGGCTGGCCCTGACGCTGCTGCTGGGCTGGCTGCTCGGTCGCCGGGCGCTGCCCACCGGGCTGGCACCGCACTGGCGCGCCCTGCTGATGGGCTGCTGGCGCTGGCTGGCGCCCCTGCTCATCGGCGGCATCCTGGTGCGGGGTCTGCTGTAATTTTCTGCCGTTCGGGTGGGCCCTCGGGCCCGCCCGTTGTCTGGGCAAACTGGGCATCCTCGCCGGCAGGATTGACTGCATCAAAAAATCCATGAAATAGAGTTTTATCAAAATTTTGCTTCACCACTAGGCATATGGATTAGTAAATATTCTGTTTTGTGGGCGAAAATGGACTATTGGCTGTCAACTTCTCTTGCCGTGGTTTAGGCTGTGGCTCCTTTTTCGCGTCCAGGTTACTCACAGAATGTCACCCCTCATCGCCCTTGTTGGTCGATTTTTCAGCTCGCAAGAGAGGTGACCCTGCACGCGCACTCAGTCTGAATGTTCATTGCAAAGGTCGCCCCCGGGCGGCCTTTTTGTTGCAGCCCAGTTGTTGCGACCCAGGTTGCACTTACCCATGGAGTATCGATTCGATGTTGTCTTCCCCGGAGGTTGTATGAGCCAGGTTCAGTGGTCTTCCCGTCTCGGTCATGTGCTGGCGGCGGCCGGCACGGCCATTGGCCTTGGCGCCATCTGGAAGTTTCCCTATGTGACCGCCACCAATGGCGGTGGCGCCTTCCTGCTGGTGTTTCTGCTGTTCAGCTTTACCCTGGGGGTCGCGGTGCTGGTGGGTGAGACCCTGCTCGGCAGCCGCAGCCAGCGCGGGGTACTCGGCGCCTTCCATCGGCTGGTGGGGCCGAACTGGCGCTGGATGGGCTACATGGGGATCCTCTGCGGCTTCTTCATCTACAGCTTCTACAGCGTGGTGGGGGGCTGGACCGTGGGCTATGCGGCGCTGGCTGTGGCGGGCAAGCTCAACCTCAGCGAGGGCTCGGCGCTGACCGCCCTGTTCAACGGCTACGTCAGCCATCCCTGGTGGCCTGTGCTGACTCATCTGGTCTTCGCCGGGCTCACCTGGTGGTTCGTGCAGGGGGGCATTCAGAAGGGAGTGGAGCGGGCGCTGCGCTGGATGATGCCGGCGCTCTTCATCATGATGATGCTGCTGGTGGGGGTGGGTCTCTCCATGCCGGGGGCCATGGCCGGGGTGCGCCAACTGCTGCTGCCGGACTTCTCCATGCTGACCGGCCAGAGCGTGCTGGATGCCCTGGGGCTGGCCTTCTTCTCCCTCTCCATTGGCCTCGGGGTACACACCACCTATGGCGCCTATCTGCCCAATAGCGAAGGGGTGCTGCGCTCCGGGGTCTGGGTAGTGACCCTGGCGAGCCTTATCTCTGTGCTGGCGGGGCTGATGATCTTCCCGGCGCTGGCCTCCACCGGCATAGACCCCACAGCCGGCCCGGGTCTCACCTTCATGACCATGCCCGCCGTGTTCAGCCACCTGCCGTTCGGTCAGGGGCTGGGGGTGGTCTTCTTCCTGCTGCTGCTGGTGGCGGCGCTCTCCTCCTCCATCTCCATGCTGGAGCACCTGGTGCGCTTCACCTGCGAGGAGTGGGGCTGGTCGCGCCGTGGCGCTTGCCGGGTGCTGACCCTGCTGATCATGGCCTCCGGCATTCCGGTCAGCCTGTCGTTCGGTCCCTGGGCCGACTACACCCTGTTTGGCAAGACCATCTTCGACTTGCTGGACTACCTCACCTCCAACCTGATGATGCCGCTGTTCGGTCTGGTGTTGACCCTGCTGCTGGGCTGGCGGCTGGGGGATGCCATACTGCCTGCCAGGTTGTCGCCGGCCCTGCGTCTGTGCCTGCTCTGGTGCTGGCGACTGGTGGCGCCGCTCTTGATCGCCGGGATCCTGGTGCGGGGTCTGCTCTAGCCGTTGTTCCGTGGAGGCGCTTGGGCTCCCGACCCTAGTGAGGTGTGAGAGGAGGAAGTTTGGGGGCCAGGTGAGATCGGATCTGCCGCAGCGTCTCCTGATAGGCGTCGGCATGCTGCCCCAGGAACGCGGCGCTGTGGTTGAGGCGCCGCTCAAGCCGGTCAACCAGTTGGGCGACCCCGGGAGCCGGCATGCCGCTCGGCCAGCACAGTTGCAACAGCGCCAGCAGTTGCCAGGCATCCCCCGGCAGAGCGGGAAACTCCTCCAGCAGGGTCAAGCCATATTGGATGGCCACCTGATGCTGCCCGGCAGAGATGGCCTCTTGCCGCCCCTGGCGCAGAGAGGCCAGGCGCTGTTCGCGGTGCTCCAACTGCTGCCCGAGTTCGGTGATCACCAGCCTGAACAGCCGCTGGAGCAGTGGGGAGGGCGCCACCCTGGCCTGGTGCTGGCTGAGCTGTGCCAGATAACGCCGGGCGTGCTGGGGCAGGCCGCAGAACTGGCTGACGGCAAAGCCGAGCAACTGGTTGAGGTGATGGTCCCGCGCCGCCTCTGGCGGATGTCTGGCCAGCAGCACCAGGGCCTCATCGAAGCGATAATCCAGGCCCAGCATCAGGGCTTGCAGCAGTGCGGCCTCGTGGTCACGCAGGGTCGTCGCCTGGCCGAGGTTGTCACACTCCTGGCGCAGCGTGACTATCCTGGCCGCTGTCGGGTTGTGCCAGAGCACCGCCAGACTGGCGCTCAGGATGACATGCTCGATGGATATCCGGAATCTGTGCTCGGAAAAGAAACGCAGAGTGAGGCTTCTGGCCTGCTCCAGCGCCTTCCCCTCCTCTTTGAGCAGCAGTGCCAGCAGGATACCGACCTGGCGCCACTCCGGTTGCCAGGGGTACTTGTGCAGCAACTGCCCGAGCGCGGCCCAGGCCGGTTCCCATTGTGCCTCGTGTAGCAGGCAGGCGAGGGATAGCTCCTGATAAATGGCGGCAGGAAGTCGTGCCTGATTGCGAGCCAGATCCTTGCGGGCACTCTCCAGCCTGTTCAATCCGAGCAGGGCGAGGATCAACCCCTTGCGCGGCCACCAGGCGTCGTGTTCAGTGGTGCACATGGCGTAGTGCTGGGTGGCCTGGAAGTGATCCTGCTCCTGCAACAACATGTATCCCTTGACCCTGTCTATCTGCGGCCCCAGCCCCTTGTGCCGCGAGTGCTGATAGAGCAGATCCTCGCATCGGGCACAGGCGTTGCGCCACTCCCTGAGGGCCATGGGCGTGGCCAGAGGCCGCGTCAGCTCGATCAGCATCAGCAATTCACGCAGGCCGTTGGTCAGTTGCTCCGTGGTGAAGGGGACGGGCAGTCGCAACGGGAAATAGAGGTCGGAAGGGGGGAATTGACCGGCGTCATCCTCCTCGCCCAGCAACCACAGCACGCAACCCGGCGCGAGCAGGCCCAGATAGTGCGCCTCATGGAGCAGACGGATCCCGTCATGGGCCTGATGCTGATACTGGCGGCAGATGATGGCATCAAAGGCGTGCTGGCCAAGGAGGGCGGGCAGGGTCGCGAGCTCCTTGCAATGGCGCAGTTGGGATGCGTTCACCCCCAGCTCGCCGAGCCCCTGGGAGAGGGCCGAGCTGATCATGGTATCGTCTTCGATCAGGAGGATCTGCATTCTTGACGCTCCTTCGCTGACTGGGATGTGGCCAGGCGTGTGAAAACCGGATTCAAAGATGCCCCCACTGTCGTCCGAGAGAGGCGACGGGGTCAATACCCCACTTGGGTCAGTGACAGGGCGCGTGGAAGATAAGCCGCCATAGGGCGGGGGTCTTCATCCGGTCAGGCCTTGCCGCGGGCCAGGATGAGGGTGGGACCCTACTGCAAACCGGGTCCCTTGGCCGAGAAGGGACAGTCGCGCTGACGGATGAGCCGATTGCCCTGCTGCCTGTGCCCCTGCCAGGTGAGCTCGAGTTGGCCGAGACGACCGAGGTGGCGCAGCTCGAACTCGTAGCGCAGGCAGGGGTTGTCCGTGGGCAGCCGGGTCATGGACGCCGGCAGGCGGTAGTCATAACGCAGCAGGGGGCCGTCCTGCAGCTGGCTCTGGGCGGGCACCAGGCCCTCCGCCGTGGGGGAGGGAGCACTCAGGTAGCGGCGCAGGGTCAGGGGGGCGTCGATGGCCCTCTGATAGTGGAGCCCGTTCATGGCGGCGAGCTCCTCCTCCAGCCTTGTCAGCTCCCCTTCCAGACCACTCAGGGCCTGGCCCAGCTGCTGATGGCTGGGGGAGGCGCAGCCTCCCAGCAGCAGGGTGACGAGCAGCAGGGCGGGGCGGACGGGCAGCATGGTCACTCCTTCGGGATCAGGGCCACAGACTATAGCAGGGGATTGGTGGGCGGCGTGCCCCGCAGCAGCCCGGCGAGGCGCTCCAGCCCCTCGGCGACGCGGGCGTCGGTGGCGGGCTGGCTCAGGCTCAGGCGTACCCCTTGCGGGGCGGCAAACTGGCCGGCGGCAAAGTGTTCTCCGCTCGCGACCCCGACGTCAAGGGCGTTGGCCGCCTCGGCGAACTCCTGACTGCGCCAGGGCTCGGGCAGCGGCAGCCAGGCGTGCATGGAACCCGGCTGCCAGCGGGCTCCCGGCAGCAGGTGGCGCAGCAGCTCCCCCCGACGTGCCAGGATTTTTCGCTGTTGTTCGATGAGCGGCATGATCTGGCGCTGGCTCACCAGCTTGCAGGCCAGCTCGATGAGCAGGGGGCTCACCATCCAGCTCGACAGCCGCATGGCCTGGGCGAAGCCGCTGCGAAGGGCGGGGGGAGTCAGCACGAAGCCGACCCTCAGGCCGCCGCAGGCGATCTTGGCCAGGCTGCCGAGGTAGATGACCCGCTCCGGCGCCAGGTTGACCAGGGGCGGGAGCGAGACCTCGGGCAGCAGGCCGTTGACGTCGTCCTCGACGATCAGCAGATCATGGCGGCGGGCGATGGCAACCATCTCCTCCCGCCGAGCCAGGCTCATGGTGGCGGTGGTGGGATTCTGCAGGGTAGGGGTCAGGTAAAGCAGCTTGGCCCGCCGCTGGCGGCAGGCGGCCTCCAGGGCGGCGGGGATCAGCCCCTCCTCGTCCATCGCCAGCCCCATCACCTGATTCTTCAGCTGGCGCGCATTGCCCAGCATGCCGGGGTAGCTGAGCCCCTCGCAAAAGAGGGTCTCCCCCACGCAGCCGGTGGCCAGCAGGGCCAGCATGATGCCGTGCTGGGCGCCATGGCTGAACAGCAACCTGTCCTCGCTCCCCCGGATGCCCTGCTCGGCGAGCCAGTCGACAAACAGCTGGCGCTGGGGGGCGCGCCCGGCCTCCTTGTCATAACCGAGCAGGCCGTTGAGATCCCCGTCCGCCAGTTCGGTCAGCATGGGCTTGATGATGGCGGCCCTGTCCAGCTGCACCGGCAGGTTCTGCCACAGCTCGATGCGCTGATTGTCCTCGTTGCGGATCACCCATTCGTTGGCGGGATCCGCCGCAGCCCTGACCCAGGTGCCATGACCCACCCTGGCCGCCAGCAGACCCCGTCGCTCGGCCTCGGTGTAGGCACGGGTGATGGTGCCCACAGTCACCCCCAGCCGGTCTGCAAGGGCCCTGTGGGTAGGTAGTCGGGTCTGGGGGGGCAGGATGCCATCGGCAATGGCCTGCTCGATGGCCTTGACCAGTTTCAGATAGAGAGGGCCTGCGAAGGGGGTGAGGTCGGGCGTCCAGATTGTCATGGTGACAATAAATCCATTGATCCAATATTGTCCCCAATATAGCGTGATATCCAACCTGTTCACAACCCGATAGCTCACATTGTATCGATACAATGTGACAAGAAAGGAGTCACCTCATGACCATTGAATGGTACGCCACCCTGTTTGGCTTCGCCCTGCTCACCTGCGGCACCCCGGGGCCCAACAATCTGATGCTGACGGCATCCGGCGCCAACTTCGGGGTACGCCGTACTCTGCCACACCTTATCGGGGTGGTGGTGGGCCAGCCGGTATTGCAACTGGTGCTGGCGCTGGGCTTCTATCCGCTGTTCGAACGCTGGCCCCTGCTCAAGGTGAGCCTGCAGGTGCTGGGCAGCCTCTATCTGCTGTGGCTGGCCTGGCGCATCGCGGTGGCCGGTGCCCCCGGCGACCCGGCAAGTCGTGCCCGCCCGCTGACCCTGCTGGAGGGGCTGGGCTTCCAGTTCCTCAATCCCAAGGCCTGGATGATGGGCATCTCCGCCATCAGTCTGTTCAGCCTGCCGGGGAGCGACTACTGGCCGAGTCTGTGGGGCATCATGTCGGTCTTCCCCATGGCGGGGCTGCCGGTCTGCTTTGCCTGGGTGCTGTTCGGTCATCAGCTCAGCCGCTGGATCAACTCGGACAAGGGCTGGCGCCGTCTCAATGGCAGCCTGGGGGCCCTCACCGCCCTGTGCGTGGTGATGCTCTGGTATTAATGAGCGCCTGATTATTCATGCAAAGAAAATGCATTGCTGACCTTGTCGTCAGGGCAGAGGCTCTGCATATTAGGAGGCTTGCCGTATCTGAATGAGGTTGAGATGGATCTGAACTGGTTGTTCCCCCTGGCGGGCTTTGCCCTGATCACCTGTGGCACCCCCGGCCCCAACAACATGCTGCTCACCAGCGCCGGGGCCGCCCAGGGATTTCGCCGCTCCATTCCCCTGCTGGTGGGGGTGGTGGGGGGCATCAACCTGATGATCCTGGCCACGGCCCTGGGGCTGGGGGTGATGTTCGAGAAGGTGCCGCTGCTGCACGACGGCCTCAAGCTGGTGGGCTCTGCCTACCTGCTCTGGCTGGCCTGGAAGGTGGCCAATGCCAGCGGCCCGGCGGACGGCAGCCGACCGCTCATCCCGGCCCATCAGGGGGCCATGCTGCAACTGCTCAACCCCAAGGCCTGGATGATGGCGCTCTCCGCCATCAGCGGCTTCACCCTGGCGGGGGAGGCTTACTGGCCATCCGCCGGCTGGGTGCTCGGCATCTTCTTCGTGACCGGCCTCTACACGGGGGCCTTCTGGGTGCTGTTCGGTGCCCAGGTGCGTCGCCTCATCCGTACCGCCAGAGGCTGGCGTCGTTTTAACCTCGGCATGGGGATCGCCACGGCGGCCTGCGTGCTGATGATCTGGGTTTAGGCCTTGGCCTGAGCCTTTACCGGCTGTCTTGTTGGCCCTTCGGGGCCTTTTTTGTTTCGTCGGCGGCGCGGCATGACGCTCGCGTCGCCCGGTGCCAGCGTGGTGGCAAGGAGGGTTCATGAAATGTATCGGTCTGCTGGGTGGCATGAGCTGGGAGTCCACCGTCAGCTACTACCAGGCGCTCAACCGGGGTGTGCGGGCGCGGCTCGGCGGTCTGCACTCGGCGCGGGTGCTACTCAATAGCGTCGATTTTGCCGAGATAGAGCGGTTGCAACATGCCGGTGACTGGCCCGCCACCGCCCGTCTGCTGGCGGCCGAGGCCCGCGCACTCCAGGCCGGTGGCGCCGATTTTCTGATGATAGGCACCAACACCATGCACAAGGTGGCCCCCGAAATTGAAGCCGCCATCGAGATCCCGCTGCTGCACATCGCCGACGCCACCGCCCGCCGCCTGCAGGCAGACGGGGTGACTCGGGTCGGCTTGCTCGGTACCCGCTTCACCATGGAGCAGGATTTCTACAAGGGGCGGTTGGAGGCGCAGTTCGGACTGGAGGTGCTGGTGCCCGCAGAGGAGCAACGGGAGCGGGTGCATCGCATCATCTATGACGAGCTCTGTCTTGGGCAGATCCATGAGCCATCGCGGGCCGAATACCTGGCCATCATCGCCGAGCTGGCCCAGGCCGGGGCTCAGGCCGTGATCCTGGGCTGCACCGAAATCGCCCTGCTGGTGGGGGAGTGCCAGGCCGCCGTGCCGCTCTACGACACTACCGCCATTCATGCCGACGCCGCCGTGGCGTGGGCGCTGGAGTAGGGCAGAGAGAGACAGAATCCGTGGAGGCGCTGCGGCGTCTCCCCTCCTCTTGCCGTCATCCTCCCCGATCCTGACTGTGAGTCAGCCTTCACTTCAGCAAGCCGATTGACGCTTTTATTGTCAAACGGCTCACATTTCCTCCTTTTGTCCCTTGAGTCCGACACGTCGGGCGCCTAGGTTTCGATCACTGAAACGATTCAGCTATCACCAAAAACAAGAGACACGAGGATAAAGCCATGTTGAAGAAACTCTCCATTGCCGTGCTGCTCGCCCTGGGCGCGAGTTCTGGCCAGGCCGCCGAATTCTTGCTGACCGACGCCCAGCAGGGACTGGATGTGGGGGACTGGAAGATCACCAGCGACAAGCTGGGGATCAAGAGCCCGGTACCCTTCTCCATCGAGAAGAAACGCCTGCACGGCGGGCGTCAGGAGGGGGTGGATCTGCTCATCGTCGACAACGGGGTGATGAAGATCACCCTGGTGCCGACCCGTGGCATGGGGATCAAGGAGGTCAAGGGGGCCGATCTGCGCCTGGGTTGGGATTCCCCGGTCAAGGAGGTGGTCAACCCGGCCTTCATCGATCTGGAGAGTCGCGCCGGTCTGGGCTGGCTCGATGGCTTCAACGAGATGTTGGTGCGCTGCGGCTACGAGTGGACCGGTCACCCCGGGGTGGATGACGACGGCCGCCTCAAGAGCCTGCACGGCCGGGTGCAGAACATACCGGCGTCCGTGGTCAGCGTGACCGTGGACGAGGAGCCGCCCTACGCCATCCACGTGCGGGGCCGGGTGGACGAGCGCACCTTCAAGATGAGCGAGCTGGTCACCTGGACCCAGCTGAGCGTGGTACCCGGTCAGGCGGAATTTGCCCTGCAGGACAAGCTGACCAACCACGCGGACTACGAGAACGAGTACCAGATCATCTATCACGGCAACTTCGGGGCGCCGATCCTGGAGGAGGGGGCACATGTCAGCACGCCGGTGAAGCAGATCTCTCCGTTCAACGACTACGCCAAGGCGGGACTCAAGGGCTGGCAAACCTATCTGGGGCCCACCAAGGGCTTCGACGAGATGGTGTTCAACCTGGTGCCCTACAGCGATGCCGAGGGCAACACCCTGGCGGTGCTGAACAACAAAGCGGGCAGTGCCGGGGTGGCGGTGGGTTACAACACCAAACAGTTACCTGTGCTGACGCTCTGGAAGAACACAGACACCCGGGCCCAGGGCTATGTGACCGGCATAGAGCCCGGTACCAGCTATGCCTACAGCACCAAGTACCAGCGCCCGCTGGGGCTGGTACCCAAGATCCAGCCGGGGGAGACCAAGACCTTCGACCTGACCTATCGCCTGCTGCGTAATGGGGAGGAGGTGAAGCAGGCCCTGGCCCAGGTGGAGAAGATCCAGGCCGGCCGTCCCACCGAGCTGCGGGAGCAACCCCTGGTCAAGCTGCCCTGAGTGGCAGGCAGACAGCAAAAAGCCGCTCCATGAGCGGCTTTTTCATGCCATATGAGGGATCAGCCGTGGCTGGGCTCAGACATGGCTATACATGGCCTCGATCTCGCTCTGGTACTTGGATTCGATGATCTTGCGGCGCAGCTTCATGGTGGGGGTGATCTCCCCGAGCTCCATGGAGAAGGCGCTCGGCAGCAGGGTGAACTTCTTCACCTGCTCGAACTTGGCCAGCTCTTTTTGCAAGTCAGCAATCCGTGCCTCGAAGAACTCCACCACCTTGGAGTGGCGCAGCAGCTCGGTCTTGCACTGGTACTGCAGGTTGATGGAGCGGGCATACTCCTCCAGGGACTCGAAGCAGGGGACGATCAGCGCCGAGACGAAGTGGCGGGCATCGGCGACGATGGCGATCTGCTCGATGAAGCGATCCTTGCCGAGGGTGCCTTCCACCAGCTGCGGCGCCACGTACTTGCCGTTGGAGGTCTTCATCAGCTCCTTGAGGCGCTCGGTGAAGTAGATGTTGCCCTGGTCGTCGAGCTCGCCGGCATCGCCGGTACGCAGGAAGCCATCCGCAGTCATCACCTCGGCGGTGGCGTCCGGCTTGTTGTAGTAGCCGCGCATCACGGTCGGTGAGCGCACCAGTAGCTCGTTGTTCTCGCCGAGTTTGACTTCTATGCCGTCCATGACGGTGCCGATGGAACCCAGCTTGAACTGGCTGTCCTCGTAGCAGCAGACGGTGGCCGTGGTCTCTGTCATGCCGTAGCCGTACTTGAGGTTGAACCCCATGGCCTGGAAGAAGAGGTTGACGTCGTCCGCGAGGCGAGCACCTGCCACCGGCAGGAAGCGGGTGCGGCCGCCGAAGCGGGCACGCAGCTTGCGAAACACCAGCCGCTCGGCCAGAGCCAGCTGCAGGTAAAGCAGGGGGGAGGCGGACTTGCCGGCCTGGCGGGTGGCGACCATCCGCTTGCCGACCCCGGTGGCCCAGCCGAACAGGGCGCGGCGCATGCGCGGTGCCTGGGCAACTTTGGCCTGGATCATGGCGTAGGCCTTCTCGTAGAGACGTGGTACGGCGCACATCACTGTGGGCTGCACCTCGCCAATCACTTCCATCACCTTCTGCGGATCGCGGATATAGACGTTCTCGGCGCCGCAATAGAGCACGTAGTAGCTCCAGGCGCGTTCGAACACGTGGCTGAGCGGCAGCATGCAGAGGGAGACGTCCTGCTCGCCAAGATCCAGGCGGCGGTCGTGCATCTCGAAGCAGGCGGCGATGTTGGCAAAATCGAGCATGACTCCCTTGGGTTCACCCGTGGTGCCCGAGGTGTAGATCAGGGTCAGCAGATCATCCATGCGGTAGTGCTGCTCGCGCACCCTCAGCGCCTGCTCGCTGGGCTGATGGTTGCCGGAGACCAGGAAGGTCTGGAAGTGGCTCGCCTGCTCGCAGCCGCGCAGATCGACGGTGCCGTCCAGGGTGACTATCTGGTTGATCTCGCCACTCTTGAGCAGCAGGAGCGCCTGATCGAACTGGGGCTGCTCCCCCACGAACAGCAGCTTGATGCCGGCGTCCTTTACGATGTAGCGCAGCTGTTCGAGCGTGCTGGTGGGGTAGATGGGCACGCTGACGCCACGGGCGGCCAGGATGCCGAGATCGGCCTGGGTCCACTCCGGCATGTTGCGGGCATAGAGGCCGACCATCTCGGTGGGCTGGTGGCCGGCGCGGATCAGCGCCTGGGCGCAGTAGTCCATGGCCTGGCCCAGGGTGCGCCAGCCGATGGCGCGCCATTGGCCATCCTGCTGGACGCGCAGGGCGGCCTTGTTGCCAAGGCGGGCAATACGCTCACGCATCACTCTAACCAGATGAAGCTGCGACATCTAAATCATCCTCAAGTAACAGTTGTGCGCCCGCAGGGGCACTAAAATCGGGGCTGGAGTTTAAACTCTAACATTACAGCTTACAAGTGTGCGCCATTTGTCCTGGATCACAAAGTCGTCAACTCAGGGAGAGTCAGGCATGATAAGGACAAGGGTCGGATTCATTCAGGGAGTAGCGCCATGGGGATCGGGGTCAAGAGTCTGTTGACGGGCATGTTGTTGCTGCTGGCGGGAGCCGGTGCACTCTGGTTTGTCCTTGGCGGATCAGGGGAGCAGGACAACCCCTGGCTGAGCGGGGCCGAGGGTTATGAGCAGGCGCAGCGGCTGGCGCTGAGCGAAGGATACCCCTTGCTCTACGTGATAGAGCGCGCCAAATGCCGACGCTGCAAGGCGCTCAATAACGAGCTGTGGCGCGCCCCCGAGATGCAATCCGCCCTGGCGGGGCTGGCCAAGGTGCGGCTCAACCCGGATGCGGGGGATGGCAGCGAGCACATACTGCGGCGCTTCCCTCAGGTGGCGACCGCGCCCGGCATCTATGTGCAGCGACCGGGAGAGCCGCTTAGGCCCATCAAGGTGGCGGTGGATATCCAGCAGATCTGGATGCCAGGGGTCACCTACGGGCGCGGCTTCTTCATGCCGCTCTCGGGGGCCGCCTTCGAGGCGGTGCTGAGGGTCACCCTCAGCCTGGAGGATCCCTCCATCGACAATGCGCCCCTGCCCTGAGGGGCGAGTGCGGTGCCGGGATGCACAGAGCGACAAGGGGGCGGCATGCCCCCTTGTCCGTTGTGGATGGCCTTCTGACCCAAGCCGAGGGGGATCAGCCGAAGTCGAACAGGCGGGACATCAGCACGGCGTCTTCCCTGTCCTGGCCGGTGCCGTAGTAGTCGGCGCGGCGGCAATACTCGGCAAACCCCTCGCTCTCGTAGAGGCCGATGGCGGTGCGGTTGCCCGCCCGCACCTCCAGAAACCAGGCCTCGGCCCCCTTCGCCTTGCTGCGGGCCAGATATTCCTTGAGCAGCGCCCGACCCAGCCCCTTGCCCTGAAACTCGGGGTGCACGCAGATGTTCATCAGCGAGCTGTCTCCCGCCACCAGATCCGAGATATAGAAACCGGCGGGACGGCCCTCCACCAGCATCAGGCCGTTGAGATAGCGCGGCCCGAAGCAGGAGAGCAGGTTGGCCTGGCTCCAGGGCTCCTGGTGGGCGGCCCGCTCTATGGGATAGATGGCATCGAAATCGGATTCGAGCAGGGGACGAAAGCTGGGCAAGAGGTCACACATGGTTACTCCGGACGGGATTCGGACTTGCGACGGACGGCATGGTCATGCCATGGTCGTGGCTTCAAGGATCTTGGCGGCTGGCCGGTTCAACCGGGCTGGCGCTGTCGGCACTGCTGCCAGAGGGCGCGCTTGTGCACCGCGCCTGGCTTGAGCGGGCAGATGAGGGCATCGGGCCAGCGCGGATCCGGCGCCGTCAGCCAGAGCAGAGGAGGCGTCACCCCCTCGGGCAGCTCGCCGAGCAAGGAGACCTCGTCCGTGCCTATGCCGAGCCACTGGCAGATATCCCCGAGCAAGGAGGGCGCGGGCAGTGCCTCGGCCTGCAGCCACAGCTTGCCGGTCGGCACCGCCACCGGCTGGCGTGGGGTCGCCGCATCCTCTGCCGCCGGGGTCACCTGCGGCTGCCGGGTTGCCGCAGCGTCTGCCGGTTGGTCTGGCAGGCCCCTGGCTCTCAGTTGCCAGAGGGGGATGCCCATCCGGGCCAGGATGCGCTGACGCAATGGGTCCAGCAGGGGATCTTGCATGCGAAGGCTCACTCTTGATCTGCATTGGGGTAAATTCTGATGCGCAGAGTACACTCTCGCAGGTTTTGCTGCACCCCCTTGCGTGCCGGGATTGTCCCGCCGGGGCCGTGCGATCCCGACCCCGACCGCGGGATGACCAGATTCAACAGACCATGACAGTGAGGCGGGGCCAGAGGCCGGACCCCGTGGACACTATGACCATACCAGCTTCGGAACTGTGCCTATGCCGCCTTTAGCCCAGAATACTGTTCGTGCCACCCCCATCCATGAGCGCCTGCCACGGCTGCTGGCCGCCCTCGGGGAGGGGCTCTATGAGCGCCAGGACGCCCTGCGGCTCGGTCTGCTGGCGGCCTTGAGTGGCGAGAGCGTCTTCCTGCTGGGCCCCCCGGGCATCGCCAAGAGCCTGATCGCGCGGCGCCTCAAGCTCGCCTTTCACGATGCCCGCCACTTCGAATACCTGATGACCCGCTTCAGCACACCGGAGGAGGTGTTCGGCCCCCTCTCGATCCAGGCGCTCAAGGAGGATGGCAAGTACCTGAGGCTGACTCACGGCTACCTGCCGGAAGCCGAGGTGGTGTTTCTCGACGAGATCTGGAAGGCGGGCCCGGCCATCCTCAACACCCTGCTCACCGCTATCAACGAGCGGCAGTTCCGCAACGGCGACAGCCAGCACTCCATTCCCATGCGGCTGCTGGTGACCGCATCGAACGAACTGCCCGCTCCGGACAGCGGGTTGGAGGCGCTCTACGATCGCATGCTGGTACGGATCTGGATGGACAGGGTGCAGGAGAAATCCAACTTCCAGGCCATGCTGGCGAGCGATGGCCAATCCCACCAGAACCTGACGCCCTCGGTGCAGATCCGGGGGGAGGAGTACGAGGCCTGGCAGGCGGAGATCGAGCAGGTGCGCCTGCCCGACGCCTGTTTCGAGCTCATCTACCAGCTGCGCCAGCAGCTCGACAGCCAGCTCGGTCACGGCTGCTATGTGTCGGATCGGCGCTGGAAGAAGGCGGTCAGGCTCATCAAGGCGAGCGCCTTCTTCAACGGCCGCGACGAAGTGGCCCCGCTGGATCTGCTGCTGTTCAAGGATTGCCTCTGGCACGACGAGGCCTCCCGCACCGCCTTGCTGGAGATGATCGGCGAGTTCTCCCGCCTCTACGGTTACCAGCAACTGGTGCTGACCCGTGAGCTGCTGGCCCTGCGCGAGCGGTTCAAGCAGCTCAAGGTGGCCGTCGCCCAGCGCCTCGGCTGCAAGGCGGTCAAGCGCAAGCAGTGGTTCGGTCGCCGCGCCCGCGGTACCGAGTTGCCGCTGGCCAACGCCAAACCGTTCGGCAAGCAGGTGCACTTCCACCTGCTCACCCCGGCGCCCCTGGATGGCGGGGATCCCGAGCGCCTGACCGAGACCCTCACCTTCGATCGCACCCTGCTCTCCCACTGGCACCCCACTGGGGAGGCGCTGGTAGGCTGGCCGCTCGGCAACCCCAAGGAGGGACACTACGAACTGGTGCTGGACGAGCAGTTGCGGCTGCAGGTGCTGGATGTCCAGCGTCAGCCCGTTCCCCTGGTGCTGGTGGAGCGAACCCCCATCCCTGAGGTGGTGACGGCCCCCTGGCAGGCCGAGCTCGGTGAGCTGGCGAGCCAGGTTGTCCGGGTGCAGCAGAGCCTCAAGGGGCAGCGCAGCCTGTTCGATCGTCACCAGCCCCATCTGTTTGTCGGGGAGCACTGGCTGCGCCAGGTGGAAGACAGCTTCTTCGTGCTGAACCGGGACCTGGAACGGCTGGGCGAGGAGCTGAAGCAGTGGCGGGATCGCCTGCCCAGGCTCGATGCCTGATGCGCTCCGAACTGACGCCGCCACCAGCCCTTGGCCGCCTGCCGCACCGGCAGCATGGCGCCGCGTGTCCCTTGCCTAGGGAGTGCCCATGCTAGAGATCGGCATGATGGATCTGGGGCTGCTCATCGGCGAGGGGGAGTTGGCGGGGGAGATGGCGCTGCTGCTGGCGTCCACCCCCAAGATCTCCGAATTCCTCAAACGCTCCCCGCTGCAGGGCAAGCTGCTGAAAAAACGCATCCAGACCTGGAGCGAGCAGCTCGGCGAGGAGATGCGCCACAAGCCGGTGCCGGTGGCGCTGGAGCAGGAGTACCTGCTCTATCAGGCCCACAGATTGCTGCCCCTGCCCGAGCTGGTGGGGCGGCTGCCGGCCCTGCTGGAGGCGCTGGAGCAGCACAGCCCCTTCGCCGGGGATGCCCGCAGCCTGGTGCGCCAGATCATGGTGCAGCCGACCGAGGGGCTGCGTCAGCTGTTCGTGGAGAAGTGGCGGGCCAGCCTGGTGGGCAGCCTGCTGCAGTTGCAGCAGCAGATCGCCGAGGCGGAGCGGGAGAAGCAGCGCCAGGAGATAGAGGATCAGCTGCTGGCGAACCGGACCCTGGCCGATGCCCTGGATCCGCACCAGATCTCCGCCGGGGGGCTCTGGGATCTGGCCCAGGGCAGCTGGCACAAGCGCAGCCTGGTGCTGGTGCAGCAATATGCCCGCATGTTGCAGCGCGAACCCCTGCTGGGGGAGATAGCGGCCCTGCTGGGGCGCAGCGAGCGGGATCGGCGGACCGACGCCCGGACGCTGCCCCCTGTGCCCATGCACGAGCTGGAAGAGGTGCAGACCGACGACGTACCTGACGATCTGGTGGGGGTGCACCCGGCCAGCGATCTGATGCGCCTCTTGCCGAGCGAGGCGGTGATGCTGGCCCTGCCGGAGCTGGAACTGGAGTTCTATCGCCGCTATCTGGAGCGGCGCCTGCTGAGTTATCAGTCGCGGGGCACATTGCCGCGCCAGCGCCTGATGCAGCGCTCCCCGGAGCAGGGCGGGCAGGAGGTGCAGCCGCGGGGGCCCTTCATCGTCTGTGTCGATACCTCGGGCTCCATGGGGGGCTATCCGGAGGAGTGCGCCAAGGCACTGTTCCTCGCGCTGCTCAAGGTGGCGATGGACGAGAAGCGGGGCTGCTATCTCATGTTATTTTCCACCGAGGTGGCGACGCTCGAGATCACCGCAGACACCGGTCTGGACAAGGCGGAACGCTTCCTCTCCATGAGTTTCCACGGCGGCACCGATCTGGTGCCCTGCCTCGAGCAGGCGCTGGTACAGCTGGAGCAACCGGATTTTGCCAGGGCCGACGTGCTGGTGATCTCCGACTTCATCGCCCAGAGCCTGCCCCATGCCCTGCTCGATCGGATGAACCGGCGGCGAGCGCAGCAGACCCGCTTCCACGCCGTCGCCATGTCCAGGCACGCCAAATCGGCGATCCTGCGGGTGTTCGACAACAGCTGGCTGCTGGACTGCGGTCTGCGTGGCCGCCTGCTCAGGCGCTGGCAACGCAGCTAGGGACGGGTTGGCGCCGCTCCGGTGTCAGATACCGGTCCTGTGATAGAGACCCCGTTCGCTGACCTGATCCTGATCCAGCAGCGGCTGGCCGCTCGGCTGGGCGATATGAAATCCCCGTTTGCCGCTGCGCTTGACCCTGTACATGGCCTGATCGGCCCGGGCCAGCGCCGTGCTGAAATCATCCTGGGGCCGGATGGCCGCTATCCCCATGCTCAGGCCCACGGCCGCCTCCCCATTGGGCAGCTCGAACGGAGTGGCGATGGCATCGATGCATTGACGGGCCAGGTGGCTGGTGCGGGGATCCTCGCTCGGCCAGGGCAGCAAGAGCACGAACTCATCCCCCCCGAGCCGACCCAGTCTGACCTCCTCACAACAGCAGTGGCGCAGCCGCTGGCTGAGGGCCACCAGCAGCTCGTCGCCGGCGCGGTGGCCCAGGTTGTCGTTCACCTGCTTGAAGTCATCGAGATCGATGAAGCAGATGGCCCTGTATTCTCCGGGGAACTGGCGGTGCAGGGCGGTGCGATTGAGCAGGCCGGTGAGGGGATCCCGGTGTGCCAGCTGGGCCAGCTGCTGCTCGTACTCCTTCTCGTGGGTGATGTCGATGTGGGTGCCCATCACCCTCAGCGGGTTGCCCTGCTCATCCCGCTCCACCACCCGACCCCTGTCCAGCACCCAGGTCGTCTTGCCATCCTTGGCGATCATCCGGTGCATCACCTGATAGAAGGGGCTCTTGCCCTCCAGATGGTCGAAGAAGGCCTGCAGCACCCGCTCCCTGTCTTCCGGGTGCAGGTGTTCACGCCAGGTGTCGAAGTGGGCCGACAGCTCCTTGGGCTGATAGCCGAGCATGGATCCCCAGCGCCGGTTGAAGATGATGAGCTTGCCGGTGGGCACATGGTTCTGCCAGATGCACAGGCCGGTGCCGTCCATGGCGGCATCCAGCTTCTCCCGTGCGTCATCCGCGATGCGTTTGAGGCGCTCGTTCTCCAGCAACAACCTGTCGTAAGCCTCCCGCAGCTCCTCGTAGGTCATTCATCATCCCTTCCCTTGTATCAGTTCGCTTATAGTCGATGCAGACTTTCCTTCTGTAAAGAATGAGATAGCGGGAGTGAGCGCTGACACGGCAATGAATGCCGTGGCTGTGCGCCCAGGGCAAGCAGGGATATGATTGAGGCGATGGGCACGGCGTCCGGGCCATCGAACGGGGAGACTGAATCAGCATGAAGATCCTGATGGGCGTTAGCCTGCTGTTATGGCTGGGAGTGACACCCGCCTTCGCGGTGTCCCCCCGGCTGAGCGAGCCCGGATTGTCTCGGGAGCTGCAGCAGCTGGAGGATGATGCCCCGCCCTTGCAAGTGTTTCGCGACCGTGTCGCCGCCCTGGTTGCCCATGTCGATGCCTATCCACCCGAGGTGCAGGGACGCATCGCCCGGTTGCAGTGCTGGGCCCAGCCGAGCGAGCGGGACGAGGAGTTCCTGCGCGCCGTGCAGTTTGCCGACAAGGCGCTGGCAGAGGTGAGGGGCCGCAAGGACAGGGTCGCCGAGAGCGGCCTGCTCGCCTGCCGCGGTTATCATCAGCAGTTGCTCGGCAACATGGACGAGGCGAGGCTGGACTACGCCGCCGCCCTGACCCTGGCGCGCAGGCTGGGGGATGAACGGCAGCGGGCCGACATCCTCAACCTGCGGGGGGAGATGTACTCCTACCAGGGGGAGCTGGCCGAGGGGCTGATGGAGCTTATCGATGCCCATCGCCGCTACGAGGCCCTGGGGCTGGAGAGCAAGGGGCGCGAGGTGCTGGCCAGGATCGCCAATGCCTATCGCAGGATGGGGCTCTTCGAGCGGGCCGAGGGCTATTTCCAGGAGCTGGAGCACGACTACCGGACGCTGGGGGATGTCGAGCGGCTGGTGGATATCCACACCCAGCAGGGACTGCTCTATATCGACACGGCAGAGTACGACAAGGCGCTGCCGCTGATGGTGGAGGCCGAGCGCTACTATGAGGCGCAACAGCAGGACGGGGTGCTGGCCTGGAGCAGGATAGAGCTGGCCACCATCCTGCTCAAACAGGGCAAGACGGCGCAGGCCATGGCCAAGCTGGAACAGGCCGCCACCTTGCTGCATCGGGGGGAAGGGGCAGACAGCGTGACTCTGGGCCATTGGCACATCGTCATGGCCACCGTGCAGGATGCCATGGGCAAACCGGCCGAGGCGCTGCGACACCTGGACGAGGCCGAGCCGATTTTTGCCCGGGAGCAGAACCTGCGCTTCCTTGCCTGGGTGCACGAGGTGCGCGCCCGGGTGCTGGAGCGTCAGGGACGGGTCGGGGAGGCCCTGGCCAGCCTCAAGGCCTTCGTGCAGACCCGTCATGCACTGGATCAGCGGCTGCGGGAACAGCGGGCCCTGCAGATGCGCTTCGAGTTCGATCTGGCGCGCAAGGAGCTGGAGAACCAGACCCTCAGAGCCCAGCAGCAGTTGCAGGCCGAAAAGTTCAAGCAGTTGCAGGAGCGACGCTACTGGCAATTTCTGGTGGTGGCCCTGCTGCTGCTGGTCATGGGGATACTGGTGATCCACCAGCGGGGCCGTACCCGCAAGATGCAGCGCCTCGCCATGACGGACGAGCTGACGGGCATCCACAACCGGCGCCAGATCCAGGCCAAGGGGCGAAAATGGTTCGCCCAGGCGCGCGCGAGCGGCAAGCCCCTTTGCGTGCTGCTGTTGGACATCGATCACTTCAAGAGGGTCAACGACCGGCTCGGCCACCAGGTGGGGGATAGGGTGCTGACCGCCGTGGCCCAGTGCATCGAGGAGCAGGTGCGCAGCCTGGATCGGGTGGGGCGCAACGGCGGGGAGGAGTTTCTGGTGCTGCTGCCCGACACCGATCTTGAGGAGGCGGCCGAGGTGGCCGAGCGGGTGCGGCTCGCCGTCTCCCGCCTCGTCATCGAGGGGGTGCCTGATGATCACCCCATCCACGTCAGTATAGGCTGTGCCGAGTACAGGACTGAGGATGACAATCTCGGGGAGCTGATCCGCCGGGCCGACGAGGCCATGTACGGTGCTAAGCTGGCGGGGCGCAACCGGGTGGTGAAGGCGACCTGATCCCGAACCGCCCTTCAGCCCCTCATGCCGGGCTGGGTATTTTTCACTCGCGCGGGTATAATGTCGCGCAATTTTGCTTTGACTCAGGCGAGAAGGCCCATGTAACGCAGCGCTCCTCCTTTTTCCACCTGCGGGTTCCATGACCCGGCTGCGTGGCGTCGTTGTCTGCATGGGAGCCCTGATCCCAAGGTGCTGTCCCGCATTTATTCCCACGGTGGCTCCAGGCCGCCGCTCAATAGAAGAACGTCGAATTATGTCAGCTGAATTTCTGAGTGAAGTCTCCAAGAGACGCACTTTTGCGATCATCTCGCACCCGGATGCGGGTAAGACCACCATCACCGAAAAAGTCCTGCTGTTCGGACAGGCCATTCAGCGCGCCGGTACCGTCAAGGGCCGTGGCTCAGGCCAGCACGCCAAATCCGACTGGATGGAGATGGAGAAGCAGCGTGGTATCTCCATCACTACGTCCGTGATGCAGTTCCCCTATGCGGACTGTCTGGTCAACCTGCTCGACACCCCGGGTCACGAGGACTTCTCCGAAGATACCTATCGTACGCTCACAGCCGTGGATTGCTGCCTGATGGTCATCGATGCCGCCAAGGGCGTCGAAGATCGGACCCGCAAGCTGATGGAAGTGACCCGGCTGCGGGACACCCCCATCCTCACCTTCATGAACAAGCTGGACCGTGAAGTGCGCGATCCCATGGAAGTGATGGACGAGGTGGAGCGCGAGCTGAAGATCATGTGCGCCCCCATCACCTGGCCCATCGGCTGCGGCAAGTCCTTCAAGGGGGTCTACCACCTCTACAAGGACGAGACCTATCTGTATCAGACCGGTCAGGGCCACACCATCCAGGAGAAACGGGTGGTGAAGGGGCTGAACAACCCGGAGCTGGACGCCGCCATCGGTGAAGATCTGGCCGCCCAGCTGCGCGGCGAACTGGAGCTGGTGCAGGGCGCCTCTCCGGAGTTCGATCACGAGGCCTTCATCGCCGGCGAGATGACCCCGGTCTTCTTCGGAACGGCGCTGGGTAACTTCGGCGTCGACCACATGCTGGACGGCCTGACCGACTGGGCGCCGGCCCCGATGCCGCGCAAGGCCGAGAGCCGCGAAGTGGTGGCCACCGAGGAGAAGTTCTCCGGCTTCGTGTTCAAGATCCAGGCGAACATGGATCCGAAACACCGCGACCGTATCGCCTTCATGCGCATCGTCTCCGGCACCTACTCCAAGGGCATGAAGATGCGCCACGTGCGCATCGGCAAGGACGTGAACATCTCCGACGCCGTCACCTTCATGGCCGGTGACCGGGAGCAGGCCGTCGAGGCCTGCGCCGGTGACATCATAGGGCTGCACAACCACGGTACCATCCAGATCGGTGACACCTTCACCCAGGGTGAGGATCTCAAGTTTACCGGCATCCCGAACTTCGCCCCCGAACTGTTCCGCCGCATCCGTCTGCGCGACCCCCTCAAGCAGAAGCAACTGCTCAAGGGGCTGGTGCAGCTCTCCGAAGAGGGCGCCGTGCAGGTATTCCGTCCGCTCATCAGTAACGATCTCATCGTCGGCGCCGTCGGTGTGCTGCAGTTCGATGTGGTGGTCTCCCGCCTGAAGAGCGAGTACAACGTCGAGGCCATCTACGAGGCGGTCAACGTCTCCACCGCCCGCTGGGTGGAAGGGACCGACGTCAAGAAGTTCGAGGAGTTCAAGCGCAAGAACGAGGTCAACCTGGCGCTGGATGGCGGTGACAACCTCACCTACATAGCCCCGACCATGGTCAACCTGCGCCTGTCCCAGGAGCGTCACCCGGACGTTCAGTTCCGCCAGACTCGCGAGCACTGATCACCCCGCCCGCGCCCTGCGGGTGGCTGATGACAAGAGAGACCCCGCTTCGGCGGGGTCTTTTGTTATGGGGCGTTTTTTGGGAGGGAGGAGGGGATCCCCATTCGGGGCTTGATGTGTGAATAAAAACAATGGATAAGTGATTTAAATTTCATCTTTGGAGATAAATATGTCCGTCACTCTGCCTGTCGAGGCGCAGTTTGCCGCCTACAATGCCCACGACCTCGACGCCTTCCTGGCCTGCTTCGCCGAGGGTTTCAAAGGCTATCGCATGCCGACCGAGACCCCGAGCACAGTCGGCAAGGGGGCGCTTCGGAGCTTCTATGCCGAGCACAGATTCAACAACCCGGCCTTGCGGGCCGAGCTGCTATCCAGAACCCTGCTCGGCAACAAGGTGTTCGATCACGAGCTGATTTATGGTCTCTCCCCTGAGCCCATCGAGAGCGTGGCGGTGTTCGAGGTGAAGGACGGCCTTATCCAGACCGCCTGGTTCTATTTCCCCTCTTAAACCCGACACTGTATTTGCCATACGGCCCCATCCGATTGCACGAGCTGAGATGAGGGGGTGGGCGGCGCTGCTAGCTAGAAAGCGCGCAGCAATCGGGCGGGGTTGCCGGCATAGGTGCCAGGTACAGTGATGTCCCGGGTCACCACGGCGCCAGCACCGATGACGGCTCCCTGGCAGATCCGTACAGGCAAAATGGTGGCGTTTGAACCGATGGACACCCCGTCCCCGATGTGGGTGTGGCCCCAACTGGCGGGATCTGGGTCGGGGGTGCCGCTCTGAAAGAGGTCATTGGCAAACATGACGCCGTGACCGATAAAACAGCGCTCACCTATGGTCACATGCTCACAGATAAAGCTGTGGGACTGGATGCGGGTTGCGCGCCCTATGGAGACGTTCGACTGTATCTCCACGAAGGGGCCGACAAAGACATCGTCAGCCAGGGTACAGCCGTAGAGATTGACAGGCTCAACCAGTTTCACCCCTTCACCGAAGCTGACATCTCGTATGCCGACAGCGAGTCGGGTTAGTTCACTCATATCCCCTCCTTCCCGTCGAGCGCCAGCACCATGCAGATCTCGCAGGCGTCGTGGCCGGTGCAGCCAAGGGGCCCCGGCAGGTGCACGAAGCCCAGCGACTCGTAGAGGCTGGTGGCCTCGCGCAGATCGGCCGTGGTCTCCAGATAGCAGCGTTGGTAACCGAGCGTGCGTGCCTCGGCCAGGGCCTGCAGCACCAGCCGCCGCCCCAGCCCCAGGCCGCGCAGGGCGGGCAGGAAGTACATCTTCTGCAGCTCGCAGGTCCCGGCTTCCCCCGCCAGGGGGGCTATGCCGCCCCCGCCTAGGATGGCGCCGTCCGGCCCCTCTATGACCCAATAACGGCTGTGCTCGCCCTGATAGGTCTCATGGAGGAAGTCGAGATTGGGATCCGCCACCCCGTAGCCCTTGTCGGCGGTGAGGCCGTATTCGGCAGAGACGGCGCGCACCACGGCGGCGATGGCGGCATTGTCCTCAGGGGCTATGGGTCTGATGCGATAGCCTTGCTGGCGGCGGGCGCGGGAGAGGGCGCTGCGATAGAGGCGCATGCCATCCCAGAGCCGCTCGCGCTCTTCGGGGGCGAGCTGGGCCAGGGTCTCTGCCATGGCCTCATCCATCTGCCGGTGCAGATCCTCAAGCTGCGCCTTGCCCTGTCCGGTGAGGGTCGCCTGCTTGCTGCGTCCGTCCGAGGGGTGTGGCTGCCAGACGATGAGCCCCCGCTCGGCGAGGCGGGCCAGGGGGCGGCTGGCATTGGACTTGTCGATGCGCAGCCGCTCGGCGAGCTGCTGATTGGTGGCGGGGCCATTCTCCAGCTCGATGAGCAGGTGCGCCTCGAGGGGGCTGAGGGCCAGGGAGCCGCACTGCTGGGAGAGCATGCCGAGTTCGCGTACCAGTTCCCGTGACAGGGCGCGCAGGGGGCGGGGATCCATCTTGTGAGTGTCCTTCTAGTTGTTACCTGCAACTAATATAATCAACTAGTTGTTGATGACAACTATTTCATGAGCCAGAAGGCGGACACAAAAAAGGGCCCGGGAGAGGGGCCCAAACATTGGAAACCCGCGCCAGTGCGCGGATCCCATCCTTGGTCAGGAACAAGCTTGCCGGGCAAAGGCGGCCCGGCCTGCGTATGACTCGGGCTCGGCTTACACCAGCTCGGCCAGCATGGTGCCGGCCACGGCGCTGTCTCAGGGCGCGGCGCGGTTTATACCAATTCCGCCAGCATGGTGTCGGCATAGGGGACCAGGGCGTCGCCCTGTTTCACCTTGGCGAGATAGTCAGGGTTGGCGATAAGCGGGCGGCCGATGGCGACGAGGTCGAAGCGGTCGGCGCGGATCGCCTCGGCGGCACTCTCTGCCGTGTAGTTGCCGACCCCCACCAGGTGGCCGTCGTAGTGGGCGCGCAGGTAGTCGGAGGCGCGGCCATCCAGGTAGTCGAAGGTGAGGCTGTCATCGAAGATGCCGAGGTGCACATAGGCCAGGGCACGCTTGTTCAGCTCGGCCAGCAGGTAATCGAACACGGCGCGATCCCGCGCATCGCCTTCGAGGTGCACATAGGCACCGGGGGAGAGACGCAGGCCCACCCGCTCGCTGCCGATGCGGGCGTTGATGGCATCCACCACCTCCAGGGCGAAGCGGCTCATGTTCTCCGGGCTGCCGCCGTACTGGTCGGTGCGCAGGTTGCTGGAGTGGTGCAGGAACTGGTCGATGAGGTAGCCGTTGGCGCCGTGGATCTCCACCCCGTCAAAGCCCGCCTCGATGGCGTTGGCGGCGGCCTGGGCGTAATCCTCGACCAGCTGGGCAATGTCGCTCTCGGTCAGGGCGCGGGGCACCTGATACACCAGTTCGCGCATGCGCGGCACTGTGCCTTCATGGGCGACCGCAGACGGTGCCAGCACCTCGCCCTGATGGAAGAAGGGGTGGGAGAGACGACCCACGTGCCACAGCTGGGCGAAGATCTTGCCCCCCTTGGCGTGCACGGCCTCGGTGACCTGTTTCCAGCCTGCGATCTGCTCAGGGCTGTAGATGCCGGGGGTGTTGGGATAGCCCTGGCCGTCCGGGCGAATGATGGTAGCTTCGGAGATGATGAGGCCGATGTCGGCGCGGCGACCATAGTAGGCAGCCATCTGCGCGGTCGGCACCAGTCCCGGGCCCGCCATACAGCGGGTGAGGGGGGCCATCATGAAGCGATTCGCGAGGGTGAGGGTGCCGTTGAGGCGGTAAGGTTGAAACAGGGTATCCATGCAGAGCGTCCTCGGGGGTGATTCTTGAATGGGCATTCAAGACGTTTTTTGGTTTGTACGCAAGTCTTTTTTGAGCAAGCATTCAACATGGATTGGTCTTGCCTGCCTGCTGGGGTAAACTTGCCGCCCTGTTCCCCGGTACGCCGGGCCCTTGCCAGCGGAGATCCCATGCGCAGTGCCGAATTTGATCGGGACCTTGTCCTGCGAAGCGCCATGGAGGCGTTTCGAGCCAGAGGCTATGCCAAGACCACCATGCAGGATCTGGTGGCGGCGACCGGGTTGCACCCGGGCAGTCTCTATGCCGCCTTTGGCAACAAGCGGGGCCTGCTGCTGGCGGCGGTCGATCACTATGTGCAGGAGAAGGGCGCCCTGCGCCGTCGCTGCTTCGATCAACCGAGCCCGTTGGCCGGGCTGAAGGCCTTCTTCACCCAGTTGGTGGACGATGCCCTGCAAGGCTCCTGCCTGCTGACCCGCACCCTGATGGAGCTGGCGGAGCAGGACGAAGAGCTGCACCTGCGCTTCAAGGTCATCTATGGCGAGCTGGAAAGCGACCTGGCGCAGCTGCTGCGTCAGGCCGGCGAGCGGGGGGAGCTGGCCCCCGGGGGCGACATTCCCACCCTGACCGCCTTCTTGCAGGTCAACATCCAGGGGCTGGTGACCTTCGCCCAGTGCCACCCAGACCGCGCCCTGCTGGGGGGCGTCGTCGATCAGCTGATGGCGGCCCTGACTCCTCGCCGCTGAATCCCGGCCCTCTGGGCCTATATTTGTCCCCGCTGCTTGCCCCTGCCTGCCCCCTCTTCCATCTTCATGGTGAGGATATCGGCAGGAGGAAAGGGAATGACCAGAAAGGCAACGTCTCGGGCGATACTGGCACACTTCACCACGCCACGGCTCTCCATTGCACAGCGCTTCGCCGCCGGCAAGGCCCTGCGGGAACAGTTTCCCCGCGAAGCTCACTCCTGGCTGCCGCCCGCGGCGTATGACAGGGATCCCATCGCCGTGCTCAAGGCCCAGGCCACCACTCGCTTGAAGCAGCTGGTGCCGGTGCGCCATGCCAGGATGCAGGAGTCCCCCTTCGCCTTCCTGCGCGGGGCGGCCGCCATCATGGCGGGGGATCTCGTCGCCACTCCCCACTCCGGCCTCATGGTCCAGGCCTGTGGCGACATGCATGTCGCCAATATCGGCCTCTACGCGAGCGCCGAGCGCAACCTGGTGCTGGCCATCAACGACTTCGATGAGACCCACCTCGGCCCCTGGGAGTGGGATCTCAAGCGTCTGGCCGCCAGCGCTCTGGTGGCGGCCGAGTACCTGGGGGCCGACGCCGCCCGCCAGCGGGAGGCGGCCAGGATGATAGCGACCGGTTACCGCACCAAGCTGCGGGAATACGGCAAGATGGGCTTTATGAGGGTCTGGTACGATCACATCGAACAGGCCTCGGTGCTCGACGCCTTCTCCGTCGATGCCCATCAGCGGGTCAAGGCCACCTTCGCCAAGGCGCGGAGTCGCAACCACCTGCAGGTGCTCGGCAAGATGACGGATCTGGTGGACGATCAGCACAGGATCCGCGAGCTCCACCCCTTCGTCATCCGCGAGACCCACACCGAGGACGGGGAGCCCGTCTATGAGGTGCTCGGCGAACTGCTGGAGGCCTATCTCGCCTCCCTGCCGGAGGACAGACGCATACTGCTGCGCCGCTACCGGGTCGTGGACGTGGCGCGCAAGGTGGTGGGGGTGGGCAGCGTGGGCACCCGCTGCTGGGTGATCCTGCTGACCGGCGCCGACGATGACGATCCCCTCTTCCTGCAGGTCAAAGAGGCGCAACCCTCGGTGCTGGCCCCCTATTTCACCTCGGAAGACGACAGCGGCAACCAGGGGCGGCGGGTGGTGCGGGGCCAGCGGATGATCCAGGGATCGCCGGACATCTTCCTCGGCTGGTGCGATCTCAGGGGCCGTCACTTCTATGTGCGCCAACTGCGGGACATGAAGGGGGGCATCGACATTACCCCTGGCATGGTCAAGCCCCGCCACTTCGTGGAGTATTGCCAGTTGTGCGGCTGGGCCCTGGCGCTGGCCCATGCCAAGTCGGGGGATGCGGCCCAGATCGCCGGCTACCTCGGCAAGTCGGAGGTGATGGATGAGGCCATCGCCGACTTTGCCGTGGCCTATGGCCAGCGCACCCGGGAAGATCATGCCCTGCTGCTGGCCGCCATCGCCCGCGGGGAGCTGCCGGTCGCCTCAGAGGCGAGGTGAGGGGCTGGTGGAGGCGAGGCTCGTTATGGTGATCATCTGTTGGTTGCCACGATTTATCCGCAGGCCGCCGATCCGCTCCCTTCTCCCCTTGCGGGAGAAGGGTTGGGGATGAGGGGGCACTAACTCGGACTCACCAACTCCTTCATCAACGTCTTCAACCAGATCAAGGCTGGCTGCTGCGCATGCACCGGGTGCCAGACGCAGTTGAGATGGTAATCCGGCACGTCTTTGGGCAGGGGCAGGCTTTTCAGCGGCCAGTGGTTGGCGAGCAGCTCGGCCACCATGCTCGGCAGTACCAGCAGGTGGTCGCTCTGGCTAACGATGGCGGCGGCGGACATATAGCTCTGGCTGTTGACCGAGATGGTGCGGCTGTGCCCCAGGCTCTGCAAATAGCGGTCGAGGCTCGCCTCCGAGGTGCCGAGCGGCGAGTGGAACACGTGGGGCATCTCGATAAGCTGATCGAGCGTGATGCGCTCCTCCTCCAGCTCCAGGGTGGCGCGCACCAGCCCGGCCAGGGGCTCGGTGAGCCAGGTCTCCTTGCCCAGATACCCCGGTACCTGCATGTACTCGTCAAACCCCAGCACCAGATCGATCTCGCCGCTTGCCAGCTCCGCTTCGGGCAGGGTGTCGCGCAGTATGCGGATCTCTATGGTGACCCCGGGGGCCAGCCTCTTGAGGCGCTGGATAAGCGGCGGGATCAGCACGCACTCCACGTAATCTGTGGTGCAGAGCACGAAGCGGCGCTTCGACTGGCGCGGCTCGAACAGCTCCTCCTCGCTGAGCTGCTGCTCCAGCAGCCGCAGCACCTGCTGCACCCCCAGATGCAGCCGCTGGGCCCGGGGCGTCGGCAGCATCCCCTGGGGCGTGCGCACCAGCAGCGGATCGTCAAAGAAGGCCCGCAGGCGATTGAGGGCATGGCTCATGGCGGGCTGGCTGATAAAGAGCGACTCGGCGGCGCGGGTCACACTCCCTTGCGTCATCAGGGCGTCAAGGGCGAGCAGCAGATTGAGGTCGAGCTGGTGCAGTTTCATGGGGGGGTTATTCGCCGTGTTTATGGGACAATCCATCCTATTCATTTGATGGATGGGCACGCAACTTCTTACACTGCGACCCACTGTTATTTTTTCGGGTTCCCAGGTAAATCGGGGGCCTCAATCCATGCAAGGAGCCTTGCGATGAGCATCAAGACCATCAACTCCATTCCGGCCGCCGACGGCTTCACCATGCCCGCCGAGTGGGCGCACCAGCAGGCCGTCTGGATGATCTGGCCGTTCCGCCCGGACAACTGGCGCGTTGCCGGTCGCTTCGCACAGGCCACCTTCGCCAAGGTGGCCGATGCCATCGGGCAAGCCACCCCGGTCTTTATGGGGGTGCCGGCCGAGTTTATGGAGCAGGCCCGCGCCATCATGCCCGCCCACGTCACCCTGGTGGAGATGAACAGCGATGATTGCTGGGCCCGCGACACAGGCCCGACCGTGGTCACCAACGCCGCCGGCGAGTGCCGTGGCGTGGATTGGGGCTTCAACGCCTGGGGCGGTCACAAGGGCGGTCTCTACTACCCCTGGGATCAGGATGAAAAGGTGGCGGCTCAGATGCTGGAGCAGCACGGCATGGATCGCTACGCCGCGCCGCTCATTCTGGAAGGGGGTTCCATCCACGTGGATGGCGAAGGCACCTGCATGACCACGGCCGAGTGCCTGCTCAACGAAAACCGCAACCCGCACCTGACCAAAGAGCAGATCGAAGCGCACCTGCGCGACTATCTGGGTGTCACCAGCTTTATCTGGCTGGACGAAGGCGTCTACATGGACGAGACCGACGGTCACATCGACAACATGTGCTGCTTCGTGCGCCCGGGTGAAGTGGCCCTGCACTGGACCGACGACGAGAACGATCCCCAATACGAGCGCTCCCTGGCCGCCCTCAAGGTGCTGGAAGCGGCGGTGGACGCCAAGGGGCGCAAGCTGAAAGTGTGGAAGCTGCCCCAGCCGGGCCCGCTCTACTGCACCGAGGAAGAGTCTGCCGGTGTCGAGAGCGGCAGCGGTGTGCCTCGCGAGGCAGAAGGTCGTCTGGCCGGTTCCTACGTGAACTTCCTTATCACCAACGATCGCATCGTCTACCCGCTGCTGGATGCCGCCACCGATGGGCAGGCCCAGCGTATTCTGGAAGAGATCTTCCCGGAGCACACCGTGGTTGGCGTGCCGGCCCGCGAGATCCTGCTGGGCGGTGGCAATATCCACTGCATTACCCAGCAGATCCCGTCCGGCCAGTAAAAACCGGATGACGATCCTGCTGCGAGGCCGTGATCAAGGCTCATGTGCTGCTCGGAAGCCTCACGTATGTTTATACGCTCCGGTTCCTGTGCTGCTCTTCACCTTGCTGACGGCCTCTCGCGACGGGTCGTAAACCGGTTTACGCCAGCTGAGGTTGGTATTCAAAACCCCACGCCGTGGGGTTTTATCTCTTGATGACATGATGGTGGCAGGCGCCGATGCGGCGATCATCATGACAAACAGTCACCCTTTTACAGGAGATCCCCATGATCGAAGTGACCGAGGTTTCCATTGCCGAGCTGCGCGGTGCGCTCGAAGCAGGCCGCACCACAGCGGTCGAACTGGTCAAGGCCTATCTGGCCCGTATCGAGGCCTACAACGGCCCCGAGACCAACACCAAGTTGAACGCTTTGGTGGTACCCAATCCCGATGCACTGAAAGAGGCCGAGGCCTCCGATGCCCGCCGCGCCCGTGGCGAAACCCTGGGGCCGCTCGACGGCATCCCCTACACCGCCAAGGACAGCTATCTGGTCAAGGGGCTGACCGCCGCCTCCGGCAGCCCGGCCTTCAAGGATCTGGTGGCTCAGCGCGATGCCTTTACCGTGGAGCGGCTGCGAGCCGCCGGTGCCATCTGCCTGGGCAAAACCAATATGCCCCCCATGGCCAATGGTGGCATGCAGCGCGGCGTCTATGGCCGTGCCGAGAGCCCCTACAACGCTGACTATCTGACCGCGCCCTTTGCCTCTGGCTCCTCCAACGGGGCCGGCACCGCCACCGCCGCCAGCTTCGCCGCCTTCGGTCTGGCCGAAGAGACCTGGTCGAGCGGCCGTGGCCCTGCTTCCAACAACGGCCTGTGTGCCTACACCCCGTCCCGTGGCGTCATCTCGGTGCGCGGCAACTGGCCCCTGACCCCGACCATGGACGTCGTCGTGCCCTATGCCCGCACCATGGCCGATCTGCTGGAAGTGCTGGACGTGGTGGTGGCCGACGATAGCGAGACCCGTGGGGATCTGTGGCGCATGCAGCCCTGGGTGCAACTGCCCAAGGCATCTGAAGTGCGTCCGGCCTCCTACCTTGAGTTGGCTGCCAAGGCCGATGCCCTCAAGGGCAAGCGCCTCGGTGTGCCGCGCATGTTTATCAACAAGGATGAACTGGCGGGCACCAGCGAGCACCCCGGCATCGGCGGCCCGACCGGTCAGCGCATCCATACCCGTCCGACCGTGATCGCTCTGTGGGAACAGGCCCGTCAGGCGCTGGAAGCCGCTGGCGCCGAGGTCATCGAAGTGGACTTCCCGCTGGTCTCCAACTGCGAAGGGGACAGACCCGGCGCGCCGACCGTGTTCAATCGCGGCATAGTGTCACCGGAGTTTCTCAACGACGAGCTGTGGGAGCTCTCCGGCTGGGCGTTCGACGACTTCCTGCGCGCCAACGGCGATCCCAAGCTCAATAAACTCGCCGATGTGGATGGCCCCAAGATCTTCCCCCACGATCCGGGCACCCTGCCGAACCGCGAGGGGGATCTGGCGGCGGGCATGGACGAGTACGTCAATATGGCCAAGCGCGGCCTGAAATCCTGGGACGAGATCGCTACAGTGCCGGACGGCCTGCGCGGTCTGGAGAAGACTCGCAAGCTGGATCTGGAAGACTGGATGGACGAGCTTAAGCTCGACGCCGTGCTATTCCCCACAGTCGCCGATGTGGGCCCTGCCGATGCGGACGTGAATCCGGCCTCCGCCGATATCGCCTGGAGCAACGGCATCTGGGTCGCCAACGGCAACCTCGCCATTCGCCACCTCGGCGTGCCGACCGTCACCGTCCCCATGGGGGTGATGGCCGATATCGGCATGCCGGTGGGCCTGACCTTCGCCGGTCGCGCCTATGACGACAACAACCTGCTGCGCGTCGCCTCGGCCTTCGAGTCCACCGGCAGCAAGCGCAGGGTGCCGCCACGCACGCCGCCGTTGGTTTGATTGCTGTTGTGAGTTAAATCTCTGGGGGTGGCCGGGTGTAATGGAAAAAGACCATCTGCTATGCGGATGGTCTTTTTGTATGGAGATGTTATTTACCTAACAGGTGCCTACAAAACGATCCTGCAAGAATTTTATCCAGTCGCGTTTTGCAAGAAGCTGTATTTATCCTTGGAAGAGTTGCAGATGGATTTGGATAGTAGGTTGGATTACTACAACTGGTAACGACCCCATCAGGTGCAGATGTGTTGTGGGTGTATGCAGTTGCAGATAGAAGGCAAGTATGAGTGGGTGAAAAAAGTGACAGACTTGAATTGATCTGACAGTCCAGCATCCACAAAACGGGTAACTGTCAGATCAGGTCACGATTTCTACATTTGATGAGATATTTCAAAGGTAATAGATAATAATCAATCAATAGATGTTTCTTATAAGTACGACTTTCTTTGTACATCTATATCTAGTCTAGTTTGGCTAATTGATATGTCATAACCATTAATTCCTTTTATTACTGCTCTGTAATTATCATTCCTAAAATCTTCTGTGATGTTAATTTGACCAAACTCATGCTTCAGAAATGACACCATTTCTCTTGCTGTTTCTTCACCTGTTTTTTTATAGAAAAGAAGAAACATGCCGTTTGCTTGTAAAACGCCATTTTTATTTTTGTCAGTGTAAATTGTTAGGGAGTCAAAAATATTACTATCTAAATATAAAGTAACCCAATCGTCTTGGATCTCTATATCTTTTATTGGGAATTTTTTTTCAATTTTAGAAATGTCCATGCCAGGCTTTATTTCAGATAATCCTGAAGGGAAAACACTCTTGTTTTTAAATGGGTTGTTGCCTTGATAGTGCTTCAGCTGAGTTTTAATAATAAAGTTTTCTGCTTTTATTTTTTGGTTTTCTTTGTTTAGGGCATCTAAATTATTCTTTAGTTTGTCTATTCTTGCTATATCTTCAGAAACCAAGTCCAGCTTGTAAGAGTATTTCTCTTCATATACTGGGATTATAACCGTAGAATAGATTGTAATAATGAATAATGCGGTTGCTACTGATGTTGAAACTGCAACAATTAGCTTTGAGTCTTTCCAATCTGAATTCATATGCCGGTCCTTATATTACATAACAATACATTATGTGATGTTTCACTACCAACATGCAATCCTGTAGGTCGTAGGTTCGAATTGTGAAGTGTATTCGGACGTTCGCGAACAGGTAGTGGCCGAGAAGTCGTTGGTATCCAGAGTTTCCAGTCAGTCTTGTCATGACTCGGTGTGTTGTGGGGACGATGACGCTGCGCTAATCGACCTGACATTATGGGACTTATTGTTACCTCCCCCTCATCCCCAACCCTTCTCCCGCAAGGGGAGAAGGGAGCAAATATGCGCCTCTGATTTGGTCTGGCAACCGGGCTTGGAACTGGCACGGGCAATCCCCTCTCCCTTGGGAGAGGGTTAGGGTGAGGGGCCGCTATCTGTGTTGTAGGTTCGAATAACGAAGCGTATTCGGACGATCGCGAAAGGTGGCCGAGAAGCCGTAGACATTCAGACTTTCCTGCCAGTCTTGCAATGACTCGATGCGCGGCGGTATGCGGACGATGACGCTGCACTAATCGTCCCTACGTGGTCTGGTCATTGCCTGCTATGTCGCGTCTTGCGAGGCAGGTGATGATGATTTTCCGCATTCCCCCAACATCTTCCCGACTTCACCCTGGCTTCACACAGCCTCATTTTTCCCTCACAAATCCCCTCTATCTTCTGCCCACTGATAAATGGGCCCGCTTGCCACTGGGTGGCAAGGGGCCAAAGAGAAGGGAGCAAGACGATGAAAGCGTGGATCAAATACGGGCTGGCCGGGGCCTTGATACTGGTGGCGAGCTTCTGGGGCGGCAGCGTGCGGGCGGCGGAGATGCCCCTTGGCCCGGATGGCGCCTTGCCGGAGCAGCTAACCGCCCAGGCTGCGCCTCTCCCGACGGGTGCCCATTTCCAGCCTCTGGGAGAATAGCCATCGGCTGCTGCCGGGCGCAGCACTTCAGGACATGGATAGCGGCCTTTAATCCAGACCATGGCGGTGACTGCGCGGCATATTGCTTATCTACACAGGCCGGTTGGTGCGCGGCGCAGTGGGTATCACGCCAGTCCGGGTGGGCTACTGCGCCTGATATTGGGCATCCAACCAGGCGATGGCCTCTTGAGGGTCGTTGAATGCCTGGATATGGCCCGGGTGGGTGAGGGAGAGGCAGGAGAGGGCGATGTGGTGGAGCACCTTGGCCGAATAGAGTGAGGCGATGGCCACCAGGTTCTTCTGGGCCAGCCACTGATAGGTCTCTTGCAGATGGGGCAGGGCGGAGAGCACCACCCCCTGATGCTGGCGATGGTCCACCAGAGCGCAGAACGGCTTCCCGTCCAGGCTGTTCACCACGCGCTTTATCTGTGCAATCCACGCCAGCATACCCTCTTCATTGAAAGGGCCGATCAGCTCGCAGGTGACCAGGTGTTCCTGCACATTGAAGATGAACTCACCGTGCTTTTTATCAAAGGACATACAACATTCTTATCCATGACCAGAGGCCGCAATATAATATTGATCCATTCAATCTGCATCAATATCCAAGTGAGGGTCGCTGCCCTTGCTCGAGGTTTTATGGGTGCAAGTCAGAGGCTGCGAGCGAGGTGCATCTGATATGACAAGGGCCTCCCCGGGAGGCCCTTTTGATGATGCGCCTCATCTTGAGGCTAGCGGAAGCGGAACAGCTCCCGGTGCAGCGGGGCGGTCAGATGGGCATCCAGGGTGTCGGCCATGGGCTCGGGGCCGCAGAACCACACCGGGGTGTGCTGGCGTTCACCCAGGGCGGCCAGATCCAGCCGACCGCGCTCGGACTCCAGGTGTAATCGGTAATCGACCCCGGCCCGGCGGCACAGTTCGGCGAGGCGGCTGTGATAGGGGGCGGCCTCGGCGGTGGGGGCGCATTGCAGCAAGGTGGTGCCCGGGCGTGTCTCGCCACGGCGCACCAGCGCCTCCAGCCAGGCGACGAAGGGGGTGATGCCGATACCGGCGCCCACCCAGAGCGCGGGGGCCGGGTCTGGCAGGGCGAAGGCGCCATAGGGGCCGGTCACGATGACGGCATCCCCCACCCTGAGGTGCTGGTGCAGCCAGTGGGTGTGATCCCCGAGGGCGCGCACCGCCAGGGTCAGGGTGCGGCAGTCCGCCGAGACATTCACCAGGGTGTAGGGATGGGGCTCGCCGCGCCCGGCGAAGTCGAAGAAGGCGAACTGGCCCGGACGGTAGCCAGACAGGGGAGAGGTCAGAGTGACCCTGATCTCCAGGGTGCGTTCGTCCAGAGGGGTGAGGGTGCTGACCGTTCCCTGGCGGCGCGCATTCTGGCCCACCCGGCCAAACAGGGAGTAGAGCGCGCCCATGGCGCCCAGCCCGCCGCCGATAAGCAGGGTCATGCCGACCGGCGTCAGGACGCCGATGCGCGGCAGCAGGCAGAGCCCGTGCAGCCAGCCCATCAGGTAGATGACCGGGGCCAGCCGATGGACCACCTTGAAGCGCTCGTAGCGCACCACCGCAAGCAGGCTCACCACCACCAGGGCCAGCAGCAGATAGAAACCCCATTCCCCCAGGGTATTGCCGAGTTCGTGCCACAGGGCATCGTTGCCAGCGCCAGCACCGCGGCGTGCCGGCCGGGTCAGCCAGTCGGCGGCGACGGCCCACTTGGGGGCTTCCACCAGCAGCCAGTGGGCCATCAGGGTGCCGGTGGCCCAGAGCGCGCTGCTGCGGTGCAGGTGCAACATGCGATCCAGCCCGCCACACCAGGCTTCGAGCCTGGGCAGGCGCAGGGCCAGCAGCAGGGAGAGGGTCATGGCACCGAGGCCAATCAGACCGGTCAGGATCAGCAGTTCATGGCGCCAGGGCCAGAGGCCGGCAGACCACTGGGTCATGCCAAACAGCCAGATGAGGGTGAGGGTCAGGGGCAGGGCCCAGACGAGGGATGCGGGTTTCATGATGTCCTCCTTGTTCATGTCTCTATTGCACGCCCGCTTTGTGGCGAAAGTGTGCCCCTTTACTACCTCTTTTGTAGCAGAGTGTGGCAAAGGGTCGCCGGGTCAGTGGAAGAGGGTTGAGCAGGAGGGCACGGGGGAGAAAAGCGGTGGGAGGGCGGCAGGAAAGCGGTCGGCCTGCTGGAGTTAGCCATGAGCCCGCGCCAGGAGAGTGGTGACGCGGGGGCGCCCGCATGGCCGACGCCCTCGCAAGATCCCCTGTGTCAGGGCTTGCGCCCCTTGCCGCCCTTGTTGCCCGAGAGGGCCTGCTTTCTGGCCTTCTGCTTCTGCGCGGCCTTGCTGCTGCGGCGCGGTTCGGGGTCGAAGCGGGTCAGATCCGGCTCAAAACCCGGGAACCACTGCTGGGGCAAGCGGGTGTCGAGCACGGCCTCCACCTTCTCCAGCAGCGGCGCATCCTCCGGGCTGAACAGTGTGATGGCGAGCCCCTTGTTGCCGGCGCGGCCGGTGCGCCCGATGCGGTGGACGTAATCCTCCGCCACAAAGGGGAATTCCAGATTGATCACATGGTTGAGGTCGCTGATATCGAGGCCGCGGGCCGCCACGTCGGTGGCCACCAGCGCCTGCAGGGTGCCGGCGCGAAACTCCAGCAACACCTTCTCCCGCGCGCTTTGCGACAGATCGCCGTGGAAGGCGAGCGCATTGATGCCCGCCTTGCCGAGCTGCTGGGCCAGCTTGTCGGCCCCCTGGCGGGTGCGGCTGAAGATCAGGGCCGGAGCCCAGCCCTTCACGGTCAGCATGTGTTCGACCAACGCCAGCTTGCGATCCCCATCCACCGCATAGACCCGCTGCTCCACCTCGGCCGCCGTGGTGTTGCGCGGTGCCACTTCGATCAGTTCAGGGTCACGCAACAGCACCTTGCTCAAGGCAAACAGGTTGTCATCGCAGGTGGCTGAAAACAGCAGGGTCTGGCGATCCGCCGGGATTTGCTTCAGCAGCGCCTTTATCTCGTCCATAAAGCCCATGTCGAGCATGCGGTCCGCCTCGTCGAACACCAGATGGCTGAGGTTCCCAAGGCGCAAGGCCCCCTGACGCAGATGGTCGAGCAATCGACCCGGGGTGGCGATCAGCAGATCCACCCCGTTTTTCAGCGCCTCCACCTGGGCGGCTATGCTGACCCCGCCGTACACCAGGGCGCTGGTGAGATCCGTGCCCTGCCCGTAGCGCACCACGCTCTCAAAGACCTGCACCGCCAGCTCGCGGGTCGGCACCAGCACCAGGGCGCGGATGGGGCGGGAGGAGCCGGCTTGCGGCTGCTGCATCAGCTGCTCCAGCAGCGGCAGCACGAAGGCGGCGGTCTTGCCGGTGCCGGTCTGGGCCCCCGCCATCAGATCCCGCCCCGCCAGAATGACGGGGATGGCGCTGGCCTGAATGGGGGTTGGCGCGGCATAACCCAGCTCACAGAGGGTCTGTTGCAGACGGGGAGAGAGGGCCAGTTCGGCAAAGGAGGCAATGGACATAGGGCACCAGTATGGGGTTATCGCGGCCAGGGCCGTGACGAAAGCAGACAGTGGCCGCCATGGTAGCAGAAGCACCCCGCACAGCAGAAGGTGATGACTGTCGGCGGGGCGGTGAGGGCCCTGCTGTTGCGGGATCAGTCGGCCGCGGTCTGCTCCCGTATCAGTCTGATCTCCTGCCCCTGGTAATAGGCGATGTTGTGCTTGCCATGCTGCTTGACGTGGTAGAGCAGCGTATCGGCCAGGTCGGTGGCTTCGGAGACGGTCAGGTAATCACGGATGCGAATGATGCCTGCCGAGAAGGTGATTGGGGCGGACAGTTCCTCCATCTGAAGTTGTGATGCCAACAGACGGGCCACGGTCTGGCGCATGCTGGCCTCGTCGCCGAGCCTCTTGTAGAGGACGATAAACTCCTCGCCGCCCCAGCGAATGGCCTTGTCCCCCTTGCGCATATTGGCCGTCAGATGACGGGCGAAGGCGGCGAGGGCGATGTCTCCCACTCCGTGGCCATAGGCGTCGTTGATGGACTTAAAGTTGTCGATGTCGAGGAGCATCAGGTAGTCGTGCTCCTGCAACTGGGCCTGATCCAGGATGTCCCGTCTCGGCAGCCGGGTCAGGTGATCGGTCTGTGCCAGGGTGCGCAGGCGGCCGTAGATGCCCCGTCCCGTCAGTATGAGCAGCAGCAGGGCGATCAGATAGAGTTTGAAGGCGGGGCCATAGAGCACCGCTCGCATGAAATCGCCGTAGCTGTATGACCATTTGAGATAGAGGTCGACGCTGGCCTTGGCCCGCATAAAGCGGGTATTCAGGCAGAGATGCCAGGGGTGACAGGGCTCTATTTCATCGAAAGAGAGTGTGGTTCTGGTCGGATTGAGGCTCTCGAAGGGGCGAAGCACATCCTTGAACGCCTCGTCGACGGCGATGTCTATGCCCGTCAGACCATGGCGGTAATCCGCTATCACCGGGTCGTAGAAGACGAAGGGGAAGTACATGGTGATGGTCTGCAACCCGGTGAAGGTGTCGGTGTAGAGGTCGGACACCCAGGCCTCATCCGTGCTGCAGGGCACATGGGCGGAGGCGAAGAGGGCGCAACCGAAATAATGGGTCCAGGGTTCGATGTCATTGAGGTCGCTGTTGGTCGGCATCAGCCGGTTCGGGAGTGTCAGTCGGTCGGGCACCATGCCAAGCAGGCGACGATCGTCATAGAAGGCGTAGAGGTTGATGACCTCGGGGTAGGAGAGGGCATATTGGTAGGCGATGAGTACCGGGTTGGATGAGGGGAGTATGGGAATGACAGCCATACGGGTCAGGGTATCGAGGTCATAAGCATAGGCATAGGCCGTCGCATCTCTGTTCTCGCTGAAGATGGGCGCCTTGATGCTGCTGTTGTCGACGAACCGGGCCAGCGCGTCTGGCGCCAGGATGCGGGCCCGCTGATAAAACACCTCGAACACATTCTGCTGTTTGGCGGTGATGAGCTGCATGTCGTGCCGGATGCTGAGGTAGGTGTAGTTGAACACCAGCCCCAACCCTGCCAGTGCCAGAGAGAACAGTGTGAATTGAATCAACCACTTGCGGGGGATGATCCGCAACAGTGATCCCGCCATGCCGTGATGCTCCCGGGTAGTGACAGAAGACTTTTTTGTAACTGATTCTGCTCGGTATCACCAGATGAAAGTTGGCGGGGGCAGGCAGCGCAAGGAAAATGAGCCTCCAATATCAACAAGATAGACGTTCACGATTCGATGGCAAGGGAAGGGCGAATCGATGGTGGTCGCGGAGTAAGAGGGCATGGCGCCCCTGACTGGCGCTGCCATCACGGGAGCAGTTGCACCCGTTCGGCACCCAGGTGGTGCATCCATTCTCGCAGGATCAGCAGGGTGGCGGCAAAGCGGCGATCTCTGGGCAGCTGGGCCGCAGCCAGCGGATCTCCCTCCACCATGGCGACCAGCTGGCCGAACAACCGTTCGATGCTCTCCCGGTTCAGCTCGTGGCTGCCGAGTCCGCCTGCCAGCGGCACCGGGCTGTGAAGCTGTATCAGGGGGTGGGGTTGGATATGGGCTGCGAGGGGCATCAGTGCATCTTCCACCACCATGATGGCCTGCTCCAGCTCGAGGGGGGTTGGCGGGGCCCGGCGAAAGGGACCGGGTGTCATGGCATTCAGGCCTAGGGCCAGTGAAAAGGTCTGGCTGACGCCATCCGCCCCGGTGATCTGTACCCGGCTCTGGCTGTCGCCCAGGCTCAACAATAGGGTTTCGTGCCCTTGCTCTGTCATACCGTCGTCTCCTGAATTTGACTCGTCCATGGATACACCCGGCGGAGCGCTCTGGCGAGTGCTTTCCCCCCATTCGGGCAAGGGGGCTTGCAAAGGTGTCATCAAATGGCATTCTGGACGTCTAGATTTCTGTTTCTCTGTTGCATTCCCCACAAGGAGTCCTGATATGGCTATTCGTACCCTTCCCCGCGCCCTCGTCCTCGCCCTCTCGCTGATGGGGAGTAGTGCCTTCGCAAACGAGGCGCTGGTCTTCCAGACCGATTTTGGTCTCAAGGACGGAGCCGTCTCCGCCATGAAGGGGGTCGCCTTCGGGGTGGACAGGACACTGCCGCTGCAGGATCTGACCCACGAGATCCCGGCCTACAACATCTGGGAGGCGTCCTACCGCCTCTATCAGACCCTCAACTACTGGCCCAAGGGCACCGTCTTCGTGAGCGTGGTGGATCCGGGCGTGGGCACGGATCGCAAGTCTGTGGTGCTCAAGACCAAGAGCGGCCACTACATCGTCAGCCCGGACAACGGCACCCTGACCTTGGTGGCCGAACACTTCGGCATCGAGGCGGTGCGCCAGATAGACGAGAAACGCAACCGCCTCAAGGGCTCCGAGAAGTCCTACACCTTCCACGGTCGCGACGTCTACGCCTACACGGGGGCGCGGCTTGCCTCCGGCGTCATCAGCTTCGAGCAGGTGGGGCCCCTGCTGCCCGCCGAGGTGGTGACCATCCCCTACCAGCCGGCCGTGGCGGAAAAAGATGGCACTCTCAAGGGCACCATTCCCATCCTGGACGTGCAGTATGGCAACGTCTGGACCAATATCGACGATGCGCTGCTGACCAAGGCGGGGATCAACAAGGGGGACAACGCCTGCATCAGGATCAGCGAAGGGGATGCGCTGAAATACGAGGGCAAGGCCCCCTACGTCAGCAGCTTCGGCGATGTGCCGGAAGGCCAGCCGCTGGTCTACCTCAACAGCCTGCTGCAGGTCTCGGTGGCCCTCAATATGGACAGCTTCGCCACCAAACATCAGGTGCAATCCGGCGCCAACTGGCATGTCAGCCTGAAGAAGTGCGGCTAGAGGCTGCCAGCGGGTGCAATCCGGTACAAACGGGCATATCAGCCTGAAGAAGTGCGGTTAGGACTCAACCCTTCTGTCGGCGATACGTCTTTCGGGGTGGTGGGACTCGTGTCCACCGCCCCTTCTCCTGGGCGGTGGCGCCTTGCCGGGCCAGCCGGTTATCTCATCGTTTGTCATCATCGTTTAATAAAGTGCCGCCATGCTGTGGCCGGACGCAGTGATTACGCAATGATGCACAAGGAAAAGCCGATGAGCCGTTTTGACGAGAGAGACAGTGTCAACCATCCCCGGGAACAGGAGCCAGAGTTCAACCGCCTGATCGAGGCTGGCCTCAGCCGCCGGGGGTTCCTCAAGGGAGTCGGCGCCGCCAGCATGGTGGCCTTCTTCGCCGCGAGCCCGGTAGCCCGCGCCGTGGCCGCCGCCACCCAGCCGCTGCTGGGGTTCCAGGCCGTGCCCGCCTCGGTGGCCGATGCCATAGTGGTGCCGCCAGGTTACAAGGCCGAGGTGCTGATCGCCTGGGGGGATGCCCTGTTCGCCGATGCCCCCGCCTTCAGCCAGAGCAATGATGCCAGGGCCCAGGCACGCCAGTTTGGCGACAATAACGACGGCATGAGCTTCTTCCCCCTGGGCCCTGATCGCGCCCTGCTCGCCGTCAACAATGAGTACACCAACTACGAATACCTGTTTGCGGATGGCGGCAAGGCGCTCAGTGCCGAGGCCGTCGCCAAGGCCCAGGCGGCCCACGGGGTCTCTCTGGTGGAGCTGGTACGCATCAATGGCAAGTGGCAGGCCAACCCCAGGGGGGCCCTCAATCGCCGCATCACCGCCACCACCCCCATGACACTGAGCGGCCCGGCGGCAGGCCACGCCCTGCTCAAGACCCATGCCGACCCTGAGGGGCGCACCGCCCTTGGCACCTTCAACAACTGCTCCAACGGCCAGACCCCCTGGGGTACCTACCTCACCTGCGAGGAGAACTTCAACGGTTACTTCGGCAGTGCGGGCAAGCCGGTGCTGGACCTGCGCGCAGCCCGCTACGGCCTGGCCGCCGAGGATGCGGGCTTTGGCTGGCACCAGTTTGACGAGCGCTTCGATCTCGCCAAACACCCCAACGAGCCACACCGCTTCGGCTGGGTGGTGGAAATCGATCCGCACGATCCCGCCTCCACCCCGAAGAAGCGCACGGCGCTGGGCCGCTTCAAGCATGAGAATGCCGCCTTCACCATCAATAAAGATGGCCGCGCCGTGGTTTACCTCGGTGATGACGAGCGGGGCGAGCACATCTACCGCTTCGTCTCGAAGAACAAGGTGGCGCCGGGCAAGGACCCTGCCAACCGGGATCTGCTGGATGAGGGCACCCTCTATGTGGCCCGCTTCGAGGCCAGGGAGGGGGAGCTCAAGGGCACAGGCCAGTGGCTGCCCCTGGTGCACGGCCAGCACGGCCTGACCCGGGAGAACGGCTTCGCCGATCAGGGGGAGGTGCTCATCTTCGCGCGCGAAGCCGCGACCCGGCTCGGCGCCACCACCATGGACAGGCCGGAGTGGGTGGCCGTGCATCCCCACAGGGCCGAGGCCTACTGCACCCTGACCAACAACAAGAACCGCGGCCTCAAGGAGAACCAGCCCCTCGATGGCGCCAACCCCAGGGCCGAGAACCCCTATGGCCAGATCATCCGCTGGCGCCCGGCCGGTGGCGATCACGGCAGCGACAGCTTCGAGTGGGATCTCTTCCTGCTGGCAGGCAATCCTGAGGTCAATAAAGAGGGGTTGATGGCGGGCAGTGCCAACATCAACCCGGACAACATGTTCAACAGCCCGGACGGCATCGGCTTCGACGAGGCGGGACGGCTCTGGATCCAGACCGACGGCGATTACTCCAACGAGAAGCAGTTTGCCGGCATGGGCAACAACCAGATGCTGTGCGCGGACCCGGCGAGTGGCGAGGTGCGCCGCTTCCTGACTGGCCCCATTGCCTGCGAGATCACGGGCCTCACCTTCAGTCCGGACTGGCGCACTATGTTCGTCGGGGTGCAGCACCCGGGGGAGGAGTTGGCTCCCTCCCACTTCCCGGATGGCGGCACTGCCATTCCCCGCTCCGCCGTGCTGCGTATCACCCGGGACGACGGCGGTATCATCGGGACCTGATATTCCGACCCGCAGCCCCTTGTGCCGCATGAGGGCGCAGCCTGCGTGACGTGAACCCCGAAAGTTGGGCACCCAACGAGTAGGGGTTCTTTGTTTTGAGGGCGCCGAACGGGAGAGATAAAGAAGAGGGGATGCCAGCGCCATGGTGGCGTGTCCGGCCGGGTCAGGATTTCGTGCAGAGAAAAGGGGCCGCGTGGTGCCCCTTTTCTGCTATGACATGGCTGGCATCAGAACTCGTTGGAGAGCGCCTTGTAGCCCTTGACCAGGTCGATGTTGGTGTGGGCCACGTCCTCTGAGAACTCGGTGGCATCCACGGTGACGCGGGGGATCTGGGCCAGATCGCTCTGCTGGTTGATGCGGGTGGTGGAGGGCACATAGAAGCCCGGGGGCAGATCGCAGCCGTCGATCACCGAGTTGTGACGTACCACGGATCCTTCGCCGATATGGCAGTTGAACAGCACGCTGTTGAAGCCGATGAAGACCCGGTTACCCACCTCGCAGGGGCCGTGCACTATGCTGCGATGGGCGATGGAGCTGTACTCGCCTATGGTGACGGCGGCGCCGGACTTGGAGTGGATCACCACACCGTCCTGAATATTGGAGTTGGCGCCGATGACGATGGGCTCCATGTCGCCGCTCTCGTCCACCTCGTCGGCGCGGATCACGGCATAGGGGCCGACAAACACATTCTCATTGATGATCACCTTGCCACAGATGATGGCGGTCTTGTCGATGTAGGCGGATTCGTGGATGACGGGCAGGTGACCTGAGGGATTCTTGCGGATCATGTTACGTCCTGTTGCAGCTGAATTCGGGGATAAGGTGGCGGGACGCGGGGGCTCGCCGGAGAGTCAGCTTACGCCTCTGATCCGGGAGGGGAAACCCTTTACTGGTCTGACCCTCCTTTAGTAAGGGCATTTCACATGGTTGTTCTTTGACTCCCTTGTATGGGAGCATGGGGCCTGATAAACGGGCGTATTCCTCGCCGGAAGGGGGCGGCCTGACTGCGATGACGGAGACGATGACATGAAGAAGATGATGCTACTCCTGGCTGCTTTCTTGCTGTGTGCCCAAGTCGCGCAGGCTAAGGGGCGGCCAGGTGAGTTTGACTACTACGCCCTGGCGCTCTCCTGGTCACCGCAGCACTGCGCCATCAAGCCGGCCGATAGAGAGCAGTGCAGCCGCCAGTTGGGCTTCGTGCTGCACGGGCTCTGGCCCCAGTATCAGCGCGGCTATCCCGGCAACTGTACCCGAGAGCGACTGGATCCCGCCATGGAGCAGGATTTTGCCGGGCTCTATCCCAGCCGCTTCCTCTATGGTCATGAGTGGGAGAAGCACGGCACCTGCTCAGGCCTGAATCAGGAGGCATTTCACCAACTGGCCAGCGATCTGCGCCAGAAGGTGAAGATCCCGGCCGCCTATCAATCGCCGGCAGAGCCCCTTCGCAAGAGTACCTTCGAACTGAAGGCGGATCTGGCCATTGCCAATGAGTGGCTTGCACCCGACACCATCACTGTGGCCTGCGCCGACGGCGGTCGTTTCCTGCGGGAGATCTACATCTGCATCAACAAGGAAGGGACGGATGCCGTTCCCTGCTCGGACGAGATGCAAAAGCGGGAGCGCCGCTCCTGCGGCCAGCCGGACTTCCTGCTGCGCAGCGTGCGCTGATCCTCGTTATCTTCATCAGGCCTCTTGGGGGCCTGATGTGCAACTGCAGTCATCGGAAAGGAGCTCTGCAATGACCGACGTGAAACAGTTTTCGGCACGGGAGCGCAGCCTGCTGCTCGGGGTGAAAGGGGTGGGCCCCACCGTCATCGGGCGGCTCGAACAGCTGGGCTACCACAGCCTGAGTGAGCTGGCCGAGGCGGATAGCGGCCACATAGTCCGGCTGGTGGCCAGCATGCTGGGCTCGACCTGCTGGCAGAACAGCCCACAGGCCCGCGGCGCCATCGACGGCGCCATCGCGCTGGCGCGCAGTCATATGGCAGCCTCAGTCGCAGAAGGAGAGGGTGTCGCATGAGCCTGTTTGCCGATCTGGGGATGCGCTACCCCATCATCCAGGCGCCCATGGCCGGGGTGCAGAACGCTGAGCTGGCCATGGCGGTGACGGGGGCGGGTGCCCTGGGATCCTTGCCGGCGGCCATGCTCGGCACGGCCGAGCTGCGCAAGGCATTGGAACAGCTGGCGGCCAGTGGCCCAGGCCCCTTCAACATCAACTTCTTCTGCCATCGACAGAGTGAGCCTGATCCGGCCGAAGAGCACCGCTGGCAACAGGCGCTGGCACCTTTTTATGCCGAGTTCGGTGTGAGTACCGATGCTGTATCGAATGGGCCAAGTCGCGCCCCGTTCAACGCCGAGCATGCAGCCATCCTGGCCGAGTTCAACCCCGCCGTAGTCAGCTTCCACTTCGGCCTGCCGGCGCCCGAGTTGCTTGCCAGGGTAAAAGCAACGGGAGCAAAAGTCTTTGCCAGTGCGACCACGGTAGCAGAAGCGAAGTGGCTGGCCCGCCATGGCGCCGATGCCATCATAGCCCAGGGGCTGGAGGCGGGAGGACATCGCGGTCACTTCCTGAATCAGGATCTCAGCTTGCAACAAGGCACCTTTACGCTGTTGCCACAGATAGTGGCGGCAGTGGATTTGCCTATCATTGCTGCCGGGGGCATTGTCGATGGCAAGGGGATCAAGGCCGCCCTGGCACTGGGGGCCAGCGCAGTCCAGA